>Ga0316207_10000095_pt1 | contig 190619 bp, 170 predicted proteins | sample 6weekpyrite_MG_FD_204943 | JGI IMG/M metagenome (GOLD analysis project Ga0316207, IMG submission 204943) | Microbial mat bacterial communities from mineral coupon in-situ incubated in ocean water Damariscotta River, Maine, United States -... | ecosystem: Environmental > Aquatic > Marine >...
CGCACCGTGAGATTTTTAGGTTCATGCCAGTTTATAAACGGATAATGCTTAACAGCAAATAATACTTGGTGAAAAATAGACAAGGGATTTTCTTTACCCGCTTGACAGGAGATTTCTAATGGGTGACCTCATATGCGCTTTTTTGAGTAGAGTAAATAATTAGGAATTTGCCCTCCCAAGCCAAATAAATACTTTTGATTTTCTGCAAAAAGATGTTTTAAACTACTTAAACTCGCAGATCCTTCATGGCAGTGCGGGGTGGGGGAGCTTACGTTCCGGAACAAGACTGTCTAAGTTGCCTAACTCAGGTTAGAATTATGAATTCGCCAGCTACAGGCCTACACTTTCAGGGGTGAGCATGACTAATGGAAGATTCAGTATGCAGTAGACTTGTCATAGGTTAATTGGATAGCAATAGAGTAATTTGATGGGAAATCAATACGCGGATAATGTAAAGGGCTCTGCTGTTTCTAATATGGAAACAAAGTCCACTGTGACAAATGGTTTGCGATTTTTATCTGCTCGGCCAGAAAGGAAACTAACAGACCACGCAGTAGAAGCCAATCTGAATAATGTAGAGAGAGCGGACGTTTCCAATTTTTTTGACTTCGCCTCTGTTTCTATCTTACGAGATGATTTAAATTCTGTTGGCGTAAATGATTGTGATATCAGCACTCACGCTCGCCACAACAGACCCATTCAACCATTTATAAAACCTGAGTTAAATACTTCTTCCCCTTCTTCGTTACCACGAGACACGCCTGCCTGGTCAGAAGGAGGCAGGGTTGGTCTTGGGCCGTCATTTTTCCAGGTAGATCAGAACAAGCAGTTTGAAATTCTTCGTCACGAGTCAATTCATGCTCTCCATCAGAGATCTGTAGCAATAGATAACTCGAGTACAGCACGGATTAACGCGGAGGCGCTGGCTTCCGGAGGGCATCTCGCGTCCCCGCGTGCCTATTCTGCACCAGCGCCCAGCATTCTGGCGTTTCCGCCTCAAACTCATAAACCATGGGACAAGGTCTATATCGGAAACACAATGATTATTGGTGAGCTGAACCAGGGTGGTCTGACATTAAGAGTAAAAATGGATTACAGTGAGTTTAAAGTTGATGACGTAATGAAGTACGACAAAAGTCTGGGAATGGATCTGATTGAAACAAAGAAGTCCAGCGTTTACCATTGCGGCACCCACCCGAATAAAAATCTTGTTGGAAAGGTAAAAAAACTTCGAGAGGTGATGTCTAAAGTTGAAAAGTTAAACAAGAAAATGCCGGCATCCTCAACCTTTCGGATTAAATACATTTTTGTTGCACCTCATACCTCTGAGCGCTTTCGAACGGTAGATAAAAAAGGTGTATTATTCCTGTCCTCGAAAACACTGAATACCAGTATAGTTGACGCAGCAGCACACGAAGCCTCTCATGGTATTTTCGAGCATCACGCCACTGCCGGAGATTCCGACCCGGCAAAAAGAGTGCCCGATAATCTGGCGCTTCAGGTTGCGGCAATTTTTACAAAATTACGTGGTACAAAAGCGGCGTCGATACCCAATAAAAAGTTTGATCCAAGCTCTCCACCATCCTATGTTATAGCGGGTCGCGTAAGCCAGCCCGCGGGAATAATTCCGATTCACGATACTGTATGGTCAGGAGAAGGCGGTCATCCCTGGAATGATATCGATGAATTCTTCGCCTCTGCTTTTGCTGCATTTACACAAAATCCAAAGCTACTGAACAAAATTGTTAACTACTACAACAAACACGATAACTCCATCAAACCGCTGTATACACAGCTATTCAAACTGTTTAAAAAAGTGGGTGACACTAAATCGCTGAAATCAGTTGCCCCACCTACCGATAAGGCAGCAGCAGAAAAAGTCACAGGAAACGTGTCTGCACCACCAGACTATACGAACCCCTCAAATCGACTAATCAGCGATCAGGATTTATTTGATCCAACTTTGTTGATCGGCCCCGCTAATATCTCTTGTGCATCTGTGGCAGCAAAGCCTGCTAAAAAAGATGCTGCAGCGGAACCTTAGAAGTCATCATGGACAATTGGTATGGTGCTTGTTCATTGTTTTGATTCAATAGATAGAGTCAAAAGCTGGATGGTAAGGGATAGATCATTGCCTATCCCTTGGATGAACGCGCAAAAGTTGCACTTTAAATTACATTTATGAACCTGGCCAGCTTGATACGCCATCAATCGAAATTGGGGTATGGTCAAGTGTTTCACAAAACGCATTATTTCCACTGGCAAAAAATGTTCGAGGCATGGACGGGTAGGAAAAACTCGCAACTTGGGAGTCTGCTTTTTCAGTATAGGGAATGGCCCACATTGTGAAGTAGTCACGCATATCACGCTGTGTAACATAGGACAACGCTATTGTTAACCAATCATTGTTTGAAATGGAACCGGCTTCGCTATGCGAATAGCTTGAAAAACCCAAACTATCGCGTTTACTTAACCAGCTGGCTTCATCAACTTTTGCCCGATTAAATTCTCGCTCCATGATATGTAATATAGGCCGAACATTCCAACCATCAAGCAGAGTGCCTTGTGCCTGGGCGGCCATCATTATTTGTAACATCATTCCCGCGCCGTCGTCCCATTGATTAACATCCCAAAGATTTGTTTTTATGTACGCAGCAGGATCGGATTGACCAGTACTAGCCTGCAATATGGTAAATAAATCCTGAAATGGCAGGTCAAAACAACCGTGAGGTTCTCCTGTTTCTTGATACAGTTTTGCCTTGCTGTAAAACACATAATAATTTGTTTTAGAGTGAAAGTTCCATCCGTCAAAAAGCATACTACCTTCGAGTTCGTGTCCAACTTCGTGTCCGTCACCATGACTAATTGGGCTGGTACCATCTTGCATAAAATACCAGCCGGCATCATAGGGATTCCCCGCACATCCGTATCCACAGAGCGGTTGGTCGGCATTCATGTGTTTTAGTACTGTGTTTTCATCGATTGTCCAACCCTTGCCAGCGGCAAAATTATCAACTTCTGCAATTGGTGTAATACCGTCACCGCGAAGGCCTGCCAATGCACGAGGGTAATCATGCAGATATTTATTCACATAAGTGCTCAAGGTAGATACCGAATCCAACCAGTAACTTTTAGCCATGGTATTTAGCATTTTTTCTCGAGTGGAATGCACTTCAAAGTAGGGTGTAACAATCTCAGCCCAATCGTAGTTATTTGCTGCTAATTCTGTTATAAACGTTGCATCATCGCCAGTGTCATTCCAGAAAGGGTGTTTGCCGACATTTTTAAACGTCAGCTCGACGTCCAATCCCTTGCTATCGAAAGAAACTTGCACAGGCCCGCCATAGGGAGAAACAAACGAAATCGAATCTCCTGAGTCAACGGGAAAATGCCTAGATTGCACATACAATGGTCGGTTGTAACCATTGGCTGCGAATGCTTTGGTGGTACCTTCCCTTACACTATTTACAAATACTGCTATATCGACATCGCTACTGTCATTGCGTGTTACTGTGACTGTTTCACCGGGTAAGGCATAAACGCCGGTAGCATGAAAACCGTTATGACTGATCAGGCTAACATTGTACTCTGCGGGGGTGATATGGCTAAAATCGCTACGGCTGAAGTTCCCCAAATTCTGTTGGGCCTTGCCATGTTTGCGTTGATAATAAACAAGATGATCAGCGTAATACGACTTCAAAAAATCACTGTTGCCACTGGTTAATTTATCCATCGGAAACGTGATATTCTCGCGAATTTTATCAGCCAGTAAAACCGCCATTTTTTCCAGTTCAAAATCAGTTTCTGTAAATAAATCGAGGTGCTTATTCTCCAGCAAATCGAGATTGTCTTTTAGCAGTTTAATACCATTTCTAAACTCACTAACAAATAATGGATCTGATTCGCAGCTGTCATCGCAAGCGCTCCAGTCAAATTCAAAATCGTCATCAACAAAATGTTGAAACAGCTTACGAACATCATCGAGTTCCGTACTCTGGCTGGCCAGCATGACATCAGGATTTTCCCAGACCGCTATGTCATCTGCCCAAAAATTACCGCCGTATGGAATTGTTGCGCCAAGTACTTCGCTCACTTTTTCCGTGATGGGAGTGGTGTATTCAAGGTCTGAGTGAATATATAAAACGGGAATGCCGGCAACAAGCGCGTTGCTTAAGGCGGTTGCGGTGTCTTCCGCTTCGTCGTCACTGCCGCCTTCCCAGCTAACAAGAATCAGATCCATATTTTGATAACATTCGTTCAACAGTGCGCCGTCATTACATGCTGTGAACTCCCATTGATCAAATTGTTCGGAAAGCCAGTTGATAGTGTTTGTTTCATTGGTTTCCTTAAAATGTGTTAAGGCTACACGGTGATTTTCATTCAAACCGGAACCGTCTAGCGTGCGATGTTTAAATAGCCAGGACAGCAGACGTTTGAACGGGTTTTGTAACCATTCCAATTCTGTTTCCTGTGCGTGAAAACGGGTGATGATTCCTGTATTAAATGCCGCGTAACGAGCGTTTTCTTTTTCACCAGCAAACGCCATGATGTGGCCTTCTTCTGAACCGGTAATAAGCGGGAAATTGTTTCTATAGTCAGTTAAGTTGAACAAGGCAACACGGTTACCTACCTGATAATCAATAGATGCTGCGCTAAAAACACTCTTTACCACAGTGGTTTTTTGCTCTTCAAATCCGTCTATTTTGTTTAGAATTCGCAATTGCAACTCGGGGATATGTGATTCAGATAGCAAACTGGAATCCCCTTCAACCAGTGCCTTGTCTATCGGATGACTTTCCTTATCTTTGCTGCAAGCAGTGAGAAGAGATAAAATTAGAAACAGGTATAGGATAGATAGGTTTTTGATTTTCATGCAATTGCCGAATGTTATTTTGACTATTGTCTCTGTATCGTCAATTACAATCGTTTTGTTAATTTATAAGGGATAATAGCGGTGAGTAATGGGTGACCCCTTTGTGCATGTGTGAATGACCTGATTTGTATCCCGGACAAAGTTCACGTCGTCCGGGATGGAGTTTTGAAGTTTTTCAATTACACACTCTTCAACTGCGTGCGCTTGCCCCCTGTGTCAGGCTAGTTGTAGTTGGAAGTATAACACTCAGCTCTACAATAAATACCAGGCAAGTACACATCACTGCATCACCAATGGCGGAGAAATGTCATAGCTATTCAGAATTTTTAAGGCATTCTCTTTAGCTAATGGAATGGAATTTCTATCACTCAGGGTAACTGCCAATATGATCGCACCTTCTATTAACATGTGAATGCTACGAGCAACGTGATGCGTATCTTGTAAGCGAAGCTCGGCTAATAATTCCTGTAGTTTTTGAATGGAAAATTTTTGGTGAACAGATGCTGCGACATGGATTGGATCATCTTCCCGTTTGAACTCAATACTGGCATTAATAAAATTACAACCATAAAACGATTCGCTACTAACCCAGTTGTGCAGGGCGTCAAAAAGTGCCATGAGTTTAGCAATTCTGGGATCACATTCTTGCTGAGGTAGAAATCGCGTCATGTGGCGGTCAATTTGTTCCGCAAAATCCTTATCGCGTTTTTGCAGAGCAGCAATGATTAATTCATCTTTGGACTTAAAATGTTTATAGAGTGTCATTTTGGCTACGCCAGACACTTCAAGTATTTTATCAATCCCGGTTGCGCGATACCCTTGCTTGCTGAAAAGCCGAAGAGCGGTTTCAACTAACAGATCCCGTTTTGCTGATGCCATGTTTTACCTCAATGAAGCCATTAATACTTCCGAAGTATACCACTCTGTATATTATGACGCGAATATTCAAGGTCTTTCCATATAAGTGTTCGATTTTAGTACATAGGTTCTTAAATAATAAGGACATAGGTGTATTCGTTAATTATTACTTGACTATACAGACCTGTCTGTTACTATTTCCACAAGATATACAGATCTGTATATTAAATCTTTTTACCTTTACGATTGAATAGGGGTCCCAACATGATTACTTTGTATGATTTTCCACTATCCGGCCATGCTCACCGGGTAAGGCTGATGTTGTCTTTATTGAATTTGGAATATGAACGCGTTCACGTGAAGTTGGATCAAAGCGAGCACTTAAAAGAACCATTTACTCAATTGAATCCTTTTCAACAAGTACCAGTTTTAAGTGATGACGATTTTATCGTAAGAGATTCTGTGGCTATTCTGTGTTATCTGGCAGGAAAATATGGACCAGAGTGGTATCCACAAAATCCAGAATCGATTGCTCGAATTCAGGAATGGTTAGCAATTGCAACGAAAGAAATTGCTTTGGGGCCAGCTTCTGCAAGATTGGTAACCGTATTTGGTGCAAATTTGAATCATCAACACGTGATTGAAGAAAGTCATAAATTACTGTATCGCATTAATGATCATTTATCTGATCGACAATGGTTAGCCTTGGATAAAGTCTGCATTGCAGATGTCGCGGCTTATACTTATATAGCTCACGCGCCCGAAGGTGATGTGTCACTTGAAATGTATCCCAATGTCATTTCATGGTTATCCAGGATTGAGGTATTACCTGGATTTGTTGCGATGGATAAAACATTGACAGAAACAGCGTGAACTTTCAACAGTGAGATTGCTTATGAATAACGCAAATATGTTTCATCCCGGTGAATTACATTATCAGCGAAAGACTGGCGTTGAACAGCAAGTCGCAAATTTTGCACCTCGTTTAATTATGGATAATCTGGATGCGCAACATCAAGAATTTTATCCTGCATTACCCATGTTGTTCGTCGGTTCGGTAGATAAAAGTGGTCAGCCGTGGGCATCCGTATTAGCGGGGGATACCGGGTTTATTAAAATTCTTGATGAGAACCATGTTCAGGTCAATTCTATACCGATGAGTGGCGATCCGCTGACAAAAAACCTAATGCATGGAGGATGTCTGGGTTTTTTAGGATTAGAATTTGAAACTCGTCGGCGAAATCGCATGTCAGCAACACTTGAAAAAATAAATGATAATCATTTTACCGTGCGAGTAAACCAGGCCTTCGGGAACTGCCCAAAGTATATGCAATCAAGAAAAATAAACCGAATATCTGTAAAAACAAATCCAGGGATGGAAAATGTAGTAAGACGAATAGATGTGCTTGATAAAGATTTGCATAAACTGATTTCCGATGCAGATACATTTTTTATATCAAGTTACTATTCAGGTGGTGAGCAATCAGGCGCTGATGTTTCTCATCGTGGGGGGAAACCGGGTTTTGTAAAAATAAAAAATGAAAAAACGCTTGGAATAGAGGATTATCCAGGAAATAATTTGTTTATGACATTAGGTAATTTATTCAGCAATCCTGTTGCAGGATTGCTGTTCATTGACTTTTCATCTGGCGATACATTGCAATTAGCCTGTGAAGTGACAGTGATTGAAACACCTAATGAAAAATTTGCAAGAAAAATTGAGTTTTCGCTGAAATATGGCTGGTTTATTCAATCAGCGCTCTCTATTGATAGCGAGTTTTTATCGTATTCACGTTTTTTGGAATAATTTACAAAAACCGACAATAATTTATTTAGAACAGTTATATCCAACTATACTTTTAACAAGTAGTTTCTTTTTTATGTAATGCAGGCTTGTAACTAGAATAGTTTACTCATACAAATAGAAACACTCGCGAAAAATATAGAAGACTAAGTTAATCTCATATAGCTTGCTAAAATTACTTCGTGGGATGACTATAAAGAGCAGATATCGCTTGGGGATTAGGATGGAACTTAGAATATTAATTGCTTATGTCAGTGGTTATGGATCTACCGCTGAGGTCGCTCAGGAGATGGGGAAGCACTTAACTGAGGGTGGCATATCTGTCACAGTAAGCCCACTTCCACATATTGATAACCTGGCACAATATGATGCGGTAATCATTGGCGGTGCAATTCGATATGATCGGTGGATGCCAGTGGCTAGAGAGTTTGTTAAAAAGCATGAAAGTCATTTAGCTAAAATACCGGTAGCATATTTCTTTAATTGTCTTGCATTAGCCCGAAGAACCGAAGAAACTGAAAATAAAGCAAATCAGTATGCTCATCAATTAATGGCGCTCACCGATCAAGTAAAGCCACTGAGTATAGGTCGTTTTGCTGGCGTTCTTGATTACACGAAAATGCCGTTTTTTCTGCGAATGATCTTCAAAGTATTTGGCTCAATAGTAGGGCTTCAGGAGGGAGACTATCGTGATTGGCAAGCAATTCATCAGTGGACAAAAGATGTTGAAGTTCAATTTGTAGAAGTTCTCAAGGAAAATTGACTCCAGGATGCATTAATCAGTCAGGTTGCTATTATTAGCAAGTCGGGAATAAAGAATACACGTGAAAATAAACTGTCGGCAGCACGACTATAGGGACATAGTCGGTAGAGCGACTCAGGAGACTAAGCCGAAGGATACTGCCGTCAAGCTTACACGGATGTATTCACAGCGTGATTATTTTTGTGTGTATTCTTTGTTTCCGCTTCCTTAGTAACTCTCTTTTTAATCCGGCTCAAACCAACGGGAGTTACGCCCAGGTATCGGGCAAGATCATTCTGTGTCACTTTTTCGATGATTAATGGTGATTCTTTTTCTAGTTGACGATATCTTTCCTCAGCGGATAAACACAAAAACTCATACTCCCTTTTTTCTTTCTTCATTGAGAAGTTTAATAATAATTCAATCATACTATTGGCAATACTTTGATCCTTCTTGCTCTGCTCATAGATTTCTGAAAATGGGATTTTAATCAGATCGGAGTTTTCCAGGCACACCAGGCTGAAGGAGCAATGCTTACCTTTGTAGGCAGAAGACAAACTTCCGATTACATCATTATCCATAATAAATGATTTGACAAATTCCTTGCCCTCTTCGTCAGTATAATACGCTTTCAGCAAGCCCGATTTAATGAAGTATATTGACGTATCCGGGGTACCCTGAACAAACACATGTTCTCCCTTCTTTTTATTAAATGCTTTTCCCTTAATTTCCATAAACACTAAAAAATTCATAGATTTTTAACCTCGGTTAATGATCCGCAGCACTTACGTTCCTACTATAAGTGAACAATAGACAAAATCCAATTCCAAGGCAAAAGTGAGAGGATATTACCATGAAGCTTAACGGAAAACGGGTAGTCATAACCGGGGGTACATCCGGTATTGGCTACGAAATTGTAAATCAACTTCATTCCAGCAATGAGATTATCGTGTTATCCAGAAGTTCATCAAAACTCAATGCGCTAAGTGAAGCATTTAATGACGTGATTACATACCCGGTGGACTTGGCCAACCTAAAAGATATTGAAGTTACTGCAGATGCTATTGTTAAGAAATTTGGTTCGATAGATCTGCTCATAAATAACGCCGCATCTCAGCACACGCCAACATTTCTCGACGATGATTTTTGTTATGAAAGCATAGCAAAAGAAGTAAATTTAAATTTTACCAGTATATGTTGTCTTTCATATCTAATGTTGCCTGCATTACTTCATGAGTCAAAGTCTGTAATTCTGAATATTAACTCTGGGCTTGGTCTTGTACCCAAAACATCATCGGCAGTCTATTGTGGCACAAAGGGCGCACTTAATCTGTTTTCTCAATCACTCGGTTATCAATTGGAAAATACGAATATTAATGTACAACAGGCGTTTCTCGCATTGGTAGATACAGCCATGACTGTCGGAAGAGGAAAAAACAAACTGACTGCAGAAGATGCTGCCAGCATGATTATTCATGGTGTAGAGCATGATGTGGCAGAAAACAACATTGGCAAGGTTAAGTTGTTGAGAACATTGCTTCGAATCTCTCCTTCGTTAGCAAAACGCATTCTGAAGAATAACTAATCATTATTGCCATAGGATATCTACGTAATGAAATTACTTATCAAATTATTAATAATTATCGCTACTCTATTTACCTCAACTTTTTTAATTGTTAAATTCACAGGATTGTTGACGGTAGAGCAGATTGAGGACTGGCTTATACAAGCAAAAGAACTTTCACCTCTTTATGTGGGGTCAATCGTCGCGTTACTCCTGTTTGCAGATCTTTTTATTGCCATCCCGACATTAACCATAACTATTCTCGCAGGATTCTTTCTAGGGCATACTTACGGTGCAACAGCTGCATTAATTGGAACGATGTTGGCGGGTATTATAGGGTATGCTGTTAGTAGTTATTATGGCAGTGGGATTATGGCATTCTTAATAAAGGATGAGAAAAAACGTAGAGAGGCCATATCTGCTTTTGACAAAGGTGGTTTTGCGATGATTCTTCTATCAAGAGCCGTCCCCATACTCCCTGAAGCAACGGCCTGCCTTGCCGGAATGACTAACATGAGATTTAGAAAATTTATGTTTGCCTGGTCCGTCAGCACAATACCTTATGTGCTTATCGCTACATACGCGGGCTCAATAAGCTCAGTGAGTGATCCTAAGCCCGCCATATTTTCGGCAATAATAATGTCGTCATTCCTATGGGTCTCCTGGTTTTTGTATCATCGTTTCAATAAAAATAACGTTGATTAAAAGTAACACAAAGCGCTGAAAAATATTTTATGTGTAACACTAAAAAAAAGACATTTAACAGTTTGGTTTTCTTGTGTGGAGCTGGGTTTCAATGGCAACTGAAAGGAATGTGCGCTGTTAAATGTAAAACTATATTGTATTGTTCTGAGTATTTGGTCAACTTACTAAGGAAGCGGGAATAAAGAATACACATGAAAATAAACTGTCGGCAGCACGACTATAGGGACATAGTCGGTAGAGCGACTCAGGAGACTAAGCCGAAGGATGCTGCCGTTAAGCTTACACTGATGTATTCACAGCTTTATTATTTTTGTGTGTATTCTTTGTTCCTGACTTGCTAATATATTTGACTAAAACGAAATCCTGCTAATAAGCTTGTAAGCTTTCGCTTATTTATTAATATTATATTGGCTATAAAGCATCATTTAGCTCTTTAGCACCATGAAAGATTATTTTTGGATTTTTTCCTGCTACAGGTACAACAGCCATGTGCCCTAATAATGGTACATCAATTCCATGTTCAGTTTGCATTGCCTCAATAATTACATGAACGATTTCTTCGTGAGCTCCTGTTACAGAGGGAAATGATCCACCCATAGCATAATCGCGTAGATCGGCAGATGCGCGAAACATTGCCATCTTACATGCTGCTCTACCTTCTGCAGCCTTTCTGGTACATGTGGAAAAGGTGCCTAATCCCACAACTTGATAACGTTTACCATCCTGGAGAGTCGTTGAAATCTCTTGAACAAATGCTTTAAGTCTTTTGTCATTTTTACGAATATTTATTTTACTCATATTCTTATATCTCACCGATGACTGAGGTTCGTTCTGAACGTCAAGGGCATAATACGGTATTAATACCTGCAACAGTATACAAATTGACAATGGTTGCCGGTGCTGCTGCTTTAAAATTACGATTAGCCTGGTAGGGCATGAGTTTTACCTGGCCTGAATCAATATCAAACATGACGTCAACACCCTGAGGATAACTGGCGGGATTTGAAGAATCCATATAAGTAACATTCAGGCAACCTAGCGTAATTGCCGGATTTAAATAAACCTGCCAATTATTGGTATCACCAAACACTATTGCCCGCTGTACGGCAGCACTACCAATTTGGCCTAACATCGCGTTAAAGGCCTGAATATGACTGTTTGCGGAAAAGTCATTATTGTAAAAACCATTAATATGGCCGGCGAAAATTCTGCCGCCACCTAAATCACAAACGACAGCTAAACAGGAATCAACATGTGGAAAGGCTACATGGTGAGCAAAGCCTGATCTAATGAGAAAATGCCAGTCATGTTTGTCTTGTCCTATACGTGCGTCATTGGGTTCTACACAGTAAAAAAGCATAAATATTCCTCACGATGACTATTCTGGTGCAACAGGTCATAATATTGACGTTAACTTATCTTAACAAATATGAACTAATATTATAGCGTTCTCGGTTTTTATGTTTGTTAATTTTACTTTAAATGATAAAGCGGTTTATTATTTTACGCCATGGAAAGTTTGCCCGTTGTCTATTTGTTTGAATTTTATTCAAATCAGGGAGAGATCTAATGCTAGACAAAGTTAAGTGGATTGCTGTGTGTGCTGTGCTAATGGGGCTTATTGCGTGTGCACCAACATTACCTGTGGTAAAGCAGGTTGATCGTGAAATGTGGCTGGAACAGAACTGGAGTGATGATTCACGACAATGGTTTCATCATGTATCTCAGGGAACAACAACATTGGTTGTGCCATTTGAATGGTTTGTGGCGCTGGAACAACCAACACTTTCCTTGCTTGGTAATCCACCGTTTTTTTCGGATACTGCATATCTGCAACGTTTCGGATTTATTCCCAGTAAAAAAAGCACTTATAACAGAGCTGGTCTGCCAGTGGGATTTGCGGTAGACACAGATTTTGTTAACCCGGTAACCAATGAAAAGTATAACGCCTTGGGTTTAACCTGCTCAGCTTGCCACTCCGGGCAAATGACCTATCAAGGAACAGCCATTCGCTATGATGGTGCGCCGGCCGTTACTAATTTGACTACTATGGTTGAAACCATTGGTCTGGCCTTGGTTTACACAAAATATGTACCATTTCGTTTTGATCGTTTTGCAAAGCGTGTGTTGGCTGACAACTATAACAAACAGACCAAAGCGGCACTAAAGAAAAAATTTGGTGCAGTGTTGAAAGCGCTTGAAGAATTAAAAAAACAGGGTGATAAGTTTAAAAAAGTAAATGTTGAGGAAGGCTTTACGCGTGTGGATGCGTTAAACCGGATTGGTAATCAGGTATTTGCTGAAATGTATAAAAAGGAAAATTATGCAGCGATTACTGCACCGGTAAATTATCCTCACATTTGGACCTCATCCTGGTTTGATTGGGTACAATATGATGCTTCAATTATGCAACCCATGGTGCGCAATGCTGGTGAGGCTTTAGGGGTTGCTGCACCGGTTAATCTACATTCTGATACTAACGATAAATATGCGTCCACAGCCAGAATTAGGAACCTGGATAAAATTGAAAAATTGCTGGCAGGTTCAATTCCTTATGTAAACAAGAGTTTTGATGGCTTGCGTGCACCACAATGGCCAGTGGATGTACTCGGAAAAATTGACGAACAGAAAAAACAACAAGGCGAATCGCTTTATCAGGATTTATGTGTTGGCTGTCATTTACCGGCAACTAATAGTGAGGAATTCTGGAATGCTAAATACTGGACTGCACCGTTGGAAAATGGCATGCGATATTTACGCTTGCCAAATATTCCCATTGAAAAAATTGGTACCGATCCCGCACAGGCGAAAGTGATAACTGATCGCAAAGTAAATACTGAAGGTTTGGGGTTGAATACTGAAGTTTGCGTATGTGAAGGTGAGAGTTGCTCTATGATATCAGTAAAAGATAACAAAAACGCCTCCTTTGCTTTATCACTTGGTGTTGTCGTACAAAATACCATTACTCATTGGTATAATAAAAACAATATCTCAGAACTTGAACGACAGCGCATGAATGGTTATAGGCCAAATTGTCTGCAGGCTGAATTATCCTACAAAGCACGTCCTTTAAATGGCATTTGGGCGACAGCTCCTTATCTTCATAATGGATCAGTGCCTAACTTATATGCTCTGCTTTCACCGCAAACTGAACGGCCCGCAAAATTCTATCTTGGTAATACTGAATTTGATCCCACTAAGGTCGGTTATAAAATTGAAAAAATATCGGGTGGTTTTGAAATGGATACCAGCATTGCTGGCAATCTAAATACCGGTCATGAGTTTATGAATGTGGGTGGTAAACGTCAGGGAGTAATCGGTAGACAGTTAAATCATAACGAACGTATGGCGTTAATTGAATATTTAAAAAGCTTGTAATATCTATATAAAATGGTTCCCATGTTTGACCATGGGAACCAAATCTATATATTAGTTTACCGGGCTGCTCATCACTTCACCTACGGTTTTTACCGCAATGCCGGATGCTTCAACGTGATCCATTAACGCAGAGAAATCAGCGATTCCCCATTCAGTACTCTTTGTGGGAGTATCTACCAGTTTATGGAATACCATGATTATCCAGGCTTTGTTGGCAACAGCATTGTCAATTGCAGCTTTTGCTTTTTCCAGTTGCTCCGAGTTGGTTATATAGTAAACCCGAAGTTTATGTGGATCGGATGGCGGAAAGGTTTCTGTGTGTAATTCGTTGATGGTGCGGCAACTGGTAAAATATTTTCTTACCATATCCAGTGTTGTGCTATCCGTGGATGTTTTGAAATAACCTTTCGGGTAAGCGCAATGATCATATCCACGGAATCCGTTGGTAATTATCCACTCACGATTGCTGACAATATCCTGTTCCAGTGCTTCTGCAGTCAGGTTGGTATAAGCAGCGGCATGTGCGTCATTTGTATGTGAATGTGCTGCAATTTCCCAACCTGCATCATGTAAGTCGTGAAGTTGGGGCATGCTCATATAACCAATGGTATTGCCAATTTTTTCAGCGATGACATATGCGGTTGCAGCGTATCCCTTATTATCAAGTAAAGGTTTGGCTACGGTATATTGGGATTCAAACGCATCATCAAAGTTAATTGATAATACTCCGTTTGGAAAAGTTCGTTGTTCGGTAGCAGCAGAAATTTCGTTGACGTGTAAGGTAACTGCTTGCACGCCATCATCAACAATTCTCAACTGAACGTCGGTGATATTGGTGCGATCTGGTGATCCAGAAATTGAAACATGCGGTCCATTCCAAGGAATACTAAAAGATACCCAGTCGCCATCGGTAGTCCATTTTTGCCCCTGACTGCTTTTAAATGAAAATTTGAACATGTCGGAAAGGTTATTGCTGCCGAGGTATAAATGCGCGCGACTAAGATTAACAACATTATCTAGCTTAATTGTTAGACGGGGCATGCTGTTACTGAAGTCAAACAATCCGGCACCAAGTTTTTTCAGTGTTTTTGGTGCAATACCGGAGGCGTTAGAAGTGATATACGCCGATTGACTGCCAATCACATAATCAGTTGTGTCAGCATAATTTTGTGTGCCGCCGCCACTGCTGTTGGCATAAAAACCGTGGCCAGCCTGAAAGTTAGATATAACAAACGCATTGCTTTGTTCCGGTGCGAGAATCGGTGGCACCGCACCACAGTTTGCAACGCCATCGAAATACCAGGGACAAGTATATTCAAAACCATTCTGTAGAATTGCTTCCACTCCAGAAGCTTCGACTACAACATCTTTTAAACCACCATAGGGTGAAAGATTTCCGGTTGTACACGTCAAACTATTGCTGGAGATAACATTTACATCATTGCATGCAATACCGCCAATAGCTACATATGTGTTTAAACGAAAGTTTTCGCCCTGAATCAGAACCAGATCGCCACCCGTAACGGTTCCCGCGCCGGGCCAGATTGAAGTGATGCTAATCGGTTCAAACATATTAATGGAGTAAGAAATTTCGCCATCGTTTGTAGTATAAATAGCATGGTTATCGTCATAATCATTGAAATATTCGTGAACTTCGTGCTCATCATTGTGATCCCGATATTTATTGTCATCACTGATAACTGATGTTGAAAAAAGTGCTAAAAGTACAAGCACGGTGCAGCTTACTTTGAATAAACTGTTTTTGTATTTGATTGGCATAATATTCCCCACGAATATTGTTTATAAATTGCATTGATTATTTCCATGAGCTCGAAAATGAGTCATGATGTCTTTGAATTGTCGACAGACATTTAAAGTGTTCTGAAGACAACAGCTTTTGTTGAAAATTAAAACAGTGGAAACTGACACCTGGCTGGTGTTCTTATTGTTTTGCTGAAAGGATTTATATCGTAACCACGGAAAATTATTTTCCATGCGTACCGTTACTTTCAGTATTTTGATTTGTTAAAAAAGCTTATATGATGTTATTTGTTAAATCAATGCGTACTTTTCCAAATATTCAAATTTAACAATTGATTACATTCGATATGCGTTCCCACGCGAAGCATGGGAACGAGGTGATTTGTTTAATTAGATCTGATTCCCGCGACCTTTTGGGAATCCATAAAGTATTTATGCGCGTTTATAACCGGTTAACAACATAAATGGACTTGGCGGGTCCATTTGTCGTGAGTCAATATCAACGAAACCCACAGAAGCCATTATCTCTTCCATTTCTTTTGTGGAATAGGAAGAACCAGAAACAGTATTAATGATTTGGTTAACGCCAATTAAAGCTGCCAGCTCTGGGCCTTTTTTGTCTGGGCCGAGCAGTTGTTCCTGAATCATGATGACGCCATCAGCATTCATGGAGTCATAACATTTCTGCAACAGTTTTTTGATGTTTTCTGGTGATTCCTGATTGGTCATGGAAGATAACAACATGGCGTCGTTGCCTTCACCCAAGCTGTCAGTGTTGTAGTCGCCAGGCAGTAACTCAACACGGTCTTGCATGTTAAACATGTCGACTATTTCAGCAGCGATTTTCAGGTTCTGCTCGCGGTCCATTGCGACTGCATTCAGGCCGTCATAGCGTTCGCAGAATTTCACCGAGAAAGTGGAAGGGCCGCAGCCAACATCCATAAGTTTTTTCTTGCCGGTGAGATCCACCATACTGGTTAATACATCAGATTGTGACAATGCCCGGTTGTGCATGCCCATCATGTAATTTCGCGTTTCTTCGTCACTGTATTCCTGGTGCATTAACGCGGAAGGTTTACCGGTTTTTACCGTGTTGTATAAACCACCCCAGGCTTCATACCAGTTTTCGAACATGTAAACGATACCGCCCTGATAAAACTTACTGGAGTTGGTCAGGAAGGTTTGACTGAATTGATTGTTGAAAAATAGATCACCATCGCGATCGAGAAATCCAATGGAGACCAAAGCGCTCAATAATGCACCAAGGCAACGTCTGTCAGAATCCGTTTCTTTTGTTAAGGTATCCAGGTCTTTGGATTGGCCATCGAGCAAATTGAAGATATCCAGGCGGTTAGCCGCGTGTAAAACAGTAGAGTTCCAGTAAGCAGAGGCAACCTGCATGACTTTCATCGGGTCCATTCCCTCTGGCAGCCCCCAGCTATCGTTGCTATTACTCGTTTCCTTGTTCCATGAATCAGACATTTAGCCCCCTCTTAGTACTGTTAAAATTATAATTAGCCGTGAAATATGAAGGATATAAACACATTTGTCTAGCCCGCGTAGGAAAAGTCTGTTTTACTAGATAAGTCTTATGCTTCTCGTCTTGCTGACCTTGTTTTGTTTTACTAATCCTTTGTTTCACGGTTCTCGCTGCAAATGTTGCGCGGTGTTTATTAATTATACAGACGCCAGGGTAAAAAAATAACAGCTTTTTGTGTAAAGAAAGTGACTACAAAGCGTAATGATTTATTTGATCAACAATTGAGCTAATCAAACTCATGACAGACATCGAACTGTAAACTTGCGTTGTAAAACAAATCTGATTTGTTTGACGATTCGGGTACAAACAGCTGACAATGAAGTGCACCCGGAAATGGATTGGGTGGAGTCGGCCTACTAGCAGGCTGTTGAAAAACTCTCATCTAGTACGATACGGCGTTAAAATTCGCCTCAAAATGCGCATTTATAACGGATAAACTGTGCTTTTTCGCCGAATTTTGCCTTGTCTGGTACTCACCTGTGAGCTTTTCAACAACCTACTAGGTGATTTAGAAAAGGGAAGCGAATGTCATATACCACATTAATCTCCACGCATGATCTCGCACAACATATTCAATCTGCTCAAACCTTAGTGATAGATTGCCGGTTTGATTTGATGGATACGGAAATTGGCCGGGAAGACTATTTGGAATCCCATCTTCCAGGTGCTATTTATGCGGATCTCAATAAAGATTTATCGGGTGAAATAGTGGCAGGTAAAACTGGTCGTCATCCTTTACCTGATGTAGAAAAATTCTGCCAAAAACTTTCCCAATGGGGTGTAGATAATTCCATTCAGGTGATTGCTTATGATGATCGGGGTGGCGCTATGGCGGCTCGACTTTGGTGGCTTTTACAATGGATGGGACATGACAAAGCAGCTGTTTTAGATGGTGGTTGGAACAAGTGGGTTTCAGAAGGCCGAAATACAAGTAGCAGTGTTCCTCAACGCGAAGCGCGTAAATTCTCAGTAAATATTCAGACGCAACTCAGTGCCAGCGTAAATGATGTGCTTAACGCCATAAATGATGACAGCATCAAGTTGCTGGATGCGCGCGCTAGCGATCGCTTTCGCGGTGAAAACGAAACACTGGACAATAAAGCAGGGCATATACCCGGTGCCATTAACGTACCGTTCATTGGTAATCTCAATGATGAAGGTTGTTTTTTAAGCCCACAAGCTTTGCAAAGTCGTTATGAAAGTATTTTAGGTAGTACGCCAGGTAGAAATTCGATTGTTTATTGTGGTTCGGGTGTTACTGCAGCACATGACATTTTAGCCATGAAAGTTGCCGGCATAAGCGATGCGCGTTTATATGCAGGCTCATGGAGTCATTGGATAACAAATGATAAGCACCCGATTGCTACGGGTGATTAATTGCCGAACTAATATAAAATTTTGAGACCTAGTTCGGGTGTGAAATCCAATATCGCTCGATTCTTGTTTTCGTCTAACACAATAGTCATTAAAAACTCATCTGCGTTAGTCAGTTTTACGCTTGAAATTTCAGTTATTTGATTAGCTGCGATTGATAAGTCAGCGTCAATCGGAAAGTTGATTTCGACCAAAGTTGCGTTCTGCGGATTTTTTTCTATGCGTTTTCGAGGTTTATTCGTCGCTGGAAAATGCGTATAAAAAATCATCGGCTCTTGCGGCTTATGATCGTTTTCTGCAATAAATATCGAAGCGCTCTCAGGTAAAAACACGGGTTTGTATTGCCAGGCGGGAAAAGTACAAACTTCAGGTTCAGGATTATTTTCCGTCGCGCGAAATGCCAGGCCAAAAGGACAATAAGCACTTTGCTTACTATTGGCACGTTCCCAAAGCCGGGTAGGGGCTGTTAGCTGACTTCGCACCTCCTGTTCATTACAAATCCATAAAAATTCCAACATTAAATTATTAAAATAGAAGCGACGATTTTGAGTGCCTTGACCGGGATGTTTGTTCGATTCGGATTCTTGACATCCTGCCGTGAGTAATTTGTCAGCCTCTTTAGCGTCGGGTTTACTGAAGATGAAAACATGATCCAGTTGTATATTCATTGGTTTGCCACACGAGAATTTTAAAATTGTATTATAGAGAATATGCGTCAGGTTTGTTTGCTTGCTTTAATCTCTCGGGCCGAATGCCCGCGTGTTTCCCAACTGCCGGAGTCGAGTGTAAAAATTGCAAGAATGGTGAGAATCATATAGGAAACAGGCATGACAATTGCCATCCATAAAAAATTGAGTGGATGAACCTTATATAGTTTTTTAACCTGCCGGGTTTGCTGAAAGTAAATAAAAGCAAAAACTGTCAACAGACATAAATGGAAGATTGCGCTTTGGAAAAAATAACCAAAAGTAAATGAGGCCCACAAAAATATGGGGTAAATGGTTAATAATGTATAGAGGCTGTAATAATGCAGTGCAACAGCCGGGTGTAATTTCCACACATGGGCTACACCACCGAGAAAATCAACAAAATTGGATCGTCGCCAACGCAATTGCTGTGAAAAGTAAGCGCTAAGTTTGTGTGGTGCTTTGGTATAACATACGGCATCCAATGTTAATCGTGTTCGATAACCGGCTTTTAAAATTTGCCGAGTTAAATAACGGTCCTCACCATATTTAATCGGTACACCAAATAGGTTTCTTTTTTCAAGAATCGGTTCCAATTCAATCAATACATCACGGCGATAAGCAGTTAAACAACCAGAAAGGCAAAGCACGCTATAAAAAGTGCGTTCCAGGTCTTTTAAATATTCATAACCGAAAAAATATTTGATGGTCTGCATTTTGGTCAGCCAGTTTTGGTTTGCATTGATGACCATGACTCGGCCACCCACAGCTGCAATGTCCGGTGACGTAAAACGTCTCATGAGTTTACTGATCGCATCGGGTTCGGTGACAACATCGCTATCGACAGAAATAATGTATTCGGCATCAATTAACCGGACCGCGCGGGCAATTCCCAATCGCTTTCCCATGTTATGAGGATTTTGTAACACCTCAATGCGATCACTTTGTTCTGCTGCTTTGATTGCCCAATGATAACTATCATCAGTGGAACAATCATCCACAACCCAGATTTTGAGTTTATCCTGTGGATAGTCCTGCTCCAACAATGATAATAATGTATGGTAAATACTGGCACCTTCATTGAACATGGGGATGACAATACCAACACTTGGCCTTTGTTTGTTAATTCGTTCAGCGTCAGATTGCATGGATTGCCGACTCAGGCGTAATAATCGTCCGAATAAATAACGATTAGTAAATACAATTGCAATCAGTAACCAGGGGATGATTATGGCGATGACAAATTCATTCATTGGATATTCCATTCCTCGAAATTGAAACGCATATTTGTGTTATCAGATCTCACACCTGCATAACCGTTTCCCGGTAAGTTCATTAGATCAACATTACCTTGCCAGACTAATTTTTCATCAGCAAAAATTTCAAGTTTCTCATCACTTAAACGGGTGAGTAGTTTATATGTCTGATTAACCTCAATGGCAGGTGCTTCGGTATAAAACTGGGGTTGCACAGTTTCATAACCTTGAGCACCGCATTCCTGGTGGCTAGACATGGATGGATTTCGTTTTGTTTGAACGACAATTCGCGAGCTGTATGCATTAAAGCGCCACATAATATACAAGCGGTTGCATTGGTTTTGCGATTTCATAAACATTCCGACTTGCTGCCGGTAAGCACCACTGCTAAGTTTAGCCCGACTAGCGGAGGTGCCCAGGTATTGAAATTTCAATTCAGCAATATCGCTGCCTTGTTTGCTGGAATGTACTCGCATGGTGGGGCTGGTTGTTGTATACATTTCTTGCGCGTTGTCATAATAAACCTGGCCGCTTGTCACTCGCAACCCTGTGCTATTCTTATCCGTACCCGTGAAAATCTCTCGTCCGGAATTGACATTGATGTATTCATTTTTTGTTGATTGAAGTGGCTTGTTACTTACTCGGAAACTGGAAAATTCAGCCATTTGTAAAGGCAATTGTTCATTGTTGTTTTCAATTTCCTGTGCTTTATTTGATGTTTTATGTACTAGCGCCGACAAGTAAGCCGCTTGAGATTCAAGCTGAGCTCTTTCCAATAATAATTTGCGAAAAAAATCATCTGTATCGTGATTTCCTGAACTTTTAATCAATGTTTTTTGTTTCGCCAGTTGAGATAAGCGAGTATTTATTAGTTGGTATTTTTGTTTGTGAAGTTGATGCTGTTTTTTAGCTTTATACTGTTTAAGCTTTGTTGATTGTAAAAAACCAGTCGGTTTGGTTTGTTGCCAGTTCAAATGAGCATCATTGATTTTTTGTTTTTCGCCCAATAATTGGCCAAGATTGTATTTTAAAGTCAATTCCACAAAACCTGGAATATTTGCTGGTGTGTCTACGTTTCGATATTCATAGCCTGCTGCAAGCTTTAGATCCCAGTTCGTTGTGGCATCAATTTTCCGTTTGAGTTTTTGGGTGTAGATTTCTTGTTGATTGTTTTGTTGCCAGATTTGTTCAGTCGTTTTAAGAGACATTTTCTTATCAATTGAATCAAAAGAACGTTGCCCTAAACGCATGGATACATCTTCGAGTTGTATTTCCAGTTCTGTGAGTTTTTGCTGCAAACTTAAAACTGACAATTGCCAGCCATCGAGCTGTTTTAACGTAGCATTATGCGCATAAAAACGTTTCTCTGTATTCAACATAGTCTGTTCGAATTGCAAAAGATATTGTACAAGTACTTTCTGTTGGGCGAGTAAGGCTGATTGTTCTGTTAAAAGCTCCTGTGCTTGTATGTTTTGCATACTGTTGCGATACACGCGATAACGATCGCAATCAGCTTTGGCAAATTTCTGAACAAGTTCAGCTTTTTTGATATTGCGTAGACTATATTCCAAACCAAGACGAATTCGAATTCGTTGCGTATCTTCGGTATCGTCCTTATAGGTTGTTTCCGGGGACATCGATGCAGAGCCAATAAAACTGGGTATAGCCAAACGACTTGCTTCTGAATTAGATTCAAGCGCTTTCAATTGACAATATGCGCTTATATCGTCACTAACATTCGTTTCATCATTTATATTTTGCGCAAAACCTGGTGATATGGTTAATCCGAAAAACAGACCAAACAGCGATACAGAAACAATTTTCACTTTACACATTCCTTGTTAAAGAAATAACGGCGCACGTCCCACCATCAATGCACGCGATTCACTCCAAGATTTTTCTGTCATTTCCAGCTCAATCATCTGGCCTCGCAAATCACCACCATTAAGTGGATGGCTTAAGGAGGTTTCACCAGGTAATACAGCACGCACTGATCCTACTTTGCGACAGAGAAAGAATTCTAAATAACAACCAAAAACGGGTGTGGCAGTCTTAACATTGGGCAGGTTTTCATAGGGTACAAACGCGACGGTCACAGCTTCCTGACTTGCGCGCACATAGGGCGATTTTTCCAGGCTATCTAATGTGCTGAGAAATTGGCTAAGCAATTGATCCAGGCTTTTTATGCGAATCTCCAAAGGTGCGAGCCGAGATTGTAATTCAGCATGTGAGACGAAAGACTGAATCAATTGATGTTCTTTTAATAGCATATCTACATCAACTGATTTACGTTGAGGCATTTGATTGTGTTTGATGGCTTCCTTAACCGATTCAATGGCAGAAATACTTGTCTTGAGTGATTTCTCCTGCCTCTCCAGCTCGACGATACGTTCTTTATGTGTAAGATTGGATAAATCAATTTGACTCAGCATATATTGACCACTGAGGAATTGCGATTTGTCGATCAATCGTGAGGCGAATTGGGTATCCAGTGTTTTTGTAGTGATCTTGCCATAGGCGCTTCTGCGATCACCAGAGCTTTTCGCCAGTGATCGATACTGTGAAGCAACAGACTCAATATCATTTAGAAATTGTTTTTTATTTTCCAGCTCGGTTTCGATTGCCTGAACATAGTTATTACGAAAATTATCATGCAGACCACTGGCATAGTTAATATATTCAATTTCCTTTTCAATGCCTACACGCTCTGCGTCCAATTTTTGATATTGATAGAGTTGTTGAAGATAACCAATTTTCGCGTCAGCAACACGGGTGTGGTCGGACGAGAGAATGGCAGGAACAACCCATCGCTCATTGAGAAAGAAAAATAGAGTCGTTGAAAGGTAAAAAAACATACCGCCGACAATGGCGATTAATAAACCAAAGCCAAAAAGTTTATAAGCGCCCACTATGAGGCTATTCAGGTTTTTAACCCCGTTCATCATCATCGTATAAGCCTTCCCCACGAAAGCAGTTTTCCATTGAAAACTCAACGGAATACTTTGTTATTGTTGATTTGGTAAATAATTTATTTTGTTATCGATATCAAAACGTATATATTTTGATGTTTTCTGCTCTGATCTATCGACAGTGTGTTGCGATTAATCGTAATCGCATTTTTTGGAAGCGAATATTATTATTGTGCATAAACTAACCGCAACATCCGTGTGGCTTCCCCATTTCATTGTTGGATGTGTATGCAAAATTTCAATATGACTGTTTAATTTCAAAATTAAACTTTATTATTATGCTCAAATTATATATTAAATAACCAATCAGGTTACAAATTATTCTGCTTGCCAATTGTTAAGTTTTTATAGAATGGCGAACAGTTGATCGAAATAGACTGTTTGTGAGGATCTGTTTGGTACATAACGTTGGTGTTAGTATGAAAATTAATCAACCAAAGGTCGAATTTATCATCCAACCGCACCAACAAATCAATGCTATTCCATGATCTACAATGAATAAATGAAACTTGTAAGTGTTATGCATGATATTGTCAGAAAAAGGCGTGGGGGAATTAGACATGACTGATAAGCAGGATGAAGCAAATACAATTCACAACTTTTTAGGTCATCCCAGTATGACCGAAAAAATATTGCCCTATCGAATTTGGTTGGCGGGTTCGTTTAGCTTAAATAACGAAGCATCAACACGAGCGTTTTCTGTCAGTCGTGAAAATATAAATACACTCATGGAGAATTTTAGTATTGAATTGCCAATCACACTGGATAATCTAATTCCACAAAGTGACACGCGATCTTATATCAAACTCCCCATACGCTGCATGCAGGATTTTGAGCCGTTTAATATCGCATGCAAAGTGGATGTGTTTTCCGCTTTATTAAATTGTCATCAGGCAATTAAAAATCGATTGGTTGATAAAATTTCGCAAGATAACTTACATGAAATACTTTCTAAATATATTTCAGATCCAATTGCCGGTTCTGTGGTAAGAAGGGTATTGCAAGGTGTGGAAGAATCAATATCGGAAGTAAAAGCGCAAAGTCACCAGGCGGATGATGAAGCCATTGATCGTCTGTTTGGTATGTTGGATATGGGTAATCAAACAGCTGACGTTAGGAGTGAAGCTGAGGAGAAGGCAGCATCAACTTCCTCCAGTCTTTCCAAGGCGCAGCGAACATTATTGCAGAGTTGTTTGAATGATTTAACCAGGCCGCTATTTAAACATTTAAATAACATTCTCCATCACGATGATTTTCAGTTACTGGAACAAAGTTGGCGTGGGCTAGAATTTCTATTTCAGTCTATCAAAGATGAAGATGCCATAGAAATTGCTATGATCAATACCGAAAAGCAAAGTTTAACATCAACGTGCGAAGAAATTTTATCACATACCGCGGATGACGAATTACCTGCTGTATTACTCTGTGACTTTGCCATAGATTGTACGCCGGCTGATCTAAATATGTTGGATGAACTTGGGCAGTTAGCTGAAGCGTGTCAGTTTCCGGCTTTAATCAATGTGTCTAATCAGTTTCTGGCTGTGCACCAAGCCAGTCAATTGGCTGGCAACTCAGGATTGGCATCGCTTTTTTCTCAAGCGCAATACATAAAATGGAATTCGTTGCGCAAGAAATCTCATTCGCGTTGGTTAACTTGTTGTTTCAATCGTTTTATGTTGCGCGAAACTTACACCCGCCACAATAACACTGCATTGGAATTTAATGAGTGGTTGGAGACTGACGAATATATGTTGATGGGGCAGGGAAGTTGGATAGTTGCAAAATCGATTATATCCAGTTTACAAAACAATCAATGGCCCACAGAATTGACTCTACCAGGTGCGCTTCAATTAAATACACTACCCGTTCATCGAGTAGATATTTCACAACAGCAATCCACGCAAACACCGCTTGAGGCATTGATTGGCGACAACTTGCAGCAGGATTTGATGAACCAGGGAATAAATGTTTTGCAAGCTAAACCAGATTCAGACTCTGCTTACTTCAGGCAGTTAGCAATGTTGTATAAACCCGATAAATACGATAATCCGGTAGTGAATATAACTCAACAAGTGCGAAACAGTTTGCCTCATGTTTTATTGAGTTCAAGAATTGCGTTGTTAATTTCATTGCAGCTTGATGCTTATCACGCTGGACAAAGTATGACACAAACACAACAAGGATTGATCCACTATTTACAGGAATTATTAGAATCCACCGGGGAAAATTCAACGGTGGATATCGTTATTCAGGCTGATAAACATCATCCGGGGCAACAGGTTGCCAAAATAAAAACATTTATGGGCAAAAAAATTATGAATGGCACTGAGGTAGAATTGCAAATGCCGGTCTAAAAAAAGTGGCCATAGGGTGGGGTAACTATGACCACTTCGCTCTCGAAAAAATTAACCTTAGGGTTAAGCAAGCATATTTATGATTTGCCCTTTGGCTTCTGTGGCGCTGGATTTAACATCCATCGCAACATCAATAACTTCTCTTGCAGCTCGTGATTGTTTATTATCAACAGTTTCCAGTACATTTAGTGTTTGTGAATGAGAAGCTTTGTTTGCCTGTCCGATTTGGTAAACCGATTGGCTGATTGCTTTCATATTACTAAATCCACTCGCAGCATTTATTGCCATAATCACCTCACAATCTTTTCAAATTCATATTTACCGTTACCGGTAATTCTTTTCGGTTGAACAGTTTGTTCGTCATATTTTACGTACTCATTGGCACTAGTTATAGCTTCTGATATGAATTTTGATAATCAGTTGGCAGATTTTTTTGGTACTCGGCCAGAATGGCAAATATTGATGTAACTAATTGATAATTATATGTGATTACTAAAAGAATAAGCTACATCACATTCGCGATGCCTTGCGGGGTAAAAAATGGGTGTCGTCAGCACGGTCATATTAATTGGCGACATGCTCTGGGAGATACGTAATAAAACTATTCTTAAATTTTGGTCATCGTGATCCGATAGGTAACAATACGATAGTAGAAACTTGATCAGGTATTTAAGTAATGGCAAAACTATTAGTTGTTGATGACGATAAAGAAATGCTAAATTATTTGAACTCGATTTTGGTTGCTGAAGGACATGATGTTCAAGGTGAATCAAGCGCAGCAAAGGCGGTTACGATCTCTTCAGATTATCATCCCGATCTACTTATCAGTGATATATTTATGCCAGATATGGATGGCTTTGAATTTATTAAAAAAATTCGAAAGTTGGATAATGATGTAAAAATTCTGGCGTTTTCTGCAGGCGGAAAAGGTTTTTCTCAAGGTCAAACATTAGCTGCAGCCAAAGATTTCGGTGCCAATGCAGTCATTGCAAAGCCGTTTGAACAACAACATTTAATTAAGGTTATTAATAAATTGTTGGATACCTAGGCGGTTTTGGTATAACTCACCAGAGAGTATTGCGACAGCTTGTTAGTGCATTGAATCGTTAATGATACTTTTGTTGCCAACCCTGCAATTTCTCATACATATGTTTAACGTGGCTTCCATTCCAGTACAATTTGTTGCAGTACTGACAAAATAAGAGTGTTTCGATGTGTTTTCTGGCTTTTTCCGGTACCTGATTGTATTGGTGTTTTTCCGCCTCTTTCAGTGGATAGTTGCAGTTCATGCACCGGCTGAACGGCTTTAATAACCAATTTATTTTGCATTTTTTACTAAGCTCTTCCAGGCATTGCTCTGTGTCATTGCAATTCAAATAGATGGTTACGTTATCTGCATGGCGGATTTCCAGCAATTTCCGGTCGCGGGTAATTAAAACACGGTTTTCCTTGATCGCTTGATTCACCAGGGATTTGTCGGTGCTTGATTCATCGGCCAGTGCCGTATCATAACCCGCTGCTCGCAACCATCTACCCAGGCGAATTAACATAACATCACATAAAAATTTCATTCAGCTAGTTTTAGATAAAAGAATGAATCATCATAACGCGTTCTCCCTGGCTTTATCGATATAATCTGACAAGGATCGATCTTGCATAAACGGGAAACAGTCTGCACTGCATGATATACGTTGAATTCTGTCCACCCGAAAATTGCGATACGCATCGCGCTTTTCACACCAGGCTGCCAGTGTCCAGACATTCCCCCAAAAAAACAAACCTAGCGGCCAGATGACTCTTTCCGAAGGTTCGCCGTCTTCACGATGATAGGTGATTAAGCTTTTGTGTTGTTGTTTGATGGCTTCGCGTAATGCGGCCAGGTTATTTGATTCAAATTTAGAAAGGCGGGTCATGGGGGAGAAAAGTGGCGTTTTATTGATTTCGTGTTTCAAAGCATCGGGCAGCACGGTCTCAATTTTATCCAGCGCCTGTTTTGCCGCAGACGCCAATGCAGGGTCAGCCCAGCTTTGTACGATACGAGCGCCCAATGTTAAAGCCGTGATTTCTTCAGATGTGAACATCAGTGGTGGTAAGTCAAAGCCGTGTCGCAGAACATAACCCACTCCCGCTTCACCATCTATCGGTACGCCGGATACCATTAAATCCGCAATATCGCGATAAATCGTACGTTCCGAAACCTCCAACGCTTCAGCCAGCCACTTGGCGGTGGTAATTCTTCGGGTTCGTAAGAATTGAATAATTTGAAATAATCGATCGGCGCGGCGCATGCCATTATGTTAACGGTAAACCTGCGACAATTAAAAACAATTTATAATCCATGAGGATAGCCAATGAGGGAAGCAGAGCTTCTCCCCATTGCTAATATAAAATTGCTACAGATTAATCCGCTTACTTATTCTGCCAGAGGCCCATAACCGCACCAGTTGGGTCCTGAATAATACTAAACGAACCCATTTCCGGTACTTCACAGTTTTCCTTGAGCACTGTGGCTCCCAGGTTTTTGGCTTTTTCAGTGCTTTGTATCAGATTTTCAACATCCACATAAGGTACCCAGCAAGAAGGCGCATCGGCAATAGGGTGTTGCATCATGCCGCCGCCGACACCATCCCCGACCCGAATGACTGTGTATTTTTCGTCTGAATCGCCCATGGGCATTTCTTCCAGTTCCCAGTTAAACAATTGACCGTAAAATTCAACTGATTTCCCCAGTGATTGGGTTTGTAATTCAGCATGAACGAATGGATTAGCCATTATGATCTCCTTTGTGCAAATAGCTTAAAAAATATTCAAATTTATTATTTTATGTGGATTCACAATCCAGCTTATGTAAATCACAAGTGTAAGTTTACGCCAGCTCTGGTGACAGCATAGTGTCAGTAGTGTTTGGTAAAAAAAGCCAAGGGCGATAATTTTGTCTGAGACAGCATTTGTGAGCCGCATCACAGGATTCCCAAAGAATAAACTGCTAAAATTTGAGCATTCGCTTCAATGCTCCGTCAAATAAGCGAATATGTAGATTAAAACCAAAATAAAATTGAAGAAACGCGGGGGATACATGGGGAAAGCAACACTAAGCACCTTTTCGTTAGAAGAGCTTAAAATGGAGGCAGGTGAAACGAATTTGGGCTGGGCAAAATTTTTATTGGAAGTTGTCTCACGAATACCGGGTAATCCGGTGCCGGGATCGGTTACAACCGTTATGCAAATGATTCTGGATGATTTAAAAGTTAGTCGTCATTACTGGGAAGCATTATTGGGCACCAGCTTATCGGTGAAAATTGGCGAAACAGTGGCAATTGATGATTATTCTAATAGCGACAAAGTAAAAAAGCTGTTGAGTGCTCGTACCATTATGTTGGCACCCGATCTTGAATTGGTAGATCCAGCGCTAACTTACGATAATGTGCGACATAACTTCAGCTGGAAAGGTTGTCTCATCGAATTACGTGAAGCAGGCGGAAGTGCGGATAGCGCTGACGTTTTTTGCGTCGTACATCCCGATGACAACTTTGAACCAGTGGCGATTTTGGGTAATTTACGGGTAATTCGCAGCTGCACCCAACGTAATCCAAATTTTGCCAACGAAGTGCGACGTAATGGTTTGTCATATGAAGATCGCCAAAGAATTCTCAAGGAGCGGGAGCGCTTGTTAAAGCTAATGTAAAACTGCCTGAACTTTGCTACATGTTGTGCAGTTTATGTTTCGGATTAGCCACTACGGTATATTGCATGCAATCTAATTGCTTAAATAGTGTCGAAAGAGTATTCACTACGCAAGATTAGGGTTAGTTTATGTATCATGGCGAAAGGTTTAACAGTATCAGCCATTTATTAGGTGCCATTGCCGCAATTGCGGCTTTGACACTGTTGGTGGTTTACGCTTCGCTGGATGGTGATCCCTGGAAGATCACCAGTGGTGCAATTTATGGCGTTACACTTTGTTTGCTCTACATTACATCCACCCTCTATCACAGTTCAAAAGGTCGTATCAAAGCAGTCCTGCAGAAACTGGATCATTTTGCTATCTATTTACTCATTGCTGGTACTTACACACCCTTTGCGTTAGTCACGTTGCGCGGCCCATGGGGCTGGAGCATCCTTGGTGTTATCTGGGGATTAGCAATCTTAGGCATCGTACTTGATGCTTTACCTAACAAAGGGCGGCGTGTCATACCCATTATCATTTATCTACTCATGGGCTGGTTGTGTTTGATCGCTTTAAATCCCTTGCTTGAAGTTTTACCTATGGCGGGATTTTGGTGGTTATTAATTGGTGGGATTTTTTATACGACAGGTTTGATTTTTTATTTTTATGATCATCGTGTGCCTCACTTTCACGGCATCTGGCATTTATTTGTGCTGGCCGGTAGTGGCGCGCATTTTGGGTCAGTTTTTCTTTACGTGGTTTAAATACTCAAATTTCGGAGTTCAAATTCGCATTTTCAATTGTAGCCAGGACGTATTTGCAATCTAAAAGACGCTGTGAACACATCCATGTGCGCTCAACGGCAGCATCCATGCTGCCCATGCTTTCAGATTGCAAACACGCCCTGGCATTATCAGATCTTTAATTTTCATTTGAATCCCGAAACTTGAGTAAATAAAATCCAATTCTGCTCGACCATTTCTTAACAACTCGTTTATTATATTCCGTAACAAAATCAAAGAGACTTGTTATGGATGTCATCGAAGCCTTAAAAAAACGTAAATCCACCCGCGCATTTCTTGATAAAGCCGTTGATTCTGATTTAATCCGCAAAGTTCTTGAAGCTGCTTCCCATGCACCCTCTGGAGCGAATATACAACCCTGGCAGGTGGCTGTGGTGAGTGGTGAGAAAAAAAATAAGATACAGCAAAAACTTGAGCAAGCTTTTTGTAACGGCAAAAAAACACAAATGGATTATCAATATTATCCACTCGACTGGCGACAGCCCTATAAAGACAGGCGAATTGCCACAGGGTTACAATTATATTCTGCGCTAGACATCACAAGGGAAGATAAGCAAAAACGCCAAGCACAATGGGCTGCTAATTATCGGGCGTTTGATGCACCCGTGGTGATGTATATTTTTATGGAAGATATCATGCAGAAAGGTGCGTTCCTGGATTGTGGCTTGTTTATCCAGTCCCTCATGCTTGCCGCTGTTGATCTGGGTTTGGCAACTTGTCCTCAAGCGGCGCTTGCCGAATATCCAGCAATTGTTAAAGATGAACTTGGCTTTGCGAGCAGCTCAATTTTGGTGTGTGGAATTGCTTTAGGTTATGAAGATAAGACTGCTGCAGTAAATTCCTATCGCACGCCGCGTGAAGATGTCAGTAGTTTTACGCGTATCTTTTATTAGAGATTTGTGAATTAATAAGTCTGTGCGTCTTTTTGTGAAGTGATGAGCTCTCTTTTTAGCCATGCAGGAAGTAACTGATATGCCCCGTTGGGAACATTATCCACACGATGCTGATATGGGTGTCAGAGGAATTGGAAATACATTAGACCAAGCGTTTGAGCAAGCCATGCTTGCTTTGACGGCAATTATTGTAGATCCGGATCAATTGAAAGATGAAAAACAGATTCACATTCAATGTTCATCAGACGATATTGAATTGCTCTTTACTGATTGGTTAAATGAAATAATATATCACATGGCAACGGATCATTTGTTATTTCATCGTGCAAAAATTAAAATCACAAACGGTGTTTTAAACGCACAGTTATGGGGAGAAGTGATAAATGTCGATAAGCATCAACCCACAGTAGAAGTGAAAGGCGCTACTTTCACGACACTTAAAGTTGAACAGTTGGAAAATAATGAATGGTTGGCTCAGACTGTTGTTGATGTGTGATGAAAATCGAGCCGAAAAGGAAAAATCATGGATAGGAATCGATTAATTCAGGATGCGGAAACCAGTTGGCGCATTAAACCCAGCGGTAACATGCGCGTACCAGCGGTGATATACGCTGATCAGGAATTAATAGAAGCCATGGATGATAAAGTGCGCGAACAAATCACCAACGTTGCCACATTGCCGGGTATTGTTAAGGCAGCTTATGCCATGCCGGATGCACATTGGGGCTATGGTTTTCCCATTGGTGGTGTGGCAGCCTTTGATGCAGAAGAGGGTGGTGTGGTTTCCGCCGGTGGTGTTGGCTTTGATATTTCCTGCGGTGTACGGGCTTTAAAAACCGGTTTAAAAAAATCTGACATAGAACCAGTAAAAAAACAATTGGCGGATATATTGTTTCTGGAAATTCCAGCGGGTTTGGGTAGCACTGGTGCCATTAACCTGACTTATCATGAATTGGATAAAATGCTATTGGGCGGTGCAAAGTGGGCAGTAAAACAAGGCTATGGTGAAAAGCAGGATTTACAACATATAGAAGAAAAGGGATGCATGGCAGGTGCTGATCCTACCCAGGTTTCTGAGCATGCGAAAAAACGCCAAAAACATGAAATGGGTACATTGGGTTCTGGTAATCATTATCTGGAAGTTCAGTATGTGGCGGAAATTTATAATGAAAAAATTGCTAATGCCTTTGGTGTAAGGCAAGATGATGTCATTGTTAGCATACATTGCGGCTCACGTGGTTTAGGGCATCAAATTGGTACAGAATTTTTACGATCCATGGCCATGGCAGCTGCAAAATACGGTATTCATTTGCCTGATCGGGAATTGGCTTGTGCGCCCATTAATTCTCCACTGGGGCAATCCTATCTTGGCGCTATGCGCGCGGCCATCAATTGTGCGCTGGCTAATCGACAAATACTCACCCATCTCACTCGCCAAGCGTTTTCACGAGTATTACCTGAGGCTTATTTGTCTTTGTTATACGATGTTTCGCACAACACTTGTAAATTGGAAAATCATGAAGTGGATGGTGAACAGCGGCAATTATATGTACACCGCAAAGGCGCAACACGGGCATTTGCTTTGGGTAATTTAGCCATATCGGAAGACTTACGGGCTTACGGTCAACCAGTTCTCATTGGCGGCTCAATGGGGACATGTTCGTATATTCTCGCAGGTGCTAAAGAAAATGAGAAACAGGCATTTTCATCCGCATGTCACGGCGCTGGTCGGGCAATGAGTCGGCATCAGGCTAAACGCCAATGGCGAGGCAGAAATTTAATCGATGAATTGGCAGCAAAGGGTGTCGAAATTCGTAGCCCCAGCTTACAGGGTGTTGCAGAAGAAGCACCGGGTGCTTACAAAGATGTTAGTGCTGTTGTTGATGCCGGAGAACGGGCAGGGCTGGCAAATAAAGTGGCTAAACTTGTACCTGTAATATGTGTTAAAGGATAGTGTTACTGAATATTAGATATTCATAACACTTTCCTTAACCTTCATCGCAAATAACATACAGTAATATATGTGGTAATTTAAATGTAATTTTTAATCACAGAAATCATTTCAGTTAATGAAATCAAGCATTATCGATCATATCAAGTAACGCCTTTTTCTCTCTAATAACCATCACCCGAATCACCCTCGTCGATTCCCCAATCTGAACTAATTGGTACTTCCGGGATAGTGCTAGTACTGCTTGTAGGAGTTGTCGCACCTTCACTAAACACAGCACCAGAGAGCGTTAAACAAAGAACAGCTAAAACCAATATGATCATTTTTTTCATTAGTCAGCTTCCATTTTTCTCGTTTATATATCCAATTAATCGAATGTAAATGGAAAATAATTAGGCCATATTCTAAATTTGTGATTTGGTTATCACTTGTGCTCTGATTTTTGAGAAACCTGGCATGGAATTAAATCATTTTTATTTAACAGGGCAGAAAAAGACTAAACAATATACGTATCTGTTAAATGTTGTTCGTTTAACAGTTGCAACTATTGAGTGTTTCAACAATTAAGGTTATTTTATCTATGAATGTCTGGTCCTATGTAATAAGTATTACAACCGATGTCTTCCCTAGACGGTATTCGTAAGACTTTAGATCAGACATTCTTTTTCACCTCCATCCTCACTCAATGACAGCTTTTAAATTCACTTTTTTGTATTTGTGACACATCAATACCTGGTGTGAATCCTGCAATTTGGCAATTAAATACGCGATATCTGGCGAGTAAATAAGAATTTTTTAAGCTCATATAAACGAATATCTGTGGCCAATTGTTATTGTCTTAGGGGTTTTTATCATTGTTTGCCAACAAATGCTTAATTCAGTCAGATTGGCTTGACTAAAAATAAATCATGTATATAAAGGAGAAAGAATATTCAATTTTAATGTTTTATCTCCCTGACACTAATTGAATACGTAAAACCAGGTAATAAAATTTATATTGTCTGATATTTGAACAGAATTTCTCAGTAGTTATTGAAAACGGAGACTCATAAACTTGATGCGAACCAATAGATGTGCGTTTTTTGGTTTTCGATTCTGCAAATTTCTATTTTTTCTTTTATTGTTCGTCAGCATTTTGATGACATGCCCTCCTCAACAAGCTTATGCCGAAGAGGAAATTCTGATCGGTTTGCGCGCCAATCGTGGTGTGGAAAAAGACCTCAAGCGCTGGCAGCTCACTGCGGATTATTTATCCACTCGAATACCCGGATTTACGTTTAAACTGGTGCCGTTTGAAAGTAACAATGCACTTAATCAAGCGGTATCGCGAAACGAGTTTCATTTTGTTTTAACCAATCCTGCGTCAGCGGTTGAACACACACTACGTTATAAAACGCGTCCTTTGGCTACGCTTTTAAACAAACGCCAGGAAATGGGCTACTCAAAATTTGGATCAGTAATATTTACCCGCTCAGACCGAGACGACATACAAACCTTTAAAGACCTTTTAAATAAAGAATTCATTGCGGTTGACGAGCACGGCTTTGGTGGTTGGCGCGTAGCCTGGCGTGAGCTATTGCAAAATGATATTGATCCATATAGCGACTTTAAAAAACTACTATTTGCCGGTGGTCTGCAACCTAATGTGGTGTATTCAGTTATCAACGGTGAAGCTGATGCGGGTAGTGTCCGTACTGACATGCTTGAACGTATGGTAGTTAAAGGGGAAATCGATTTATCAGATATCAAAGTTATTGGTAGCAAAAATACAGCAGATTTTCCTTTCTTACACAGCACGCAACTTTATCCTGAATGGTTATTTTCGAAAACAACCATGGCTAATGAATCGCTGACAGATAAAGTGGCAAGTGTTATATTGAACATTGAGGCGAGCCATCCTGCGGCAATTCGCGGTAAATATGTCGGTTGGGTATTGCCCCGAGATTATCAACCAGTACATGACTTATTAAAGGAACTTCGAGTCGGGCCTTATCATAAATCCAGCTATTCGATTATTGATGAACTCTGGAATCAATATCAAAATGTTTTTATAATTTTTATGTTTTCGTTTATCGGCTTATCCTTGTTACTTGTCTATGCAATAAAAACCAATCGCAAGTTAAACATTACTCAAGTACAGCTTACCCGAGAGATTGCGAATCGTGAAGATGTAGAAGTTATACTTCGTGACTTGGCGCAGGAAAGTATTGTTTCCGGCAATGTAAATCTTTTTTATCAAAACTGTCTGATAAATCTTTGCAAATTATTTAATTGCAAATATGCACTTATTGGATTGCTCGAAGGCGATCAAAATCAGGTTGTGCGTGCATTCTTAGAATATGATGGTGAAAAGTTTACGGCAGGGAGGGAATGCTCAATTAAGGATTCACCTTGCCAGGATATTCTTCGCGAAGATTTACTTAACGTCTCCAAAGATTTAAAAAAGCAATATCCTCAGGATAAAAACTTGTTGGAATTCGATATTGAGAGCTGTTTTGGTGCACCACTTTTATCCCCCGATGGTGAAAAAATTGGTTTGGTTTCGGTTATGGATGTGAAACCTATGTATATTAACGAATCGGCTCATCCTTTAATGAAGATTTTTGCCAATCGAATCGCAGCGGAATTATATCGCAAGCGACAGGAAGATAATTTACAGAATTTAGCGCAGCGAATGTCTTATCATGCTACGCATGATGCTTTAACTGGCTTAATAAATCGACGGGAACTGGAAAATAGAATACACAGTGCCTATTTGCAAGCAAAAACCAATAAAGAAGAACATGTATTTTGTTATCTTGATCTTGATCAGTTCAAGGTCGTTAATGATACTTGCGGGCACTTTGCCGGAGATGAGTTGCTTAGACAACTTGTGTTTAAGTTGAAAAAAGAAGTTCGGGAAAGCGATACATTGGCCCGGCTGGGTGGTGATGAGTTTGGTGTTTTATTATTGGATTGTCCATTGAGCAGGGGTGAAGCCATTGCCAAAAAACTGCTGGATGTGGTTAATCAATTTCGTTTTGTCTGGCATGAGAAAGTATTTGATATAGGCGTGAGCATTGGCATGGTGGCTATCAACCATAACACCCGAAGTGCACATGAAGTGCTGATAAATTCAGACTCAGCTTGTTATGTTGCAAAGGAGAGAGGCAGAAATCGAATACATATATATCAGAGTGATGATGCAGTTTCCAAACGCCAAGACGAAATTCAGTGGGTTAACGAATTGAACTGGGCAATTAAAAATTCCCGTTTTGAAATTCATAGCCAAGCGATTCGATTGCTGGGTGAACAGGGCGCAGTCAGAGATTATTTTGAAATATTGATTCGTTTACGAAATCGGCAAAATGAATTGTTAATGCCGGGTGCATTTATTGGTGCAGCAGAACGTTACAATATCATGCCTGAAATTGATCGACAGGTAATAGACCATAGCTTTGCATACCTTGAAAATAAGCTGAAAAATACTGATAAGCAAGAAACGTTGTGTTTTATCAATATCTCAGCCCTGTCATTAACTGACCAGAAATTTGAGCAGAGTGTGTTACAGGGTTTGCAAAAATATAAAATATCACCTGAAAATATTTGTTTTGAGCTTACCGAAACCGCTGCAATTACAAATTTTACCCATGCCGTATCACTTATAAATAAAATGAAAAAATCCGGTTTTCGATTTGCATTGGATGATTTTGGTACCGGTTTATGTTCGTATGAATATTTAAGAAGCCTTCCAATTGATTTTTTGAAAATTGATGGGCGATTTGTCAGTAATTTTGATGAAGATCCCATGAATAAAGCAATTGTTGAGTCAATCGCACATATAGGTCGTGTAATTGGTATTCCCACCATTGCTGAATGGGTAGAAAATACCAAAACCCTGCAATATATCGAGTCACTGGGAATTGATTACGCCCAGGGTTATGCTATCGGAAAACCCCAAGCGGTTAATCATTAAATTTATCACCCACGATATTGTATAATCTTCCGATGAGGTTCACTCTCGAGGGGCACCGAGGTCCAAAGGGGAGGCATACCCCGTTGACAATAATGTTGTGGAGCTTGATTTATGTTCATTAAAAAACTTCTAATCCTGATATTGATTTTCATCTGTTATTTGCCGGGTATTTACGCTTCAGATCAAGCTGAAAACAATAGTGGCACACTTTCGCTGGACAGCTGGGAGCACCTTAATGCGTTGGTCGCAGCAATTAATTCTACTCGAATCGAACTGGATGAAAAGCGCGCTGAATTGCGTAACAGTGTTGATGAAACTGAACGCAAGCAACTTTCGGAAGAGTTGGAAAGAATTTCTCAAGACCAGAAATCACTTCAAACGGCGCTCGAAATGCTGGCTACCGGCGCCGCAGATCTCACATTATTTGGTGTTAAAACCGAAGAGAAATTTGATTGGCGCGAAGAACTGCAATCTGTCTTTGAACCTATTCTTGTAGAGTTGCGGCGTTTATCGGAACGGCCAAGAAAAATTGAACGTTTACGAAATGATCAGATTTATTATCAGGATCGTTTGAATGTTGCCGAGCCGGCTTTAAAGAGTGTTTCAGATTATTTAAAAAATGCACCTACATCAGAGTTGCAGCAGGAGTTTTCCCGGCTGGAAGAACGTTGGCGGAAACGTCGTGATGATTTGAAAAATCGTTTGGCATTGGTGGAATTCGAGTTGCAGGAAACATTGTCACCCTCAAAAGCCAATAAGCAAGATCCGAAAGAAGTATTAAAAAATATTTTGGGTGGTCGTGTGCTGAATTTGCTAATGGCAGCAACGGTTATGGCCATTGTTTATATTTTGCTGCGCATAATTGCACGGTTTTATCAGCGTATGGTGATGCAAAAAAAAGGTCGTACACCATCGGTATTTGCACGCATAGGTAACTTGTTGTTTTATGCCTTAACAACACTTGTTGTATTGCTATCAGGTATCAGCGTGCTTTATATACGGGGTGATTGGGTGCTGCTAGGCTTGTTGTTTATCGTATTAGCTGGTGTTGCCTTAGCCTTGCAAAAATCCTTACCCAATTACATGACCGAAGCAAAATTGATTTTAAATTTGGGTGCTGTGCGTGAAGGTGAAAAAATCATTTACAATCAGTTACCCTGGCAAGTTCAAACCCTGAATTTTTACGCCATTCTACATAATCCCTTATTGATCGGTGGTACGCTAAAAATTCCCGTTAGAGAATTTGTGAATTACACGTCAAGAAAATTCGAAGCGGAAGAACCCTGGTTTCCATCACGTAAAGGTGATTGGGTTTTGCTCAATAATAAAAGTTATGGCGAGGTTGTTACCCAGACACCAGAATATGTTGTGATTAAGGATTTACACGCCACTAAGACCTATACTGTTAATGACTATTTGATGCAGAATCCTAAAAATTTGTCGTTAGAAGGTTTTACTTTGCTTATTACATTTGGTTTGGATTATCAACATCAGAAAGAAATTACCAGTAGCATTCGTGAGCAGTTAGAAGCAGACCTCATAAATGGTTTACGAAAAGCGGGTTTGTTCAAAAAGGTAAAAGAATTTCAGGTGGTGTTTGAAAAAGCCGGGACATCGTCGCTGGATTTTGTCATCGATGCGTATTTTGATGGAGAAGCAGCCAATCAATATCTGGAAATTCCCCGCTTGTTGCAACAGCTGGCAGTTGAATCCTGTAATAAGCATGCCTGGGTAATACCATTTGAACAACTCAGTGTGCACATGATAGAGCAGCGTTCGTAGCCCGGATGCTAATCCGGGTATATCAGGATACTCGATCCAGCGTATGAATCACTTCACCTGGAATATTCAATATGGAATGACTTTCCATGGAGTCCGGTACCGGTAGGCCCATGAGTCGTAAAACGGTTGGTGCAACATGTGATAAGCCACAGTTAGCATGCAGGTGTTGATATTCATGATCCATAACAATACAGGGTACCGGGAATAAGGTATGTTGGGTGTGGGCAGTTTTTAATAGCGGATCAACCAGTTCTTCACAGTTACCATGATCTGCTGTGATGATTACCGAATAATGCATTTCTTCAGCAGCCGCAACGACTCTTCCCAGCTCTTCATCCAAAATTTCCATCGCATGAATGGCCGCGTCGAGTTTAGCCGTATGGCCAACCATATCGCCATTGGCAAAGTTAACCAGCACAAAGCCGTATTCATTTTCTTGTAATGCCTCGATCACTGCATCGGCAACTTGGTGGGCACTCATCTCCGGTTTCATATCGTAAGTTGCTACGTCCGGGGAGGGAATTAATTTGTGTGATTCTCCAGTAAATAACTCACGTCTACCACCGTTAAAAAAATAGGTCACGTGGGCATATTTTTCGGTTTCAGCGCAATGAAATTGCTTTAATCCGGCTTCAGAGATTACTTCGGCCAGCGTGTTTGCCGGTTTTTCAGGTTCGAAAGCATAAGGCAGATTGAGTCGTTTGTCGTACGGCATAATGCAGGTAACATCAAGTTGCGGATGTGGTCCGCGATCAAAACCATCAAAATTTTCCAAACCCAAGGCCATTACAATTTGTTTAGGTCGATCTTTGCGGAAATTAAATGATATAAATTGATCGCCATCTTCAGGTTTTACATAACTGGGCAGCAATGCAGGGCGAATAAACTCATCATTTTCACCCGCGGCATATGCAGCTGTAATCGCTGTTTCTGCACTTAATGCATTTTGTCCTTCGCCACGTACGATTGCCCGCCAGGCAAGTTCTGTTCGTTGCCATTTGTTGTCCCTGTCCATGGCAAAATATCTGCCGCAAATCGAGGCAATGGCACCACCGGACTCATGTAATGTTTGCTCTACTGTTTTAAGAAAACTCAATGCGGATCTTGGTGCGGTGTCGCGTCCATCGGTAATCATGTGCAAAAGTGGCTTGGCGCCGTGTAATTTACATAATCTGATCAATGCAAGTAGATGATCAAGTGAACTGTGTACCCCGCCATCGGATACCAGACCAACAAGATGAACTGGTCGGTTAAGCGTTTTTGCCTGGTTGATAGCAGACAGTAATGTTGAATTGGTAAAAAATTTACCGTTCTCGATGGCTTGGTTTATTTGCACCATGTCCTGACGAATTATTTCGCCGCTGCCCAGTGTTACGTGGCCAACTTCTGAATTACCCATTTGTCCTTCAGGTAAGCCAACGGCCGGGCCGCAAGTTTGGAGTTCGGTGTGTGCGTAATTTTGGAGAAATTTATCCAGGTTCGGAGTTTTGGCTAAAGCTACTGCGTTATTTTCCGTTTCCGGATTAACACCAACTCCGTCCATGATGACTAAAAGAACAGATTTGCGAGGCGCACAGGTTTGTGTTGTCGAAGTCCTGTTATCGAAAGTATTTTCCACCAAGCTTTGTTCCTTTGTATTTTTAAAATGTCTGTGTTTTGGTATTGCTATGATCCTTTATTCGTTTGCCATCCGGTAAGCGTATAAAGGCTTATCTAGCATACAAACATAAGGTGACACGAGTGTGACAGTATATTATCGAATAAAGTCAATTAATCCTTATTACTGTTGCGAGTATTTTTTAATAATATCGTCAAAAAAATAAGGACTCAGCTTTTGTGCAACGTGAGTATTAGCTTCGCTATGATTGTTATTTGCCACGGGCATAAGTTGCATTTCTTCGTTGTTGTCTTGCGAAGCTGTAAAACTTAAGTCAGTCAAATGTGAAAAGTTTAATCGGTTATTCATTCTTCTTTCCCTCAACGTTGTTTAAATTTTATTTTGCAATAAAACTTCCACATTACATGCCAAGTTTAAAGTAATCTCTTGATCGGAAGATGAAAAAGAAAGAAATTGAACGATTTAACCGCTTTGTGACTTCGTGATAGGCAGCAGGTATTAAGAATCATATTGCTTCTTATAAAGTGCATTGCTCACAATTGTATCAAAATTGTTTTGTATGCAACAAAAGAGTGCTGGCTAGTTCCTGAATACGCTTTAAATAAAGTGGCGGAGCGGACGGGACTCGAACCCGCGACCCCCGGCGTGACAGGCCGGTATTCTAACCAACTGAACTACCGCTCCGCGAAGGATGCGCATACTGCCAGAACCTTATTGAAAACACAAGTAAAATTTCGTGTAAATTTATATTCTCACGTCTCATTTTTCTGAGCAGAACTGGTGATATTTACACCATTCTTGGTTTGAAATATTCATCTAATTCGTTAAAGGTTGTTAAGCGTCGAATATCATCAAAACAAACTTTTGCTTCCTGGTATTCGCGCTTCATCATGTTTAGCCATTGTTTTACGCGGGCGATTACGTAACGGTCTTTAACTTGCTGACGCATAGTGCTTGCCGTTTCAAAAATAATCGACTGGATTTGTTGCCAGTTATACTCTTCACACGTAATGCCTTGTTGATGTAAACGAATTTGACGCGCCAGGTCCGGTCGGGCAATGGCGCCACGGCCAATCATTACGTCACTGCAAGTGCTGATTTCGAGGCACTGTCGATAATCCTGTAGCGAGTTGATATCTCCATTGGCAATAACAGGAATGTTTAAGCTCTCGTTGATTCGTGCCAACCATTCCCAGCGGGCAGGGTGTTTATAGCCATCGGCTTTAGTGCGTGCATGCACAACCACGTAATTCGCGCCAGCTGCTTGAACAGCCAGTGCGTTGTCTATCGCCAGCTCGGTGCTTTCAAAACCCAGGCGAATTTTGGCAGAAACGGGAATATTTTCATCCACAGCTTTTCGTACGGTTGAAACAACGTCGTAGAGGCGTTGAGGATCTTTTAATAATACTGAGCCACCGTTATTTTTATTAACACATCGAGCGGGACAACCAAAATTCAGATCAATACCCGGTGCGCCCATCACCACTGCACGCCGGGCGTTTTCCGCCATAGCCTCGGGATTTGAACCCAGCAGCTGGACAATCACAGGCACGCCGTGGCTGGTATAACCGCCAGTATTCAGTTCAGGACACAGGCGAAGAAATACGCGCCGGGGTAATAAATCATCCACCACCCGCACAAATTCTGTAACACAAGTATCGAAACCACCGATATTAGTCAGTGTTTCGCGCATATAGTTGTCGACCACGCCTTCCATCGGTGCCAGCATGATTTTCATTGGATTCAGTATCTGCTTATAAAACGAGCGCGAATTATACACGAGTCCCTGCAGAATGTGGTTATGGAAAAAACAAACATAATTTCAGTTAGCGACTCTGGTTTTCCATTGTTACAATCGCTATTTTCCCGGATTTACAGGTTTTTCCCGCATGCGTTTGTTGCACACATCAGACTGGCATCTCGGCCGTCAGTTTCACAATGTTTCTTTACTGGAAGATCAGCGCCACGTGCTTGAGCAAATCATCAATATTATTGGTGAGCAAAAAGTGGATGTGTTACTCATCGCCGGCGATATTTATGACCGCTCAGTACCGCCAGCCAATGCGGTTGCTTTGCTGGATGAAGTACTGCATCGCATCAATCAGGAACTGGGTGTGCCAGTGATTCTAATTGCCGGAAACCATGATGGTGCGGATCGGCTGGCATTTGCTGCCCGGCAGTTGGCTCGTTCCGGCATTCACATTGTTGGCCCATTAAATAGTGAGCTTCAGCCCGTACTTTTACAGGATGATCATGGTGAGGTGGAATTTTACAGCTTGCCCTATGCGGATCCTGCGACCGTCAGAGATGTATTTGATGTGGCAGTGTACACGCACGAAGAAGCCATGGCTTTTTTGCTGCAAAAAATTCAGGCCAATAAAAATAAAACACAACGTGGTGTCTTGATGAGTCATTGTTTTATTGATGGCGGAGAAGCCAGTGATTCAGAGCGGCCTTTATCCATCGGCGGTGCTGATAAAATCTCACCCAAACTTTTTGCTGATTTCGATTACGTCGCGCTTGGTCATTTACATGGTCCACAATTCAAGCAACAGGAGACAATTCGTTATTCGGGTTCCATTCTTAAGTATTCATTTTCCGAAACAAAACAAAAAAAGTCAGTAACTCTCGTGGATATGGATGCCAAAGGTAATTGCTGCCTGCAAAAAATTCCACTCCAGGCCAAACGGGATATGAGAGTAATCGAAGGTTATTTACAAGATATTCTTACACAAGCACAAGATGATACAGAGCGTGAAGATTATCTTTTAATACGGTTGCTGGATACTCATGCCATATTAAATGTTATGAATAAACTGCGTGAAGTTTATCCTAATGTATTACATGTAGAGCGGCCGGGATTGCTTAAAGCGGGTGAGCGAAAAAGCATTGATAACAGAGAAAAACTTAAAGGCGAGATGCCACTGTTTCTGGATTTCTATGAACAAATGACGGATGAGCAGTTAAGTGAGCCGGGCAAAAAACTTATTGCTGAGTTGCTGGATAAAATTCATCGCGGACAGGCAATTTAATCATGCGCCCTTTATCTTTAACCCTGACGGCGTTTGGCCCGTTTGCCGGAACAGAAACCGTCGATTTTACTGCGTTGGGAAATAATCCCTTATTTTTAATAAACGGTCCTACCGGTTCGGGAAAAACCACCATTTTGGACGCCATTTGTTTCGCGCTTTATGGTGAAACAACCAGTGCGGAAAGACAGGGTAAGGAAATGCGCTGTGATTATGCGGCACCTGAAAGTCTGACCGAAGTCGTGTTGGTTTTTTCACTTGCTGACCAGGCATATAAAATTCGTCGAGTACCTGATCAGGAGAGACCCAAAGCACGTGGTGAAGGTACTACAACTCAAAATGCTGAAGCACAGTTATGGTTAACAACGGCTGATGGTGAAGAAAACCTGTTAGTGCCGCGTAAGATTACCGAAGCCAATGAAAAAATTATCGAACTTACCGGTCTTAGTGCCGATCAGTTTCGACAGGTAATGGTGTTGCCGCAGGGTAAATTTCGCGAATTATTATTGGCAGATTCTCATGATCGAGAGAAAATATTCCGGCAGCTATTCCAAACTCAGGTTTATAGTCAATTAGAAACAAAATTAAAAGAACAAGCGAATCAGCTAAGTTCAGCAGTTAAAAATATCGGCAAACGTCAGGAAGGTATTCTGGAAGGCGCAGGCGTGCAATCGTTTGATGACTTGCAACAGCAAACCGACATTCTGACAAAAAGTCTGTCAGACCTTGAAAAAGATAAAGAAAAAATCGAGAAGGCATATGAAAAAGCGCAAGCTGAACGGCAACAGGCCGAGCAGCTGGAAAAACAGTTCCTGGAATTGGATGCCAGCCAGGATCGCTTGAATCAGCTTGAGCAGCAGCAGGAGGAGATGGCGAAAAACAAACAACAACTGCAAATGGCTCAACAGGCGCGTATGATGGAAAGTATTTATACGTACTATCAACAACAAAAGAAGACTTGTGAAAAAACGACTCAAAGTTTGCAGCTGCAGCAGAAGAATCAACAGCAAGCGCAACAAGCATTGGCAGTAGCAGAGCAAGGCTGGCAACAATCTCAAACAGGTAAGCAACAACTCGATGAGCTAAAGCTGGAAATTAGCAAGCTGAATAATTATTACAGCCGTTATTTACAGTTACACGAAGCGCAAAAAACCTTAACCACTGTCAATCAACAGTTCGAGCAGGTTGAGAAAAATGCCGTTCAGCAGCAGAATTCACTGTTTGAGTTGCAAAAAAAAGCGGACGCACATGACGCGCAACAACAAACTTTGCAGCAGGATTTACAATTACTGCCTGCTGTCCGGTCAAAACTTGAAAAGATTCAAGACAATATTCAATTAAAACAAAAATTACTGGATAATCAGCAAAAACATAACAAGCAGCAACAACAACTGGAAACCGAACAACAAACACTTCAGCAACTAGAACACACTCATCAGCATGCCTTGCGTCAGCGAAAAATATTGGATACAGCCTGGCAACAAAGACAGGCTGCTATAATGGCACAACAGCTAGAAAATGATGAAGCGTGTCCTGTGTGTGGTAGTGAGCAGCATCCGCAACCAGCCAGCTTTGAGGGTGAACTACCGAATGAAAAAGATTTGGAAACTGCACGCGTTGAGGAAGACAAACTTACAGCTGAAAAAAACCTGGCCAATCAACAACTCGTCCAAACCCAGGCCGATATAAAAGCTTTGCTCGATCATCGGCAAACCTTGCTGGATATGATGGCAGATTCCGCAACTGTTTCCTTGCAAGACCTGCAGCAACAGCATCAGCAATTGCAGCAAACTGTAAAGCAGCTTGAAAATAAACAACAACAATTAGTTCAGGTAGAAAAAAAGCAGTTACAGATTAAACAAGACATCAATGATACTACGGGGCAACTGGCGCAGGCGCAAAAAACGTTGGCAGAATACGCCAGCGCACTAACCGCAGCTAAAACAGAGGTTGAGCACAAACAGGCTGAGCTGCCTGAGTCGTTCCGTCAGGCAGGTGCTTTGGAAGCCAGCTTGAAAACGCTGGACAATAAACGGCAACAACTAATAACTGAAATAGAGCAATCTGAAAAGCATTATATGCAGGCCAGGGAAAAGCTCACGGGTATTGACGCCGCAGTGAAAATAGCTTGTCAGGCACTTGAGGAATCAAATCAACTGCATATACAAGCAGAAAACGATTGGAAAAATGCACTCGCTGAGAGTGTATTTAGTGATGAAGTTCAATATCTGGATGCCCGTTTAACAGAAGCAGAATTCGAGACCAGACAAAAAAAGCTGCGATTGTTTGAAGATGGTTTATTGTTGGCGAAAGAAAATATTAAGCGGCAAACAGAAAAACTTACCGGACAATCCCGGCCCATGTTGAGTTTATTCCAAAGTAATGAAAAACAAATGGCGGATAAGAAAGCAGAGGTAATCGCCAGTTTTCATAACACTGCCACTCGTTTGCAGCAAATAAAAAACACAGAAAAAAAATTGCAGAAAAACATTAAAGAACAACAAAATCTGGAAGCAGAATATGAGTTGCTTGGAACTTTAAGTGATATCAGTAATGGTAAAAATGCACATAATTTGAGTCTGCAACGTTTTGTTTTAACCGTATTGCTGGATGACGTTTTGATTGAGGCCGGGTATCGTTTGACTGAAATGAGTCGCGGGCGATATCAGCTATATCGCAAAGAATCAGTTTTGGATCGACGCAGTAAATCTGGGCTGGATTTGGAAGTGGAAGATGCTTATACCGGCAAACGCCGGGCTGTTGCCACGCTTTCCGGTGGAGAAAGTTTTATCGCGGCTTTGTCACTGGCGTTGGGTTTATCCGATGTAGTCCAAGCGTATGCCGGCGGGATTCGCCTGGACACACTATTTATTGACGAAGGTTTCGGTAGTTTGGATCCAGATGCTTTGGAACTTGCCATTAACACGTTGGTGGATTTGCAATCATCTGGCAGAATGGTGGGTGTTATTTCTCACGTGCCAGAACTTAAAGAGCGCATTGAAACACGGCTGGATATTATCAGTGAGCGTAGCGGAAGCCGTATTAATTTGAGTTTACCGTAAAATAGTTAACTGATAATCCGTCTTTTCAGGCTATAATTGCCGCCCCCACTGAATAACAGGATTCCTCTCAATGAAACAAATTAAAGTTACCTTATCTGCAACACTCGAACTGCCTGATGATTGGCACATTGTACAACGCGAAGATGGTATGCGCGTATTTAAAAAAGGTGACACTTTTATCGATCTGGACTTTTTGTGCCTGAGCACCAAAGAAGAGCAAGATGATGCCGAATGGGAGCTGGACGAAGCAATTGAAACGGAATTTGTGGATTATATACGAGGTAGCGAACTCGTCATCGAAGACTGATTCTATTTTATTGATTCAATTCACATTACCACGCTGAGCGTGGTAATGCATAAGGCTAGAGAGATATGCATTTCTCTCTTTAAAAAACAGGAACCAGTTCACATTTTTTATCTGTTGAATAAAAATCAATGTGAACAATCCTATACTTCAGTAATTACTCCTCTCAAAAATCTCAAATAGATCCGATAAACCTTAGATAAATGTATTGCTCAGATATCAATGGTAAATCGAAATGCCTCATTCATTGAAACAGTTTAGAGTTATATTCTTTGTCTTAATGTTCTTGATCACAGTTGGATGTGTACCCAAAGAGGATCAACAAGAAGAGGCTACTGAAAATCAGCTTTCGCAACAAGATGAAGTTGTTGGAGGGGACGAGCAGGGCGATGAACAAAACTCAAATGATGATCAAGAAGATGTGACTGAAGAAGAGAGTGTCGTTGTTATCGAGCCAATCCCTGAACCAGAACCTATACCAGAACCTGAGCCAACACCAGAAACCGAACCGGAACCAACGCCTGAACCAGAACCAACTCCTGTCCCTGCACCCGATCCGGAGCCGACACCTGAACCAACCCCTGAGCCAGAGCCAACACCAACACCAACACCAACACCTGATCCTGAACCAGTTGTTATTAAACTCAGTGGTCGCGTTGTTGACCAAACTGGTCTGGCCGATGTGACGGTTTTAATCCTGGGCATGGAGACGGTAACCGACAGCAATGGGTTTTATGAATTGAAAGGTCTTGACGTAAGTGATTTAGAAAAAATCCACATCAGTTTTCAAAAAGACGGCTACACTGATAATCAAAAAATCATTCCGGTTGGTGCGGCGCGTTTGTCATATGGTGTGAATGCTGTATTAAATCCTTATCATTTTGTTGGTTGGCTGGATGCTTCCAGCGGTACAACTGAAACCATAGGCATTGCCGATCCCATTGATGCTGCCAATAAAAACCTGGTACAGGTGAGTTTTCCTTCGGGTGCAATCCCGGCTACAGGCCAAATCAAAATTAGCATTACTCGTGGTGATCCCACCGGGGATGATGGAAGAGATATTTTCCCCGGTGATTTTACCGCGACTCAAACTTCAGGTGGCGCTATTGATACATTTATTGAAAGCGTGGCCTTTACTGAAATTACCTTGAATGATATCGATGGCAACGAAATTACCACATTGAATGAACCTGCATTAGTTACTTTGAAGCTGCCAGATGCGTTACAGGGTGATTATACTCACGGCGATACCATTCCCTGGTGGTCGTATGATGAAGAAAATGCTGTATGGGTGCGTGAAGATGCTGATCCTGCAACACCTGAGCTTGACGATTCTTTAATAGTTAATGTGGATGGCTTGTTATATGCTCAGGCCAAAGTCAGTCATTTTAGTTGGTGGAATGTTGATAAACCCATCACCGAACATGCTTGTATGTGTGCTGAAGTAGAGAATGAAGATTCTAATCCTGTGGAGTTTGTAAATGTGAGCGCTAATGGCGTAACCTATAACGCAGCTTCCTCAAAACGCTCCACTGACAACAAAGGTATTGCTTGCGTTACTGTTAAACGGTCTGCTAATAGTGAAGACCGGGAAACTGTGAAGATGCAAGCTGATTATGGCGGTAGAAAATTTAATTACAATGCATCAGATGAATCAGAAGGTGAAACTGGTAGCCCTGTGGTAAAAACACCGACAGAAGAAGGCAGTATGATCATTGATAATCCGGGCGTATGTCTGGTGTTAAAAAATCGAATTAAGATTGCCTTTGATGGTGTGATTAACGGTTCGGTGAAAGACAGCTCAGACAATCCTAAAGCTAATTTCACTTTCTCAACAGATATGGGTGAAGAGATAACAACAAACGGTAGTGGCCAATTCAGCTATAAAGCACCAAGTGGCTCACCGGTAACATTTTTTAAAGCCGGTTTATTCTCTGAAATTGGTATGGCGCCAGATGCTGAAACGCCTGGTCAGTTGGATATCGTACTACCCAATAGTAAGCCCTGGTTACAAAAATTTAAACGTTCGCGTAAAGGTAACCTGGACAATAATCAAACTGTCAGCTTTAGTGCACTGGCTGTAGATCCGGAAGGTGAAGCATTAACTTACGACTGGCAAATTGATGGTGGTTTCAGCTTGTCAGTTGATGAAGACACAAAAGGTGCAAGTTTTACCACGCCTGCCAGTGGCGGTGGTGCAGCAATGATTACACTAACCGTTACTGATGCTAAAGGTGGTGTAACAGTAGAAACACAAGTGCTTAGTTGGGGCGAGTCTTTGGGTAGTAGTAATACATTAAACCTTTTGTTTTTGGAAAATAACGAAAACAATACTGCGGTGTCAGGTGTTATTGCTTATTTGCACGATGCCGGTGGTAACGTAATTAATACAGTAACCAGCGATGAAAATGGTTTTGCTTATATCGGCGATGTGGGCGCAAGCACAGCGACATTCTCTGTGTTGTATAAAACGTCTAATATGGATTGCAGCACTGCATTGACCGATTACATGCAAACCTTTGTCAATATGCCGGTAGGTAATATCGTTTACTATCTGGATAGTTTTGTTAAAGCAGCACCACGTTCAGAAAGAACGACATTGTGCAGTTACAGCAATGTGGCAAGTTACGATGTGTCTCTAAGTAATGTTGACACTGTCAATCCCACGGGTGTGAAACTTATGCCAAAAGGTGCGTATATTTATCCTCTGTCCGGTACCGGCTCGGAAACATTCAGTACGCAAACATTAAATACCTCACATCTTAATGATGATGGATTGTTTGATATGCTGGCCTACGCGTATGCTGGGAATGGCAGCATTTGGGGATACGATTATCTCGTCGACCAAATCGTGGAGCAAGATGGCAGTTACAGTTATGACCTTGACTTAAGTCGAACTGCTGTTGATGTGCCCTGGAGCAAACCCAATAGTATTTCTGGACCCAAGTTATATTTTATGGCTAATCGAAAAGGGCAGTCGCATACTTTGTTCAGCAATCAAAGCTATAGTACATCCGGTAATTTTAGTGCGCCGTCTGAATTTCCGGCAGATGAATATGTGGTGGAATTTTCCAAAACTACCATCCCTGGTTACTACGGTAAACAAAGTTATAAATCTTTACCCGCATTTATTAATATTCCAGAACCGGTTGTGGGTGTTGATAATGGTCAATTCAATTCGGATACATTCAGCTGGACATCCACTAATAACGCGGATGTGAGCTTTATTAGTATGAATTTAAATTGCGGTGTAAGAGGATTGACTTGGAATGTGTGGTTATCGGGTGATACCACAAGTTGGGATATGATTACGCCACCCGCTGACATTTTCACGTGTGTTGGTTCACTTCGAGATAAAATTGGCGGTTATAATGGTGTGAACAGTACCGATCATTATATTGCCGTTTATCGCCACGAAATGGATATTCTTTCCAATGCCACTGACTTATATACTTTATTGGTGAAAGGTAAGCTGCTTGAAAATGAGTCAAGCTTGAGTGGTTACAGTGTTTATCGCTTAAAAGGGACAGCGGATGCACCTTAAAAATTGAATTTTAAATTCACTTTTTAATATTTAACAAAACCATCCACGCAAATAGTCTGATGGTTTTGTTAGATTTATTTTCTTATCTTACGTTGTTGTGTGTGCTGTTTTGAAAATTATTCGTAAGTTACTGTGCAGCTATAAAGTGATAAGTTAGATGGTATAGGGATAGTTGCTGTTGTACTTGAAAACAAAATTCCCAGGCTATATGCATTTTCAGCGTTATCCACTATTGCATAGTTTAGATCACTTGGCGAATTAGCCACAATATTCCTTCGCCCGTCTGTTGCGGTTTTTCCTGTCAGTGGCGTGGCAAATATTTCATTTGCAATGGCGGAAGAATTATTATGTTGATACATATAAGCACGCATTTCGGCAGCATCTGTTGCATCATTTACATTGCAACTCAGTGATGTCATTGTTACACCATCTGGTATTTGAATGCCAGCCACAACTCTACAGGCATTTAAATTTCCGCTAACAAGTGATCCATATGCGGTGCCCAAATTAGTTTTCCATTGACATGTGCTATCACCAGTGGTTTCTGTTCTAAAAGCATGTGCTGAAACTGATACAGCACCGGTGGGGTTTTTTAATTCAACGATTGCATCACTGTTGGTGTTAATACTGGTCAAATTTGTGGAAATGTTATTAGTATTGTTGCCTATATTCGTAGTATTTGTGGAAATATTATTTGAATTTGACTCAATATTGAGACTATTGTCGTTAATTTCTGTTTTGATCTTGTTAAATTTTGCATTCAAATCACCGGCAGTCAGCGTATCACCAGATGAGTAAGAGTCGTCCGGGTAATCAACCTCGCCAGAAAATGCAGGACTCACTAGTAGAGAGCAGCTTACAATTGTCCATAAATTCGCCCATGAATTTAACATCCTTCGTTTCGTCATGAAATTACCTCATCAATCTTTTTTAAGTGAGTAATATTGAATTGCTACTGTAAAGTGCATGAGTCTAGCGCACTGCTGCCCACCACACAGGTTGTATCTGTATCACTGCCACCGCCACTGCCACAGGCCACCATAATGAGTGTGAGCAATACGATATAAATGAAGCTCAAAAATTGTTTTTTCATTAAATCCTCTGTGCAGAATTTTGAAAATATAAAGTTGTGCGGATTTTAGTCAAAGTGAAGTATTATTTAGCATTTACTATAATATGCTTAATTAATCAGCAATTGTTTGCATCAGCTTATTCACGTTACTTCAGTTCAATCCTAAGGTAAATACAACTATAAAACCCAGGCGTAACAAATCTATTCATTAAACCAATTTTAGCAGTATAGCCGATTTTTATGGATATTGGTTTTATTGATAATATATTACTCGTAGCATGGAAGATTTTGTTAATGCTCTTCAGCTTTGTTGCTCCACCATACATAGAATGGCTGTGTGTCGCCTAATGCGCCTACTGCTGGTATTGCGCCTCACTAAGGACAAATTTCTCAATATTTCTTAAATAGAAAAACATGCAAACACAATATTGCACTTGCAGGTTTTGACGGAATTAATGCCGATTGTGCTTAGATAAAATCAGCTGTTGTTTTAACTTTACTCTCCACAACAACCTCGTTACTTTGGATGAAGTTAAGCGTATCAACTGTTTCGATGTCATCCATGCTGGAATCGCAAGTTAAAGCCAGCGTATAAGTGCCGGTTTCTAAAAATCCGATTTCATATTGATAGCTACCGTTAGCCTCATTAAAATTTACAAGTGCCGTTGTTACCGGATCGGTACTTATACCACTGATATCAGCAGGAGCAACACTGCCGGAAAAAGCATATATGGCGGGTTCGGTGCATGAAGAAGCAAATAAGCTCGCATCAACATTACCTTTAATATGCCCGATTTCCAGATTATCAACAATACGTAAAGCGGGCTTTAAATGATAACCGTTGTTACTATCGACAATGGATTTTCTCACATCAAAATCAATGGTGAAGTTTGAATTGCCATTCTCAGAAATATTAAAACCACGTACCAGTTTAAGACCCGTTTCTGAGCCACTCGGAATGGAAAGCTCGTGTTCAGTGCCATCGTTCATCACGATATAAGTATCCAAACTTTGATCGGTATCCACCATGAGTCGAACCCAGTTATATTTGCCTGCTGGTAAAGTTTCATTCTCCAGTAGTGCTACTGAATTACTGCCCTGCAAATTAAGCAAGTCAATTTGTTTCGGCGAATCAAATGTGAATGTGTGAATATCTTTACCTTTTAACTCAACACCGGTAAATTGCACGAAAACATTTTGTGCTGAGTCAACAGGTGCATCGGTTAAATCTAAAGTGAACGCGCCACTACCAGATTCATCCTGCATGCAAGCTGATAGAGTTGCTAAACAGAATGCTGAAATTGCAAATTTATATGAGTTTTTCATGGTTGTTTTACTCCCTCAATACGAGTTATCGGATATCATTTTCCCGTGTTGCAAATCGGGCAAAACGAACAATCTAATGAACTTTACAAAACCTTACTGTGTTGGATATCTCATAGGTGTTTTTGCTTAAAGAAAACTGTGACCTAGTCGAGGGTTTTTGATATAGGATTATGTGAAAAGCAGGGATTTTCTTTGTGTTTTGGGTGAATAATGCACAACTGTTATGTGTTACACTTATGACTTGAATGCAGGAATTTTGAGTCACCAGGCAGCGACTAAGTTTAATGTAGAGTTCCAAAATATGCGGAATTTCTCCGATCAAATCCGATGTCTTGTCCTTATTGTCCCGCTACGCCAGTCAAAATGCATCATATCCTTACCGCGACGATACTGACCACCCCAGGTTAATCCAGCGTGGCCCACCATTGCTTCTAGCAGCTGCTGGCTGAGATCGATAAAACCTGCGGCAGGATCTCGTGGATTGTTAGCATCATTGGTTGCGAAATCGTTACGTAGTGCGTCATTATTATAATCTGCCTCGATTTGATCCATTTGTGGGCGCAATACATTGTAAGCTTCGAGGTTATGGGGATCTGGCATGGCTTCCAGCTCATCTCCATTGACCAATTCCCATAAACCAGCCCAATCACTGTCCAGGTAAAAACGAAAATAACGTTGCAGCGCTTGTGATACTTCTGCGTAATTGGCTCGAATTTCTTCAGCTGTGCCGGTTTGTTGTTGTCGGATATGAAATTCCCGACCCAATATTAACTGGCTAACGCGATTGAGAATTTCATCAACTTCTGCACTACGTCCAATAAAAGGGTTGCCGCGATAGTTTACATCGATTGCTAATCCGTATGCATGATTGGTAATCGAGTTACCCCCCACTGCATTGCGAGGATTACGCCTACCGGAAATACTGTAGAGTCCGATACGGTTGGCAATTTCGGCATCCGGCGTGTCTGGGTGTAAGGTGCGCAGATGATCTGCGGCCAGATCTAGTCGATCATCCAGTTCACGATGAATACCACGACTTATCCTGATACCCAAAAAATTAGCTGCCCGATAACCTCCTTCCCAATCTCGACGATTACTACCGGCATGAGCAATCGTGTGTGAGTATCTTTCATCAGGCGTTAAACCGCCATGTGTGCCATCGCGTTGAATACGTTTCCCTAAAGATTGTTGCTGAATAACGTGTGTTAATTCGTGGCCAAGCAAACGTTTGCCACTGTCAGCGGTGGGCTGAAATTCACCCTGATTAAAATAAATATCCTGGCCAACGGTAAATGCACGGGCGTTCAGGGCGCGGGCGGAATCTTTAGCTTGTGAATCTGTATGAATACGGGTATTACTGAAATCAACACCAAACCGAGGTTCGAAAAATGATCGTGTGTAACGGGGTAATGGCTGACCACTATTTCGGCTAGCATTAATTTGTGCCTGAATTTGCGGTGTCATACTGGCGCTATGCCCGGATTGCTGCTTGGCTTGTAGTAATTCTTCTTCCTCTTCCTCCTCTTCACCGGATTGACGTTGAATATGTTCACGTACACCTACGTGAACTGATTGCGCTAAACCAGCATTTTCTTTTTCAGGCATACGCATGATTTGGTCAGCGACTCGATCGGCTTCTTGTTCATACACATCATCGGTTTGACCGATTTTCAGTTTTGTCTGTATTTGTGTGGGTGATGTCGCATGTAATGGTGGCTGTGAAAATTCTTTGTGATGGTTTTCATTGTTTGTGGGCATGAAATTGCTATTGCTGAGTCGATTTTTATCTAAAAGTGAAGCAGGTTTTGAAAACAATTGCTTGGAAGAGTTGTCTTTTGTTCTTGTACCCATTTGATGAACAAAACTGTACATATTTTCCTCCTCCAATTGGATCATGAAATCACTGTTATTTTAATTCTCTGCAGCTTACTGCGGATACAAACACCGCTGACGATTACATCTCGATTATTTTTACAAAATATACAGCTGAAATAAACTGGTATTCCCAAACTATCTTAGCAATAGCTGGATAGTGTATAGGTAAAGTTTATTCCTGTAAGCCTTATGCGTATTAGTACGAATATCTACCAGAGAATAGATGTGGAAATATCATAAAAAGAATTAAAAAATTGGGAATTCATGAAGCACCAGCTTTCGGTGAAGTGTCAAACCTATTTAATAGCGAGAGATTTAATTAAAACACTCCATCAGTGCAATGTATTGTTTCGTTGCAGCGGCATTATTAATGCCAATTCGAAAAAAAACGAATGAGTGTGATTTGTTGATGTCAGTGGATAGCCGAAAATACCCTGTATCTGAAAGGCAAACATTACATGCTTTTCAAAGTATTTTCGGAACAAGATTGTCAGGAGAAAAAAATGGAAGAATTACCCCTAAACCTGGAAAACATATGTTTCATTATTAATAAGGCGAAGGCTTTTCATGCGCAGGAAGAGGTGGTCATACCGAATGAATCTATCAATTCCAGCGAAGACTGGGCTTTGCAGACGTTAGCCAGCCATAGTGACGATATGACTTTGCAGGAATTTAAAAATGTTATTAAAGACCTTGATCAGGATCAACAGGCAGCATTGGTCGCGTTAATGTGGATTGGCCGGGGAGATTTTACGGTTGATGAATGGCAGGATGCTTATGCATCTTCTAGCCAGGAATGGACAGATTACACAGCCGACTATTTATTAGCGCACCCAAATGTTGCGGATTATCTGGAGGAAAGCATTTCGCAACTAGGATTTGCCTGTGAAGCTTAAAGCTTTACACTAAGGTTGCATATGGAATTGATATTATGTCGCTATAAAAGCAGCAACGTGGTTTTTAAATGATTTTTTATGCAGCCTTAGGATTTAGTAAACAATATCTTCAAATATGACTGTTGAAGTGGTCAACGGTAAGATGATGGTGTCAAGCAGAATACTGCCGGGTAAATCCAACAGCGGATAGCGCGGTGGTTCGACATTGTATTTCATCAAAGCAGTTTTGTTATTCTGTATTGCATGAATATTCATGCGTGTACCGCTGAATACTTTTGGGCTGTCAGCTGAAGCGTGATCAATTGTTTCGATGGTTGCGCAAGCTGTTAACAAGCTAAGAGGAATCAGGATTAACGTCGCGCGAAAAAGTTGGAATAATTTAAGCATTGCTGACAACTCCTGTTTTTTAAAATTGCACTTCTGCTTTTGTTTGAGTGTAGAATGAACAGATTGTTGCAATAAACAACCATCATATATTATAGGTAAAAAAATCAGCTAAATGACATGGGCAACTGGAGTTTTTCCATGACCTTCTTCAATTTCTGGGAATAATCTGCGTTGCTTTCAGCAGATTCCGGTGGAACCAGCAGGTTACAACACAATGCGGCAAGTATTTCATGTTCGGTTTTGACTAATACTGCCTCTGCAACATAGTCATCCAAACCAGCGCCCCAATAAAGTGAGTTTATTTCTGCGTGTGTCAGGGAATATACCATGCCATGAGCCTGTTTGTTTTCAGCTCGAAGCAGAGTGGCCTTGTTACCGATTCTAAGCTCGTGGTGATCGGCATAGGCTTTTCTAGCATTTCGAATTTTGACGCCTTTACTCTCGAAAATTTCCGGGTCCATATATAAGCCGTAGAAAAATACATTATGTAGTCGGTTTTTAGAGTTATCTTCCATAGCGAATTTCCTAGCGTTCATGTGGCAAAATGTTCTTTATTGATTCTGAAAACTTCTTGTGTGATTCGATATCAACAGGTCTGTGTTTAACTATTTTTGTTGGTGGATATTTTCCTAAATAATTGTCATTCTTTAAATTATTTGCTGGCCTAACGGGGCGAAGATGAAATCCACCACCACAATTTGGACAAACATTTTCAAGCACCGTTTCAACACAGTTTTTACAGAACGTACATTCAAAACTGCAAATCATAGCGTCAGTTGAATTTGGTGGTAATGGTGTTTTACAGTTTTCACAAACAGGTCGTAATTCCAACATTATAGAGTTACCTCACAGTAAGGGTAAATATATATCGGTAATTATCTCATGTTCGGGAACGTCAGGAAACAAGTCCACACGGTGTAGAAAACAAGGGAAATCTCTTAATTCTTCACCACTGGCTGGTAACCAGTGTGTATACAAATATTCGATACTATCGCCTAAATGATTGTCGGGTCCCAAGTGACGAAGTCTCGCACAGCGACCGGCAGGGATCGCGGATTCAACAATGCCGTAGATGTTTTCGTCTATATCGTTTTTGATGGCTGCACAGAGATCAAGCTGGTATTTCTCCGATTCAGTCGCTGCCGGATCATCATAGATAATATTATAGGTTGCACTCATATCCGGGCTTAGACGGTTTTCTTTTCGCCATTTAATGAAGGTTTTGATGGAATCCATAAGCAGTTCTGGCGATCTGCGGTGTTGAAGTGTGGCAACCCGCATTTCTGGAAATTGTACAATATTGATCTGGCGTTTTTGATTTGATGTTTGCATTGCATACATTCCTTCACTGTTAAGAAACTGGTAGTGTTGTCGCCAGGATTGCCAATCTGCATTTTTTCTGAATTCTGTTGGTGTTTGGGAAAATAACTTTTTGAATGCACGAGCAAATGCTTCAGAACTATCAAAGCCGGCACACAGCGCAATATCCAGTATTTTTTGTTCTTTTCTAAAGGCAAGCAGATGACTAGCGCGCTTCATTCGCATCAGCTGAATATACTTAAAAACATTGATGCCGATGTATGCAGCAAACTGTCGATGAAAATGATATCGAGAAAAATCTGCCACCTGGCTTAGCTCATCCAGGCATAAGTCTTCGCTCAAATGAGCATGAATATAATTGAAAACCTTGTGCATACGATGCTGATAACTGCTTAACTTTGAGGTATTACTTTGCATTTTTATTTGTATTTTATTTCCTGGTTATGCCTATTTTAACAATGAGCTAATTGTTTGCCTGATCAATATTGCTGTAATGATTCAATAGTGTAATTTGGCATTAATTCGTTGGGAGGCTGGATAAATTCGGTTAAAATGCTCGTATGTCAAACAATAGCAAATTACCATCCAAACGAAACGATATAGACAATTTTCTGCAAAAAGCAGCGGCTTCAGCCACCGGGCTACAATCCCGCAAGCGGGGCAGGTTGATATTCGCCATGGATGCAACGGCTAGTCGCGAACCAAGCTGGGATCATGCTTGTCAGATTCAGGGCGAAATGTTTGTCCAGACTTCTCAAATGGGTGGTCTGGATATTCAACTTTGTTATTATCGTGGTTTTGGTGAATTTTTCGCCAGTAAATGGCTAGCTGATGCCAATGCTTTACTTAAACAAATGTCGGCAGTGTATTGCCTGGGCGGGCATACTCAAATCACAAAACTGTTAAAACACAGTATTAAAGAAACAAAACAGCAGAAGATTAATGCTGTGGTTTTTGTCGGTGACTGTATGGAGGAGAATGTCGATACATTATGCCAGTTGGCCGGCGAGTTGGGATTGCTAGGAACCCCTGTTTTCGTTTTTCATGAAGGAAATGACACTGCGGCAGAAAAAGCATTTCGGCAAATTGCCAGGTTAAGTAATGGTGCTTATTGTGCATTTGATTCACGTAGCGCACAGCAATTAAAAGACCTGTTGGTCGCGGTTGCCGTGTATGCTACGGGCGGCAAAAAAGCTTTATCCGATTTCAGTAAAAGTTCGGGCAGTATCGTTAAACAGCTCAGTCATCAATTAAAGTAAAAATGGTATTATCTTGAATCACCCGATTGTTGTTTTAATTATTGTCGGTATTTGTTTGTACCTGGTTTTCATTTTTCAGCGTTGGAGACGTAACCAGCCTCCGGCGGTGGTTCAGAAAACGCTAACGCGATATGGTATCTATTTCGCCATTGGTCTTGTAATTATTTTAGCAGCAACGGGTCGTTTGCATTGGTTATTTGCGCTTATTGTTTCGGTTTTCAGTGCATTGATTCCTCTAGTTCGTCGCTTTCTACCCTTGATCATACGCTATTTACCTTTTCTTGCCGGGTTGTATCGACAGGCTCAAGCTGCAAAGTCGACAAATGGGCCAACCCAAGGTCAGACCTCATCGGTTGAAACAGAATTTTTGCGCATGACGTTGGATCATGATAGCGGTGAGATGGATGGCGAAATATTAAAAGGTGTTTTTCAGGGCAAACGACTAACTCAGTTGTCGCAACAACAGTTAAATTCGATAATGCTGGAATGTCAGCATGACGCGGACTCTGTCGCTTTGCTTGAAGCGTTTTTAGATCGATATTTTGGCCCGGAATGGCGTACAGAAAAAGATTACAGAAAAGGCAATGAAAATGAATACGCTGATAAAGAAATGAGTAACATAGAGGCCTATGAGATATTAGGTTTAAATTCTGATGCAACAGAACAGGAAATTATCGCCGCTCATCGGCGTTTAATTGCTAAATATCATCCGGATAAGGGCGGCTCAAATTATTTGGCGATGAAAATTAATCAGGCAAAAGACATTTTATTGAAAAACACGCCATAAGTTTGCTGTTGTGAATAGGTATTGCTGCCATATTACAATTGATAATATTAATGTTCAAAAAAAGAGAAATGCATGAGATCAAGCAATGTTTTATTAACTACAGCGCTATTGCTTTTTAGTTCTTTAGGTTTTGGTGCTGCAGTAAAAGATACGAATCCAGTGCTTGATAGTGTTAATTCACTTAATAAGACACTTTCCAACAACCTTAAAGAAAGTTCACGATTGAATAAGGAACTGATAATTTCTCTTGAACATCTAAATAAAATAGCCGATTCAGGTGAAATAAAAACCTATACAAGTGAAAATCTGGAAGACGCTAAACGAACACTTGTTCAAGTCAATAGTTCCATTGAAGAAACTAAATCCTATAGTACTATTTTGAGTGCTGCCAATAAGCTGGTATCAGAATTAGAAAAGAAAATAAATGCACCAATTGAATATATCAGTCCGAAAAAAATAAGCCATTTGTCACTGGATAATTTGAGCAGCAGTAATAACCAAGCGGTTCTGGATCTGGAAACAGAAAGAAGCCGTCGAATCTCGCTGGATCTTCAACTGAACAAATTGAACGATAGACGGGAAAAAATTAGTGCCGAGATAAGTGAATTTAACGCGCGTATGAGTAGCATTAAACCGTCACAAAGCATAAAAAGTTCTACGGATGTTAAGGAGTCTCAGGATAATAAAGTTTCTGAACTATTATATAATGTAGAGTTGCTGTTTGTTAGCCAAAAACTCATTGAGCTGGAATGGGAACAACGGAGTTTTGATATTCGCCGTGAGATTTTGCGTAATGAACGACAATTAGCAGAAAGAAATGTTTTAATGCATGAAAAGAATGCAACTGTATTACAGGAGGCATTAAACCTTGCCAGAACCAAGGCGGCGACTGAATCAATCGCTAATGCTGCTACAACAAGTAAAAAATTTGGTTCAGCTCATCCTGCTGTTCAAAAACTCCTTGACCTTAATCAAGATCTTGCTGCAGAGAGTGCAGAAATATCTGCAAAAATTACAGACTTGAGCATCGAAAAGCAGTCTCTTGATCAGACTTTAGAGAGCTATCGCCAAAACTTCAATAGTATTAGGGATAAAATTAACTCTGCAGGACTTTCTGAAACCATTGGTATTCGATTACGCAGTGCCAAGAATCAGCTTCCTGATTTGTCATTTATTTCCCAACGATTGAATCAACGCAGAAATGAAGTTGAAAAAGTGCAACTGAGGCGAATTGAGCTTGAAGATCGATACCTGGAATTGGTTGATGTTTCCGGTGAAGTTAATCAAATTCTGGAATTCAATTCATTTGTTGATGAAATGGAGCGCAAGCAATTAGCGAAGCAATTAACCCAGATTTTGGATGAGCAAAAAAACAAATTTTTACCTGATATTATCAAAACCTATGATAATTATTTTGAAAAGACGCTCATTCCCGTCATTGAAAGGGAAAAAGAATATATAAAGCTGATTGAAGACTACACCGTTTATATTGATGAAAGAATATTGTGGGTGAAGAGTTCACAAGTTCTTTCTCATCATGATTTTATTCAAAGCTTTAAATCTATCAGTTGGCTAATTAATCCAGCATCTTGGGCAACCGTCATTACGAATTTTTTGCATGCATCAAAAGATAATCTTTTTACTACTGTTCTATTAGGTTTGATGTTTGTTTCTGCCTTCTTTATTAGAAGTTCATTCTTGAAAAAACTAAAACATTATGGGCGTTATAAAACCAAGCTGTCATTGGCCAAATTCAGTGATTCTTTGATGTCAGGTGTATATACTTTGTTACTTGCTGCGTATTGGCCCCTGTTATTCTGGCTTGTTGCTTTAGGTTTACTCAGTTCACAGTCCACAGATACTTTTACACTGGCCGTTGCGCAGGGGTTACTTGCTGCCGCAAATGTTTTGTTCTTTGTTATTCTTTTTGTGCAAATGGTACGTACATGTGGGATTGCAGAGTCTCATTTTCGCTGGAAGGCTGACAATATCATTTTAATCAAACATCAATTAATCTGGTTTGGGCCCTTGATAATACCTTTGGTGTTTATCTTGCAAACAGCTAATAATCAACCTATTCAAAGCCATTTCGATGGAATGGGGCGCCTGTCATTTATTGCCATTACTCTTTTGATAACACTATTAATGTATAAGCTGCTTAATCCACAAAAAGGTTTGTTTAAAGAGGAGATCCATCAACACAAGGAAGGTTGGTTAAATCGAACCCATTTTATATGGTTGCCACTTGTCTTAAGTTTCCCACTTGCATTAGCGGTCACGGCTATTTCAGGTTATTTGTATACGGCAACAGAATTAATGATGTTACTCATCAACAGTTTTTGGATCATTTTAGCAGCAATTATTGCACGTGGTTTTCTCATCCGTTGGCTTAACATCGCCCAGCGTAAACTAGCGATTGAGCAAGTACGAAAAAAAATTGCGATGCAATCGGAGGCCAATACTCACCAACAGCCTGCGGATATTACTGAAGCAAATACACAGTTGAGTAATGAAGAAAACAAAATTGACGTAAGCGAAGTAAGTAATCAAACCCTAAAATTACTCAATAACTTTACAGGTTTCGCTGTTGTAATTGGACTTTACATACTATGGGCCGACATTTTACCTGCATTGAATATTCTTGATGACGTGACGCTTTGGCAGTCTGATACTAGAACAGCAGATGGACAAATAATTACCAGCACTATTTCGTTAGCAAATGGTTTAGCAGCGCTGGCAATATTACTGATCACAACTTTGGTGGGTGTGAATATACCGGGTTTGTTGGAAATCGCCATATTACAACGCCTGCCTTTTACACCAAGTGCCAGATACGGCATTACTACAATAGCACGATACATGATTGTCATTCTTGGAATGATATTGACATTTAATGCAATCGGTATTGGTTGGTCTAAAGTGCAGTGGTTAGCAGCAGCTATCACAGTAGGCTTAGGTTTCGGTTTGCAGGAAATATTCGCTAATTTTGTATCTGGTATTATTATTTTGATCGAACGTCAAATTCGGGTGGGGGACGCGGTTACGGTGGGTGATATTAGTGGTAGAGTATCCCGCATTAAAATGCGTGCAACAACTATTGTCGATTGGGATAAAAAAGAGTTGATCATTCCTAATAAGGAATTCGTTACCGGGCAGGTAATAAACTGGACATTATCAGATACAATAATAAGGCTTGTTATTCCCGTCGGCGTAGCTTATGGATCTGATACAGATAAGGTGCATGATGCGTTAATTAAGATCGCAAAAGAAAATGAATTTGTCTTATCTGATCCCGAACCTGAAGCATTTTTTTCCGAATTTGGCGAAAGTACATTAGATTTTGAACTTCGTGTGTTTTTACCCAACTCAGATTTACGCGTTTCGACTCGTCACAATTTGTTAATGCAAATAGATCAAAAATTCAGACAGGAAAATATTGAAATTGCTTTCCCACAACGTGATTTGCATATCCGATCGATAGTTCAAGATCCGAATCAATCACTGGGCGGAGCTATTCCAGATTAATGCGAATAGACAAGCAAGTTTTCATTGGTTTTTGGATTGGTCGTGTGGTTTAGAAGTATACCGCAAGATTTTACTGACAGGTTTTATTCCCGCTTCCTTGGTAAGTTTAAAAACTGTAGCGAAAATCAAAAAACACCCGGTCGTTTTGGGCGATGTTTTCGAGTAAAAAATTTTCACCGGATTGATAAACAATTCCACCAAGAGTGATGGATGTAGCGTTGGCAATTTCGTATTCTGCTGAACCTCGATAAAATGCGCCTCCGTCCAGGTCGGTTCCTAAAATTGATGCGGTCGCAATTATCTGCAATTTGTCTCGTAGAAATGCGCCGCTATACCGAAAGGTGATTTGTCCTTCGTTTTCTTTTGTTTGATCTGGTGATTGTGATAAAGCATTATCATAATTCAGCAAATGACGATTAACGGCTTCCAGTGTTATTGTCTGGTCGGTGAAACCAGCATAATCAACACCTAACAACAAATCCGCGCGACGAAATGAATTATCTGATTTTGCGAATTCCAGGCCATCAATCAATGCGGCTTCGGTTTTAATTAACCAATCACCCAGCGCCACGTTGCTGGCCATACCTAACATTGATAAATGACTGTGCTCCATGCGGATGGGTTTATTGTTCTCATTTACTATCATATGTGTTTGGTCGTCATAATAGCGGGCCAGGTAAAAAGACAAATCCCAGCCACTGAAAATACCTTCCAATGCCAGGGCAAATTCTGGATCGCGAATGTGATCAGGTTTTATTTCGGTGGGCTGTTGATTTTCTGATACATAAAAATCACTGCCATAAGCCGGCATTTTGTTAAAACGAATTTCCGGTATGATAATAGTGCTAAGATTCCATTGCTTAAAATAATAATCGGTTTTCAACATGCTAACGGGTAAACGCAAATCTTCAATATCCACCATGCCAGGTTCGCGAAAATCCAGCGGGTTTAAAACGTCAACTACGCGAATGGAATCGGACTTTCCCCAAACAACAATTTGGCGCCCCAGTTTTATATCTAAACTAGATTGTACTGTACCACGCAAATAAGCTTCGCGTAATTCCAGTTCACTCTCGTAACGGTCCAGGGTTTCAGATGTGTAGTCGGAACGGCCATTAATGCTGTAAGCAAAATCGTAAAAGGCGCTGGCACTGATGACGCTATCCCACTTCGGTGTGAATTTATAACGAAACTCTGGTTGAATTTTGAATTTTAATCGCGATAATCCGCGATAATCGGTTTCGTCTGCTGCTGGAGCTTGATGCTGATAGTTATAGGAGCCACTTAAAGAACTGAGCGTAACCAAACTCCAGTTTTTTGCAGTTGGTGTTTGTTTTGTTTGATTAATGATTTGTGGTGTATCTTCAAATCCTTGTAATAAATCATCAATGTTGTCTTGGGAATTTGTTGGAGATGTCTCTTCGAAGCCTTGAATTAAATCGTCGAGTTTCAGTTCATCCTCTGCAGCATTAATGGCAGATATTTGCAAAAAGATGAATAAGATTGGAGTGCTGACAACACCTTTAAAACCACTGGTCATGTTTTTATAAACCTTTCTCCAAGCGCCGTACAGAGAATATATTTTCATCCAGATTTTGTTCAAACTTAATATTATTAAATTTCATGATCGTCTTGTGTAAGCTGATTTTACCTTTTTTGGTGGTCATATGAATTTCTGTTGGCGTCCAGATGCCATCAATCAGCTCCAGACCTTTCATATTCATAAACTTAAGTTTTTTACCTTCTTTCACCCAATTTATGGCACGAATTACCACATAATTGTCTTTGCGAACGAAAGCAAGCGATTTTGTATAGCCGGTTTCATCAATCACGGCATCATTTCGCGGAATTGATTCGATCACCCAGACAGGGTGTTCACCAACTTTCATTTCTTTTTTGAGGGAATAGTCATAGTCTTCAAGATCTCTTGATGTCATATCTGAGTAAGAAAAATCTGAGCCCATAAAGCTGCCGCTCTTATCGCTGGTGGATATGCGTTTACTTTTACGCAATGCAGGTAAATAAAGCCACTGGTCATCATCTTTGTCGGCTTCATCATAGTCATAGGTTAAGAAACCTGTATTTTTTACATCGGCAGGTTCCAGAAAAAACATGATTCGTTGTTTATCTTCACCTTTATCTTTGGTCATGGAGCGAATTTTTCTTACCCGTTCATTGTTTCTTTTGTCAATTAAAATCATTTCCATATCAGATGTTTGATTGTCACCATCATCTCTGGCATCCACTTTTTCCATTATTTTTCGTGCATCTGGATCATCTGCAAAGCTGTTTTGTGAAACGCCGGCGAATAACATGCAGCAAAGTAAAAATATTGAGCGACTCTTTATAAAATGCATTTTAATTCTCCTTTACCAGCTCGGCTGATGAATCTATCGTTTTTTCATGTTTGCCATATATCAGCTTCATGAGTGCTGGGGCCAGAAAAAGATCCGCTAATAAAGCGAGAATGATAGTCGTACCTGTTATTAAACCAAAACGAAAAACATTTTCCATGCTGGCTGCCATAAAGATAAAAAATCCCAGGCATAACACGATGGTGGTAACGACAATCGCCCGACCTGTCGTTAAAAGTGTTTCTTGTACTGCTCTTTCAACATTTCCGTATCTATGAAAATAACGCTGAAAGTTATGCATAAAATGAATGGTGTCATCGACTACCAGACCAATGGCAATCGAGCCGATTAACATGGTAAACATATCCAAAGGCATGGCGAAGTAACCCATTATGCCAATAGAAAATAGAATGGGTAATAAATTGGGAATCATGCTGACCAAACCCAATTTAATATGCCCGAGCAGCGCAATCATCATGAATGTTATGACGATTACGGCAATAACATAACTGATTTTTGTGCTGTTAATTGCTGCATCCAAAGTGCGGCTGAATAAAGAGCCCATGCCAGTTACATAATATGTTTGGCCATTCAGTTTTGCTTCCAGTTCCGCTTCAATGAGTTCGACAAAGCGTGCATTGCTGGCTGCATCTGCCCAAGGGGTTTTGATGGATAATCTTGCCATGCTTAATTGGCTGTCTACAAAGTCTTCCAAATCATCAGAGCCTGAATTTTCAAATAGTAATAATTCCTGAGCGATGAGTTGTTTGTTGGTTGGAATGCGATAAAAGTCTTCATTATTTTCGTTTAATGCACGATTACTTTCTTTTAGAATATCTAATACTGAGATGGTTTTACCCACAAACATATGTTCTGATTTTAATGTGTTTATCTTCTCATTAATGCTTTCCAGTGTTTGCATAACCGCAGGTTCATATAATCCGTTGACTTCACCGGTATTGATAACAACTTCGATGAAGCCCGAGCCTTTCATTTTTTCATCAACCAGTTCAGTGGCCTGTCGTGATTCCCAGCTTTCGGGTAACCATTTTAAAGGGTTGTGGTAAAAGCTGATTTTCATTAATCCAAATAATGAAACGACAAAAGCAATCGCTGCTATGGAAAGTATTAACTTGTGATGAGTTGTGGAAATATGCGTCATCCAAAGTAACAGTTTATCCATGGCTTGATTACGTGTTTGGGTTTTATTGTCCTGTTTGTGTTTTATGGGTAGCAATGCGATTAGCGCTGGAATTAGAATCAAAGTATAAATGAGTGATATTAATACACCTGCAGCAGCAAATTTTCCAAGGTCTGCAATGGGTGCGACCTCCGACGCGGAAAAAGACAATAAACTGGCTGCGGTTGTGAGGCCGGTCATGGCAATCGCTAAACCCGAGTGCCCAAGCGCATGTGCAATGGCTTCACGTTTATTCGCTTCTCGATTGTAATAGCGAAAAAACACAGCCAACAAATGCACCGATGCAGCCACTCCAACGGCTAATAAAAATGAGGGTAAAATTTGTGTGGGCAGTTTGATCGCAGTTCCGGTTGCAGCCATTGTGGCGAAAGTTGAAAGCAGTGTAAGAATGACCACGATTAAAGGCATGAACACACCGGATACACGACGGAAAAGAAAAAACAATATAATCGCTATAGTAAGCAAAGAAAATTTGGTGAAAGTTTGCATGTCGTGTTGCATGGCGCGTTTAATCGCATTTATCACCACGGGAGAACCAGCGGAATAAATTTCAAAATCATCGCTACGATATTTGCTAACGATTTCTGCAACTTTATTCACAATTTGGCTGTTCTCTGCATCAGTTAGAAACTTTCGTGATTCCGGCTGTGTGTCTCCAGGTAACGTATCGTCAAAGCCCTCAAGTATGTCCACCTCTTGATGTTCACCAGAGTAAGCGCTGGTTTGAATCATCACTGCGGTAAATGCGGCGTCTTCTGAAATAATCAGGTTTGAATATAAGTGACTGTTCAATACCAGTTCTTTTTTCATCTGCATTTCCTGCATGTTGCCGGGCAGGGTTTCAAACAGATCTTCAACAATCAAACTATCGCCTTCACCTCGTGTATTACGCGCATTAATTAGACTGTTCATGTCATCCAGAAAAGGCACATTCTCTTCCAGTTCGTTGTGGAATTCGGTGAGTTTTTCGAGAAAACTGTTCTGAAATACGTCAGGGGTTTTAATAGCCAGTAAAATGACTTCATCACGGCCAAACTGTTCGCGAAATTCATTGTATGCAATGAGAGTAGGGTCGTTATCGTGTAGAAAGCCTTCACTGGATGTATCGATACTTAAGTGTTTAAGTTGACTGAAAAATCCCACAATCAAAATGAGAACGAAAAAAAGTGTTTTGAATTTATTGTCATAAACCCAACGGCCAGCACTTTCAAATTTACTTTCAATACGATATTTTAAAGTTGGCATAGTTTTACCTGTGGCTATTATTCTTGTTAACAGCGAATAGAATTTAAAATCAATTGAGAGACTTCTTCCGCAACCTTATCAAGGGGCAGGGTATATATGTCCTCATTGCGATTAATACTGTGTTTAGAAATTGTTTCTCGAATGGGTCTAGCCGCGGCATACATATTCAAAGTACCTATTATCAGCATGTGAATGAGAAAAGGATTCACTTGCCGGAAACGGCCCTGTTTTTCACCTTGTTTTAAAATATCAGCTAGCGTAAGACGAATTTGTTGCATTTTTTCAATAGCATCACTGGATAAATGCTCACCACCTGATGCCACTTCTCTTAACACCATTGGTGCCATGTAGGAATTATTGGTTCCCACTTTTGCTACGCATTTTACGAATGCGATCAATTTATCTTCAATATTTTTAACATGTAAGCAGGAATTGTGCAGTTCGAATAACAATATATTGAGTAATCGCGTGTAAACTTTGTCATATAAAGCCTCTTTATCGCCAATACGGTAATAAAGGGTAGCTTTGTTTACACCTGCATCGATGGCAATTTCATCAACTCGCGCGCCATCGAACCCTTGGGCAGCAAAGTGTTTTGCGGCAGCGTCAAGAATGACGGTTTCTTTTTCAGCGTTATTATTTGTCATTTTTTATTTAACTAACTGGTTAGTTGAAATTTTAGTTAATACAAACTGGAAAGCAAGAATATTACAGAGAAATGATTATTGTCGGGTGAGTAATTGGGTGTTAATTACACAATATTGGGGAAATGCTTTAGAAGGTTATTATTTAAAGGCTGCGATAAAAGAAAATGTAACAAGACTGGGAAATTCGAGCGCTTATTCTCCAGTCTTGTTGTAAATTGAATCCAGTCTGAATGCTAACTGGTGCTACAAATCTACAACCGCAATAAAAAACTCAAACTCACCGCTATCTAAATTTCCATCATTGTTTTTATCAACCGAGTCAAACTCGTTTGCAAGCAGTGATTGTTTGTTGATTTCGTTGCGGTTTATGTAACCATCTTTATCTCTATCCATTTGCTCAAACAAAGTGGATGGGGGCAACAAATCAGCATGTGTGGCATAAGCAGGAAACATAAAAGTCATGTTTATCATTAATGTCAGAATAAATTTTTTCATTGTCCTTACCTCGATTTCCTTACCGGTAATATTCGTTGTTTGTTCATTATTGTTTTCGGAATATTTGGGTGACTTATTGAGTTAATTTGCTGCACATCTTTATGTTTAAGTCACTCGTTATCATTGTGTTTTATTATGAAATAATTATACCAACTATCTAAAGTTTAATAATAACATAGAGATAGCTGTGTGATTCAGGTTAATGTCAGCATTGATTTATAGTTAACGTCTGTTATGACCGACATCTAATTAGGCCAATAATTACACAATATTGCGTTTTGTTTGCTTGTTTTTGCCTTCACTATTAGTCAGTAAATCGTTTCTGAAGCATCGTCAATTTTATGACCGGCGTAAAATCGGCGACTGCAACTCCCCGTAACTACTGAAGTTTTGTTTAAAATTCACTGGCATGTGTCTTGCTCCAGCCTTCAGGGTAAGCAATATTGAGGGTTATTTAAATGGCGGAAGAAGAAGGCTCCAAGGAAAAGAGTGGTGGCTCGCCGATGAAAATTGTCATCGTCATGATTGTCGGTGGTATTTTGCTGGTCGCTGTGAGTATTGGTGGCGTATTTTTCATGATGAAATCCATGGGGCTGCTTGATCCTAAAGGTGGTGCTGCTCAGCAACAACAAGTGGTTCATGTTAATGATCCCGCCATTTATTTCCCACTTGAACCTGCATTTGTCGTGAATTTTAAAGATCGTGGTCGTACTCGATTTTTACAAATTACGATGGAGGTTATGACCAGAGACCCCCTCATCATTGAAGATATACAAGCGCACATGCCGCTAATCAGAAATAATATTTTGCTTTTGCTCAGTAATCAAAAAGCAGAAGATTTACACAGCGCAGAAGGCAAAGAAACTTTACGTAAGGCCGTCCTAGATGAATTGATAAAAATACTTGCAGAAGAAACCGGGCGCGTAAAAGTAGAAGGATTGTATTTCACCAGTTTCGTAACGCAATAGGTAAGACATGGCCGGACCAGACATACTTTCACAAGATGAAATTGATGCTTTACTGCATGGGGTTTCCAGTGGTGATGTAGATACTGAAAGCGAAGATTTTGATAATGACCTGACGAATTATGATTTCGCCAGTCAGGATAGAATTGTTCGCGGGCGTATGCCCACTCTGGAAATGATTAACGAACGTTTTGCGCGTTTTTTCCGTGTTAGCTTGTTCAACAAAATTCGACGTTCCGCAGAAATTTCTGTGGAAGGTGTGCAAATGATGAAATTTGTGGAATATGTTCACGGACTCTATTTACCAACCAGTCTGAACATGATTCGTATGGCGCCTTTGCGTGGTACCGGTCTATTCGTTTTCGACCCTAAACTTGTTTACATTGTTGTTGATAATTATTTTGGTGGATCAGGGCGATTTCATACCAAGATAGAAGGGCGGGAATTCACACCTACTGAGCTACGTATTGTAGAAAGTATACTGGATCGGGTTTTTGAAGACATGAAAGAAGCCTGGGCCCCAGTACTTGAAGTGGATTATGAATTTTTAAATTCCGAAGTCAATCCTCAGTTTGCGAATATTGTTAGCCCGAGTGAAGTTGTTGTTGTTAGCACATTCAATATTGAACTGGATGGTGGTGGCGGGGAAATGCATATTGTCTTTCCCTATTTAATGCTGGAACCAATACGTGAATTATTGGATGCAGGTGTTTTGAGTGATAGCGTGGAGATGGATGATCGTTGGTCTCAGGCATTACGAGAAGAAATTCTGGATGCCAAGTTGGAAGTTTCCAGTTCACTTACATCCGCCAAACTCACATTACGTGATGTAAAAGATCTCGAAGTTGGCGATGTGATTCCTATCGAAATTCCAGAGAATGTCACAATGACGGCTTCTTCCGTGCCCGTATTCTATTGCGAGTATGGTGTTCATGCTGGAAAAAAATCTTTGAAAATCGAGACACGGGTACCAAGCCCAACATCCTTGCATGCGAGTGATCAATAAAAAGGTAATTATTTATGGCTGATGAAGAAAATACGCCGGAAAACGAAGAAGATCCGTGGGGTGATGCGCTAGCAGAACAAGCAGATGGCGAAGCAGAAGCAGCTGCTGGTTCAGAAGAAGTCAGCGCGGTAGACGCATTGGAAGCGGCAGGTTTAAGTGAGCTGGTGGATTCATCTCAATTGCCTGAAGATCTCGGGGATGGAGAAAACGTTGATCTGGATATGATTCTGGATATACCCGTAACCATTTCCATGGAAATCGGGCGTACCACTATCAGTATTCGAAATTTATTAAAACTTAATCAGGGTTCGGTGGTGGAGCTGGATAGATTGGCGGGTGAGCCACTTGATGTTCTTGTTAATGGTACCTTGATCGCACATGGTGAAGTGGTTGTGGTCAACGAAAAATTTGGTATTCGTTTGACAGATGTTATTACAGCAATGGAACGAGTGAAAAAGCTCACATGATAAAGTTGTTGACAGGGATTGTTTTATTACTGATGCTCGAACCGGCATTTGCTGAAACTGTTGACAACACGCTGGATAAATTACCTCCTCAAGATATCACATCAAGTTTACTAAAAGTCATTGGTGGCTTGTTTGTGGTTATTCTCGCTATTTTTGGTAGCGCCTGGATGTTTCGCAGATTTGGTAATCTCAATCCCATATCCAATAAATCACTACGCGTGATAGGTGGTATTACTCTCGGTCAAAAAGACAGAGTGGTTTTACTGCAAGTGGGTGAGGAGCAATTGCTATTAGGCGTTTCTCCCGGTCGTATTCAAACTCTGCACAAGCTTGAGAAAAATATCGAAGTTGAAGAAGTTGATGTAAACAAAAATAAACAGTTTTCTACACATTTAAGCAAGGCGCTACAAAACTGGAAGTCTTCATGAAAACAAAATTTCTGTTGATATTCTGCTTCCTGTTATTGCCTTCAGTTAATCTTTTTGCTGCAGATCTCGGCATCCCAGCATTTTCAGTAAACACAGAACCCAACGGTTCGGAAACCTATACGCTGACGATTCAAATTGTCATCTTAATGACGCTGATTACGCTGCTTCCGGCAGGGTTAATGATGTTGACAGCATTTACTCGTATTGTCATTGTGCTCTCCATATTACGTCAGGCGATTGGTTTAATGCAGGCACCGTCCAGTCAGGTATTAATCGGCTTGTCATTATTTTTAACCTTTTTCATTATGGCACCCATATTCAACAAGATTTATGATGAGGCGGTGCTGCCGTATGTTGAAGAAAAAATTGAAATGCAAGAAGCATTTAAGATTGCACAATCCCCCATTCGCGAGTTTATGATTGCACAAACCCGAGAAGTGGATCTGGATATGTTTGCAAAAATATCCGGTACAAAAGATATGCAAGGACCGGAAAATATTCCTTTTTCCATTCTCGTTCCTTCCTTTATTACAAGTGAATTGAAAACCGCTTTCCAGATTGGTTTTCTGATATACATTCCATTTCTTGTGATTGATCTGGTGGTTGCCAGCGTTTTAATGGCCATGGGTATGATGATGTTATCACCCATGATGATTTCTCTGCCCTTTAAAATCATGTTGTTTGTAATGGTGGATGGTTGGTCATTGATTATGGGTACATTAGCTTCGAGTTTTTATGTATGACGCCGGAAACCGTTATTGATGTATTCCAGCAAACATTACAACTAATCGTTATATTGGTTTCCATCATCTTGTTACCTGCTTTGGCAGTTGGCTTGTTAGTGGCCGTATTTCAGGCGGCTACATCCATCAATGAAATGACATTGAGTTTTATACCCAAACTGTTGGTGACAATCGCAACCTTGATGATCGCCGGGCCATTTATGTTAAATTTATTGCTGACCTATATGGAACGTACATTCGCTGACATACCGTATTTAATTGGATAGTTTATGCAATTCACCGGTGAAGAGATCAGCGCCATGGTTGGAAATTATTTTTGGCCATTTATACGCATTGCTGCCTTGATCACCGCCATGCCCATCTTTAGTTCCAACTTTATTCCCAAGCGCGTGCGATTAATCTTGGCCTTGGGTTTAACCATTGTCATTGTACCTGTCATTCCACCAGTTCCAGCGATTGATGCTTTGAGCGTAAATGGTTTTTTATTGATATTGCAACAAATGCTCATTGGTGTTGCCATGGGTTATATTTTTCACATGGTATTTGCAGCGTTTACGATTGGTGGACAAATCATTGCAATGCAAATGGGCTTGGGTTTTTCGACCATGGTTGATCCGGTGAATGGCGCGCAGACTCCCGTCTTAAGTATGTTTTTTGTCTTGCTGGTAACCTTGTTTTTCTTTATTTTAAACGGACATCTGGTGATTATTGGTGTTTTGGCGAATAGTTTTACCACCATGCCTATAGGGCTTGAAGGTGTAACCAGTAAAACCTTTTGGGATATCGTTGATTGGGCGGCCAATATGTTTATCGGTGCAACGTTAATATCCTTGCCAGCCGTTACTGCTTTGTTATTTGTGAATATGTCTTTGGGCATTATCGGGCGTGCTGCACCACAACTCAATATTTTTGCGGTGGGTTTTTCAATCACGATTGCAGCGGGTTTTTATGTCATTATGGTTTCCTTACCGGTGGTTCTTGTCCAGTTCGAAAATATTTCACTTGATGCGTTTGATCTCATAAAACTACTTGTCAATATGCAATAAGCACTGCTTGATGCTTATGCGAGCCTGGTTCGATTCTCGCAAATGAATGTTTTTATCTCCTAGCAGAACAAAAACGTGGCAGAGAACGAACAGGGCCAGGAAAAAACCGAAGACGCAACCGCTAAAAAGCTTTCTGATGCCCGTGAAAAAGGTCAGGTTCCTCGTTCGAGAGAATTTAATACTTTTTTCATGATGTTGGCTGCCGGGGTTGGTTTGCTATATCTCGGTGAAAGTATCATTGCTGGCTTGCTGGACGTGCTTGCGGAAGGCTTTTCCTTAGAACGTAAGAATATCTACGATAAAAACTTTATGCTCACCCTTTTTTGGGCGAGTGTGCTTGATTCCTTAAAATTTCTCACTCCTTTATTTATTTTACTAACCGTTGTCGCAGTTCTTTCTTCATTGACTATTGGTGGCTGGAATTTTGCGATTAAAGCGATTGCTCCCAAGCCCAGTAAATTAAACCCTTTAACTGGGTTAAAACGCATATTTGGCGCTAAAGGCTTGATTGAATTATTTAAAGCGCTCGCAAAATTTTTCATTGTATTAATCGTTGCGATTTTATTGTTAATGCAGAATGCAGACAAGTTGTTACTTGTTGGCCGTCAGGCTGTTGAGCCTGCATTAGCTAATGTGGGCAATGAATTACTGTGGTATTTCTTGTTGCTGGGTTTGAGTTTACTGGTTGTTGCGGCTGTCGATGCACCCTTTCAGATATGGGATAACAAACGGCAACTAAAAATGAGTAAGGATGAGGTTAAACAGGAATTCAAAAACCAGGAAGGAAGCCCAGAAACCCGCGCACGTGTACGCCAGGCGCAACGTGAGATGGCCATGAAACGAATGATGTCGAACGTGCCGGACGCCGATGTCGTAATCACCAATCCCACGCATTACGCAGTCGCCATTAAATATGATGTTAATCAAGCAGGTGCACCAAAAGTTGTCGCAAAAGGTATTGACCTGGTTGCTGGAAAAATACGTCTGGTTGCCACTGAGAATCGCATCCCTATTTTATCTTCACCTGCTTTAGCCCGTGCAATTTATTACAGCACCGAACTGGATGAGGAAATACCATCTGGCTTATATATGGCAGTTGCAAAAGTACTGGCTTATATATTTAAGTTAAGAGACAAACCTGGTACAAATTTTTCAAGTGATCTCAAGTTTGATGACGTTGATATTCCGGATGACTTACGTCGGGATGAGTAATAAATACCGTAACTCGGGTGAAGTTTTTTTAATCCTGGATCTCGAAGAGAGCATTAATTCTATCGACTCTGTGCTCTCAGATTGAGTAATACTATTTATTTAAACCTTAATTCTCCGCAGCTTGGTGCGGAAACAAACCCGATGGGGTTTCCAAAGGGGAGGAGCGAAGTCTTCCCTTTGGTAGTCAACGGAGTATGCACTCCGTTGACGATATAAAATAGATTAACAAAGGAATTTATGGCAGGTCTTACACTACCCGAATCACCAATATTCCATAAAATAAAAGCATTGGTAACATCTGAGCTCGCAGTACCCGTTCTTTTGCTCATGATGTTGGCAATGATGATATTGCCAATTCCTCCATTTTTGTTGGATATGTTATTTACGTTTAATATATCTCTAGCGCTTGTGGTTTTGCTTGCGGCTATTTATGTTGATCGGCCTTTGGATTTTTCCGTTTTTCCCACCATGTTGTTAATTGCAACATTACTGCGATTAGCCCTAAATATCGCATCGACTCGAATTGTATTGCTTGAAGGGCACACGGGTACAAGTTCAGCAGGGCAAGTGATTGAAGCTTTTGGTGAGTTTGTCGTGGGTGGTAATTACGCTGTTGGTTTCGTTGTATTTTCCATACTTGTGATCATTAATTTCGTGGTTGTAACCAAAGGTGCAGGGCGAATATCTGAAGTTAGTGCGCGGTTTACCCTTGACGCTATGCCGGGCAAACAAATGGCCATTGATGCAGATTTGAATGCCGGTTTAATAACTCAGGAAGAAGCTCAACTGCGTCGATCTGAAGTGGTACAGGAAGCTGACTTTTACGGTTCGATGGATGGTGCCAGTAAGTTTGTGCGTGGTGATGCTGTCGCGGGGATTTTGATTCTCTTCATTAACATCATCGGTGGCTTGTCTGTGGGCATGCTGCAACACGATATGTTATTTAACGATGCAATACAAAATTATACTTTGTTAACCATCGGTGATGGGTTGGTTGCGCAAGTGCCATCATTACTACTATCAACTGCCGCAGCAATTGTTGTGACGCGTGAGTCCAAGGCACAAGACGCAGGTGCCAAAGCCTACAATCAATTATTTGGAAATCCGCGAACATTAACAGTAACCGGAGGCATAATTGGTGTTATGGGATTGATTCCCGGCATGCCGAATTTTGCTTTTCTATTTATTGCCTCAGTAGCATTAGGTGCGGCTTTTATTGTTTATCAAAAACAAAAAGTCATCGAAGAACAACCTCAGGAAACATTACCTGAACAACAGGCAGCGGAGCAACCTAAAGAACTCAGCTGGGAAGATGTGATTCCCGTAGATTTGGTTGGGCTTGAAGTGGGTTACCGATTGATTCCTTTGGTAGATCGCAGTCAGGGCGGTCAACTCATGACGCGTATTAAAGGTGTGCGTAAAAAGCTCACTCAAGAATTGGGCTTTCTTATTCCTGCGGTACATATACGCGATAATCTGGAATTAAATCCAGGTGCTTATCGCATAACTTTACACGGGGTGCCGGTAGGAGAATCCGATGTGTTTCCAGATCGCGATCTGGCCATAAATCCCGGTCAAGTTTTTGGCACTTTACAGGGTATACCCGGTAGAGATCCAGCCTTTGGTTTAGACGCAGTCTGGATTGATCCTATGCAGCGTGATCACGCACAAACTTTGGGTTATACCGTGGTTGATACCAGTACGGTTGTGGCAACGCATCTTAGTCAAATACTTCAAGAACATGCACACGAATTATTGGGCCGTGAAGAAACTCAGCAATTGCTGGATAACCTGAGTAAGACCGCGCCAAAACTGATTGAAGATTTAGTGCCGGACGGATTACCACTGGGTATTGTACAAAAAGTTCTACAGGCACTTTTGGAAGAGCATGTACCCATTCGCGATACCCGAACCATTGCCGAAACTCTGGCAGAACACTGCAGCACAACACAAGACCCCACAGCACTGGTGACAGCCGTACGTGTGGCATTAGCGCGTTCAATCATGCAAAGCATTGTTGGTATGGAAGAAGAAATTCCAGTGATAACGCTGGACGTTTCACTGGAACATATATTGCAGCAGTCGGTACAAGTTTCCACCGAAGGTGGAGCTGGATTGGAACCCGGTTTAGCAGAGAAGTTAGTGTCATCTTTACAGGATGCAAGTCAGCGTCAAGAGATGGCAGGTCAAGTTGCAGTATTGCTGGTATCACCGATTATCCGGCCGATGATCGCTCAATTCATCAAACGCACGATACCCAATTTGCATGTGCTCTCGTTTAACGAAATTCCTGATAATAAGCAAATCAAGGTTGTTTCAACTGTTGGTTAATAATTTTTAAAACAGCAAATTCGAGTCGATTGGATTTGTTGATTGAATGACTCCACAGGGTTTGTCGGATTCAAAACGCTACGGAAAACTATGGCACGCGTAATAACAAGTCAGCGTTGTTTGTGCGCTGTGAAAAAAGAGGTTTGATGTTATGAAGTTAAAACGTTACACCGCGCCCGATATCAGGCAAGCCATGAGTAAAGTTCGTGATGAGCTCGGGCCGGATGCTGTGATCCTATCCAATCGAAAGATCAAAGAAGGTATTGAAATTATAGCGGCAACGGATTATGACGATGCCATTGTCAATACACCTTTGAAATCAAAACAGACAAAAGACACTGAGTTAGTTAAGCCACCTAATACGAAAAAGCTTGCGGAACATTTATCCAATAAGTTTGATGTCAAAACACCAGAACCCACGTGGAAGAAAGCACTCTCCGACACTTACGATACGAGCGATGATTTCGAGCACAATATTGAAAAAAATACCAGTCAGGTTTCTAACGAATGGATTAACAAACTCAAAAGCAGTAATTCAGAAACGCCGGAATTCCCTCAAGTGCAACATGCTGAAAAAAACAGTCAGGTAAATGAAGAGGGGTTGAAAAATGTATGGGATGAACTAAGCAATTTACGTGGCTTGTTGGAAACGCAGCTTTCGTCTCTTGCCTGGTCTGATGTGGCAAATCGTAATCCCCAAAAAGCCAAGGTTCTAAAACATTTGTTGGAGTTGGGGCTTACACCAGAAGTCAGTTATGAATTGATTGCAAAAGTTGAAGACCAGAAAAATTTTGAGACCTTGTGGCGAAAATGTCTGGCGACGTTTGCTGGCCAGTTACCCGTAGTCGAAGATGACATGATTAAAAAGGGTGGTGTGTTCGCACTGGTGGGTCCAACCGGCGTAGGAAAAACCACAACCATTGCCAAGATGGCCGCCCGTTATGCCTTGTCACATGGTACCGGGAGCATTGCTTTAGTCACCACAGATAATTATCGAATTGGTGCTCAGGAGCAGTTACGCACCTACGGCCGAATCTTAGGTACACCTGTTAAGGTTGCCAACGACGCTGAAGAGTTACGGAAAGTATTAAAAAGTTTATACGATAAAGACCTGGTGTTAATCGATACCGCTGGCATGAGTCAGCGAGACATGCGCCTCACAGAACAATTCAGTATGTTGAGTGAAGGTTCAACTCTGATTAAAACTTATCTGGTCATGTCTTCTTCCGCTCAACAGAAGGCGCTTGAAGAAACGGTACAGGCGTATAAAAAGGCATTTCTCGATGGCTGTATTCTCACCAAACTTGACGAAACTATTACGCTCGGCGGCGCCTTATCCACCATTGCGCAAAATCAGTTACCCATCGCCTATATCAGTGACGGACAACGTGTTCCGGAAGATTTACATCAGGCGAGGTCCATTGAACTCGTTAAAAAATCAGTTGCTATGATGAACGAGGCAAAAATTCACATGGACAGTAACGAAGTAGAATTGGCGTATGGAGGATTAGCAGCTCATGATCTCTCCTGAAATCCGAAGCGACCAGGCAGCTGGTTTGCGTGCACTAAAATCATCTAAACCTGTGCGAGTTATTGCCGTTACCAGTGGTAAGGGCGGTGTTGGTAAAACCAATGTTTCCGTTAATTTATCGATTGCCATGGCGGCGGCGGGTAAACAAGTCATGTTGATGGATGCTGATTTAGGCATGGCTAATATTGATGTTTTGCTGGGATTGCACCCACCACATAATCTTTCTCATGTTATTACTGGTCAACGCAGTCTTGATGAAATATTGATTAAAGGGCCCCATGGAATTCAAGTAGTGCCTGCTTCATCGGGTGCGGAGCTAATGTCTCGTTTAACTGATGCCCAGCACGTTGGGTTAATCCGAGCATTTAGTGAATTGAACCAGAATGTCGATGTATTACTGGTAGATACTGCGGCTGGTGCGTCATCAAGTGTTATCAGTTTTTGTAAAGCCGCGCAGGAAGTATTGGTAGTGGTTTGTGATGAGCCTGCTTCCATAACTGATGCCTATGCCTTAATTAAAGTTTTAAGCCGTGAGCATGGCATTAGACACTTTCGTGTTTTGGCAAACATGACAAACAGCGCTCAGGAAGGGCGCCAATTGTTTGAAAAACTTGTAAAAGTAAGTAACCGATTCTTGGATGTCACTTTGCAATTTTACGGTGTTTTACCTTTTGACGAATACCTGAGAAAAGCGGTGCAGAAGCAAAAATCAGTGGTTGAAGCGTTCCCGAGAAGTCGATCTGCAATTGCATTTAAGAATCTCGCGCAGAAAGCCGATAAGTGGCCATTACCTGCGAATGCGAAAGGGCATTTAGAGTTTTTTGTTGAACGATTGATACATGCCAGTCAACCAGATGTGGAGGCTTCACTATGAACGGACTCGCCGAGTATGCACAAACTAAAGAAGAAAATAGGGACAGTGATATTGTTGCCAAACATGCGCCGTTGGTTAAACGTATTGCTTATCACTTAATAAGTCGTTTGCCCCCCAGTGTGCAACCGGATGATCTGATTCAGGCTGGCATGATTGGTTTGCTGGAAGCCTCGAGGAACTATGATGCCACACAAGGGGCGAGCTTTGAAACTTATGCAGGCATTCGTATTCGTGGGGCCATGCTTGATGAAATTCGTCGTAGTGATTGGGCGCCGCGTTCGGTGCACAAAAAAGCCAGAATTGTTGCAGAAGCTGTGCGCACAATTGAAAATCAAACTGGTCGTGATGCGCGTGACCATGAAGTGGCAAAGTGTCTTGATATGAGTCTTGAGAACTATCATCAAATGTTGCAATCTGCCAGCGCCTATCGGGTGATGAGTTTTGAAGACATAGGCCCGGGCGATGATTCAATGCATGACAGTTTTACCGACGAAAAAGGTACACCGCTGGATGGGTTGCAAAAAGAAGATTTTCGCGAAGGTTTATCAGATGCAATTTCAAGTTTACCAGAACGGGAACGCTTGGTTATGTCTTTGTACTACAAAGAAGAGTTAAATTTGAGAGAAATTGGTGAAATTCTTGGTGTGAGTGAGTCCAGAGTTTGTCAAATACATAGTCAGGCAGTCATTCGATTGCAGGCAAGAATGTCACAATGGAATTTTTTGTAAATTTATTTTGAAGTCAGGCGATTAATAAATGAGAACGTATCTGTACATTGGAGGTTACCTTGGATAAAGATATGAAAATCCTCATCGTAGATGATTTTTCTACCATGCGACGCATTATTAAAAATCTCCTGCGCGACCTGGGATTCACAAATACAACCGACGCAGATGATGGAACAACAGCATTGCCTATGTTGCAATCCGGCAGCTTTGATTTTTTAGTCACCGACTGGAATATGCCGGGCATGACAGGGATTGATCTACTAAAAGCTGTTCGTGCTGATCCGAAATTGGCGAGTTTACCCGTGTTAATGGTAACGGCCGAACAAAAACGCGAGCAGATTATTGAAGCAGCTCAAGCTGGCGTAAATGGATATATAGTCAAACCTTTTACTGCAATCACGTTAAAAGAAAAAATTGATAAAATCTTTGAACGAATTGAAGGCGGTGATTCTTAGAGGGATTGTCTATCATGATTGAAATGAATGAAACGGATAATGAAAATCTGCAACTGGCAAAAAAATATATCGAGTTGTTGGAGTCAGGTAATCGGCAAGAAGCTGACGATGTGCTTGCCGAGTTGACGGATATACGTGAGTCACAATTGTTTAATGAACTTGGAAAGTTAACTCGAGACTTTCATGAAACACTTAATGCCTTTAATTCCGATGACAGAATAACCGCGCTAGCCGAAGATGAAATTCCAGATGCCAAGGAAAGGTTAAACTATGTTATTCAAAAAACGGATGATGCTGCCCATAAAACTTTGAACGCTATTGAAACGGTTTTGCCTATGTGTGAAAGCCTGGAAAAAAGTCTGTCAGGATTAGGGAGCGAATGGGATAAGTTTTTAGCAAAAGAAATGAAACCACAGGAATTTAGAGATTTGACAGGTGATATCAAATCTTTTTTTGACTCGTCAGGTGGTGAACTCAATGTGGTCAAAAGCAATTTGACAGAAATATTGATGGCTCAAGACTTTCAGGATATCACCGGACAAATCATCAAGCGAGTAATCACCTTGGTTGCCGAAGTGGAGAAGAGTTTGGTTGAGCTAGTTAAATTGGGTGGCAAGATACGGTTGCCCAAGGATCAACAAGATCAAGGTAAAACTCAGGGTCAAGCTGCCGCTGATGAGACGGGTGTGCTTGAAGGTCCACAAATACCGGGTATGGAAACTGGTAGTGCTGTTGGCGGTCAGGATGACGTGGATGAACTTTTATCGAGCTTAGGTTTTTAAGGATAAAGAGATGTCGTTCGAAGAAGATGATGAAATAGTCCAGGACTTTTTGGTTGAAGCCGGAGAGATACTTGAACAGTTAGGGGAACAGCTTGTTTCACTGGAACAGGCACCTACTGATAATGATTTATTGAATGCAGTATTCCGTGGTTTTCACACCATAAAAGGTGGAGCGAGTTTTATCAGCCTAACAGCTTTGGTTGAAGTTTGTCATGTCGCTGAGGATGTATTTAACCAGCTCAGACAAGGTGAACGCCAGGTTGACGCCAACTTGATGGATATTATGCTTCAAGTACTTGATGTATTGAATGACATGTTCGATACGATACGTGGTGGTCAACAACCAGAATCAGCTGATCCACAATTAATAAACGACTTGCGTTCTTTGTTAGTTGGTGCAGCCGCACCTGCACCAGAAGCCCCAGCTGCAGCGGAACCAGAGCCAGCACCCGCAGCTGAACCCGAACCAGCACCAGCTGCACCTGCAGAAGCCGCACCCGCCAGTGCTGAAAGCGGTGACAGTGATGGTATTACAGACCAGGAATTCGAACAGCTATTAGATGCCCTTGATGAACAATCAGGCCCGGAACAAAAAGCAGAAGCCAGCGCACAGCCAGCTGCGGCTCCAGCAGGTGATGAAGATATTACAGAAGAAGAATTTGATGCTTTACTGGATGAGTTACATGGTAGTGGAAAACCGAGTGGCGACGCAGCTGCATCAGCGCCTGCTGCACCACAACCGGCAGCCGCTGCAAAACCTGGTGATGAAGATATAACGGAAGAAGAATTTGATGAATTGCTGGATGAATTGCATGGCAAAGGTTCACCAAGTGGTAATGCCGCTGCTGCACCAGCAGCATCCGCAGCTCCCACTGCGGTAGCGGCAGCTGCACCTGCACCTGCACCTGCACCTGTTACTGCAGTTGCAACCGCGGCAGCTCCTGCAGCTGCACAAGCTGCAGTGGCAGTTGCTGAAGCACCACCTGTCGTAGCTGAAGCACCCAAACCTGCTGAGGCTGCCAAACCCGCAGCAGCTGCAAAGCCAGCGGCTGGAAAAGATGCTGCTCCACAGGGTGAAACTACCGTACGGGTGGATACCAAACGGTTAGATGACATTATGAATATGGTGGGTGAGTTAGTATTGGTTCGCAATCGACTGGTTACCATAGAGTCTTCACTGTCCAACGAAGAAGTTTCCCAAGCGACAAGTAATCTGGATCTTGTAACCGCTGATCTGCAAGCTGCTGTGATGAAAACTCGCATGCAACCAATCAAAAAAGTATTTGGTCGATTTCCGCGCGTGGTACGAGATCTTGCTCGCAGCCTGAAAAAAGAAGTCAGTCTGGAGTTGGTTGGTGAAGATACTGACCTGGATAAAAATCTGGTTGAAGCTCTGGCTGATCCATTAGTGCATCTGGTACGTAATGCGGTGGATCATGGTATTGAAATGCCCGATGAACGACAAAAAAACGGTAAAGAACGCGGTGGTACAGTGCTTTTAGCCGCGGAGCAAGAGGGCGATCATATTTTATTAACCATCAGTGATGATGGTGGAGGTATGGATCCCGACACATTACGTGCTAAGGCGGTAGAAAAAGGCTTGATGGATAAAGATTCCGCCAATCGCCTTGAAGATAAAGAAGCTTTTGCCTTGATTTTTGCACCAGGTTTCTCCACTAAAGATGAAATTTCTGACATTTCAGGCCGTGGTGTGGGTATGGATGTGGTGAAAACCCGTATCGTACAACTTAATGGTACGATTGATATCGATTCAAAAATTGGTGTCGGTACAACCTTAAGTATTAAAGTTCCTCTTACCTTGGCAATTATGCCGACATTGATGGTAATGTTAGGTGATCAGATTTTTGCGTTACCACTGGTGAGTGTGAGTGAAATCTTTAATCTTGATCTCAGTGATACCAATAAAGTTGATGGTCAGGAAGTCCTTATGTTACGTGATCAACCATTACCAATATACTTTCTCAAGGATTGGTTGATTAATGACGGTTACGGCAAACCGCATCCTTCTCAAGGGCATGTGGTTGTGGTATCTGTTGGCAATCAAAAAGCTGGATTTGTCGTGGAGCAGCTAATTGGTCAGGAAGAAGTTGTTATTAAACCACTCGGCAAACTTCTCCAGGGAACCAAAGGGCTATCTGGCGCTACGATTACCGGTGATGGGCGAATTGCCTTAATCCTCGATGTACCTAGTTTAATGTACGCCTATGCAAGAAAAGGTTAGGGAAGTCACTAAATGGCCGTTAGAGTTCTCATCGTTGATGATTCCGGTTTTTTTAGAAAGCAAATTGAAAAACTTGTCGATGATTGTGATGGCCTGGAAGTTATAGACTCCGCTGCTACTGGTAAGGAAGCCGTAGAAAAAGCAATTAGACTGAAACCCGATGTCATCACCATGGATATCGAAATGCCGGAAATGAACGGTATTGATGCCACCCGTGAGATCATGCGAAAGCAGCCCACCCCCATATTAATTTTCTCATCGTTTTCTACTGAAGGTGCTCAATTGACGCTGGATGCTCTGGATGCAGGTGCCGTGGATTATATGGCAAAACGGTTTGAAGATATTTCACGTAGCCCAGATGAAGTAAAAAAACTTTTATGTGAAAAAATCCTTGATGTGGCACGTCACAGCCGTTTAACAATGCGTAAGTTGGGTGCGCAACAGGCGGCAAATAAAGCGAGTTCTTCACCAGCAGTTGATTATAAGCACAGTAAACCAAAAATAATTGCCATTGGTACATCCACCGGTGGTCCGGTTGCGTTACAGAAAATTCTCAAAGATCTGCCGGCTAATATTGCCGTCCCTATTTTATTAGTGCAGCACATGCCATCAAGTTTTACGACTGCTTATGCAAAACGTCTTGATCAACTTTGTCAGATTAATGTTAAAGAAGCGGAAGAAGGTGATGTTTTAACACCAGGAACCGCCTATCTGGCGCCAGGTGGAAATCAAATGACAGTCGTTGAGCGTGGTGGTAACAAACGAATTCACATTGATAACGAAGATCTAAGTTTAACTTATAAACCGTCGGTTGATATCACTTTCAGCTCGCTTGTGGATCAATACCCTTCACAGGTGTTGGCGATAATTCTTACAGGAATGGGTGCAGATGGGTGTGAAGGTGCAAAAAAACTTAAGCAATCAGGTTCCAGTATCTGGTCGCAAGACGAAGAGACCTGTGTGGTATATGGTATGCCTTCAGCCGTCGCAAACGCGGGAATAACAGAAAAAGTTCTACCTCTGCAAGACTTTAGTGCCAATATTCTGCAACAAATTTAGTTCCTCTGAAAATTTGTTTTATTCGGCAGCCAAGCATTTTCAGGTAAATATTTTCTGTTATCCAAAAGACTTCAGGATATTTCCCAATATGCAAGCTTTGCATGATTCTAATATAAAGATTGGCAATGGATAAGTTATCCCTAATTGGTGCTTCGCTAGCGGTCATCGCATTGTTTTTAGCACAAACAATGGAAGGTGGGCACTTAAATTCACTATTGAATGCGCCGGCGCTTCTCATCGTGGTTGGTGGATCATTGGGTGCTGTTATGATTCAAGCGCCTTATGATGTTTTCCGCCGTGCAATTGTCATGTTTCGTTGGGTCATTATACCTCCCAAACTGCAGTTGAAGCAGTCTATTAATCACGTACTCATGTGGAGTGAAATTGCTCGGCGCGAAGGCTTATTGGGTTTGGAAAAGTCAATCAACAAAGAAACAGATCCTTTTATTAGAAAGTCTTTGCAGCTGCTTATCGATGGCCGTGATCCAATAATTATTCGTAATAATCTTGAAATAGAAATTGAAACCCACGAACAATTTGAGCATCGAGCTGCAAAAGTTTATGAATCCATGGGTGGTTATGCGCCAACCATTGGCATTCTCGGTGCGGTTATGGGTTTGATACATGTCATGGAAAATTTATCAGAACCAGGGTTGCTAGGCAAAGGTATTGCCACTGCTTTTGTGGCAACAGTGTATGGTGTGGCCTTCGCCAATTTGTTTTTAATTCCGGTTTCGAAAAAACTTCTGTTTCACGTGCGAGAGAAATATCGTGAAAAAGAAATGCTCATGGAAGGTATTATCTGCATCGCAGAAGGTGAAAATCCAAGAAATATCGCTTTGAAACTCAAAGCCTATGACAGAATGGCTTATGTCTCGTAGAAAAAAGTTGCTGGAAGAAGACGAGAACCTTGATCGCTGGATGGTTTCCTACGCGGATTTCATTACACTATTGTTTGCATTTTTTGTGGTGATGTATGCGGTATCCAATATCAATCAAGCCAAGTTTGAAGAAGTCACAGAAAGCCTGGTGCACGCATTTAATACTGAGCCACGTTCTTTAAAGCCCATTCAAGTGGGTGAGATCAGTCGTGATAATAAAGATGATGTGATTGAAACACCTAAAAAAGCCGATGCAGGCAATACGGATATTTCAGATAACAACCTCAGTATCATGGCAGATAAGATGGAAGCGGAAATGATGCAATTGATCAATGAGGATCAGATTACTGTACGTCGCTCTGATCAGTGGTTGGAGGTTGAGATAAACAGTGGTATTTTATTTCCCAGTGGTAGCATTCAATTGGTTGAATCTTCAAGACCTGTTTTGCGAAAAATTGCTCGCATTCTGGCGCCACATGCCAATCCGGTTAACGTCGAAGGTTTCACTGACAATGTCCCAATCAGCACAGTTACTTTTCCATCAAATTGGGAATTATCTGCATCACGTGCCGCCACCGTGGTGCATTTATTCAGTAAACAGGGTGTAGAGCCTTCACGCATGTCAGCGATAGGTTACGGCGAGTTTCGTCCGGTGGCTTCCAATAGCACGGCACAAGGTCGCCGTAAAAACCGTCGAGTGGTGATTGCCGTGTTGGCGGGGAATATTAAAGCTAACAAACCTCAGCTTAAACAAAGTCAGGACTCTCAAACTGAAAGAACACAAAACAAAGCGCCAGAAAAATCACGCGATGCTGTAAATACTATTGTATTTTGACTATTGTGTTGAAAGCTTTCTGCGTGAATTATGAATTAAACCTCAATTCTCCGCCGCTCGCTGTGGGTACCAACCCGATGGAATCTAAAATAACTCAATCGCTTTTTATTCTGTTTTACTCGACGGTTTAATGGCACCATGCATGCATTATTTGCTTTCACATATATTGAAGACAAATTAAGAGGACTTGCCTGTGAGGGTGTTTGCAGTTGCTAATCAAAAAGGTGGTGTGGGTAAAACGACGAGTACTGTAAATCTCGCAGCACCACTTGCCATTGCTGGCAGACCAGTTTTAATTCTCGATCTTGATCCGCACGGTTCCTTAAGCAGTTATTTTGGATTTAATCCTGACAATGTAAAAAAAAGCAGTTATCAGTTATTTCAGGATGCCACTAATGATCCGTTGGATTATATTGAGCGCACGAATATCAATCGCTTGGATATTATGCCGGCCAGTTCAGCTTTAGCAACACTTGATCGTCAGCTCGGTGTCAGGGAAGGTAAAGGGCTGGTCATTGTCGATGCGCTGCAAAAACTTAAACAACATTATGCTTATGTGTTTATTGACTGCCCACCGGTATTGGGGGTGTTAATGGTAAATGCTTTAGCGGCTTGCGAACGTTTAATTATTCCTGTTCAAACGGAATTTCTGGCGCTTAAAGGGCTTGAGCGCATGATACACACCTTGAATATGATAACCACGGCGAAAGGTACGAAACTTCCGTACACCATAGTACCAACCATGTTTGACAAACGCACAAAAGTCGCGAGAGAAAGCCTGACATTGTTGCGCGATACTTATCCGTACAATATTTGGGATGGTGTCATTCCTGTTGATACAACATTCCGTGTAGCCAGTCAAAAAGGTATTCCCATGGCGACAATGAATCCGCGTTCCAAAGGTTCGATGGCATATCGGCAACTACTCACCTCACTACTACGCATTACTTATGAATATGAACAGAAATCCACGGAAGTTGCATAATGAGTACTGATATTGCTGAGAAAAAAGAACTTGTTGACCAACAGGATGCGTTACAACTTTACCTTGAATCCTTGTTAAGCATACCCACCGTCGTGCTGGAAAAGCCAAAGCAAGTTAAACCGACAAATCTTGAAACACCGGCACCTATTGAAGCCACGCCTGTTGCGAAAACACAAGCAAAGACAACAAAATTACCAGCCTGGGCATCGCCAAGTTTCGCTTGTTTATCAATAAATGCGGGTGGTATGACATTGAGGATTCCGCGGCAATTTGTGAAAAGCGTTAAGAAGCTTGATCAAACACTGCTTTTTAGCAAACATTATCCGGAGTGGATTCAGGGCATACTCATTGAGGAAGCTAAGTGCATACCTGTGGTAGAGGCAACTAAGGTGATATCGCAAGATTCTCCTGAAACTGAATTGAAAAAACAGAGAGATGCAGGTGAATACCTGGTTTTTATTGGTGAAGGTCGTTGGGCTTTATCATGTGACGCAATCGGCAAAGTCGAAGACTTTAATTGTAGAGATTTTCAATGGCGGAGTGAAAAAGGCAAACGCCATTGGTTAATTGCCAGGAATACTCAAGACTTTTCAGCAATTGTCGATGTTAGGCGTATAGAGATGGCGTTAATTTTTGAAAACTCACTGGTATAGATACTGCAGTCCTCAAATGGGGATATTTTGAGTCGAAATATTGACTGCCTCGGTTTTGGTAGATGAAATTTCCAATAAACATTGCCAATGTCTATTGAATGATTTGCCCCAATATTTTCACAGGATGGATTATATGGACGACACAGACGATCTACAAGAAGACGAGATACTCCGCTGGGTTACCTTCGAGTTAGAAGATGAAACATACGGTATTAACGTAACGGATGTGCGCGAAGTTTTACGTTTTTCTGAAATTGCCCCCGTACCCGGTGCGCCAAATTATGTTATCGGTATTATTAACTTACGAGGTAACGTGGTTACGGTAATTGATACCCGTAGGCGATTTGGTTTGAATTCCAAAGACGTTGATGATCAAAGTCGGATTGTTATTATCGAAGTCGATGGGCAGGAAGTGGGTATTTTAGTAGATAGCGTCGCTGAAGTTGTCGACATCAAAAACTCAGCCATCGAACCTGCACCTAACGTAGGTAATGAAGACACATCACGCTATATTACCGGTGTTACCAGTATGGATGGAGAGCTCTTAATCATCGTCGATTTGAAAAAAATCCTGTCTGAATCAGAATTGCAGGAAGTAGCATCCTTCTAATTTGAAATGGCCGAATTATTAAAATACATCGAATTAATTCAATGGCCCGTTGCGGCACTTGCAGCCTTATGCCTGATAAATTTCTGGTATGTCGCAAAATCACACAGTAAAAACCATAAGCTCCAATTACAGTTAGAGCATCAGTCAAAAACCATAACCACATTGCGTGAAGATGTAAAAATTCTTTATGAATCCGCATCCAGCTTGGGTAATAAGCTCAAACAGCTGGAATACAGTACCAATGTATTAAAAGAACAACAGGAACAACTGAGCTTAAAAGAACCCAATCAACAAGCCTACCGAAATGCCATTCAGTCGATTAATAATGGTGAGCCAGTTAATAAAATTGCCGAAACCAGTGGCCTGTCACGAGGGGAAGTGGAATTGTTGCAGTTGTTTCAACGGGTTAATAGTGAAGCTTCTGGTGCGAATAAGAAAAAGTCAGTTGTTGAATAATAAGAAATGACAAAAACATAATCCTCTTTTGGTGTAATGTTATTACATGAAAGTGATTGCTGATTTAGTGTATATACTGCTATCGAATAAAAACATCCAATACGTTAATTAAAGCTGGCAACAATTAGACAGTGAAAGTCTGTTTCTCGTTAAAGGAAAGCTATCCCGTGAGACTTCGAATCATGGGCTATCATCCATAAGAATAATGATTAAACCTTGACAGAAGGACGTACAGGCTCGGTATTGAACTCCGGAATCATGACTGTAAATGCCGATCTTGTTGGGTGAAGGGGAGTCTGTCTGAGTATAGGCGATGTTACTACACAAGAGGGCTTCTAGCTCAACAACTCCAATGTTATTTCGTTTGCAGGAACAGGTTTGTAAAAATGATAACCCTGGCCTTCATTACATTTGTATTTTTTTAACAATTCATATTGCTGCTGGGTTTCTATGCCTTCAGCAACAACATTAAGTTCCAGGCTGTCTGCCATATTAATAATAGCTTTTATGATTGCAGCATCATTGGAATCTTTTGTTATATCTCTGACGAAGGACTTGTCGACTTTAATCGTATCGACTGGTAATAAACGTAATTGACTAAAGGAAGAATAGCCTATACCAAAATCATCAATGGCAATACTTATTCCCATATCATGTATTTTATCCAGCAATTGATTTGTTTTACTCAAATCTTGCATGACAGCAGTTTCAGTTATTTCCACCTCAAGTATGGAGTGCGTGCTGGTAGAATTTGTGAGTAATTTTCCAAAAGAAGAAAGTAGGTCTTTTTTAGCGAACTGGCAAGAGGATAAATTAATCGCAATCTTCAAATCCTGCGGAAAGCCGGCTTTATTCCATATCTCTTTTTGTTGAAGCGCTTCAGCTATTACCCAATCGCCAATATCGAGAATAAGTCCGGTTTCTTCAGCAATGGGTATAAAATCCTCTGGAAATATACAGCCATGATCTGGATCATGCCAACGTATTAAAGCCTCGAAACCTGTCACTTTTTTATTATTGAGTTGTATTTTTGGTTGATAAAAAAGCTCAAATTCATTGTTATTAATCGCCTTACGTAGGCGTTGTTCCATATTCACTTTGTTAGTGATTTTACTGGTCAAACCACTACTATAGAATTGATAATTGTTTCTGCCGGTTTCTTTGGCGCGATACATGGCAATATCTGCATTGCGGGTAAGTGTTTCAATATCTGTACCACTCTGGGGGAACGTTGCGACGCCAACACTGATTGTTATGACGTGCTCCTGATCTTGTAAATTAAACGGCTCATGGGTGATAGCAATAATTTTCTGAACGATATATTGAATATCGCTGATGGTTCCCACATCTTCTATGAGAATGGTAAATTCATCGCCACCAATACGCGCTAGACTATCTTCTTCTCTGCATTGCTTTTGTATTCGTTGTGCTGCCTGCACTAAAAGTGCGTCACCTGCCCCATGGCCCAGGGTGTCATTTATTTTTTTAAACTGATCAAGATCAATAAAAAATAAAGCAAAAATATTGTTATGTCGCTTGGCTCGAGAAATTGCCTTACTTAGGTTTTCATAAAACAATGTGCGATTGGCAAGCCCGGTCAGGCTATCATATCGAGCTAACTTGCTGAGTCGGTTCTCGAGTTTTTTACTGTCTGTAATGTCTGAAAAAACCACGACGGCAATGAGGTTCTTTATAAATTCATTTTTTACCGGCGTAATACTTAAACTGATTGGCACATGATAACCATTTGCTGTTTTAAGCGAAAACTGATCTGAACGGTATGATACCCTGCTGACTATGGCCTGGCTAATTTGTTGTTTGTCTCCTAAACATAAACTTTCCACGTTAGCTTCACAAAGCAAACTATCAAAATCCAACCCACCAAGTTTTTGTTCAGCGATTCGTTCTGCTGAAGGATTGGCAAATGATATACGGGCATCGAGGTCCAGCCCACAAATCCCTTCGCCTGCAGAGTTTAAAATTATTTCGTGCTGTTGACTTAATATTCTCAAATTAATCTGGGAATTATATAAATCAATAAATATTTTAACTTTACTGATTAAAATAGCTGGATTAATCGGTTTATATAAAAAATCCACGGCACCGGTTTTATAAGCTTGTATATATCGCGAGTTATCCAGGTGATCTGCGGTAAATAATATAATCGGAATATGCTGGGTTAGGATATCATTTCTTAGAATTTCTAATAACTCGATTCCATCCATTTCCGGCATTTGCACATCCAGCAATATCAGTGCAAATTCATTTTTAAGTACTGATTTTAATGCATCATTCCCAGATTCTGCTTGAATAATTATCAGATCAAGCTTCTCCAGGAGTTTACTCAGCGCCAGGCGGTTTTCTGACTTGTCATCGACAATCAATATTCTTGGTTTTTCTAAACTTGCCGGGTATGGTTGGTAAATATCAATCAGATTTTGCATAAATTACTATTAACTTATAGAAAAATCAGTTAATCGTGTATTGCCTTCATCTTCTCTATTATTTTTTTGATAATTAAATATTCTTTTTTGAGCAGCAAAGGCCTTAAGTTCAGAGTCATCCTCTATCATTTCTCGTTGTCCTATACACAAATACCCTCCAGGATAAAGGCTTTGTTTAAACATAGCGATAATCTTCTTTTGGCATACATCACTAAAATACATCAATACATTTCGACAAAGAACCAGATGCACTTCACTAAACTCTTCCTCAAATGTTAAGTCATGCCTTGCAAACACGATTTTTTCTTTAATAAAGGGTTTCACCCGAATTGTCGAAAAACGGGAAAATACAAAATAGTCATTCAAGCTTTTTTCTCCGCCTGCATCCTGGTACGAATTTGAGAAATTGAGAATATAATCCTTGTTGTATATTCCCTGCCGTGCAATATCAATCGCCTGTTGATTTATATCGGTCGCAAAAATGATACATTTATCCAGAATGTTTTTTTCATGCAGAATTATTGCCAGGGAATAAACTTCCTCCCCGGTAGCGCATCCAGCATGCCAGATTTTGATGTAAGGCTGACTGTTCATTGTAGGTAAAACATCATTGCGTAGTGTCAAAAACACTTCAGCATCCCGGAACATACCTGTTACCGTTATGGATAACTCATTCAAAAGACGAGTATAATTAGCATAGTCATGTAATATGAAAGGAATCAGATCGGAGATGTGTTTCAAATGCAAACCTGAAAGGGCATTTTTCACCCTTCGTTGTAACGATGGTATTGCATAGGAGTTCAAATCATGTCCATATTGCTGCTGAATAGCGGAAATTAATAAATTCAGTTCAATTTCTTCCAGTTTCATCAGCTATACTCAATGGCGTTTTGCAACCATACACGAATAGTCATTAAAAGCCGGTTGGTATCAATTGGCTTAGCCAGGTAATCGTTCGCTCCCGCAATTAATGACTTGTGCCGATCTTCTGGCAATGCTTTTGCAGTTAATGCGATGATAGGTATAGTGCAAAGTAATTTGGTATTTCTGATTTGCCGAATAGCTTCATAACCATCCATAATCGGCATCATAATATCCATCAGTATGAGATCGACATCTTTATGGTTATTGAGTGTTTCCAATGCTATTCTACCGTCTTCTGCAACAACGACTTCCATGCCTTTACTGCGTAATAATTTGGATAAAGCGAACACATTACGCATATCATCATCAACAATCAGTATTTTTTTATTGTCGAAGATCTCCTTATTTGTATGTACTTTATTTAGTATTTCCTTTTGATCCTGACGTAAATCTTTGGTTACAGAATGAAGAAATAGTGTCACATCATCAAGTAAAGCATCCGCGTTGGAAACCTCCTTGATTGCCAGACTTGTATAATCCATAATTTTGATCCTGAGCTCTTCATCTAAGGTGTTTTGTGTATAAATAATGATAGGTGGTGTGGTTAGCTCGACAATTGTGGAGAGTATCTCCAGCACCGAAAGTACTTCTTTAATATTTTCGTCAACATCAATCACAATGCAGTCAACGGTATTTAACTGAGAAAATGCGGGTATTTGTGCAATTGTTGTACTACTAATTCTAATGCCATCTGCTTTTATCTTTTCACCAAGGGAGTCAATAACGCTCTGATTCTCACTTGCGATAATCAGATGAGAAACGCTTCGATTTTGAAAATAGCTGAAACGATTGAAAACTTTTAGCAAGCTCTCCTTGGTAACGGGCTTTGAAATATAACCAACAGCTCCTTTTTGGAGTGCATTATATAAATCGTGGTGAGCAGAAATAAACTGTATCGGGATATGCCTGATTGTGGGATCATCTTTAATCTTGTCAAACAATGCCCAGCCATCTATTCCAGGTAGCATCACATCTAACAAAATTGCATTGGGAATTAATTTTCTGGCAAGCTGATAACCCTCATTACCATCCCTGGCAATAGCGAGTTTATATTCTTTTGACCTGGCGATTTTTGCCAGCACATTGGAAAAACGATCATCATCTTCTACAATCAGTAATACTTTATCACCCGGATTTATATCTGTGACGTCATCTTTCAGGGCTTTTTCTACTATGTCTATTTCATCGCTAGCATCTTTCTTGTTTAACGGTACCTGAAATAAATCAGCCGCTTGGTTTTCACTAATGGTTTTAACAGTTTTAGGCAAATAAACGGTAAACTTACTACCCTGGTTTACTACACTGTTAAGGTGAAGCGCCCCACCCAATAACTGGGTATATTGTTTTACAATAGACAGACCCAATCCGGTACCACCGTATTGTCGACTGGTTGTTCCATCGGCCTGTTGAAATGCATCAAAAATCAGTTCCTGTTTTTCTTTTGGAATGCCGATACCGGTATCTGAAACCACAATGGCAAGCCCATCTCCTCCCACTATCTGTTTAAAAGCCTTATCTTGAGGAGATGTTAAATTACGAAGAGTTAAAGTTATTGTGCCTTTTTCAGTGAATTTAATGGCATTTGAAACAAGGTTGCGAACAATGTGTACAATTTTTTTAGTGTCACTTATTATCGTATCTGGCAATATTGATTCAATATCGATTTTTATAGAAACGCCCTTAACTTCAGCCTGAGGAGAGAAGCGCTGCAGCAATGAACTGAGAAGTTTCTTGATATCCACCTCATCTGCCGCGATATCCATCTTACCAGCTTCAACTTTTGAGAGATCAAGAATATCATTGATCAGCTCAAGCAACTCCTGACCGCCTTTATAAATAACTTTGGCAGATTCCAATTCGTCTTCGGATAAATTGTTAGACTGATTCTCTGACAATATGCTAGCCAGTAATAACATACTATTTAGTGGAGTTCGCAATTCATGGGACATATTCGCAAGAAATTCTGACTTGTACTGACTTGCCAGTTCAAGTTGCATGGATTTTTCTTCCAGTTCGGATTGGGTATCCAATAACACACGCTTTTGTTCCTCAAGGTCGCGCGTTTTATGAGTCAGTTTCTGATTTGATAATTCCAATTCTTGTTGTTGAGACATCAAGCTTTCTTCAGAACTTTTAAGCGCCTGAGTTTGTTCTTCCAGTGCTGTGTTTGTATCTTCAAGTATCTTTGTTTTGTCGAGGCTTTCGTCTAACAATTCGGTGATTTTTTCCTGAGACTTGACAGAAAGATAGGAAACGCCAAGTTTTTCTTCACACTCTTTGAGAAATTCAATTTTGTCAGCATCCAACTTACTGTTAGTGCCAAATTCGAATACTAACTCAACCTGATGGTCACTTTTAACTGGCCAGACCAATAAATGATTAACCGAGGATTCTCCTAGTGCGGAAGAAATTTTTATATAGTCAGCAGGCAAGTTCTCAATTACAATACTTTTACCATCTACACCCGCTTGGCCAACCAGGCCCTCACCCGGTTTATAAGCTGAGGTATTAAACTGTTCTATAGAATCAGCATAGCCACTTTGGTAATAAAAGTGATCTTCATGAAAAAGATATAAGCGACCTACAAACACATTCAGTTGTTTGCATAAGTAATTCAATACATTTAAGCAAAAATCTGCGGTATCTTTAGACTCTCTGATGGTGTCTGTAAGTGCGCTTAAGGATTTAGCTCTAGCAAGTTCCAGACTACGTGATTGAGTCAATGCCTTCAGGTTGTAAGTCATCACATTTAAAGAATTAGCAAGCACGTCGTTTTTACTTGATGGTTGAAAATCCAGATTATAGTCGCCATCGGCTACAGTTTTTGCCAATTCTGCAACATCATTTAACCGGGAAATCATGCGGTTAATCGCAATTGCCAGACGATCATCAGGGCTTTTTACCGTGATATTGGTATCAAGTATGCCGTCAGCAATTTGTTCACAGCTGTGTTCCACCTCATTGAGTGTAATTGTCATGTTTCTTAATGCAATACCGAATAAATCACCATCTGATAAGGGTTTATTTTGATAAGAAAAATCACCTTGAGCCATGCGATCAAATGACTCGGCGTGATGACGGAATATTGCTTCCATGGCAATACTGACGTCCAACTGAGCCAGAGATGTTATTGCTTCAATGCAAAACAATTCCTGATCGTTCAAACTTGATTGTGTGAATAATGGCTGGCTGATTTTCCTTAAAAAGAAAGCCATTGATGAAAAATAAGGTTGAACTGGCAGTCCAATGCGAGCATGGGCGATACCTACTTCATGTCGGCGTTTTATGTAATATTCATCAACATTGGCATCAAGAAATTCTTGCCAATATATAGTCTGTTGGCGCTTGACGTGAAACAAAGTGTTGGCATCGGAAAAAAAGTTGGCGAATTCTGGAGACAATAATAACCATTGATAAAATTCTTCAATAATTAGTTTTATATCCAGCTCCCTGAACTTATTGTAATCACTGATCGCTTTGAGATGAGCGGGTGTTAGACCGTATTGTTCAAGTAAAAATTCGACACTGGATAAACGAGTATTCATACTTTAAGGCCTAAAGTTTTATGCTTTTGATTTATGCTAAAATTATATGTATAAACTATTAATTGAAAAACTATAGTTTAAAATTTGTTTCACCATTTCAGATATAAGCTATTGTTAATACTCTATACCGCAGCACTATCCTACTCAATAATAGACATAAAATTCAAAAAGGCAACTTCGAACCTGGCTGATGTTAGTTTAACCATAATTACTCATCTTCTGTATTCTATTTCGGATTCATCACACATTTGCATCGGTAATATTGTTCTTACTGAAGTTTTACAAGATTTCAGAAATGATAGGATTTTGATACGGCAAAAGAAATTTTGAGTACTTTAATCATAGTGAATGTATTCAATACATCCCGTGAGCAAAAAAGTGCAAGTAACTTTCGTATGCTAAGAAAAAAGCATTTAGTTGTTTACAATAATTTAACAAACATTCTCCAGATTTTCGATTAGTAATTTTTCTTCCATTAACTTTTTATCTTTTGCTAGTAATTCAATACTCGTCGCAGGTTAAGTAATTTGCGCAAAACCACAACTACTGCTTAAGCCTTTGAGTTTATGTGCTACGTGGCACATGACTTCTAAATCTTGATTTTCTACTGTATTGGTAATCTCTTGTATTAATGTTGGTAAGTCCTGCTTAAAGTTTGCACCTAATTTTGCATAATCAATATCAGAATCATCATCTGTTTGAACGCTCGTATGTTCTGGCCAAACATTGTTAAGATATTTTGCAATCATTATTGGATGAAACGGCTTTATTGACCTGTATGATGTATATGGATTTAAATCCGGTACGAGCAGGCATCGCAGATTCTTTAGAAGATTCAGACGCGCAATACATGGAGAGCTATTCGCATAGCTCTCCATGTATTGCGCGTCGGGTGAAGTGAAATTGGATAGGTGGGTGCATCAAGCACCCACTTGTTGAGGAGTGTATTTTTTTACTGCGTCAACTTCTTATACTTAAAGCGTTTCGGTTTATCTGCTTCGTCACCAATACGACGTCGTAGATCTTTTTCGTAATCCGTGTAGTTACCTTCAAACCAAACCACCTGACTTTCACCTTCAAAGGCAAGAATATGCGTGGCAATACGATCCAGGAACCAGCGATCATGCGAGATGACAACCGCGCAACCGGGGAAGTCGAGCAGGGCATCTTCCAGGGCACGTAAGGTCTCCACATCCAGATCATTGGTAGGTTCGTCAAGCAGCAAGACGTTGCCGCCGCTTTTTAACAGCTTGGCAAGATGTACCCGATTGCGTTCACCGCCGGATAATTTGCCGATACGTTTTTGCTGATCCGAACCCTTGAAGTTAAAACGGCTGCAATAGGCGCGTGAAGGCATTGTATAGTTACCGACTACAATATTTTCATTGCCTTCGGAAATTTCTTCCCACACGCTTTTATCATCACACAAAGCTTGTCGGGATTGATCCACGTAAGCCAGTTGTACGGTTTCACCTTGTCGGATTTCACCTGCATCGGGTTTTTCATCACCAACCAACATGCGGAATAGGGTGGTTTTACCTGCTCCATTGGGGCCGATGATTCCAACGATGCCGCCGGGTGGTAGGTTAAAACTCAAACCGTCAATTAATAAGCGATCGCCAAAACCTTTGTTAATGGCATCAATTTCTAATACCTTGTCACCCAGGCGAGGGCCAGGTGGAATATAAATTTCTTTGGTTTCGTTGCGTTTTTGCAATTCCTGGGAATTTAAATCATCAAATCGGGCAAGACGCGCTTTGCTTTTTGCATGGCGACCTTTGGGATTTGATCGAACCCATTCCAGTTCGGCTTTAATGGCTTTTTGTCTGGCTGATTCGCGCTTTTCTTCAATCTCCAAACGTTTTTCTTTTTGTTCCAGCCAGGAGGAATAATTGCCTTCCCAGGGGATTCCACGACCGCGGTCTAGTTCCAAAATCCAGCCAGCCACATTATCCAGAAAGTAACGATCATGGGTAATAGCCACAACCGTGCCGGGAAAATCGTGAAGAAAACGCTCCAGCCAGGCGACGGATTCTGCATCCAGATGGTTGGTGGGTTCATCAAGCAATAACATATCCGGCGCGGATAATAACAATCGGCATAATGCGACACGACGCTTCTCACCACCGGATAGTTTTGTCACGTCTGCATCCCAGGGAGGAAGGCGAAGCGCATCGGCTGCGATTTCCAGCTGTCGGTCAAGATCCCAGGCATTGGCTGCTTCAATGGCATCTTGTAATTTTGCTTGCTCATCCAATAGCGCAGTCATTTCATCATCGCCCATGGGTTCGGCAAACTTCATACTGATTTCGTTAAACTTGTCGAGGATGGCTTTGGTTTCGGCGATGGCTTCTTCCACATTACCGCGCACATCTTTGCTGGGATCAAGTTCGGGTTCCTGAGGCAGGTAACCAATTTTAGTGCCTGATAAAGGAATGGCTTCACCCAAATAATCTTTATCGACACCTGCCATAATGCGTAATAAAGTTGATTTACCCGAACCGTTTAAACCCAAAACACCAATTTTTGCGCCAGGAAAAAACGATAGTGAAATGTCTTTTAATATTTCTTTGTTGGGCGGAACAACTTTGCCCACTCGGTTCATGGAGAAAATATACTGTGCCATATTTAAACTGCGCTCCGTGTTTTAAATACGTTTAATTGGATACTAACAATTCTTTTAACATTAATTCATACATTACCGATAAACGATCCAAATCGTCGGCATTGACACATTCATTCACTTTGTGAATTGTTGCGTTTAAGGGTCCAAGCTCTACAACCTGTGCGCCGGTTGGTGCGATAAAACGGCCATCGGAAGTGCCGCCTGAAGTGGATAATTCAGTCTCGAAATTCATAACTTGTTTGACTGCTGTTTGTACGGCTTCAACCAGTTCACCACGTGGTGTTAAAAATGGTTTTCCTGATAATGTCCAATTGATACTGTAATCAAGTTGGTGTTTATCGAAAATTTCGTGTACGCGTTTTTTTAATGCTTCAGCGGTGACTTCGGTGGAAAAGCGAAAGTTGAACAGTGCTTCGAATTTACCGGGAATGACATTGGTGGCACCAGTACCGCACATAACATTCGAAACCTGGAATGTTGTGGGTGGGAAAAATTCGTTTCCATTATCCCATTGTTGCGCGCATAATTTTGTCATGGCAGGGGCGGCGAGGTGGAATGGATTTTTTGCTAAATGTGGGTAAGCCACATGGCCTTGCACCCCATTAACGATTAACTTGCCGTTTAGCGAGCCGCGACGTCCATTTTTAACAATATCGCCAACTTGATTTGTGCTTGAGGGTTCACCCACCAAGCAGTAATCAATTTTTTCCTGACGTTTTTCCAAATGCTCGACTACTTTGATAGTGCCATTGATGCTGGGGCCTTCTTCATCACTGGTGATGAGGAAAGCGATGGAACCTTTATGATCTGGATGATTTTTTACAAAACGCTCACAAGCGGTGATCATGGCAGCAAGGCTACCTTTCATGTCTGCTGCACCACGACCGTAAAGTATGCCATCTTTAATGGTTGGTTCAAACGGCGGAGTGTGCCATTCTTCCAACGGTCCGGTGGGAACCACATCAGTGTGGCCAGCAAAAGCGATTACCGGTGCTTCACTACCACGACGCGCCCAAAAGTTATCCACGTCTTCAAAGCGCAGATTTTCAATGTCGAAACCCAGTGCTTTTAAACGCTTTGTCATCACCTCCTGGCATCCAGCATCTTCCGGTGTAACTGATTCCCGTGAAATTAAATCTTTTGCCAGCTCTAATGTTTCAGACATGTTATTACTCATTTTATTGAAAAGAGATCTTGATATTCGGTTTCTTTAAATCCCACATGACATTCATCATCAATCATCAGTACAGGGCGTTTAATGATGGCAGGATTATCCTTCATGATTTCAAACGCAGAGCGTTCATTAATATTGTTCTTAACATCTTCGGGTAACTGTCGCCAGGTGGTGCCGCGTTTATTTAACAGAATTTGCCAGCCAGGATTTTTCATCCATTGACGAAGCAATTTCTCGTCGAGACCATCTTTACGAAAATCGTGAAAAGTGAACTCGATGTTATTTTCTTCCAGCCAACGTTTAGCTTTTTTGATGGTGTCGCAGTTTTTTATGCCGTAAAGTGTTGTCATGGTATTTTTCGGATGGATCTTGTAACTGAGTTTGTGTAGGGTGGATAAGCGCAGCGCATCCACCTTTAGGTGCACAATCCAGGTGGATGCGCTGCGCTTATCCACCCTACATAGGAATATATTTTAAATCCGGAAAACAAGTCATAAAGAAGTTTGTACGAAGTGTTCTCCGGGTTATATTTAAATATCGCGTAACAATTCGTTGATACCGACTTTGCCTAACGTTTTGGCGTCAACCTGCTTAACAATTACTGCGCAATACAGACTGTATGTACCGTCTTTGGATGGCAAGTTACCTGATACCACAACTGAACCAGCAGGAATTCGGCCGTAAGTTACTTCACCGGTCATGCGGTTGAAGATTTTAGTGCTTTGACCAATGTAAACACCCATGGAAATAACTGAACCTTCTTCAACAATCACGCCTTCAACGACTTCTGAACGTGCGCCGATGAAACAATTGTCTTCAATAATGGTTGGGCCAGCTTGTAGTGGCTCAAGTACACCACCGATACCCACTCCACCGGACAAGTGAACGTTTTTACCGATTTGTGCACATGAACCAACGGTTGCCCAGGTGTCAACCATGGTTCCGCTATCAACAAATGCACCGATATTTACGTAAGAAGGCATCAATACAGTGTTTGGTGCAATATAAGAACCTTTACGCACAGTAGCGGGGGGAACTACACGAATGCCGCTTTCACGAAAATCACGTGAGTTGTAGTCAGAAAATTTGGTTTCAACTTTGTCGTAATATTGCATATCGCCGGCATGAACGACTTGATTGTCTTGAATGCGGAACGATAACAATACCGCTTTTTTCAGCCACTGGTTGACAACCCAATCACCATTCACTTTTTCGGCAACACGGGCTTCGCCTTTGTCCAACATGTTGATGGCTTCCATCACCGCGTCTTTGATGTGGGTTTCTACGTTTTTAGGTGTGATTTCCGCACGACGCTCAAAAGCTTCTTCGATAATGTTTTGTAAGTCACTCATAATTTACTCCAGATAATGATTTAAAGTGTTTTTATAAATTGTTTAATTCGGTTGGCGGCATCCAGGCAGTTATCCATTTCGGCGACCAGTGCGATGCGAATATGATTTTCACCTGCGTTAATGCCATGACTTTCTCGAGACAAATAACTGCCCGGTAAAACCGTGAGATTTTGTTGTTCATATAGACGACGAGCAAAGTCCTGGTCGTTGATTGGTGTACGTGGCCAGAGATAAAAACTGGCATCGGGTTGTTGCACATCCAAAACTGATTTTAATATGTTCAATACTGCGTCAAACTTGCTGCGATAAACCGCACGATTGTTTTTTACGTGTGTTTCGTCATCCCAGGCGGCAATGCTGGCGGCCTGAAACGGCATGGACATCGCGCAGCCATGATAAGTGCGATAACGCAAAAACTGACTGAGAATTTTTTCATCGCCAGCGACAAATCCTGAGCGCAAACCGGGTAGGTTGGAACGTTTGGACAAGCTGTGAAAAACTACGCAGCGTTCAAATTTGTCGCGACCGGTTTTCGCTGCTACCTGCAATAAACCCGGTGGCGGATTATTTTCATCTGGATAAATTTCTGAATAACATTCATCGGATGCCAGAATAAAATCGTATTTTTCCGCAAGATCCAGCAACTTTTCAAGATAAGATTCGGAAAAAACCTTACCGGTTGGGTTACCTGGCGTGCAGATATACATTAATTGACAACGCTGCCAGGTTTTTTCATCCACTTGGTCAAGATCTGGCAGAAAGTCATTTTCACGGGTGGTGTTTAAATACTGAATTTCTGCACCTGCCAATAAGGCGGCACCTTCATATATTTGATAAAAAGGATTGGGGGCCAGTATCAGAGGATTTTCTGTTGGATCCACCACCGCCTGGGCAAAAGCAAACAGTGCTTCACGCGTACCATTCACCGGAATAATATGCTTTCCCGCATCAATAGTCGTGTTTTGCAAATCAAAACGACGAACTAACCAGCGACAAATGGCTTCACGCAATCCCTCACTGCCTTTGGTTAAGGGGTATTTTGCGATGCTGGGTAAATTTTGCACAAGTTCGTCCAGCACAAATTGTGGTGGCGCATGCTTTGGTTCACCAATGGATAAAGCGATGTGCTGCGCAGCATTTTGCGGCTCTATTCCTGCGAACAATTTCGACAGTTTTTCAAAGGGATAAGAATGTAATCGCTGGATATTCGGGTTCATTGATTTCTCGTGTTGCGTTGAGCGGCGTAGTATAAGGCGAAATGGTCTTCATATCCAATTTGACACAGCATTTTACTCAGTCGAAATGATTAAAAAATACCCAATTTATTTCTGATTCAAATTTTACCTGTGAATATGATTGGTATATTGTGTGAACAGGATCACAGGTCAGTTAGCATGTGATAATCTATTATTACTTTTAGAGCGTTTCTTTAATTGCATTTCAACGAGTTTTAGCCATGTACATGAATCATTTTGGTCTCAAGGAATTTCCATTCAGTCTGACATCTGATCCGCGATTTATGTATCTCAGTGATGATCATGCTCGGGTTGCTGCTTCCATCGAATATGCTATGAATGTGCAGGACAGTTTTGTGGTGTTTACCGGCGAAATCGGCACGGGCAAAACGACCCTGATTAATCACGCAATGATGAAAAATAAAACCGGCAGCCGGGTGGCAAGAATTCAGGCCACATCCATGACGGCAAATGAGTTTTTACAGTCGGTACTCATTGAATTTGGTTACAAGCCTTACGAATTAAGTAAAGTGCAAATGTTACAAGCACTTAAGCAATTTCTCATTTCCAATTTTCGTAACGGTAAAAAAGTATTTCTAATCATTGATGAGGCGCACAATCTCAGCGACGAGATGCTGGAAGATATTCGATATCTTTCAGATATGGAAATGGGCAGCCAGAAATTGCTGGGAGTGATTCTGGTTGGGCAACCAGAGCTCAACACATTCATTGATCAGCCCGGTAAAGAACATATTCAACAACGAATTCGTTTGCGATTCCACATTAAACCACTGAGTGGTGAGCAGGTGAATGAATATATTCGTCATCGTTTGTCGGTGGCTGGGACTACGCAGTTGGACATATTCGAACCTGATTGCATTGCCATGATTCAGCAATATACGGGTGGACGATTACGTTTGATAAATACGCTGTGCGATTATGCACTGATGCATTGTTATGTGGAAAAATTGACTCAGGTTAACACCTGGGTATTGCAACAGGCGGCGAATGAACTGCAGTGGGAACCTTACGAAAAGCGATTTGCTCACGACAGCGATGTTACCCGCATATTGATCAATAAACCGGAGGCTGAAACATCCCGTTTGGTGATGCGATTTCAATCAAATATTGTTGCTGAATACGAGCTTGATAAGGAGTGTTTTAGCATTGGTCGAATGGACGATAATGACATTGCCTTGGATGATCACAAAGCCAGTCGACATCATGCTCAAATTTTGTGTCATGCCGATGCGGTTTATTTGCACGATTTAAACAGCACCAATGGTACCTTTACGCGAGGTGGTAGGGTAAATGTGCATCAATTGCAAAATGGTGAAGAATTCGTCATCGGAGAATATCATTTTACATTTTTGCAAAGTGCACAAATGCCAGTGGTGGAAGAGCTTGAAACCGAAAAAGATACTACCCGGCGCATGAATGTGGACAATCCAGATCAAACTCGTGTGCGTTACCCACGGCAGGTAATGCAATTGGTACATAGTCAGGATCATGACACGCACTAGTCATGTTCCAGCAGGCTATTGAAAAACTCTCAACTGGAACGATAAGGCGTTAAAATTTTCCTTAAAATGCTTATTTATAAGGTATAAACTGCACTTTTTCGCTGAATGTTGCCTTGTTCCGCGTTAACCTGTGAGCTTTTAAACAAGCTGCTAGGGTGAAATTTACTCATACCCTGATGTTGAAATAGCGTATAATTGCCCGCTCTAAAATTAATCCCGATGAATTAAATGTTCAGACCTTTACAGTTATTTATTGGATTGCGTTATACACGCGCCAAACGTCGCAATCATTTCATTTCTTTTATTACTTTAATTTCCATGCTCGGCATCGCCCTGGGTGTGACTGCACTGATCACGGTCATCTCAGTAATGAATGGTTTCGAAAAAGAGTTGCGCGAGCGTATTCTGGGCATGACTTCTCATGCAAGTATTCAGGGGCAAGGTCAAAATCTGCAAGGTTGGCAAGCGGTGGCAGCAGCGGCAGGGCAGCATCCGGATGTGGTCGGTTACGCGCCGTATATTCAGGCGGAGGGTATGCTCAGTTATAACCAGCAGGTGAATGGTTCTCTGGTTCGCGGCATTTTACCTGCTGAAGAACCAAAAGTTTCCGAAGTGGGCGACAAAATGATATTTGGTGAGCTGGAAAATTTAATTCCCGGTGAGTTTGGTATTATTCTTGGTAAAGATCTGGCACGTATGCTCAACGCGTTTCAAGGTGACAAGGTTACCTTGATTATTCCCCAGGCCAATGTAACACCCGCAGGTATTTTACCGCGTATGCGACGGTTTACTGTGGTCGGCGTGTTTGAAGCTGGTATGTATGAATACGACAGTACCTTGGCGTTAATTCACATACATGATGCGCAACGATTATTTCGCATGCCAGAGCAAATCACCGGCGTGCGTTTAAAATTGCAAGACATGTTTGAAGCTTCGCAAGTCACACGGGATTTGATTGAAATGATTCCCGGTCAATATTTTATTTCTGACTGGACCCGCCAGCATGCTAATTTTTTTCGCGCGGTAAAAATCGAAAAAATTACCATGTTTGTTATTCTTTTGCTGATAGTTGCTGTGGCAGCCTTTAATCTGGTATCTACTTTGGTTATGGCGGTCGTGGATAAAGAAGCAGACATAGCCATTTTACGAACCTTCGGCGCCACACCGGCCATGATAATGGGTGTGTTTGTGGTACAGGGAACCATAATAGGAGTTATCGGTACCCTCATGGGTACGGTGGGTGGTGTGTTGCTGGCCAGTAATATCGATACTATAATTCCGGCAATCGAGCACATTATCGGTACCAAAATTTTATCTGCGGAAGTTTATTATATTTCGGAATTACCGTCTGACATGAAATGGAGTGATGTTATCGCGATCAGTTCTATCGCATTGTTATTAAGTTTGTTCGCCACCTTGTATCCAGCCTGGCGTGGATCGCGTGTACAACCGGCGGAGGCGTTGCGATATGAATAATGATAAAATCATTCATTGCGAAAACCTCAGCAAGTCTTTTCACGAAGCGCATATGAGTGTGGATGTGTTATCCGAGGTGGACTTTTATGTGCGAGCCGGTGAACGTGTTGCCATTATCGGTGCATCCGGCTCCGGTAAAAGTACTCTCTTACATTTGTTAGGTGGTTTGGATAATCCCACCAGTGGTGAGGTAACCATTAACGGTGTTGTCATGGCCAAGCTCAGTGAAGCCAAAAAAAGCCGTTTTCGTAATGAAAACCTGGGTTTTGTTTATCAGTTCCATCACTTATTGCCTGAATTCACTGCGCTTGAAAATGTTGCCATGCCTTTGCTTATTGGTGGTGCCAGCCCTGAAAAAGCAAAAAAACAAGCATCTGAAATGCTCAGTAATGTTGGTCTAGAAGAGCGCCTCAAACATAAGCCCGGCGAACTATCCGGCGGCGAACGTCAACGCGCTGCTATTGCCCGTGCTTTGGTCACCCAGCCCAGATGTGTTTTGGCTGACGAACCAACAGGCAACCTGGACAGTAAAACTGCGGATAAGGTTTACAATATGATGCTGGAACTGAATCGCTCACTGAATACCAGTTTTGTCGTGGTTACGCATGATGAAAACCTGGCTGCGAAAATGGATCGGGTATTGCGCTTGGAAGCAGGGCGTTTGAGCGAAGTTTGAATGCGTATGCATTAAAGTAGTTTTCCTGTTAGCTCCGCTTGGTCATGAAATTCAGCGTGATTAAGTTGATTTGATCCGCAAAATAAAATATCACTTTGTTTCCTCGCGTTATCTCACTCAGACTCGCTAGTTTCTCGCCACTGAATAATCAAAAATAATTAAGCGCTCAAATACTTCCATTGCGTCTGGTTTTTTTTCCTACAATAAGCGAAAATATTTGTATATTTTTGAATCAGAAAACTATTTTTCAAAGTAGAAAAGTTATACGATTAGGTGTAATTTAGATCACAGTAATTCAGCACTTATTCGTGTATTTTTTGAATTAAAAATCAGCTTAAAAGTCACACACAAAAGCCAATTAATGGTTAATACTAAAAAAGTATAAAAATCAAACAAAACTAATATTATTATTTGATCGACTGACTAATAAATGACCGGTCAAGTTACGTTGTCAGATGAAGTTAAAATTCACTTATATAAATATCTGACGAATTGTGGGGGAAACAATTGAAATCTAAATACTTTGCATTCAGCAATGTTTTGCTGTTCCTGTCTGTTTTTATGTTTATTCAGAACGCTGTTCTGGCAGATACGCGTGGCCTGCAATGGCAAGGGCCTAAAAAATCTGTTGAGACGCCTTATTTATCCGGAAAATATCATGCGCTTATTATTGGTAACGCGGAATATCAGGATAAAAAAGGTGTTTGGGATGATTTGAAAACCGCGGAAAATGATGCCGAGAGCATGGCAGCTATTCTTAAAGCTGATTATGGCTTTGAAAATATCCAGTTAATGAAAAATGTTGGTCGCAGGGAAATCATTCACGCGCTGGATGAACTGTCGGATATTGTTGAGCCAAATGATAATGTATTAATTTATTACGCTGGTCATGGTCATCTGGAGGAAGATAAAAATCGAGGTTACTGGATTCCCTCGGATGCGCTGGGCAACGACAACTCCACTTATTTACGAAATTCCACCATTCGCGACGAAATCAACATTCTCGCCGAACGTACCAAACATACCCTGGTTATTTCCGATTCCTGTTTTAGTGGCGCCTTGATGCGTGCTGGTACACGTGGGCAACAGGAAGATACGACTAAGAAAGGTTATTACCAAAAAGTCGCGAATAAAAAAAGTGTGCAGGTTCTTTCTGCCGGGGGCAAAGAATTTGTTGATGATTCCTACCGAAACTCAGGCCATTCGCCATTCACTTATTTTTTAATAAATGAACTTAAACACAATTCCAAAGCACTCTTGTCATTAACCGAATTGGCGACCAACGTATCAATTGCTGTGGCCAATAATGTTGATCAAACACCTGAGAGCGGTGTGTTGCTGGGGGCAGGTGATGAGTTGGGGCAGTTTATTTTCGCCAAGGTTTCGATCCGGGATGATGACGTAAAAGAAGTTACCATTGGTGCTGGTGCGATCCCATCAGAAGTGCTGGAAGCGCAAAAAGAAAAGAAAGCACTGAAACTTGAAAACTACACCGTTCCTACACTCAGGTTGTAAATAATGATTATTCAGCATTACCAAAAACGAAAAACACCTTATTTGATCGCTGTAATTTTAATGCTTGCGGTGTTTTCAAGTGCAGTGCAAGCCATTTCCTTTGATGTGCGCGGCGAATATGAAAGCTGGAATTCAGGCTTAAGTGGTACATCAACAGCCATGCTGGTGGGTGTGGGTGGCAGTCATGCGATTGATGCTAAAACTTCGATAGGTGGTGGCTTTGTTACCGGCAAATACAATACTGATTCCGAGGCTGAAACAGATATTTCACGATTTGATCTTGATATTACTGCCAGTTATTTAATTCGGCCTTTAATCTCTGTTTTTGCAGGCTATCAGTTGATTCAACTGAATTATGAAAACAGAGATGACAGTAGTCGATCATTTGATGACACCCTACACGGTTTTGGTATTGGTGCGGTGAGTTATTTTCCAATAAAACCACAATGGTTGCTTTACGGTGGCGTCAGTCTGAGTGGTGTTTATGCCATATCAAGCCCTGATAGTGGTGGTGAGGATAAAGGTGCAGGTTACAGCAATAGTTTAAATGGCGGCGTTTTGTATGCGCTGAAAAAAAATATGTCGATTACAACGGGGCTTAAAACCCGCTGGACCAGTATCGATTATTGGGGTGATGCCGGTAAATGGAGCCACAATGCAGTACGTTTGGTTGTCAGCTTCAGTCGTCAATGGTGAGAGTGAATAAAATGTTAAGTCTAAATAAAAGAAAAAAATCCGCATTATTAGCTCGCGTGTCAGATTCATTTTTCCTGGCAATATTCAGTGTCTGTACTTTAGTGCTCACAGCTTGTGGCGGTTCAGTGCAGGATCATTTTTCCCAGGATGCGCCGGATGCGCCCGCCATAGAAATTACCGCGGATGCAAGAAACAAATGGATAGTTAATATTCCTGATGATATCAGTGCACAGGAATATGAACTCTACTGGGATGAAAACGAAGCTTTCAGCAACCAAAATAAAATCATTCTGGATGCAAAACAGGTCAACATCGACATTAAACAGTTGCTCGATGCATTTGTGAGTACTGGACAGAAAGTTTACGTTAAAATTGTTGCGCTTTGGGAAGGTAAACGAAGCAGCAGTTCCAATATCATCGAATACACTGTGCAACCCGATGGTTTGACAGCCGTTTCCAATCAGTCTTTAAGCGGAAGTGGTGAAATAAGCTGGAGCGTACCTGATGAAAGCGAGGACTCCAAATACAATATTTACTGGTCCACTTCACCTGATGTTAGCCTTTCAAATTTTGAAGGCTCTACAAAGAATCTCAGTGATCCCATATTCATCCACGACCATTCTGAATATGAAGATCAGCAAACGCTATACTACGTAGTTGATCGCGTGGAATCCGGTGTGGAAAGTAGTCTCTCAGAAGTTATTCAGGTGACAGTAAACAAAAAGTCTACACTTGCGGTTCCCGAAAACTTACAAGCAGTGGTTAACGGTTCACAAATAGAAGCTAGCTGGTCAGCGGTTGAAGGCGCAGAGAGTTACCGGCTTTTCAGAAATACTAACAGTGAATTTAACTCAGCAAGTGTTGTTACTTTTGCTAGCGCCGCCACGCAGTACATTGATACAGGTGCAAATGCGAATATAGACTACTATTACTGGATAATGGCAGTGGATAGTTTGGGGAGTAGTGATCTTTCTGCGCCGGTTGGTCCAGTGCGAGTTATTTTAACCGGCAACGGAGGAGTCAATACGCCACCTCAGTTTACAATTGACGATTCGTTTGAAGTCGTCGAACCTGAGCTATTCATAACCGATTTAACAGCGACTGATGAAGAAACTAATTCATTCGTTTTCGAATTAGATAATAACAGTAAGGGTCTTTTTGAAATCGATAATAATAATCGTTTGTTGTTCAAAGAGCCGACGGATTATGAAACAGAAACCACTCATACCTACAGTGTGACTTTATGGGTGAGTGATGGTCAGGATCAAACCAACAAAACCATTACAGTGGAAGTAAAAGATAAACCTGAGCCACCAGTTGTTACTGTATCTACTTTAACTCCTTCAATCCCTGAAGGTCAGGCAGAAGTCATGTCGGTGGAAAGTTTTGACCCGGAAGGTGCTGACCTGGTCTACGCACTGTCGGGCATTCACTCAGACATGTTTCGTTTTGATTCAGCCACTGAAACATTATTTTTTAAAGATGGACAAGTTCCAGATTTTGAGTCTGAATCCAATAAAGATCTCGGCAGTGAGTATTCGGTTACTTTGACGGTAAGTGATGGTTTGGATGCTACGAATAGTATCTTTTTGATCACAGTTACCGATGTTGATGAAGCACCAGTGTTTATCACCGATGCAAATCTTACTGCTCCGGAAAACAGTACAGATGTTTTTGTTGCTATTCAAGCGACCGATCCGGAAGATACTGTGGTGACTTATGCATTTGTAAGAGATGACGATAAAGCGATCTTTGAATTAGACGCTGCAACGGGCGAATTAAATTTAAATTTCGCTCATGATTTCGAAACAAAACCTGCCTTGCCTTATCAGGTGGAAGTGTCTGCTACTTCTCAAGGATTAAGTAGCAGTAAAACATTTGTGGTGAATATTGCAGATATCAATGAAAATCCAGAGTTCTCTATCAACGCAGCACTGCCGGTCGCCGAAAATACTCAACAAGTGGGTTCTGTTGCTGCAACTGATCCTGAAGATCAAGCAATAAGTTATTCTATCGCTAACGCGCTGGATGGTGATTTGTTTCAAATCGAAGCCAGTAGTGGAAGTTTAAGTTTCAAAACAGGAAATGCACCGGATTACGAAGATCCATCACGGGCAGATCATTTATATAAGCTGATTGTAATTGCCGACGATGGTGAATTACAAACTCAGGTGGATGTGGAAGTGGAGGTGACCGGCGTAAATGAAGCACCGCAAATAATCGAGTCTGCAAATTTTAATGCGCAGGAAAAAACACAGGCAATAAGAACAATTGCTGTGACAGATCCCGATGCCGGGGCTTCATTAACTTACACTATTACGGGTGGGGTGGATGCAAGCAGATTTAATATTGGTCAATTTAACGGGCAATTGAGTTTTAATTTACCAACACCTAATTTTGACTCGCCGGATGATGATAATAGTGATGGCATTTATCACGTGCAAATCAGCGTTACTGATGGTGAATTTACTGATGAACGTTTATTTAATATCACACTGAGTGAAACTAACGAGGCGCCATCTTTTACCGTTAATGGACCGTTTTTTACGATAGAGAATACACGCGATGTTGTCACCCTGACTGCAACCGATCCGGATGCTGGAGATTTAGGTAATCTCAGTTTTCAACTGCTTGGTGCTAGTACCAGCACCTTTGTTATTGAAAATGATAACCAACTACGATTTGTTACTGCCCCGGACTTTGAAGCAGGTAGTGCTGTTCTCGATGGTAATACGTATTCCGTAAATATTCGTTTGACAGATTCTATAAATGTTGTTGACGAGACATTTATTGTGAATGTCAATGATGATGACGAAGCGCCGGTATTCTCAGCTATAACTGCTCCATTTTCGTTGAGTGAAGAAACGACACGAAATGTGGGAACGGTAACTGCCACAGACCCGGAAGGTGCGAACGTAACGTATAGTCTCGTATCGAGCGTTCTCGATAATAATTTATTTGGTATTGCCACAGCTAGCGAGGTTGGATTTATTACGTTTGATAGCTTGCCTGATTTTGAGCAGCCTGGAGACACAGCGCCTTTCAATGAATATCAACTGCAAGTCACTGCAACGGATCAATCCGGTAATAGCCAGACACAATTGGTGATTGTGAATGTTGACGATGTCAACGAAGCGCCTTATTTTACAATTTCCGCAAACCAAAATGTGGATGAGGGTGCGACTTCACCGTTAACAGTAACTGCCACAGATCCTGAGGGGCAAAACGTCAATATGTTCGTTGCTGGTGGTGCTGATTCGAGCAAATTTAATTTTAATACGACATCCAAAGAACTTTCTTTTATTAATCCACCCGATTACGAAGCTATAGTGGACAGTGACGGAAATAATGTTTATGAAATTTCCATTAATGCAAATGATGGTTTTAATTCTGATACGTTAAATCTGTTAATTGAGATTAATAATGTCAATGACAGTCTACCTTACTTCGTGACAGGTTCCGCTTTGAGCAAAGCAGAGAATGACAGCTCAACCATCGCCACCATTCAGGTTGCGGATAATGATAACCCGCAGGAACTGGCAGTTGATATGATTGTTGGGGGTGATTCCAGTCAGTTTTCATTCAACGAAGTAACTAAGCAATTGAGTTTTATTAGCGCTCGGGATTACGAAAACCCGCTGGACGCCAATCAGGATAATGAATATCACATCACATTACGCGTGCATGATGGTGATCTTGGTAACGATCAATTGCAGGAATTTATTGTAACCGTCAGTAATGTTACTAATGGCTTAACAAAACCGGCCATAAATGCTTTTCCGATTACCACGATCAATCCCAATCAGCCAGCAAATCCGTTTACTCGTTTGTTTCGCGTTAAACGGCCATCTGAAACAGCTGGTGCGACAGAGTTTTTTCTTTACTATGCTGAACAGTCGGGCATTACGGTAGGGAATTATCGAACATTAACTGGTGGTAATAAAATCAATATTGCTACAGCTAATCCTTACACATCACCCAGCAATATTGCTGATGGTAAAACTTATTACTTCATAATCACTGCGGGTGATGGCAATGAAGAAAGTGTGGCGAGTGATGAAGCGACGGCAACAACTTACACACCGAATTTGGTGTTAAACGATACCGGATTGACGGTGTGTGCAACCAATGATTTGGGTGATTTAACATGCAATAGCGCGGCAGATGAAACGGATTTATTTACACCACAGGATGCGGAAAACGGTCGGGATCGCTTAAATACTCAAGGGCTTGTAAATAAAATCGGGATAGGAAATGCAGCTTTTGATTTTACCAAAATAGATAATAACGGAAATCCTTTACAGCCAATTGAAACAAGTTGGTCTTGTGTGCGCGATAATGTCACCGGAAAGTTTTGGGAGGTTAAAACAAATACTACAGGTTTGCACAACGCTACGAATACTTATTCCTGGTATGATCCGGATGATACCAATAATAATCAGGATGCGGGGTCTATCAACAACGGAGTTTGTACAGGTAGTCAATGTGATACCTTTAGTTTTGTTAATGCAGTTAACGCGGTGGGATTATGTGGTAAATCAAACTGGCGTGTGCCTACTTTGACAGAGTTAAGCACATTGCTGGATTACAGTGTCAATGTGGGTACTCCGACGATAGATACAAATTTATTTCCTCATATTAGTACAGCAAATTCATACTGGGTTTATTCTCCACGATCTGGTACACCAGGTGGAACAGTAACTTCAGCATGGAGTGTTTATTTCGATACGGGTAAAACGTTTCCCCTGGTGAAATCGAATGATCTACATGTGAGATTGATTCATGATTGATGTTGATTATTGCAGGATTAACAAAGATGAAATATAAAATAAAAGACTATATGCCAAAAGCTGTAATTGTCGTTGCAATCTTTGCTTCATTTTCAGCCACAGCGGAATGTTTTTATGATGTGATCCAATCCACGGCACCGGATAGCCGGTTCAACGTCAACAACGACGGAACCGTAACGGATAAATCCACCGGTCTTATCTGGAAGCAATGCAGCGAAGGCCAAACAGTTAACGCGACTTGTACAGGGCAACCTGCACCATATTATTGGCAGGATGCAATTGCACGTGCCAACCTGGCGAACAATGTAAATTTTGCCGACGCAAGCAACTGGCGTTTACCGAATATCAAGGAGCTTGTGTCTTTGAACGAATATGCTTGTCAGACGCCAATGATAAACACGAATGTTTTCCCCAATACAACAACGGTTGTTGATAGACGATACTGGTCATCGACAACAAAGTCGGGTGGGTTAGCCAACCCAACAGTTGCCTGGTATTTGAATATAGATAATGGTGAAGTGTTTTATAGAGACAAGGATGCCAATCAATATCATGTGCGTTTGGTTCGCAGCCCGAATTAGTTTTTTCTTATTTCAAATAAAAAAGCCAGCTAATTATTTAGCTGGCTTTTTTGTCTAACTGTATTAATTCAGTTATTACTTTTTCGATCGTCTAACACTGAACCCTAAAGCTGCTAAACCTGTTAATAACAACGCCATTGGTGCAGGTGATGGAACAACCGTAATTTGACCATTAGGAAAATAAGTTGTGGTTACACCTTGAGTTGTTGTGAGAGAAGTTGTGGCGAATTGTGACGGACTGCTCCAACCGTAACCGTGTAGAGAGCCGATGCTACCCCAAAGAATGGCGCTAGCAGTCGCACCTTCAGCAATACTGAAGTCAGAATCGAATATTCCCGTTGTGCCAGCATCATTTGGAAATGAAACAGTCACATCATCATATGCGCAAGTTGGGTCGGCCGTCGTATCACATGCGTTATCTGTGTTGATAATAACTGATGCAACATCCAGTGTGTCAGTAATTTGTGTCGCTAAAAATTGATCCAGTGTTGCCGTAAAATCAAAACCACCCAGCTCACCGCCAAATGTTGTACTGTTGTGAAAAATAACCCTGGCAAGTGGAACGTAGCTGCCATTGACAAAACCATTGGCATCATCAAACGCAGTGCTGGCCAGTAAGGAGGCACCAAAACCATCTGTTGGTATCAAACCAAATTCTGTTTCGGTTAAATAATTACCATAATAGTTGTCTGCATACGTGGTAGACGTAAAGTCAGTTGCGCTGCTAACATCAAATTGATGTGAAATGATTGTCAAAGAACTTTGTGGATCAGTTCCGCCAGGTGTTCCCCACGCCAATTGAGTAACATTTTGAATCTCAGTTGCATCCAGTGGCGAGGTTGAACCTAATGCCTGTCCTATGAGTATATTTGCATCAGCGACAGATACATTAGTGTCTAATGTTGCTTCCAGTGTGCCACGATCTGGCACAACCGTATAACTATTAGTATCGACAGTCATGCCAACATTGACTTGAATCGCATTGGCAACAGTGCTTGCTCCCAGTAATGTTATTGGTATTACACCCCGAATAAGGTATTTATTTTTGATTATCATTTTATTGGTTTTCTCCATCTAATTTTTATTACCCACGGGCGACATTAAGCAAATATTAAGCCAATGAAAATTATGTATAAAAAACAATCATATGCAAGGTATTCCTCAGCGCTAGTGTAAAGTATACCGACACAAAAAAGTGTTTGGAGTGTTTGCTGCGTTGCGATACTGGTTGAAGGGGGTTTTTCTTATGTCTAATGAAGGATTTGTGATGTTTCTGTCTCGTGAATACTTGCTTGCAGAAAGCTGTTTTGTATTTCAGTTGAAGATGTGTATTTTAGAAAGATTAGCTATTTGAAGCCAGTCATTATGAAGGCAGCATAAGCGATAATCCGGAGAGGTATAGCGCTTTCTTTTCAGGTCAAGGTGTATCTTCCAATTTGACGGACTACACTTATACGATAATCGTAAAAAAAAAATATTCCCGGGAGGTAAATTATGGACCTGTCTGCTTATAAAACAAGCTATCAAGATGATAATAAAGCTTGTGGTGCTTTATGCACCCTAGTTGCTTTGCATGCTAAAGGCAAAATCGCAAAAATGCCGGAAAATGAAGATAAAGATCCGAACAATATCTGGGGCAAGATTAAATTTGGTGATCCTAATCCTTTGGGGCTAGATGGCAAGGAATCATCACCATTAAAAATCTTGGAAGTTTTTAAAGATGCTGGTATTTCGGCAAGCATGGTGCTGGATCAGGTGACTTATTTTCATTCTATGGGATTGCACAGCGGTTTAAAAACAACCGGTGAAAATTTTATCAATGTGATCCAGACCCTGCCTTCATCCCTGCAGCCCAAAATTGTTACCAAGTGGGAAAATAGCATTACTTTAAAAACTGACGAATTGTATATGCTAACGGTAATCATTGTTGATGATAAGAATAAAAATATGCCCACCGATCTGACGCATTGGATACTCGCCAGTAGTAGTGGCGGTGATGTGCAAATTTATGATCCCGCCGGAAATTCTGGTAGTAATAGGGTGAAAACATTTGGTAAAACATCATTCAAATCACTTTTACAGGGCATTGGTCATTTTGATGTTGGCCAGCGTTACGTTTTTAGTGGTCTAGCGATAAAAGTTGCTTAGCGCTCAAAATCTTTTCCGGTTACATAGCGACATAACTGTGCCTTTGTGTTACGTCGTGATCTAATATGTGTATTCAATGACAATTTAGTATAAAAAACGCCCACTGAACCATTTATCTCAGCTAAAGTCTCTTTATAAAAATAATCCCAATGAATTGACGTGGCTTCAAAGTGATCAATTGAAAATTGGCGCGATGGCTTCAGAAAAAAAATGGTTTTTCCCAAATGTTTATGACGGTTGTTACATATCGAATTTTAGTGATATTAACGTTTCTGGTATTAGTGCTTTCTCTGTCGCTCGATTATTTTTGGCAGAAAGATTTAGTGGAATTTGTCGCTGAGTTTGCTGAAAGCTTATTGGATATTGGGGTAATTCGTAACAATTTCCTCAATATATTTTTTACATTGATGTTGCTATTGGCAATATATAGCTTTGTCGGATTGTTACGCCTGCAAAAACATGCACGTTATGTTTTCCTGGCTGTTTTTTTATTCTTGGTGCCCATTTATTTATTACTAGGTGTATCCGTCCAAAGTGGATTGTCACGTTTATTTTCTGACGTGGGATTGATAATGTCCGGCGTCTTGATTGCGTTAATGTTTACTCAACCGGTGAAGTATTACTTTGATCGCTGATTACTCCATGCTCGATGTGTGAATATTGGCGGAATTCTGTCTTGTTTTTATCGCAATAATTATTAAATTCAACATGTTGCGCTCTTCTTTATTTCCATTCTTTGACCTAGTGTTGATTGAAGTATTACTCAAAACAACTATTAAGTTGCATCGCTTACATGCCGATATCAGGCCATAGTTGCTAATTTGGCCCGAGTGATATTCATGCATAAAGTACTGGTAGTTGACGATGATAAGTTAATTCACAGCATTGCGCGTCGCGCACTGGAAGGTGAGTACGATATCGTAGATGCTTTCGATGGTGCGCAAGGTATTGAAATGGCGATCTCTGAAAAACCAGAGGTCATATTGCTTGATGTGGAAATGCCCGGAATGAATGGTTATGAAGTTTGTGATCGTTTAAAAAATAACGATGAGACATGCGAGATACCGGTGATCTTTGTTTCTTCGCTGAGTGGCGTGCGGGAACGTATGCAGGGTTATGAGGTGGGAGCTGCGGATTTTGTGGTCAAACCTTATGAGGCAGCAGATTTGTTGGCAAAAATGCAGGTCCTAGTCCAATATCGAGAGGAGCAGTCAAGGCTCAAGGAAAAATATCAAGAGGCACATAAAACTGCGTTAACGGCACTATCGGGTAGCGGTGAGTTAGGTCAGGTTATGTTGTTTGTAGAAAGTAGCTTCGAGGCAGAAAGTTATGTGGCACTGGCAGAAAATATATTTACGGTGACTAAACGCCTTGGGCTGCAAACAATTGTTATGATCAAGAGTTCATGTGGAGAAAAATGGTTTTCAGATACCGGTGCTGTTAGTCCATTAGAAAAGCAATTGGTTGCCATGCTAAAGGATAAGGAGCGCATATATGATTTTGGTTGCCGCTCTCAGATAAACTACCCAAAAATTTCTCTTTTGATTAGAAATATGCCTTTGGATGATATGGAAAAATATGGCCGATATAAGGATTTATTGCCACCAATGCTGAGTATTGCGGATGCCAAGATTCGTAATCTCGACACGGCAGATACAATTCATCAACAAGCAAAAAGACTTGATCAAACATTGGTGAATATTGAGGAAACTGTTATTCAGCTGACAACCATGTTGCAGGATAGTCAAACTCAAAGTAGTAAAGTTATGAGTGATATGTTTACTGAACTTACAATCAGTTTGCTGGGCATGGGCTTGGATGAGGATCAGGAAGAACAGATTCTAAATAGAATTGAATCGGCAATACTTGAGTCAGATGCAATTGTGGATGCTTCACACGAAGTGAAGGAGATTTTCAATTCTGTACTGGATGAATTAAAACAACTTGTTGCCACACAAAACAATATGGTTAATGATATTTTGATAAAACCTCAATCAGATTCCAGTAATGACGATGATGGTTCGCTAATGGATGTGGAACTCTTCTAGCAAGTTGTTGAAAAGTACACAGGTGAGCGTGAGACAAGGCAAAATTCGATAAAAAAGCGCAGTTTATGCATTATATTAAGAATGTGGAAGCAAAGAATACACATGAAAATGAACACGCTGTGAATACGTCCGTGTAAGCTTGACGGCAGCATCCTTCGGGCTTGGTCTCCTGAGTCGCTCTACCGACTACGTCCCTATAGTCGTGCTGCCAACAGTATATTTTCAGGCGTATTCTTTATTCCCCAGCGAAAAAATATTGTCAGTGCGATTTGGATTATGGTTAAGAAAAATCCTGCATTATTTTAATGATAATCAACTACAAAAAACCGCTGAATATTTTCTGGAATAATTCAGCGGTTTTATTTTTTTTGTTATCAATCTGCAAAATCTAACAGATGAGCATATTATTTGATGCGCTCGATACCTAATTGCTTTAAAACATATTTTTCGTAAATCGGTTCCGAAGTTCCTTTTTTCATTTTACGGATAAAATATTTCTCAAAAGCAATTTTTGCCAGATGAACCCATCTGCCCTTTTTAAACCAGTTAACATTTCTCGGTGGAATTTGCGGTAGCGCAACAAAAGCTGCACCCGTGTCGCCCATGTCTGCGAGACATATTGCGTTCCAGGTAGCTTTTGCTTCAGGTTCTTTGCCGGCTAATTCATTACCGATATTTTTTACGATAGCCGTCACCATGGATTCAATCATGTAACCTGTTTTTGGTGCACCGGTGGGAACTGGTGTTGCTTCAACAGGTGGAATAGCAATACAAACACTAGCGGAATATATGTTTTTATAGGTTGGATTGCGCTGATGCTCATCCACAAAAACAAAACCACGAGGATTGCAAAGCTCATCCACATTTGCGACAGCATCAACACCTTTAAACGCTGGCAGAATCAATTGAGTAATCAAAGGGCACCTGATGCTCTTTAACGATTTCACCTTCGTTATTGTGTTCAGCAACTATGACGATGTTGGCCGTTTTTTCCTCCTGAATTTTGAGTAGTTATTTTTTAAAAAACATGTCGCCAGCCATAATTCATCCTTACCCAGATTATTTTCGGAATGAAAAAAACTAGCGACATGTAGCCAAACAATTGGCTGAGTAAGCCTGGTAGGAGAGGCTTGCCTTGTATGGCAGAAGTGAAATGGCAAATGTCGTGCCCATTATTTGAATTAAGTGAAATTCCTGGAGTGCTCACTAATAAATCAATAAAAACAATAGGGTGTAGTTTTCAGGTGCGGTGTGCGACTATTTCTCTGGGTGTGCTTTGAGCGATCAAAAAGTATGTGCAAGCCAAAAATGACAGGAGGATTTTACGTGTATCTGCCATAAGTGGCATAATCGAATAATGAAAAATAAACAGTTTTCCAATTTATCTCAACTACCTAATCTGGATTCATTGCTTGATTCAATTCCCGGGCCTGCGGTGTTGATCGATTTGGACTATCGTATTGTAGCGACTAATGAAGCGTATCAGACGCACTATCAATTGCGTGATTTACCTTCCGAAGGTCGATATTGTTACGAAGTATCACACCGCTACAATCGCCCTTGTGATCAAGCCGGTGAAACATGTCCGTTAAAAATGAGTTTGAATACCGGGGAACCACAGCGTGTTTTGCATTTGCATCATACCCCACGGGGCGATGAGCATGTTGATGTTGAAACTCACCCGGTAAGAAATGATGATGGTGAAATTGTCTATTTTCTTGAAACCATGCGCTCCAGCGAAATTGCCAGCAGTCGCGCTGGTGAAAAACATCTGGTTGGTAGAGCGCCGGCGTTTAACAAAATGTTGGAATTGGTTGAGCGGGTTGCGCCAAGTGAAAGTGCTGTGGTGTTGCTTGGGGAGTCCGGCACCGGTAAAGAAATTATTGCCAAGAGTTTGCACGAAGCCAGCAATCGAAATAGTGGACCTTTTGTACCGGTGGAGTGTTCAGGTCTAACCGATTCCTTGTTTGAAAGTGAACTATTCGGCCATGAAAAAGGCGCATTTACCGGTGCTCTTTCGCGTAAATTTGGTTTGGTGGAAGCGGCAAATGGAGGAACATTATTTCTCGACGAAATCGGTGATATTCCCTTATCTCTACAAGTAAAATTACTTCGACTCATTGAAACAGGCATGTTTCGCCGGGTAGGAGGAACTGATCCCATAAAAGCGGACTTCAGATTGATTTGCGCTACCCATCGTGATCTTAAGTCTATGGTTGATGCAGGGGATTTTCGTCGAGACTTGTATTATCGCATCAGTGTTTTCCCGATAGAATTACCCGCGCTTAGAGAACGACAAGAGGATTTACCCTTGCTGATCGATGTTTTGCTCAATCGAATTTCATCGAGTAAACGATTTGAACTACATGAGGAATCATTACGATTGCTTAGGAGATACTCGTTTCCGGGTAATATTCGTGAATTAAGAAATATACTAGAACGCGCTACCTTGCTTGCTGATGGTAACTTGATTCGTCCTGAGCACTTACCTGATGAATGTCGTGGTGATGGCTCATCGGGTGAAGCAGTGTTTCAATTTCCTGCTGAAATAATTTCACTCGAAGCGATGGAGCAGCTCTATTTAAGAACCGTTGCCACTAAATTTCAAGGTGAAAATAAAGTGCTCGCGGAAATGTTGGATGTAAGTGAAAGAACGCTTTATCGAAAATTGCAGCAATTAAAGTAGGATCTTCAGGAAAGTAATTGGATAAATAAAAACGGGTGGTAAGCATCTTACCACCCGCAGAAATATTTTGTTTTAATGCGAATTATAAATTTGCAGGCAAAGCAAAGCTGGCTTCGTTAATCCACATATGCACCCAAATACTGGCAAAATACCCCAGCGCAATGACGGGTGTCCATTTCAAATGCCCGAAAAAGGTATACTTGCCTTTGGCTTGCCCCATGAGTGCTACCCCGGCTGCTGAACCGATGGATAACATACTACCACCAACACCAGCTGTTAAGGTAACCAACAACCATTGCCCGAGCGACATGTCAGGTTGCATGCTCAATACAGCAAACATGACTGGAATGTTATCAACAATAGCGGAAAGAAAACCGACAGCAATATTGGCTTCAGTTGCACCCCAATCCACATACATCATTTCACTGACTAGCGATAGGTAACCGATAAAACCCAGACCGCCAACACAAAGAACAACACCGTAAAAAAACAGGAGCGTATCCCATTCTGCGCGTGAAATTTTTCGAAACACATCAAATGCGGTTACATCACCCATCATTTGATCGGCTTTGGTTTCGTCGTAAGGCGCCACGGCTTCATACTTATAGTGAGTTTTACGTAAGTAGAAGCCGTATATCTGTAGATAAGCCAAACCAGTCATCATGCCAATCACGGGTGGCATGTGCAAAAAGTTGTGAAAGCTCACCGCTGTGGCAATAGTTAAAATAAACAAAATCATGATGGCAATTGAGCCACGCTTCATCCTAATCATTTCGTCATTGGCTTTTGGTGTTTCATTGGGAATGGCGAAATGCATAATGGCAGCTGGAATTAAGAAGTTAACCACGGAAGGCACAAATAACAGAAAAAATGTTTGAAAATCGACAATACCTTTTTGCCACACCATCAATGTGGTGATATCACCAAAAGGACTGAAGGCGCCACCCGCATTTGCGGCGACAACAATATTAACGCAGCCGATACCCACAAATTTTGGGCTGTCTGCGCCAACAGCAAGTAGTACGGCGCACATTAATAATGCTGTGGTCAGGTTATCTGCAACGGGAGAGATGAAAAAAGCCAAAATGCCTGTTAACCAAAATAACTGACGGTAGCCAAAGCCTTTTCGAATTAACCACGATTTTAATGTATCAAATACCAATCGTTCTTCCATGGCATTAATGTATGTCATAGCTACCAGCAGGAAGAGAAACAGTTCCGCAAACTCAAGCAAATTATGGCGAACTGCCGCTTCAGCAGTGCCATGAACGCCGTTTTGTGCATAAACAAGCGCGACTGCACCCCAAATTAAACCAGCGGCAAGAATAACCGGTTTGGATTTGCGTAAGTGGGTAAACTCTTCCGCCATAACAAAACCATAGGCGATGATGAAGATAACAATGGCTGTGAATCCCACAGTGTGGTTGGTCAAATCCAAGCGTTCACCATCACCAGCAGCGGAGGCAAAGCTGATCAAGGGAGTAAATAGTAAAGCAAATAAACTGATTAATAACGTGAGATTTTTATTCATAGTTTAATTTTGTTAGTTGGGTAAGGTCTGAAAAATGATTGTCATAGGGTAGAAGTTTGCGGTGTGATAGATTTATTTAGCGTTTTCCGGTTCATTCATTAAATAATTATACAAATGCAATGCCACGTTGACCAATGCATCCGAGGTGTAAACGTAAATTACTTTTTTACCACATCGTTTTTACAACCGCTCACGATAGCACAGTTTTGATTCAGAATTAATTTTTTCGCGTTGGCGAAATTTCAATGATGTAATTTTCATCCACAATTTTATTGGTGTGTTTGCTAATTAATATTTCATTCATTGCATTTAGAACTTTGCCAAGTGCTATGATTGGAGATCAGTTCAGGCAGTCAGCAGAGTATCGTTTAAAGATTGATCGATTACAATCCTTTATTCTTCATCCAAAACTAAATTCATTGTCTGTAAGCCGGGTAATTAAAAATGAATCAGTTTATTAATGCATTTTAGGTCGATTTGTACCGCGTTAAAATATTGCGCATCAATTTCTCGCCTTATGTTGAATGGACCGAGCAACGTAAACGACTTACGACGCTGATAGGTTGATGCTAATCCGTGTCTTTCTGGCAGGCTGCGAAATAATTGCAGAAGAGCTTTTCAGCAACCTGCTAATCGTTCACTGATTTTTTTACCGGCACTTTTTATTAAGCTAATCCATTCATTTTTGCGTCTTTCAATAGGTGCAGAAATGGACAAGCCGGCAATGACATTTTTTGAGTTGTTGCTGATTAAAACACCAATACAGCCCACACCTTCCTCGGCTTCTTCATCATCGAATGCCACAGCTTTTTGTTGTGCAAAACGCACTGCATTGAGCAAATCCTGTTCTGCCACCAATGTATTTTGGGTGTAGCGTTTTAAGCCGGTGCGTTGTGCGTATGATCGAATAAACGGTTCACCCAGTTCCGCTAGCATGAGTTTTCCCACTGCGGTTACATGTAGCGGGGCGCGACTACCAATCACCTGTTCTACTCGCATCATGCGTTTGGGTGTAACACGTTCGATGTAAATAACCTCGTCACCTTCGCGGACTGTGAGATTAACCGTTTCACCAGTTTCATCACACAGCATTTCCATTATATCGATGGCTTCTTCGCGCAAATCAACACCGCGACTAACTTTACTGGCAAGTTGAGTTAATTTTCTACCCAGTTGGTAATGCCCTGCAGAATCCCGTTCCACAAATCCAACATCAATTAACGCACCGAGTATGCGAAACGCAGTGGAAGGGTGCAGGCTTGTTTGCGCTGCCAAAATTTTCAGGCTAACGGCTTTATCGTATTGTGCAATCGCATCCAGGAGGGATACTGATCGGTCTATCACTTGAATAGATGACATAGTGTTCAGTTATTTCGCATTGTGAAAAATATTATGTATTACGAAATTATAAAACCTAAGTTGTGATTATTACAAGATAAATCTTTATTGTAATCATCGGGAATTTACCGGATTTATATTGGCCATGAAATATCACTATTTGGTAATGACGGGATGGGTGAGCCTCATGTGCTCATTTCCCTGTTGCATTTTCACACCACCTATCCTGATCTGAATTGGTTATTCGAAGGAATATCATTCCGTTTTTTTATGGACATTGTTAAGTGATTATCTGAGGCATTGGGATTTTTCATCAGTAAAGGTGGTGTTACCTCCAATGATGTTTTGAAATTAATTATCACAAACAGAATTGTGAACAAAAGCTTGACCCGAGTTTCCTCCGTATTATGATTGATGTTCAATTTATTTTTTTCCGACATGTTTGTATGAACATATTAAGTGTGAGGTTACTGATGAATTATGAATCGATAGTCGGTGAAGTAGTTAAACAACCTTAGTTAAAAACAGAAAAAATAAACAGGATAAACTCAAGTTCGAAAACTTTTATGTTATACGAAACTGAAAAAATTCAACCGACCATTGACGTTGAATCGTTAATTAATCAGCTTAAACGTCTCGTGCCGGCTGAGGCCGTTTTGCATGATCGTGAAGACTTGCGCCCCTACGAGTGCGATGGTTTATCTGCTTACCGTTCAATTCCTTTGCTTGTTGTTTTGCCAAAAACAATTGAACAAGTACAAGCGATTATGCGTTTATGCCGAGAACACAATGTGCCTGTGGTAGCTAGAGGTGCGGGTACTGGCTTGTCTGGCGGCGCGTTGCCCCATGAGCAAGGTGTGTTGTTAAGTCTTGCCAAGTTTAAAAATATTTTACACATTGATCCCAAGCGTAAAACAGCAAGAGTTCAGCCGGGCGTACGAAATCTAGCGATATCACAAGCGGCAAATCGTTTTGGTTTGTATTACGCGCCAGACCCTTCATCGCAAATTGCTTGCACGATCGGTGGTAATGTTGCGGAAAATTCTGGTGGTGTGCATTGTTTAAAATACGGCTTAACGGTTCACAATATTCAACAATTAAAAATAGTGACAATTGAAGGTGAGCTTTTAACAATTGGTGGTAGCGGTTTGGATTCACCTGGCTATGATTTGCTGGCGTTAATGACCGGTTCTGAAGGTATGTTGGGTGTAATTGTAGAGGTAACAGTTAAGTTATTGCCGCAACCTGAGCGTGCTCAAGTCATTCTTGCTGCATTTGATGATGTGGTAAAAGCCGGTGAGGCCGTTGGTAATATTATTGCTGCGGGTATTATTCCAGGTGGTTTGGAGATGATGGATAAGCTGGCCATTAAAGCAGCTGAAGATTTTGTGCATGCAGGTTATCCCACAGATGCAGAAGCCATACTTTTATGTGAACTGGATGGTACTAACGAAGAAGTCTCTGAGCATATTTCTATCGTGCGAAACGTTTTGCAAAAAAGTGGCGCCACCGACGTTCGTACGGCGAAAGATGAGGCAGAGCGACTAACTTTTTGGAAAGGGCGTAAAGCTGCTTTTCCGGCGGTAGGTCGTATTTCACCGGATTATTACTGTATGGATGGTACGATTCCACGCAAGCAATTACCTAAGGTTTTAAAAACCATCGCTGATTTATCCGACGAATATAATTTACCTGTCGCAAATGTTTTTCATGCGGGTGATGGCAATTTACATCCACTGATTTTGTATGATGCCAATATCCCCGGAGAGCTGGAGCGTACCGAAGAGTTTGGTGGAAAAATTCTCGAATTATGTGTGGCTGTTGGCGGTACCATCACGGGTGAGCACGGTGTGGGCATGGAAAAAATTAATCAAATGTGTGTGCAATTTGACGAGTTGGAGTTAACACAATTTCATGCAGTGAAAGCCGCATTTGATCCACAGGGATTATTAAACCCTGGTAAAGCTGTCCCAACCTTGCATCGTTGCGCTGAGTTTGGAGCCATGCATGTGCATAAAGGCCAGTTACCGTTTCCTGATCTGGAAAGGTTTTAAAGTAAGCTTACATTTAAGGAAAAAACAATGTGGGGCGGATAAGCCATAGTGCATCCACCAAAACAATTACAGCCTTGCCGCGAGATATGGGGCGAAGAACAAAAGATGAATCTTGATATCACTCAACAGCTGCAGCAGTATGTACAAAATGCATTTGAAAATACGAAGCCACTGGCCATTGTTGGCGGCAATAGCAAATCTTTTTATGGTCATGCACTCAGTGTGGATACCCTTGATGTAAGTAAACATCAAGGTGTCATTAGTTATGAGCCCACCGAGTTGGTGATTACCGCGCGTGCTGGTACGCCACTGGCAGACATCGAAAAACTTTTGCATGAAAATGGTCAGATGTTGGGTTTTGAACCACCAGCCTATGCGGAAACTGCAACATTAGGCGGTACTGTGGCATGTAACTTTTCCGGACCACGTCGCGTTTCTTGTGGTGCAGCGCGAGATTTTCTTTTAGGCAGTAAAATCATTAATGGCAAAGCAGAGATTTTGCGCTTTGGTGGTGAAGTTATGAAAAACGTTGCCGGCTATGATGTTTCTCGATTAATGGCTGGTGCCATGGGAACGCTAGGTGTGCTTCTGGAATTATCGTTGAAAGTTTTACCCCGACCTGAATCTGAAATCACGCGAGTTTTTGATTGCACTGTAGAGCAAGCTTTGCAATACATGCATGATTGGGGGCAAAAACCTTATCCTATTTCATCCACTTGTTATCATAATTCACATTTACATGTGCGATTATCTGGTTCCAAACAGTCGGTTGTTACCACAGGAAAGATAATCGGTGGTGAGGTTTTGGGAGATGCAAATCGGTTTTGGTTTGCGTTAAAAGAACATCAGTTAGATTTTTTTAAGACAGAAACACCCTTATGGCGATTATCGTTGGCATCTGATATTGCGCCACTGGCTCTCGACGGGGAGTATCTCTATGAATGGGGTGGTGCATTACGTTGGCTGAAGAGTAATGAATCTGTGGAAAATATTCAGGCTACTGTAGCTGAGCAGGATGGACACGCCCTATGTTTTCGTAGCGGAAAAAATCAGACGACGGTATTTCAGCCATTGCCTTTAGGTCTAAAAACTATTCATAAAAATTTAAAACAGGCATTTGATCCAAAGGGTATTTTAAACCCGGGTAGAATGTATTCTGAGTTTTAATTTATGCAAACCAATATCAGCAATAAGTTTAAAAACAATCCTCACGTGGAAGATGCAGAAAATATTATACGTTCGTGTGTGCATTGTGGTTTTTGCACGGCAACTTGCCCCACATATCAACTGTTGGGGGACGAGCTGGATGGACCGCGCGGTAGAATTTATTTGATTAAGCAGGTTTTGGAAGGCAAGCAAGTTACCGCTAAAACGCAGACACATCTTGATCGCTGCTTGACCTGTCGCTCATGCGAAACAACTTGTCCATCTGGTGTGCGTTATGGTCGACTGGTGGATATTGGTCGCGAAATTGTTGAGCAGCAAGTTCCTCGTGGCTTTTCCGAAAAAGCTCAGCGACTATTGATTCGAAAAATAGTGCCGTACCCTAAGCGTTTTGCTTCATTGTTGAAAGTTGGCCAATTTTTCAAACCCGTTTTACCCGTAGCGCTAAAAGATAAAATTCCGAATGTTGAAATTTCACATTCAGTTAAATCAAATGAACAAGCTCGAAAAATGCTTGTTTTGCAGGGTTGTGTACAATCAGTTACCACGCCACAAACTAATCAGGCAGCTACAAAAATTTTGCAAAAACTAGGCATTGAGCTAATCAGTGCCGATAAAGCCGGTTGTTGTGGCGCTGTAAGTCATCACTTGTCTGCGCAAGAAGAAGGTCTAGAGTTTATGCGCCGGAATATTGATGCCTGGTGGCCATATGTGGAGCAGGGCGTTGAAGCGTTAGTCATAACTGCGAGTGGTTGCGGTAGCGTTGTTAAAGATTATGGTGAGCTGCTCAAACATGATTTTAAGTATGCTGATAAAGCGCGACGTATAAGTGAGCTGTCGAAAGATATCAGTGAAGTGCTTTCTGATGAAGATTTGCCTAAACCAACTAATGGAAGCAAATATAAGAAAGTCGCCTTTCAGAGCCCTTGCTCTCTGCAGCATGGGCAAAAGTTGTCGGGTGTGGTTGAAAAAATATTGGAACAGGCCGGATTTGAATTAACCGAAGTAGAAGATACGCATCTTTGTTGTGGTTCGGCTGGTACGTATTCCATTTTACAACCTAAACTATCAAAACAACTGCAAAAAAATAAACTCGCTTCTCTTCAGGATGCTAAGCCTGACGTGATTGCTACGGCAAATATTGGTTGCCAGATGCATTTGGCAAGCGATACTGAGGTACCAGTAAAGCATTGGATTGAATTGTTGGAAGCGGTTTTGTAAACAGAAGTGAACTTAAATAATTTCAGGTTTTTTGGGTTTACGACGTTAAGATAGCGAACAACTCAGGGAGTTTCTCAGGCAAACGTTCTACGTTTTCAACAACCGTGTAATTATTCGCACCAAAGATTCGTTTCACATAATTATCTGCATTAGGATCCAGCGTCAAACAGTAAGAAAGAATGCCTTTGGTATAAAGTTCTTCTACTGCCTTTTTGGTATCGTGTCGTAAAGTTTTTGGGTCACGCTCATCAATATCTGCAGGTTCACCGTCCGTTACGATCAGTAGCAGTTTCTTACGTTCTGACTGCTTCAACAGTTGTTGAGATGCGTGTCGCATAGCGGCACCCATGCGAGTCGATAAGCCACCTTGAATGCCTGCAAGATGTGACTTGGCGTCATCGTCAAAGCTCTGGTCAAAATCCTTGATACGATAATACTTCACATTATTTCGACCGTCAGATGCGAAACCGTGAATTGCAAATGGATCACCAATGCCGTTGATTGCTGTAGCCATCAGAGTTGCCGCTTCACGCGTGAGTTGTAAGATGGTTTTTTCACTACCTTGAACAGTTTCATTGGTGGATTCTGATAAATCCAGCAGAACCATTACAGCCAAATCGCGATTCCTATTAATATTCCGCATGGTAATGCGCGGATCAGGTTGCTCCCCACTACGAATGGCAATCATAGCCTCGATAGCAGCGTTGATATCGATTTCGTCACCGTCCATCATGTTCCGCACTCGTTGTACACCGACAGGTTGTAACATGTCGATAATTCGTTTTATGCGGGAGGCGATAGGCTTATATGCCTGAATGATTGCTTCAATTTCATGGGGGTCACCTCTTTCCGGGGGATGTTCATAGACTGTTGTCCAATCTGGACGATGTCGCTGCATTTGGTAATCCCACTCATGATAATGGATGGGGATTGCAGTGCGTTTCTTGCCATAAACCTCGTTGACATTTTTAGTGTTATCTATGTCTCGCTCATGAAGATTTGCTTCAAAATCACTGCTCAGAATTTTTCTGCCAGCATCACCAGCCAGTTCGAAATTCGTTTCATCGTTGGTTTCGATAATATTTGTTTTACGATGGAGTTGATTTTGCTTGGCGGATACATATTCCATATGCTTATTGAAGTTTGCTTCACTAAATTCCCAAATAAAACGATTGTCGTCACGATAAGGAATTTGAACGCTCTCAAGAATGTGAAGGTCTGGAATATCCATGCGAGCGACAAATAGATTAAACAATTCTATTCCCTTTTGCTGGGAAAACGTTACATTGTCCTGGTTTGCTTCGATATTTTTGTGCCAGGAATTTACAAAATCGTTCAGATCATTGTCGTCGGAATTTGGCGTTTTTTTGTCGAGTAACATTAGTGCAATTTGCTCAAGACGTGAAATTATGACGTGCTCTGAGATGTTATTATGTCGAGCTTCCAATATGGATTTCCATAATTTTTTCAAACCAGGAAATGTTTTAATCGCCTTGTATTCCACACGTGCATCTTCCGCAAACGCAATAAAGTACTTTTGCTCAGGATTTAGTTGCTCAGCTTGGATTGCTGTCGAGGAATAAGCAATATGCGATGCTAAATGCGCAGCTTGAGCGCGATAGAGTTCGAGACCTGGAATATCGTCAACGTCGTCTAGCGCGTCAGCCAAATACAATACATTGTGCTTAATATATGACTTAGTTTTTTTTGATTCTGCTGTGATTGGGTGAAGGGTAAACTCTCTTCCCCACAATGCGCGCAAATAAAGGTTTAATTTTCGCTGCACGTCAATAAATAAGGTGCCGTGGCGTTCATTTTGTAAAACTTTTAAACTGTCCGTCGTTTCCAGATTGAAGTATTTAATTAGATTATGATAGTCACGACGATAAGCTTCTGTGCCAAAAAAAGCCCAGCGTTTTAAGCCGCCAAGCGTTAACTTGGAAAGTAATTCATCAGTGTGATTAAACAGGGGACGTAAACTACGTGGCGATTTCACCGAAAGCTGACGTGTAAAGTCTAAGTAGTCACATAATAGCTCAGCGTCACCCAGGTGGCGTGCTGCTGTCGGTAAGTTGGTGAAGAGTAGAGCAATCACTTCACCGGATACCCTTGATGCAAGATTAAAGGCGGTATCAACGCATTTATTCACCATGTCTTCTCCGCATATTTTAACCACCAGCGGTATTTCATCCAGATAGGAAATTACAACCTGATTCCCGCGGTTGAGAGTGGTCAATTTTTTAGCACCATCAAGAAATGCTTTAATACTTTCAGAAGACATCACGCCGCTGGCTTCTCGAATTATGCTTTCAAGATTTTCTGATAATCCGGTTTTCGCTTTTTCCAGGCATTCTTTATATTCGTCTAAGTCTACTGTCATAAATGCAAACCATTAGTCTTGTGTCTTATTATAGAGTGGGTAGGGTATTTATATCAGTAGTTCATGTGTTGAAATATTTATAAAAGAAATACAATCCTGGGTGTTGCTTTGTACTAGTGGGAAATCTATTTTTATTAACTAAAAAAAGTTTGTACGGCCGCATTTAATGTATCACGCATGTCAGGATCGTCTGTTAATGGTGTCACCATTGTCATGGTGCAGGCTGCAAGTGGATCAACACCTTTGTCAATCAGTTGTCCCGCGTATACGAGTAACCTTGTTGAAATTCCTTCATCTAAGCCGTGACCTTTTAAGTTGCGAGCACGATGGGCAATATGTACAAGCTTTCGGGCTGTTTCCGCATCTATGCCGGTTTCCGTGGAAATAATTTCAGTTTCGATATCTTCTGCGGGATAGTCAAAGTCGAGAGCGCCAAAACGTTGTTTAGTGGATTGTTTTAAATCCTTCATCAAGCTTTGATAGCCTGGATTGTAAGAAATGACTAATTGAAAGTCGGGGTGCGCCTCAATGAGCTCGCCTTTTTTATCCAGCGGCAATGTGCGGCGATGGTCTGTCAAAGGATGAATAACAACAGTGGTATCCTGACGGGCTTCAACCACTTCGTCCAGATAACAAATCGCACCAATTCGAGCTGCCATTGTTAATGGGCCATCCTGCCATTTTGTGCCGTCTTTATCCAAAAGAAAACGACCAACCAGGTCAGAAGTGGTCATGTCTTCATTGCAAGCAACCGTGATGAGTGGTTTGTTAAGTTGGTAGGCCATATATTCCACAAAACGCGATTTGCCACAACCGGTTGGCCCTTTTAGCATCATTGGTATGCGTGCTTGATAAGCTGCTCGAAAGAGCGTCGATTCTTCATTGCAAGCTTTGTAAAATGGTTCGATTTTGACTTTGTACTGTTCAATATCTACTGCGATATCAGTACTTGACATGATCCACCGTTGGAATTTAACTTTTTGTTAGAATTAAAATGTCTAAATCAGATAGTGTTTTATTAACCTTCGTCATCGGTCTCGGTTTCACCAGACCAGCCAGCTTCTTTCGCTTTGTTGATAGCTTTACCGTAAATTCGTTTGTGTCGTTCAGCTAACGCCGGGGGTAATTGACTGACCATTAATCCATACTTATCCCATTCAGTATTTACTTGTTCCTGCAAATTGTTCAATCGGCTAATTGCCCAGCCTTCACATGTTTCAGTTTCGTCGATTATTTCAAATACTCTGGCATCCAAAATAATTCGCCCTATATTTGTTAACCCACCATTTAAGTCGTTATTGATACCAACATAAGTTTTCTGATTTTGCATCTGCAGAATCCCGCAATCTAAAAAAGTATAAAAAGTAAATTTACTCGTATAAAGAACCGTATGCTATTCAAAATAAGGCGGTACTGTCTATTATTTCCAAGCCCGACAAGTTTTGGCGGCTTCACTACGGGTAAATAAATATTATACCAGTTTGATCATGTATTGTAATTTAAACACATCAAGTAAACAGCGCTTGAATGCGTGATCAGATATTTTCTCATTTCACGCTTAATTAGTTGAACTGGCTTCGTTTAATTTCAGTTTGTCAGGTGAGTTATACAGTGCAAAAGTCCATTCTGACAACTGAAGAGAAGTTTTAGATGATTGTTTACTGGAATTATGCGATTTCGACTTCTAATCTATGATTTTCACTTATTTTAAATTAACCGACAAAAATCATAGGTTTTTTGTTGGATGTGTCATTAGTGAAATATTCTTGGTGTAAGTTAGCTGTGGAATGTTGCATCAATAAATACGTTTGTTAGATTCTGTATAAATAACCGCATGTGAGAATCAATTTGCATCAGGGTTTTTTTGATTGTAGATATTCAGAACACCTTAGTATATATTGACGCCTTCGATTCGAAATGTCGGTGGCTAGATGACAAAGCCATCCTTTTTATTTGTATAAGTGCAATTTAAATTGACTAAAAGGCAATCAATTAAAGTATGCCTGATTTATTGGAAGTCGGTTTAATAGTCCTGAATAACACTAAAATGAGTGATGAGTTAGGTTTGGTGAGTTGATTATCAGAACCTTACATACATCAAAAGTATTTATGGGTTATATAGAGGATAGGTTATGCAGTCAAGCATGTGCGTTTTGAGGTCTCGTTTTCAGGGTGGTTAGTATGTTAATTAACCTGCATTGCGAGTGGGAATATCTGACATAGAGTAAAGCCTATGCTATTTATATTTTCTATCGATTCGCCACAAAGCATTCTGCACCCTATTCTTTGCCCACAATAGAATTTTAACTTCGATTAACAACATGTAGGAGAATGATATGGCCAAATATGATGCCGGTGTTAAAGAATACCGCGACCTGTATTGGGCGCCTGATTACGTGCCTCTGGATACTGACTTACTGGCTTGTTTCAAGGTAATTGGGCAGGCTGGAGTTCCACGTGAGGAAGTGGCTGCTGCGGTAGCTGCAGAATCTTCAACTGGTACTTGGTCTACTGTATGGTCAGAATTATTGACGGACCTCGAGTTCTACAAAGGTCGTGCATATCGCATTGAAGATGTTCCTGGCGATAAAGACGCTTTCTATACTTTCATCGCATATCCTCTGGATCTGTTCGAAGAAGGTTCAGTTGTTAATGTACTGACTTCTTTGGTTGGTAACGTATTTGGTTTCAAAGCCCTGCGTTCTCTGCGTCTGGAAGATATCCGCTTCCCAATCGCATACATCAAAACTTGTGGTGGTCCTCCTGCTGGTATCCAGCTTGAGCGTGATCGTTTGAACAAATACGGTCGTCCACTATTAGGTTGTACTATTAAGCCTAAACTGGGTCTGTCTGCCAAGAACTACGGTCGTGCAGTATACGAATGTCTGCGCGGTGGTCTTGATCTGACTAAAGATGACGAAAATATCAACTCTCAGCCATTCATGCGCTGGCGTGATCGTTGGGACTTCGTTGCAGAAGCTATCCATAAAGCAGAAGCTGAAACTGGTGAGCGTAAAGGTCACTATCTAAATGTTACTGCATCTACTCCAGAAGAGATGTACAAGCGTGCTGAGTATGCCAAAGAGCTGAACATGCCTATCATCATGCATGACTTCCTGACTGGTGGTTTTACAGCAAATACTGGTCTGGCTAACTGGTGTCGTGAAAACGGTATTTTGTTACACATTCACCGAGCGATGCATGCGGTAATTGACCGTAATCCTAATCACGGTATCCACTTCCGCGTATTGGCCAAGTGTCTGCGTCTGTCTGGTGGTGACCAGCTGCACACTGGTACTGTTGTAGGTAAGTTAGAAGGTGACCGCCAATCAACACTTGGTTTTGTTGACCAATTGCGTGAGTCTTTCGTTCCTGAAGATCGCAGCCGTGGTGTTTTCTTCGACCAAGACTGGGGTTCAATGCCGGGTGTATTCGCAGTAGCTTCTGGTGGTATCCACGTATGGCACATGCCTGCATTGCTGAATATCTTCGGCGATGACTCTTGCCTTCAGTTCGGTGGTGGTACTCAAGGTCACCCTTGGGGTAACGCTGCAGGTGCATGTGCAAACCGTGTTGCTCTTGAAGCTTGTGTTAAAGCACGTAACGAAGGTCGTGAACTGGAGCGTGAAGGTAAGGATATCCTTACTTCTGCTGCTCAGCACAGCCCAGAATTGGCTGTTGCAATGGAAACTTGGAAAGAAATCGTGTTTGAATTCGACACAGTTGACAAGCTGGACGTTCAATAAGCGACTTGCTTGAATTAGCATACGTTTTCATACAACTTAAAGAGGAAAAATCATGTCTGTAACAGGTGATTACCAAACTAAAAACACGCTGGAGACTTTCGGCTTCTTGCCTCCATTTAATCAGCAAGATGTTTACGCGCAAATCAATTACATGATTGCGCAAGGTTTGACTCCAGGTATCGAGCACGAAGCACCAGAAAATGCTGGAACTCATTACTGGACTATGTGGAAGTTGCCATTCTTCGGTGAAACTGATCTGAACAATGTTGTTAATGAGCTGGAAGCTTGCCGTCGCGAGTATCCTGATCACCACATTCGTTTGACTGGCTACGACAATTACACTCAATCTCAGGGCGTAAACTTCGTAGTATTCAAAGCGCAAGGTTCTTCTCGCGCTTGGTAAATGGGTGATCTCGGTGTGGGCTTGGTTTAAATTATGCTGGGCCGCACCGAATCTGATTCTAGTATTAAGAACGGATGGGAAATAATATGGCAAGCCAACAGCAATCTGGTCGCGCTGCCTCTAGGGCACGCCGACAACAGCAAGTGAATGGCAAAGGTCGTTCAGCTGCTGCTTCTGCGCCTACCCGTCAGCCTAACAGAAGAGAGCGTAAGCCGGTTCCAATTGCGAATCCTACGCCAGCAGCTCCACAAGCTGCTGCTCCTGTTGCGCAAAGCTTTGCTGCTCCGACGAGTATGCCTAAGCCGAAGCGGGCCGAAAAGAGTTCTTCGCGTCAGCGTCGTGAATCTTTGGCAGCTCGTGGTAAAAGAGCAGACAGAAGTAGCGATCGACAGCGTGATAGCGAAATGGCCATGAAGCGTCGTTCCGCAGCAGAAGCTAAAGCAACCAAAGGTAAGTGCGGTTGTGGTGGTCCATGCTGTCAAGAGGCTGAGGCAAAAGTTGCTGCGACAGCTCCAGCACCAAGTGCGAGTACGCCTGTTTCTAATGGCGTTAAAGCAGCGAGAAGAAAACCTATTGTTAACGCTAGCAATACGGGACGCATGTTGTCACGTGCGCGTCGTGCTGCGATGGCTGGCCGTGGTAAGGCTGGCTTAGAGGCTCACGGTAAAAATTCTTCTGCTTCAATGGCGCGACAGGCTAATCCCGACATCTCTGCCCGTGATCTAGCTCGTACAGTTCGTGAGTCGCGTAGCAAGAACGGTTCTCGTGGTAGTGCGTCTGCTGCACCAGCGCGGACTCGTCGTCCACGAAACGCTGCTGAAGCCAAGCAAATCAGTGGAACTAACGTTGCTCACACTGAGAAGATGACTGGGGATGAAGTTGGATTATGTAATGCCGATGTAACTGGTACTTCATACATGTCAGCTGAAGTCTTTGATAAATTTTGCCAGGGCGAAGCACCAAAAGCACCTAAAAAAGTGGAAGACACAACAACGCTTAGCGGTAGTCATGTGACTAGTGGTGGAAAAGTTGGTGGTTCTGCAGTAATGACTGGTGATGAAGCAGGTAGCTGTCGCAATGTAACTGGTAGCGAGTATTTAGGTAGTGAGCATTTTACACAATTGTGTGATACAGCGCCTAAGCCAGCACCTGCAAAAGTGAGTCAATCACAAACTCAGCGTGGTCAGGTGGTCTCAGGACCAAAATCTAACCGTGCGGAAAATGTGACTGGTAATTCAAGAGGTACTTGCGAAGCTGTAACGGGTACACCATATGCTGGACAAGAAGAGTTTGAATCTTTTTGTGCACCGGAAGATCAGCGCAAAAACCGTATGCGTACGGTGATGCCTCAACGTGCACCAGGTGCAGGGAAAGACATTACCGGTGTGCAGCCTGGTATTGAAGGTAACAAGATGACCGGCGCTGAAGGTGGTGTTTGTCAACCTGTTAGCGGTACACCTTATGTTGCTTCTACTGAAATGAGTGCAGTTTGCGCGACGTCACCCGCAGCGGTTGGTGAACCTGATTATCCGCAAGCTCTCGAAGCCGAAGGTGCATTCAGTGTTGTGCCAAGCGTAGCCAATATAGACTCTGTTACTGCAGATTCGGTTACAGGTTCCGGATACGAAGGTGATGGTTCAATCACCGGCACGTTTGCTATGGGTAAAGGTAAAGTGACAGGTACAGAGCAAAGCCGATTTGGCAATCGTTCTGAAAATGTTGTTACCGTTGAACCCAAAGTAGGAGAAGTCGCAGCGACTTCACGTGTAACAGGTGAAGGTATCGAAACTGGTCTGAACATTACTGGCGATGACTGGGATCGTGGTGATCGAGTTACTGGTACTGAAGGTACTACAGCAATTCGTCGCAACCCTAGCAGACGTGGCCCAATGAGCGCCATGCCTGAAGTAGCTAACAAACGCGAGCCTGAAGTTGCTCGTGAGTCAGCTAGCGTTACTGGCGGTAGCGGTGGTTCACAAGGCTCTGCTGCAATCACTGTATCAGGTGGTGCACGAGGTTAATCCTTGTATGTTGTAAATGATTGGTTAAGAGAGCACATAACTTTGTGCTCTCAGAGCCAAATATAAAGTAAATTAAGTAAAGGATTTTTAGTAGATAGTTTATGTTGGTAGGTAGACAGCAAAAAAGAGCAGGCTTATCCAGGCAAACACGATCAAGACGTGTGCGCACTGCGGAAGATGCCATGCGTCAAAAGCGCTCATCCAGTACAGGAAATGCTGTTTCCTATATACAAGGGGCGCACCCTTATACGCAAAAGACAGAAAATGACTATCTACATGCTTATGAAAGTAGAAGTAAAGCAGCCTTCGATAAGATTGAGCCGGTATTGAGGGAAGTTGCCCAATACCAACATGACAGTAGCTTTGTGACTAAGGCTCAAGATCTTGGTAGGCAACTTTTACGCTTGGACTTGCCTGAGCATTTATTAGAAAACACCTGGATAGCGCCATTGGATATGCGCAAGTTGTACGCCTGGTGTGTGTTTGAGACATTTAAGAATTTCGCTGACGAGTTTTATAGTGAAAAGCCGTTAGCACAAGAAAGTGATTCAGGCTTTCAGCAATTTATTGAAAGTTGTGGATTTCACACAGTTGATTTTTCACCGTGTGCAGATGGGCGTTTAGCGCATACCGTTCGTTATGTGTTGCGCTTACCTTACAAAGGTGTTCGACGTAAGTCGTTTGCAGGCGCTATGTTCGATGTGGAAGATAGTCTGCAAAAATGGATTGAAGTAGAGCATAAACGCTTAAGTGAAGCGGTGCCGAATAGTGCATCTGAACCGACACGCTATCTCAAAGCAGCGGTTTATCATTATAGTAGCAGCCTGCCTGACGTTGAAGGTTGTGCGGCGCACGGTAGTGATGCGGAAAAAGCCGCACAGGGAGCGATGTCTCGATTGTTAGCATTTCAGCAGGGCGTGCAAAATAGTTTTTGCTGTGGAGCTTCAATCGATTTGATGTTGATTGGTATTGATACTGATAATGACGCGATTCGCATCCATTTTGCTGATGAAAATGGTACGCCAGATAGCGAAAACTTTATTGATGCACGCGATGTCTATGATGCAACACGATACAATAATTCCGGCGACGGAATACGTGTAATACAAGAATTAATTGAACAGAAGAATCCAGCGCCTAGTAGTCGCTTCAATGAAGGATTGACCAAGTTTATGGCTCGCTTGCTGTTCAATAATATTTCGCAAATTGATTATGTGCACAGTAATTATAAAGGTTGCTATGCAGATATCGGTCACCAGGAGCGATTTATTGGAATGGGGATCGGTTTTGAAGAAGTGCAATTACGTAACTTGACTTACTTCGCGTACCTAAAAACAGTTGAGCAAAACGGCAAAGATGTTGACGTAGGAATTAAAATTTTTACAGGTTTGAACATCAAACGTGGTTTGCCCGCACCTGTCGTGATTCGCTATGACTATCACGGTTATGTACCAGGTGCACGAGAACGCGCAATAGCTAAAGTAGAGTGTTTGCAGCAAGCGATGGCTGCACGTTTTCCAGAACAGACTAAGAAAGAGTTGATCCACACGTTGTTAGTGGTAAGAGATTGCTCTACAGATAATAGTATTGAAATAGTCGGTGGTTCAACACAGCCTCCAGTTGTAGAGGATGAACATTAATGAAGATATGTAAGGTTCTAAAGCCACTGGTATCAACGAATCGTATAGAAACAATGAAGCATAAACATTTGCAAGTTGTTTTGGACGGGAGCGCAAAACTTGTTGCGGTCGATTCTGTGGGCGCTACGCCAGGAGATTGGGTGCTGTGTGTGGGCAGTTCCGCTGCGAGGGATGCTGCCGGAGCGAAAGAATACCCTTCTGATCTTACTATAGTCGGCATTATTGACGATTGGGATCCGGAAGCGTAAGTGAATATATTTCAGGTGACAGGTACGTTGGTTTGTACCGATCGGCATCCTGGTATGGAGCAGCTACCGTTACGAATTTTGCGTGATTCGAAAGGCAAAATACAGGTAGCGACTGATGTGATCGCTACTCGTAGTGGTGATTGGGTATTTGTAGTTGGTGGTTCAGCTGCAAGGCAAGCTTTGGGTAAAGAAAGAGTTCATATAATCACTGACTTAACAATATGCGGGATTATTGATATTTGGGAAGATGGGTAGCCCCCCCGCTTCTTCGTAAAGGGAACAACGGCTCTCAAAGAGCACGAATTTAAAGGCAAACTAACTGGAGATTAAAAATGGCAAATGAATACGGTATTGCTTTAGGCATGATTGAAACACGAGGTTTGGTTCCAGCTATCGAAGCTGCGGATGCGATGACAAAAGCGGCAGAAGTTCGTTTGGTTGGTCGTGAATTCGTTGGCGGTGGTTATGTCACTATACTGGTTCGTGGTGAAACTGGTGCAGTTAACGCTGCAGTTCGTGCTGGTGCCGATGCTTGCGAACGTGTAGGTGATGGTCTTGTGGCTGCACACATCATCGCTCGTCCTCATAAAGAAGTGGAAAGCGTATTGCCTGCTGGCAACGCCGCTGAGTAATTATTTTTAACTTAACTTACTGACTATTTAAGGAGTTATAGCAATGGCAAACGAAACTTATGGTATTGCATTAGGTATGATCGAAACTCGTGGCTTGGTTCCAGCTATCGAAGCTGCTGACGCGATGACAAAAGCAGCTGAAGTACGCTTGATTGGTCGCGAATTTGTTGGTGGCGGTTACGTTACTGTTTTGGTTCGTGGCGAAACTGGTGCGGTTAACGCTGCAGTTCGTGCTGGCGCTGATGCTTGTGAGCGTGTAGGCGATGGCCTTGTAGCTGCACACATCATCGCACGTCCTCATCGTGAAGTTGAGCCTGTTTTGGGTAGCAGCGGTGAAGCGCGTAGCTAATTAGATTTTTAGTTAGCATTCGGAGTTAGGGGGCTGATGAGCGAAATTATCAGCTTCCCCTGACTTCATCAAACCATATATTGTGAAGTATTGACTAACATGGCATACAAAAATGTGGATACTGGGGTGCTTGGATATCTTGGTCGAGCATTAAGTATGGAAATGAGTGCAGTTCAGCAGTATCTTACGTTGTCCCGCTTGTTGAAACTTCGTGGTTTTGACGATATGGCTGTTCACTTTCAGCAAGAAGCCAATGAAGAACTAGCGCATTCTGATCGCATTATTGGACGAATGTTAGTATTGGGGGCGGCGCCAAATATGACTCAATTGCGTCCAGCTCGATTAGGCGATTCTTTGCCTGAGTTAATGTCCGCTGCGCAAGATCTTGAGAAAGACATAGTAAATCTTTATCAACAAGCCGTGGCTCATTGTAAGCAAATAAGTGATTTTGATAACCACTTGTTTTTTGATCAGCTTTTAAAAGAAGAGCTACAGCATGTTGGCGAGCTTGGAAATTGGCAAAAACGCTTTTTTGAGCAAAAACCAAGTATTTAATCGCAAATATGGGGGGGAAATAATGGTTGATAATTGGAAACAGCGTAAAAGACCAGCAAGGTTTGAACGCCGTATAGAGTTTGATAACTATGATTTAACCCGTGATTTTCTTGACCTTACAGCCGAAATATCTGAAAAAGAAGGATATTATCCGGATATGAACTTCGGTCCAAAGCATGTGAGTATGACTATTCATACTGATGAGAATAATGGAGAATTGGAAGAGCCTCAATTGCGTTTCATGAATGCTGTAAACAAGTTCGCTCCTGAAAGTGACAAGGTCAAAGCAACAATAAGTACAGATTATGATTCGGAGGAGCATTAAGTTATGAGTACTAGTAAAACAACTAATGCGAATAAGCCAAGGGCTAAGGCTAAACCGCAAACAAAAAAAGCTCCATTAAATCAAAGCACTCGTCAAGTGCAATCTGAGACTACTCAGATTTTGTTATCAAAACGCGTGTGGCCGGATTAATCCGATTAAACATCAAGTCTAATTCCATTAATCGACGTATCGATAAATCTTCAAGTTTGGTTAAAATGATTATAGGTAACGGATAGTGTCCTTGCTTGATTAAAGGCAACAGGATATTACCGTAACCAGACGTAATGTCAGAGAAACAAAATGTCTAGTTTTAGTAATTTATTAGTTCCTGCCGTATTGTTTTTTGCGCTTGGTGCGATTGCGAGAATCATTAAGTCGGATTTGCGCTTTCCTCCTGACCTAGCAAAAGTCTTATCGATTTATTTGTTAATGTCCATTGGTCTGCATGGTGGCTATGAATTAGCGAAAGCTGACTTGGGAGTGGCGATAAATTCAATTTTTTGGGCATTGGTTTTAGGTTTTGGTTTGCCCATTCTTGGTTATTTGTCATTAATAATAACGCGAAAAGTTAATCCCTTAGATGCAGCTGCCATATCTGCTCATTATGGTTCAGTAAGCGCCGGTACCTTCCTAACCGCTATAGCTTTTCTTGATAGCTCAGGGATTCAATATGAATCTTATCCACTGATAATGCTGGCCGTAATGGAATCACCTGCAATTATTGTCGGATTGATTCTGGCTGCAATGGCGCGCAAACAGCTGGCTGCTTCTGGTGGGCTAAATTCAAATTCTTATGTTGAAAATGAAGCAAGATCAAGCAACTTTACCTTGCTTCTACGAGAAGCACTAACCAACGGTAGTGTGGTTGTATTGATTGGCTCAATGGTTATTGGAGCCATTTCTCAGCCAAGTGGAATTGAAAAACTAAAGCCATTTATCGACGAAATTTTCATGGGTGTTTTATGTCTATTTTTATTTGAAATGGGTATGGAAGCAGCACGTCGTATTAAAGAATTTAAAAAAGTCGGTTTGGTATTATTGGTTTATGGTATGCTAATGCCATTATTTGGAGGAGCGATTGGCGCTTTAATTGGATTTTATGTTCTTGAATTCTCTATAGGAGGCGCTACATTGGTTGCGGTACTTGGTGCCAGTGCTTCTTACATAGCAGTGCCACCAGCAATGCGTCTAGCAATTCCTGAAGCAAATCCATCGTTCTATCTCACATTATCATTAGGTATAACGTTTCCATTTAATGTGTTGTTGGGCATTCCGTTATATTATTGGTTTGTACAAAAATTATCCGGCAGTTAATTCGGTAGTAGGTTTGGAGAACGGGGGACACTGTAGTCATGGCTGAGTTATATCCTTGCAAATTAGTTAATATTATTACTATGGATGCTCTGCAAGAAAAATTACGTGAGATGTTTCGACGATACGAAGTAAGTGGATATACCGTATTTCGAGTACGTGGTGAAGGTCGGTCAGGTGAGTCTGCGGGCACACTGGATTTTGAATCCAATATTATGGTTAAAGTGATTCTTCCAGAAGAAAAGCTTCAAAGATTACTGGACGGGTTGCAGCGTCAAAAAGCAAAAGGATATCACATGACGATTTTTATCAATGATGTCCAGGTAATTGATCCTGAAAAATATTCAACGCCTATGCAATAGTATAGGTAGTTAAGATATATGGCATGTTTACCATACTAGTAATTATCAGCGAGCATATACATGAGCGAAGAGCAAGAGGTGCGAGCGCTAGGGAGCATGCCCGATCACTTAATTCGGCATCTTACGCTCAGACAATTACAAATATTTGAGGCAATTGTTCGACGAGGAAGCTATACAAAAGCAGCCGAAGAGTTGTTTTTAACTCAACCAACGGTTTCAATGCAAGTTCGAAAATTGACTGACACGGTTGGTTTGCCGCTATTTGAGCAGGTAGGGCGTAAAACTCGGACAACAGAAGTTGGCAAAGAGCTCCACCGAGCTTGCAAATCTCTATTTGATACACTCAGTAACCTAGAATCTTCAATCGCTAATTACAAGGGATTACGCAAAGGCGCGTTACGCTTGGGCGTGATAACGACTGCGAAATATTTTGCTCCCGAGGTTTTGGGAAGTTTTAGCAATGAATATCCTGAAATTGATGTATATCTTAAAGTAACTAATCGTGACAGTGTTTTAGAGCGTATCGCTGAAGGCGAAGATGATCTGTATGTAATGGGTCAGATCCCGGATGGATACGATTTGGAATGTTTTCATTTTGCGATCAATCCCATGGTGGTAGTGGCGAATAAAGATCACCCGCTGACTCGAGAAAAAAACATTTCCTTAGAGCGTCTTGCGCAAGAGCCTCTGATTCTGCGGGAGCCTGGTTCTGGTGTTCGTGATGCAACAATACGAATGTTTAAAGAAGCCGGTTTGGAACCAAAAGTGCGAATGGAATTAGGCAGTAACGAGGCGATAAAGCATGCTGTGATTGGCGGCCTTGGTATATCTATAATGTCTTTGCATGCGCTTACTTTAGAGGGTGCAACTGGCCCGGTCGATACGTTAGACGTGGAAGGTTTTCCAGTTCAGCGGCAGTGGTATCTTGTTTACCCCAAAGATTTAGCGCTTTCTCTAGTTGCCAAGGCATTTTTAGATTACGCGCTTGAGATGGGGCCAATAATAACGACGCAAATGGAAAAGTTGTTGTCAGATTTTGAATTAATTCACCAAGAAAAATGGCGTTCATTGGGTAAGAAATAAAAATGCTAGATTTAATTCTTGGAATTAGATAGCGCGACTTTTTGGATTTCTAGCATAACTGAATGTAACAGGATTGAATTGCGTATATGTTTTACGCACCATGCGATACAGGGATCGAAGATTGTTGTAGTGGCTTACCTTCCATAATGGAATCCATGCAATTTGGTGAGATTCACTATTGCCGGGTACTGGTAATTGATCGTCAATTTCTAGAAGAAAGCGAACGTCAAAATGTATGTGGCGGTGATCGTGTTGGCTGGGGTATATTGTGTGGATATCGACATCGAACACATTTTGATCCACAAGTTTTATGTGGGTGAGGTCAATACCACTTTCTTCCGAGGTTTCTTTTAGGGCAACCTGGAGAATATCGGGGTCGTTATCAGCATGACCACCAGGTTGGAACCAGCGATTCAATTTACGATGATGCAACATAAGGGCGTGTGTCCGTGCAGGATTTACTACCCAAGCTGAAGCGGTTACATGCCCATGAGCGAGGTTTCGGTCAAAACAGTTTTCATGCGCTTTTACAAAACCTAAGGTGCGCTTGACCATCGCAGCCTCTTCCATAAATGAGGTTTTGTATGTTGTTAGTCGCTGTATTAAATCGATTCTGTGCATGTTGATATTGTATTATGCTGAAATGTATAAGCTATCATAATACCTGCAATTCTAAGCATTGGTTTAATCTATATTAGGCATCGACAATCCCAATGTTTCAATAGTATAGGTTTATGTTTAAATACCAACGCATAGATAATATAGAATTACTGGGAGTATTGTTTGCACAATTTATCTTATAGAGAGAATAAATCCAAGTCGTTTCGGAAGATATTGTCGTCATGATTAAGCTACGTACATACATCTTCATTGATTCTCTCCAGCCCCAGTTAGCAACATATCTAGGTACGGTATCGCAAGGCTTCTTGCCGACACCAGGTGACGCTTGTCTCTGGATGGAAGTCGCACCTGGTATGGCTGTTCACCGATTAACAGACGTGGCGTTAAAAGCAACTCGAGTACATTTGGGGCAGCAAGTGGTGGAGCGCGCATTTGGCTCCATGGTACTGCACCACCGAGATCAAAGTGATGTCATGGAGGCGGGCAGAGCGGCGCTACAGGTGCTTGGTACTCGCGAAGAAGATCGCCTAAAATGCCGCGTTGCATGGAGTGAAGTAGTGCGTGCGATTACTCCCGATCATGCCGTACTCATAAATCGCCAAGATAGAAAAGGCTCGATGATATTACCTGGGCAAAGTATGTTTATATTGGAAACCGAGCCAGCGGGTTATGTTGTATATGCCGCTAATGAAGCGGAAAAAGCTGCGAGCATTACGTTAATTGAAGCGAGAGCGGTGGGTGCCTTTGGTCGCCTGATTCTGGCTGGGCGAGAGGCTGAAATTGAAACTGCTGCGCATGCTGCTGTGAATGCTGTTTCGAGATTAAAAGGTCAATAAGCGTTAAATACTGAATTGAAGACCTTTGTTTATTTGTATTTTCCTGCCTAATCGGTGTTCAACAAAACGCCATATATCTCTTTTCAACCATACCTAAGTTTTTTTCAGTGATTTATTTTGGATCATTGCTGGACATTAAGGATTAATGTGCTTATTTATTGTTCAGCTTTAAGGGGCCGGTTTTAAAATTTATAACGAGTGAAGGGCTACGCACGCTGCTAGCCCACACTATAGTTTGTCAGTTTACCGGGTGATGACGTGAAATCAATCGGGCCAGCGTAAGTTACCAACGAATTTTCTAGGTGAATCAATTGACGATGAAACGGCAACTGCTTCAACAGCTTTTTTGGCGGCTGGTTTACGGCGTGTTTTAGGTTTTGGTGTTGCTTCGTTGCTTGCTGCTTCTGTCGTTTTATTTTCGGGTGTGTTTTGACTTTTTTGAATGGATGCCATCAATTTGTCAGTGGCTTTATCAACAGTTTCGTTCATTGTTCTAATATCTCCTCAATAATTGCTTCAATTTCTTCAATGGCCTCACTGCCTCGCGCACCGCTATCATACACTGTCCTGCCATCGAGTAAACAATTTCGATAAACCGCTCTACGTTTTAGGGCTGTGTGCAAAGCTGGTAAGCCCAATTGCCCCATTGCACCTTGCATAACGCGCGATAATGTTGTGCGAGGCTCCAGTTGGTTAAGTACTAGAAAAGCTTTTAGATTTGGGTTTTCTTTACCGGCGTCTTTGACGATACTGGCAATGTGTACTGTTGCCCACAAATCTACGGGTGAAGGTTGAACCGGTACGATTGCGATATCAGCAATACGCAGAGCGCTATGTGTTTCCGAAGAGGCAATGGAAGGCGGGCAGTCTATGATGACATGGTGATGCTTATCAGCCAGATTTTTTACCTGCTCGTTGAACGGAGCATCTGTTAAAGTGACCAGGTTTGGTGACTTAAATCCGCTTAAATTTCCGACACGAGCCCAATGCGTAGAAGACTGTTGTGGATCAGCATCCAGAATGCCAGTGCTTTCACGCCGATTAAGGCCTGAAGCTACGTTCATGCTCAGCGTTGTTTTACCAACGCCTCCTTTATTACTTACCAACGCGATTATCATACTGTATTAAACCGTTTTATTAGCTATCAGCTTTAATAGGTGTGTATTCTCTTTACAATACTTATTTGCTAGCGTGGGACAGCAATTTACGAATCATTAATATATACAACCTGTTTGTCGGGATTGTTGGTATAAGGGAAGAAGAAAATTACGTTACTCCTGAATGCTCGCAGCAATTTATATGACTGTAATTAATTTTCGACAGTCATGAAAATGTTTCAGAGGCAGTCTTTTTATACCAACAATAGGAGTACTATATCTTTTGTTGACATTATCTTTGATTGATTCAATCAATGCAAGCAAGGTGTTCAGTCATGATTACAATGGTGTTGCTATTGTATGATGGTGGATACAATAGCTTAATTCCATTCTGTTAAGGAGCATTTGCTTGAATAGAAACTGATTTAGGGCAACATTTCAGATTAAAACTTTCGTATTAACCACCAAATTTTACCAGTCGTGTAACTTGAATATCAGAAATAAAAACAACACCGGAATGTTCATTATAGAAAGGTGAGAGTCCTTCCAGTATAGGGCTAACAAGTTCTTCAGGTACTGCAGCGATGATCATCACTAAAACATCGTCTTCATTGAACATTAAATGTCCTTCGTGAAAGCCATGACTACCCTTGCCAGAAAGATTATTGACAATGGTATAACCCTTAACGCCGGCTCGATCTAGAAGATCTGTGGCAAAATTTTTATGTTCGCCATCGAGAATAATTTCAAGTTTCTTGAGCTGACTAAAGTTTAAATTTTTCATGATGTACTAGACTCCTCAAGGATTAAGTTTTCATTGTCAGGTTGATGTGCTTGTTGTTGCCATTCGCCATCGTCATAAACATGGAGTATTTTGGTTTCAGGATCAACTACCATTAATCGGATCCAACCATAGCGAACTAAGTTTTTCACGGCAACAACAGCTTCAACTGCAATTACCGCATGTTCAAAAGGCGCTTCAATTAGAGTGACTAATCTCAATGGTTGGTGATAGGGTAAACCTTGATCCAATACTGTTTGTGAAGGTAAGCCGGTGCGTAAATCACTCAGATTGCCAGTCATCACCCCAAAACGTCCGGCAACATTATGGTAAGCCTTACTGCTACTGCCGAAGCGTTCGTTATCGACGGCGGAAAAATAATGTTCCATGTTAATCCACTGGCCGACAACTAGTGGGCCAGTGAGAATATTTTCCAAAATAAATTGTTTTGGATCGAGTTGATAGTCATAAGAATGCAGGAAAGCCCTGCCTTCCAAGGCATATTGTTCGGTGAGAGTGCGTCGGCCAATAATGAAATAGGCATTTCTGGATAATCCCCATTCCGGTCGGACTTGTGACCAGTCCATGGAATTGCGTTTCGCTTCGCCGTATGCGGTTGTTGGATCTTGATTTTTGGCGTGTAGTGCGAGAGTTGGAATACGTTCCTGTGCACACAAACGCGACGCTGCGGTTAAACCACTGCGTAATCGGTCCAGATAGACTAAGTGGGAGGCTGGTATTAACTCCAGATCATAAATCTTGATTTCATCTGTAGTCGTATTATGCAGCGCGGGAACAAACCACGTATCGTCAGGAATTTCCATGCCGCGTTCTTTAAGCTTACGTCGAACCTCGGCTTTGTTCCCCATTTGCGCAATGACTCGGGCATTGACTAATCCGTGGTCGCCACCACATGCACCACAATCCAAAGCTGATTCATAAGGATTGTTATCTGAGGTGCTGCCATGACCTGTAAGTAAAATAAAACGCGAGAATTGTTTGTTAAGACCGATGGCAAGGAGCGCTTGCTGAACAAAATGTGCTTGTTCGTCAGCGCTAAAGCCTATGCGTCCGAGTTGTTCTAACTGCATGGAGGCAAAAGAGGAATTAATGCGATAAGCTTTGCGTAAACGTAGCACAAATTCTTCTTTACGTTCTTCACTTATGCCAAGTACTTCAGCGCTTACATTCGTATCGACAGGATTTCCCATGGCGCATTCACGCAGTTCACGGACAACCTCATCATTAATTTTATCTGGTGTGAGTTCAAAATCCTGTTCGATTGCTTTGATAATAACGGCGCGTTGTACCGTGCGCAGGATTGAATCAGCTTGCTCACGACTCAATTTATCCAACAGCAAGCGCGTTAATGGTTTCGCCTGATGCACGCGTTTTCGCCAACGATTGTAGACTTTGGGTGCGACGGTTTTGCCGAACATGTCGAATCCGAATAGTAAGCCAATGGCTTCTACCGTAACAAACGGTGTGAGAACAGATTCTTTCAATTCATGCATGACTTTTTCCAGGGCTGTTACTGCAGCTTCGTCCTGTTGCATGTCTGAAGTTGCCATCTCCAGTACGAGATTTTTCGGCGTTAAAATAACCGGGCACAGATGATTTTCGCTACCTTTGCCGAGTTCCATGAAACTGATGGGAACACCAAAAAATCCGGCGATACCAAATGTTTGGTAGTCACCCACTTTTTCTAGGTGGCGCCGGATTCGTTCACTCCGGGTATCAATACAGAACAGTGCCTGAACAAATGGTCGTTTTTCTCTCGGTTCAGCCGGTGCTAAACTTAATCCTTTTGATAAGCTAGCCATGGCTTTTGCTTCCATGGCGCGCAACCAGACCATGCCTTCTTGTTTTTCGAAGTTTCGCAAAGATTCCAATAATGTATCGAGAGCATTCGAAGACAGTTGTTTTAATGCGCCCACATTTCCCGCTTGTGTGGCGAGTTCTACCAAACGCGCAGCTTGTTGTTCAGCCTCGTTTATCCGTTTATTGTTCAGATATGTTGAACACAAATCTGCTATCTTTGTTTGGGAGCCACTCGCTAACACCATTTCCACTTGGTGAGCCATTTGAGGCATGATTGCTTTGCTGTGTAATTCGTGCCGTAAATAGATTTCTTGCGGACTATTGCTAATGGCCTGGTTAATTTCTTTATTTGTACTGGCTATGTCGTTTTTGCCGGTTTCCTGCAAAAAGGCCAAGCACAGGGCTAAACGAATTGCGATAAAATCGACTAAGTCTGCAGGGTAACGCTGATTCCAGTAATAATGTTTGGCGCTGGAACGCCAGCGAATATAACCGGCCCATCCGTGTAGACGAGCGATTTCACGGGTGAAATAGCCAACCCAATGTTCTTCCGCAACACCCAGCGTTTCCATGACATGGGCGATAATTCCCTCGGGGCTATCATTTGCTGCAAGAATATCATTGATACTTATTCCACGGAGAAATAATCGCTTGTTACGCGTTGCAATTTCGCGCCAAGCTTTGAAGAATCCTTGCTCTCGTTCGGGCATGCCCCAAACTGATTGGCCTTCGTCAAAAAAGTCGAGACAACTTTTTATGACTAAATCGTCCAGGTCGTTAGCGATTTCAGTGCCGTATAGTGCATCAACAGCCTCGTAAACTGGGCGATCACCTAACAGTTTATTGCGCAACATTTCACTCAATGAATCGTTGTCAATAGTGCTGTTTTTCGATTCTGAATTGATGTTTCCCAATGCTGCATATACGTCTTCAACATTGGCAATGCTAGTGGTTTGCATCACTGGGTTTTTTAACTTTGTCAGCAAAGTCATTAACCATTGTTGCAGATCGATTCCTGGTAGAGTTTCAATGTTGGCAGCAAAATTCGTTGTTAATTTTTCTAATTCTTTTTGATCAACTTCACCCTCGGATAAATAACGTTGATAATCCTCACGAGGAAGAAACGCCCGACCATGAAATAATTTACTGCCTTTTTCAACCGCTTCTGGAAAAGGCAAATGCTCAAGTCCGTGCAAAGGGTTGTGATGAATGAAAGATCGCATTGGCCAAAAGAAAGGCACTGGCGATCCTGCCACATAAATCATGGCGCGTATTTTGAGTTTTTGACCAAGTGAAAGACTCATGGTAGTCCACCTAATAACACTAATCCGATAATAATTAAGCTTACAAGTGTTGCTGCGTATTTACGCGTTGCGTCTGTACTGATATCAGCGACATTTGATTCAGACGCTGGACCGACAATAATTCCTTGAAGTAATCGTGCACCTGCCCAACTCCAAAGTAACCAAATGATGCCAACAAAAATGGCGATACTCAGTGAGAATGGAGCGGAATGAGCAACTGTTGCCAGCATGGTAAAAAAAGCAGGAAATAAAGGTGTAGCGATAACTGCTAGTACAGCCATCACCAAAATGCCGGAAAAGCGCGGTTGTGTTAAGGCGAGTCCACCATATAAACCTGTATAAGCTGCACCAAATCGTTTTACCAATTCATCGCTGAGAAGCAAAAGAACAATGAGCGGTATACTAAAACTTAATGCATAAAGGAAAATAGGTGAGTCATCGCCGCTATGCTGCAATGTGATCCATAAAATTGCCCATGAGGAAGTGGCGAGAAAGCTGATCCATAATTGCATTTCTCTAATCGCAAGTAACCGAATGCCGTATAGCAATGCGGTTAACAAACCCCAAGTGGCAATCCAGCCGGGAATTTCTACGTTACTCAGGTAAATCAGCAGCAGACCTATTTGTGGCCATAACAAAAGCAAAAGGTTGCGATACTTGGTGTTGTTTACACGTGAAAAAACGGTATTAAAAACCATGCTCAGAGGAAAGAGCGGTAAAAATAAACCGGCTAAAATTAGCATAAAATCTGTCATCTTAGCGCCACCTCATCCAAACATTCAGCCGTGTGGCAAAATTTATAATCAAACGGCTCAACCATGCATAAATATCATTCATATAGAATTCACGAGAGACCAGAGCATAAAAGCTTAACCAAAGGCTATTAAGATGTTGGCCCGCTTTATTTCGGTTTCTCTCAGCGTAATACCGAGCCAGCCAACCGAGCACCATCACCGCGGTTATAAGAACAACCAGTACATCAAACCAGAATATATCGATATTCGCAGCTGTGTAAATTTGTGATCGGAACGCAGGATCAGGGTACAAGAATAAATCAAACGCATGACTGATCACAGAATAACCCAGAACAATGATGGCAAAAGAAAATATGATTAAACCCATCAATCGCCATATGTTTTGAGAGCGCATGCGGTAAGTTGCAAATATTAAATGTGCACCCGTTACCCAACCGAAAAATAATAATACGATGGCGCCTTGTTTCTGGAAAATGTCTTGTGAGACCAACCAGTGAGCAACGATTAAGATAATGATAGGCACAATTAATGTGATTGCAGCCATAACTAACCAGGGTTGCCTCTGTCTGGCGGGACGTTTTTCGACCACAAAGGTATAAAGATCTTCTTTGGGAACGCCGTCGTCTTTGCGCGCTTCATTTATGACATTACCGGCATTTAAAAATAATGTGCCTTTGAACAAGCCATGAGCAATTAAATGGTAGATGGCGAGCGAAAAAGCACCAACACCGCACTCCATAATCATGAATCCCATTTGTCCCATGGTTGAATAACCCAGTGCTTTCTTTATATCGTTTTGCGTCAGCATGAGGATTGAGCCGATTATCGCGGTGATCAATCCCACAATGAATAACCAGTGCAAAACGTCGCCAGTGTGTACGAACACGGGTGCAAATCGATTAATGAGGAAGCCACCGGCGTTAACAATTCCGGCATGCATCAGGGCGGATACCGGTGTGGGGCCACCCATGGTGTAGGGTAACCAGGTATGTAACAAAAATTGTGCAGAACGTGCAAATGCGGCTATTGCGAGCAATGCACCTACCAATTCAGGTAACGGCATTCCAAAATAGTGATGCGCATCAGGGGCGGCGGCAAGGCGTTCAAAAATTTCAGCTAACGACCATGTACCGTAGGCGTGATATAACAAGCCCGCGGCGACGACCATTGCTATATCGCCGATACGATAGGTAACTAATGTCCAAAACGCATAACGAAAAGCAGAGGGGCTTCGGGTATCGTAGCCTAATAGGAAATATAATAAGACACCGATTAGGTGCCAGGCAATTAACAGTGTAATCAGATCGCCTGAGGTCACCATAATAAATAAGGTGGCGGCCATAAGGTCGAGTAGCACAAAAAAGCGGCCGTATCCGATCTCTTCAACCATGTAACGCACAGAGTATATTCTGACGATCATGCTGATGCCGGCAATAACGACTGCCATTAGGACGCTGAGCGGATCAGCGATGAGTATGCCCCAGTTGCTACCGATTGCCACTTGACCACCAATATCATGGGTTAACATGAGAACAAGCAACAGCACCGATATGGCAAAAGTTAATACACTGCTGTAAACGCTGACGCGAGATACCTGCCGTCCAAGTTTGTTAGACCAGAGATGATTGGTCAAAGCAGAAAGCAGGGGAATAAGAGGGAGTAGAATTATTAGTCGTTCCATCTGTTTTTTTATCCTCGCCAGGTTGCAAAGAAAGGCGCTGTCAATATTCTATTCGTGAATATTTTATCGACATGGTCGGTTTTTTGAATCTGTAATTTGTACATTGCAATTAAATTTAGAATCTATCGTACGTAGCGTTTTGTTTGATTCTTATTCAAGTAAATACCACTGATCATATAATACTGGTAATGAAATACCTGAGTAAATATACCCTATAATTGAGGGTGTTTCATACCAGTTTCCATAAGCTGAGAAGTTTATCCTACGAGCTATTTACAACGGAGGCTAATAATGGGGTAAACAATTTAAAAATGCAACATATTCAAAAAACTTGGAATGACTTCTAAATAAAGTCTTGATAAATAATTTGGTTTTTTTTGGGGGAATAGCGATTGCTAAAAAAGTTTACCATTTCAACTTAAAGGTAAATATAAATTTCGTTATATTGAGAGCTGTTTGCAAGCATTTCTGATTGGCATATGCACCAATCGTGGGCGCTCTGCATGTGTTACTGATGTGTGGTGTAATTTACTAGAGATTTGCAAATATATTTTGCATTAACTTGACTAGATTTTCCTGCTTTGGACAGTCAGTTTGCAGTTAGCAATTCCAATGTTAACTTCAGATATTATCCATGAATTATTTAAAAATATTTTTCTCTCAGTCTGCTACATCATAACAATAAACAGCAAGTAACTTTGAATTGATGTTGTTGTTATGCCCGTCTTGTTTTTATTCGAGTTTAAACACTCTCAGATGAACTAAATAAGTTTGTAAGAATATTTTTATGTGCTGGCAGTTGCTTTGCTGCAGTGGTTTTATAAATTGCTCGCGAATACTGTGCGTTCGATGCAATAAAATTATTGCATTCAAACAATTGGTTTTCGCCTGCATGTCGGTTGAAATATTAAAAAAGTTGGGAATAAAGAATACCCAGGAAATTAAACTGTTGTCAGAACGATTATAGAGACGTAGTTGGTAGAGCGACTCAGGAAATCAAGCCGAAGTTGCTGCCGTCAAGTTTACACGGACGAATTTACAACATGTTTATTTGCGTGTGTGTTTTTGGCTTCCGTTTCCTGAGTAAATTAATCCTGTTATTGAGGTCTTACCTCTACCCATTGTGGACCGGGGGAGAGTAACTTAGCGTCCTTATCTGCATCTGCCGTTTTGTCATTGGCTTTTGCCAGTTGGCGTGCAAATTTATATTCGGTGGCTCGATTTACCAGGCTGGTTGCTTCTGTGCCAGGCGAGGAGGGGAATGCTTCAAATTTTCCGCTTGCGCCGCTGGATTCTGAAAGAACAATATTGCTGTAATTGTTAGCATTGTTACTGACCAGCGTCACACCGCCATTGTATTTGGCTTCAAGGTAGAACGCTTCCTTAACAATCATAGCGCCGGAAATATATTGTTTGGCGGGAAAACGTATGCCTTGCATTTCTATTTCTTCTACTTGTTCGGAATCACAATTGCTGGCAATGCGAACCGAACCTGATTCGTTGTGGTCGTCATCGTCACTTGAATCGTGACTTTCGGTCGTGCGCACATCGTCGTTATGATCCATAGAGCTGGATTTTTCATGATGTGAGCTGCTATCAGAATGCTCGGCTCTCAAGCTGTCGTCATCGTCGTTGCTATCGTCGTCATGACCATCATCGTCACTTTCTGATTCGCTGCCACATTGAGGGACAGTTCTTTCGTGATCATCATCGTCTCCATCTTCATGACTGCCGGAATGATCATCATCTGAGCTGCCAGACGTTGATTTTTCATGAGATGAACTACTCTCATGATGGTCGCTACTATTGTCATCGTCATGACCATCATCATCGTGGCCATCGTCATCATGATCGTCGTCGTCACTATTTGATTCCTGCGGGGTGTTTTGAACGGTTTGTTGTTCCTGAATAAACAAACCTTTTTGTTCAAGTTCCAGTGCTTGAAAGGCGTAAATTAGCCCGGAAATATTCACGTGATAATGCATATCCACAAATCCACCGGAATACATATAAGCTGGAATATCTTCAAACGCTTCTGATCGAACATCATTAGCCGTCATAACACCTGATGTATTCGGTGTTTTAAATCCCCAGCTTTGCCATTGTTCTGCGGTAATACCTAATTTGCTGAATGCCAATGCCCAACCGTCGGCGTAACCTGAAGGAAATAACAGGTGGTACTGTTCTATTTTATTGAGATTTCGAAATACGTTTGCGGTTAAAGAAATGCCGGTGAGAAAACGAAATTCGTCTTTGGATTCCTGAGAGACCAAATAAAACGGAATTTCGCTATTTAATACAGTAGAGCAGGGCGCGCCGTCCCCACATCGATTGTTAACGCTTATGGCAGCTATTTGGTCAATGTTGCTCATCACCTTATCGCCATCACGCGGACTGGCAGGATTTACATTGATGGGAACTGTAACCTTGAAGTACAGATCAGCAGGTGATTGAGGTAATGCTTGAGGCGAAAGTGCTGCACCAGTGCTAGCATCTACCCAGTCAAATAAAATGGCGCCGCGAACATCGATTTGAGCATTATTAGCGATGGAGATGCCACAAATGGTTTGTCCGGGTTCGATATTTGTTGAGCCATCGGGAGCGCAACCACAAGCACCCAGATTTCTATCAGTACATACAGTGTATTGGACGGTTTCACTTTCATGACCATCGTCGTCTTCTATTTCATCATCGTCACCGGATGAATGAGAACTCAATGTTTTGTTGCTATCATCGGATGTTTCTGAAGATTGATGATCCGAATCGTGATCGTCATCATCATGTTCTGAATCATGATCGTCGTCATCCCCGGTGCTTTGTGTATTTTGGATAATCTCGATGGTTTCAGCCTGTAGCGGCACTTTGACACGAACAATGCCGTACATGGTTTGCGCATTGGCGACGTTTTGAATGAATTGTTGCCAGCTGATCGTGCCATAACTGCCTTCTGGCAACGCAGGGTTGAGTGAACTGATTCTATCGGCTGTGCTTCGAATTCGATTCAGATTAATGAGGTGTTGATTACCCTCAAACAAATCCAATGCTGTTTCAGTACCTTTATTGTTGTAGCTGGTGGATTTAGGATTGTCTGCACCAATTTCAACGAGCAAGTCATCGCTATCATCAGCGCCTCTAAGCACTTGAAAGTTTTCAGGACTAATATTGATGCTGTTACAGCGACGATTAACAATCGCATCGGATTTGGAGCAAGTGTTTCGATAACCGGTTTGCAGGTTGGTTATAACCCCGTTGGGATCCAGCGCTGCAGTATTATCGAGGACAATGACTGGCGGAAGCGTGCTTTGCTCAACGGTTGGTGCAGCGTTGGTGACACCTGCAAAAGGCAAGCAAATGAAATAACTGGCCAAAATAAATTTGCCAGATTGAGATCCACATTTTTTTAAATAATAGAGATTATTGCAATCCATTTGCTAAGCCCCCACATGCTAAAGCTGAATTACTATGAATATGTATACACGTCTTCAGCTACACCCCGTAACCTGCTAAACATGCAATCTTGTTTTTATTTGTACTCAGGGAGCGTCATCTAACTAGCGATAGCTGTGTTGAAAACAATCTCAAAATACTCATTTACTACGCGTAAACTCCGCTTTTTCGATTATTTTCGCCGTGCTCTCATCTCGTTATCTAACTTATTCAGAGGCTCCCTAGATTTTTGTGAATATCTCAGTGATTTTTGTGAGATTTCAACAAATTATATATAGTCAGCAAATTTGTTTTTTTATGGAAGCTGACTTTATTTTTGTATTTTTATTGCCAGATTATACCCGCTTTGGATTATCTCAGGCATTTTTTTGATCAGAATTTGTTTATTTGATGTAAATGTTGGATTTAAGTTCTATTTAATATAAATCTTAATTCCTACATTCACACGCGGAGGCTGCAAATCTGGATGACAATTCAAATTGGTTTTTTCGATGATTTTTCATTACCAATAAGTGATTAATTTTAAGTGAGGATTTTTTATCCAGCCGTTTTTATGAATTTGAACTTAAGCGATTCTTTACTTTCATAACTCTTCTGAGTTTTTCGACAATGCAATGTTGTCAGCCGGCGCTACCTGTGGGGTGGCCGATTTTGCCGAGTAAAACTATAACTAAAACAAGTATTTGGATGAGTAATGAAAAAAATAATTATTATTGGACTACTGTGTATTTCCCAAAATATTTTCGCGACAACTAATCGCATTGCTGCCATGGGTGGTGAGATTGCCATGTTGCCGGATGATGATACCAATATTGATTTATTTCCCCAGCACATTAATCGCTGGCAATTATTGCGGTTGAGTAACATCAGCAGCGGTGAGCCAGATTACGCCATCGTAATTGGTGAAAAAGGTGATAAATGGGGATTGTATGGTGGTCAGAACGAAGTTGGTGATTTTTTTAATATCTATCATAGCTTTAATGAAACCACAGCGATTAAAGCGTCACTTTTACTGGCTACGCATAATCATGAGCAGGAATCTGATAACAACGAAACCCCGGTAACAAAATCGAAAGCTGATAATGAATATGGTGATTTTGATTTACGACTGCGTTTTGGCCAGACTCGGGGAGAACGTGAATTAGCCGGGAGCTTGCAATATGCTAATGGCCCTGGCGTACTTGAAAACGCAATCATTGATGATTTTCATGGTAATTATGACGCCTCATTTACGCAAGGTACCAACACCAGCAGCCAATCAGGTGAGGCGGATGTGAAGTTTCTGCGATTGGGTTTTGATTTACGTGAACCAAGAAAAATAGCTTTATTTAACCATCTTTATATAAACGCTCAATTGACCAAGTTTGATCTTGAAGAACGTCTGGAAAGCGCGGGTAACGCTATCGAGCATGACAACTTTGATCAATGGAGTATAAGTGGTTTTATTTTATTGTTTAATCAGAAGAAAATTGCTGATCACAGCGTTCTGGTTTATGGCATTGGGACTTCTGCAATTGCATCACGCAGTGTTATCGAAGATAAAGCAGATCCAACGGATCGAACGCGTATAAATTCAATACGCATTGGCGGCCCCCATATTCGATTGGGATTGGAAACGGATATAAAGTATGGAAAATTGCGTTTTGGGATTCAACGTAATATGGACTTATATGTGTATCGTGATGCTCGTAATACATTTCAATCCGGCGCTAATAGTGATGACGTAGACGACTTAGAGTCGGGCATTGGTAAAAATGCATCTTATGCTTTTGTCTCGGGTTATGGCATGGAATATAAGAATTTGAAAATTGATTTGACCCTGAATAATAATTTTTGGGTGTCAGGTCCCCAAATGATATTCGATTCGCAGTTTGGAACATTTGGTTTGTCTGCGGACGTGCTTTACACATTCTAATGACAGCTTAGTCTGGCACCTGAATGAAACAGGTGCCAGGCATATTCATCAAAACGCCCAACCCACCGTCACATCTAATATCAGGGCACCGACAACACTGATATCGGTAATTCTGGCTTTGGTATTTTCACCGGTTTCAACTTTTAGTTTAAAGCCATCCAGTTGAATCAAACGATAACCCACTTCGGTGGTGACGTTGAACGAATCCCACATCCAACGGTATCCGCCCACAAAACCCAGCATGTTCATGGCGACATTGTTTTTGATCAAATCATCATTATCATCAAGATATTCCGCATCTACGGTCCAGTGTTTATAATATACGCCGTATAACATACCTTCACGATTGAAACGGTTTTGATGCCAGTCCATTCTCACACCATAAGCCTGGCTCAACGCTTTGAAATCATTATTCGCTTCAAAATCCCAATAAGTATACATAGGGCCAATGCTTAATCGCCGGTCGATGGCAATATCCAGTTCCAGGTTTACGGCGCCGAGTAATAAACCGGCGGGTGATACACGAAAATTTCCATTGGAATTGTAGGCATGACTATTGGAAGAGAAGAATAGAGCTGCGCATATAATGAGCAAGGTTGAGAGTTTTGACATTTATTATTATCCCGTTTACGACAAATTCACACATTATAACGAGTATTTTTATGCTTAAACCAGTTTGAATTAAATCCTTTTTTGAGGTTGAGCGTGTTTTATATCTCATTATTCTAGATTTGTGACGTGATTTGCAAAAAATCAGCCTAAATTAAAACACGATTGTGCATGATTTCCTTTACAAATGAATTAAAGCAACTGTGAAGCAAGTCACTGGTCTGCCTATTCACCCCCGACTATATTACGGGGTAATATATCTCACAGACAAATTGATCAGGAGAATAAATAATGGATATGGAAAGCATTATTTCACTGAGTTTAATTATAATAAGCGTGTTTGTTTTAATTGGCGTAGCTTTAGCAGTTTATCGAGTACGTGAGCATTCAGTGCAAGAGTTTGCACCCGTACAAACACCGGTTGAAATGTTGCATCACTCGCATTGGTATGAAAAACCATTCTTACTCATTTTAGCAATTTTATTGATTTGCCCTGTGGGATTATATGGATTGTATAAAAACCTAGAAATAAGTCGCCGCCGCCGATTGGAAATGATTTGTTAAGCCGCATAGATTCAATCTTAAAGTCGTCATTCCCCGTCATTTATATTTATTTGAAACGTTATAGAAAAAGCTGATTCAACAAATAACTTTTTTGTGAATCAGCTTCTTTGTTAATTCTGCTCTTCTATTCTTTATTATGTTCGTTATCCCCCTAACACATTTTTCAATCTTTGCGATTGTACAGGCCTTTTTTTTGCAGCTTTTAAAAAGCGGAACAGAATACTTGCTGGAGGATTGATTTGTCCGGTATGACGACAGAAATCCGTACCTGAAGCGTTGGCCAGTGTATTCAAATTTGACGCTCAAAAACAGAAGTTAATGAGGAGGATTGTCCAAAATGACAGCGAATATACAACAGCACGAAGAAAGCCCAAAACCCCGACCCAGGGCAGCGGTAAATAGAAAAAAATCATCAACATCAACAACACGTACCACCAGGTCCCCACGAAAATCGACGAAAAAACAATTGAAACTAAGCCCTGAACAGCGGCACGAAATGATTTCTGTTGCCGCCTATTATATTGCGGAAAAGCGAGGGTTCCAAAATGGTAACCCAGCAGATGATTGGATATTGGCTGAATCGCAATTCGATCAGACTGATTAGGCCATTAATTGTTTTTGAAAAAGGCAGATTATGCGCAATGCTGATCTGCCTTTTTTAGTTTTTGGATCTGCATGGATATTGCACTCCGGCAAGCATGCTGATTCTTTCTTTTTTTGCCGGCATTTTGCTGGCTTTGCAGCTTGCCGAAGTTCCCAATGCCTTCTGGTTATATTCTCTCGTACCCGGTGCATTAATTTATTACAAATGGCCAATAACCCGTTTGCCATTAGCGTTTATTGGTGGGTTCTTATGGGTAGTGATTCACGCGCAGATAAATTTCAATAACGCGTTTGACGTTTCCTTGGCAAAAAAACCTGTTCTGGTGGAGGGGGTCGTCAGTTCATTGCCTGAGAAAAATAAACGCAATGTTAGATTTAATCTGCAAGTCCAAAAACTTTCGCTGAATGGTGAAGTTAAGGCGCATCCGAAACAAATTCGTTTAAGCTGGTATGGCGCTTATGAAAATATTCAACCAGGCGAAACCTGGCGCTTGTTAGTCAGTTTAAAACCACCATCTGGAATGCTGAATCCCGGTGCTTTTGACTATGAACGGTGGTTGTTGGAGCAGGGTATACAAGCCACAGGTTATGTGAAAAAAAGCGAAAAAAATCAGCGCTTACTAGCCACTGCAGGTATATCGGCTAACCGTTTGCGTTATGCACTGAAAAGCCGATTAGAATCGACTTTACCTGAAGGTGAATTGCGTGGCGTTATATTGGCATTGTTAATTGGTGATCGTTCACAGATTGAGGAATCACAATGGCAAGTTTTAACAGCGACAGGCACCAATCACTTAGTTGCCATTTCAGGTTTACACATCGGTTTGGTCGCTGGTGCAGCATTTTTCATCTTTCGATTTCTTTTTCGGCGTTCAAGAAAGTTCTTACTTTATCTGCCCGCCCATAAAGCAGCGGCTTTTGCCGCATTGTGTGCAGCGTTTTTTTACGCCATGTTAGCGGGATTCGCTATTCCCACACAACGTGCCTTGATAATGACAGCAGTTGTTATGCTAGGTATGCTGATTAATCGACGTTTCGCTTATACAAAAATATTATCAGCCGCATTACTACTTGTTATTTTACTCGATCCGTTTTCAGTTTTATCAACGGGTTTCTGGTTATCTTTTTTGGCGGTTGGGGCTATTCTCTATACCATGCAATCTCGAATTTCCCCCAAAGGATTATGGTGGCATTGGGGGCGAGTACAATGGGTGGTGTTTTTGGCGCTAATCCCGGTTTTGTTATTCGCCTTCCAAACTTTTTCTGTCATATCACCCATTGCAAATTTCATCGCTGTACCGTGGGTGAGTTTTTTGGTTGTGCCGTTTGTGTTACTTGCCGGTGTTCTATCGTTTATGCCAATGGTTTCTGATGGATTATTTTGGCTGGCACACGAATCTTTATTAATCCTCTGGAAACTATTAACATTTTTTGCTGAATTACCCCTGGCCCAATGGCAGCAATTTACTCCTGTTAGCTGGACTCTTTTACCTGCAATGTTAGGTATTTTGCTAATTTTAGCACCAAGAGGTTTCCCAGGGCGTTATTTGGCAATCATCTTTTTATTGCCCCTGTTTTTAATAAAACCACCAGCGCCAAAAGAAGGTGAAGCCTGGTTTACTCTATTGGATGTAGGGCAGGGATTATCCGCCGTGGTGAGAACAAAAAATCATACCCTGGTTTTTGATACCGGACCCCGTTTTTCCGAAACATTTGATACCGGTGAAGCTGTTGTGGCACCATTTTTAAGGCAGGCAGCGGTGCAAGAAATAGACACTTTAATCATTAGTCATGGTGATAACGATCATATCGGTGGTATGCACAGTCTTCTGCAGCAATTTGAAGTCAATCAACTCTTAACGAGTGTAAAGCATAAGATTAATCACAAGCAGACTGAACAATGTTTGTCCGGGCAAAGTTGGCATTGGGATGGTATAGATTTTCGTCTATTACATCCCTCAGAAGTAAGCGATCGACAAAGCGAAAATAATGCTTCCTGTGTTTTACAAGTGAGCAATAAACAGTCTGCAATATTACTCACCGGGGATATTGAAAAAGCGGCGGAAAAATTCCTCATCAAGCAATGGCAGACGGATTTGCAAAGCCAAATTCTTGTCGCACCACATCATGGCTCCAATACCTCTTCCACTCAGGCTTTTATTGAAATGGTGAAACCTCAGCTTGTGCTGTTTCCTGCAGGTTATTTGAATCGATTCGGTTTTCCCAAGACTAAGGTGTTAGAACGCTATTACCCAACTGGGGCTAAATTAATGAGCACCGGGGACGCTGGTGCAATAAGCATCCGCTTGCAGCAAACGGGATTTTCTCAACCACAAGCTTATCGGATGACAGAACGACGATTTTGGCATCGCCCGTTTTTGTCGCTTGAACAAAAAACCATCAACTAATATTATTGAATCTTGTTTTTACATTTAGTTCTAAAAGCCATTAGAATAACGCCACTTTTCGCTGGTTTTTCTAAACCTGTCACCAGTACCGGTGTGATGGCGATGTTAAGTAGCTGAAAATTTCGGCGTGAATGGAATAATAAAATTCGGTTTTCCGGATACCTAAACAGGGGAATGTAATCGATGTTTGAACTTATTAAATCAGGTGGGTGGTTAATGGTGCCCATTATCATTTGCTCAGTAATCGCCATGGCAATTATTGCAGAACGCCTATGGGCTTTACGAAAGCATAAAATTGCACCAAAACACCTGGTCGCGCAAATCTATTCTTTGCGTAAAAAAAATCAGTTAGACATGAATGCCATTCAGTCTCTGAAAGATAATTCTCCTTTGGGTAAAGTTTTGGCTTCTGGATTAGTGTCCATGAATCATTCCCGTGAAGTGATGAAAGAAAGTATTGAGGAAAGTGGTCGTCATGTGGTCCACGAAATGGAAAAATACCTCAACACCTTAGGAACAATTGCCAATATATCGCCTTTGTTAGGTTTATTGGGCACTGTTGTGGGTATGATTAAAGTATTTACCGTTATCACATCACAAGGTGTGGGTAATCCATCTGTATTGGCGGGCGGTATTTCAGAAGCTTTGATAACCACAGCGGCGGGTTTAAGTGTGGCGATTCCCACTTTAATCGCTGCTCGACATTTTCGCCGCCACATTGATGAGCTGGTGGTATATATGGAGCAGGAAGCGCTTAAACTGGTAGAAGTAATTCATGGGCAGCGGGATATTGATCCTGTGGAGTCCATGAAATGAACTTCCGACATCGCCCCGACCAGGAAATCGATGTAAACATAACACCACTCATCGATATTGTATTTCTGTTGTTGATCTTTTTTATGATATCGACCACGTTTAAACAGGAATTTGAAGTCGGTATCGAGCTACCTCAAGCGTCTTCAGAAAAGCGCATGACAGAAAAAGTATTGGAAATTACCATTGACGCCAGTGGTGCTTATTACATCAATCGTAAAAAACTTGTGAATAGTCAGCTTTCCAATCTGAAACATGGTTTGAAGAAAGCCTCTGGTGGTAATTTGAAACTGCCGGTGATTATTAGTGCAGATGCGAAAACACCACATCAGTCAGTTATTCAGGCGATGGATGCGGCAAGACAGTTGGGTTTTGCACGTTTAACCTTCGCGACTCAGCAAATTGCTGAATAAGTAATCAGGTAATTGAGTCAGGATCAGCATTGTATAATGATGCCGATCCTGGTGGCGGTTAATAATTACCCATATTGCTGTACTCTCAATAAATCGCGTTTCTGCCCTTTATATTCGACAGCGCTGTAAATCAGGTTACAATACCGGTTTTTCTCACGCATAAGAGCAGAATGCAAAAAACGACAGATCTCAATGACGGCAAGGCGATTTACAAACGTCTGCTGGTTTACGTAAAACCCTATTGGAAAGCATTTATTTTTGCTGTCATTGGTATGGCGATTGTGGCCAGCACCGAAGTAGGTTTTGCAGCCCTGATCAAACCCCTACTGGATGGCACTTTTGTCGACCGGGATCCCTTTTTTCTCACATTTATTCCGTTGTTATTGATTGGGATATTTGTTGTTCGCGGGGTGGGTAGCTTTGCGGTGACATACTGCATGGCCTGGGTAGGGCGGCATGTCATACGTGACTTGCGCGAAGAAATGTTTGCATCTCTGTTACATTTGCCGACGGCTTATTATGATAAAAGCCCATCCGGTAAACTTATTTCAAAATTGATTTACGATGTTGAGCAAGTATCGGATGCCTCCAGCCGTGCACTAACGATTTTGATTCAAGACAGTTTGGTGTTAATTGGGTTGTTGGGTTGGATGTTTTACCTCAACTGGCAACTTAGCCTATTGTTTCTTACTATCGGGCCTTTGTTGAGCGGTATGGTGGTTTATATCAATAAACGTTTGCGCAAAATCAATAAACGTCTCCAAGCTTCAGTGGGTGACGTAACACATGTTGCACAAGAAACCATTGAGGGACAGCGCGTCATTAAAATTTTTGGTGGTCAGAAATATGAAAGTGATCGCTTCGAAATAGCTAATCAGCACAACCGACGCCAATTCATGAAAATTATTGTGACCAACGCCACCAGCGTACCGGTTGTACAACTGGTTGCTGCGGTTTTACTGGCAACAATAATATATCTGGCGACGAGACCGGATATGCAGGAGGTCATCACCGTTGGTACTTTCATGTCGTTTATTGCGGCAGTGCTCATGCTATTCCCTCCGTTAAAACGATTGACCACAGTTAATGCTGTATTACAACGGGGTATCGCTGCGGCGCAAAGCATATTTGAATTTCTCGACGCGAAGAAAGAACAGGATACCGGAACAGCCAAATTTGAAAAAATTTCCGGAAAAATTGAATACCGTAATATTGATTTTAAATATGATGATGAATCTGATGAAGTGATTCACAACTTTAATCTACAAGTCCAACCGGGTGAAACAGTGGCTTTTGTGGGCCGTTCTGGTAGTGGCAAAACCACGCTGGTAAATTTAATTCCGCGTTTTTACAATCCGTCTTCCGGTCAGGTATTGATTGATGATATTGATATTCAATTAGTGCCTTTAAGCAGCTTGCGTAATCAAGTGGCGTTGGTCAGCCAGGATATCACCCTTTTTAACGATACCATCGCACACAATATTGCCTACGGCAGTATGACTAATGCCAGTGAGCAGGAAATTATCCAAGCAGCTGAAGCAGCATATGCCATGGAATTTATTCGTGAGTTGCCTGACGGATTAAATACTGTTGTTGGCGAGAAAGGCATGATGTTGTCCGGTGGTCAGCGGCAACGCCTGGCTATTGCCCGTGCTATTCTCAAGGATGCACGTATTTTAATTCTTGATGAAGCGACTTCCGCACTGGATTCAGAATCTGAACGGCATATTCAGTTGGCGTTGGAAGATTTAATGAAAAATCGCACCACGTTGGTTGTTGCGCATCGCTTATCGACCATTGAGAGTGCAGATCGAATTGTAGTGCTGGAAAACGGTGCGGTTGTGGAAATCGGCAATCATGGAGAATTGATTGACAAACAAGGTGCTTACGCTGCCTTGCATAAAATTCAGTTTGGGGAAAACTAAGCTTTGCCATGCTGGATTTAATTTTTAGTAATCTTCGCGATCGTCTGCAAGGGGATAAGATCAAAGCCAATGCCCGTCTGGGTTTGGTTTCTGCACCAGAAGGTTCTTCCAAACTGATCTGGATTCATGCCGGGGAAACCCGACAATCTGTGATGCTGGCAGCGGCAATTCTTGCCGCCATTCGTCACAAACGCCTGGATGTTCGCCTGGTATTAACTTACGAAAATGAATTTCAGGATATTCTTGTCCAGCATCTTTCCGGATTGGAAAAAATTGGTTTTGGTTACGGTTGCGCGAACAATAAACAAGCCGCCCGACGTATGGTAAAACGACTAAAACCTTTTGCGGCAGTGTTTGTGAATGAAACGTTGCCTGCTCATATTCTTCAGGTGCTACGGGATAACCAAGTAAAGCATTGTATTGCCTTTCAAACGCCAGCATTGTCAGTAAATCCGATTGAAGCCTGTTATCCATCTTTACGTGATGTTGATTGTAAATCTATTAACGCAAGCTATGTCAGTAAAGCCTTTGATGCTATCACTCAGCTGGTGCAAGCTCAGGTGGATAAGCAATTAGGCGCTTTATTACAAGGTGATCAAGCTCGAAAAATTTTTCTTGTTCATGGTGCAGACTCAGAGTCGGCACGCAAAGTGCTACATAACTGGCGAGGCTCAACGTTAAATGGATCTTCCATTTTAAGTTTTACGCTGGACGAGCCGAATGGCCAGGGACTGGCCGCTTTATCTGAAGCGGTGCAGCAAGCAGGCTTCCAACCTTTATTACTCTCTCAATGGCAAAAAACAGCAATCGATCCTCAGCAAGTGGTCATCGCCGATGAACCGCGCTGGTTTGCCGCGCTGGCTGTTTCATCCCATGCCTGTTACATCCGACAAGCTAATGATTATGCGTTTTGGCAAATGATGGCCAGTGGTTCGGCGTTGATATACGACGAGCAAATTGCGGCTCATCAAAAAAAACTTTTCCCGGAGTTATGCAAAGCAACGACACTGGATGCGCTTTACGAGCATTGCTTGTCTCTACAGAATAATCTTGTACTGCAACGTCAAACCGGTGATGCCTGTCGCAAGGTTTTTTGGCAGGCCAGGCGCGAAGCTGAGCAAGCTGTGGAAGAATTACTGCAACGGGTGTTCGACTGGTGAAGAGCATTAGCAAATATTGGTATCAACCGGTTGATCAGGTGCCATTCGGGCTAAAAATACTGTCTCAGCTGTTTGCCGGTGTCAGCGTACTACGACGTTTTTCTTATCAATATTTTTCATCGCGTGTTTATCGCGCGCCATTACCTGTGATTGTGGTGGGTAATATTTTTGTCGGCGGCACAGGTAAAACGCCACTGGTTATTGCGTTGGCAGAATTATTAAAAAAGCAGAATAAGGCAGCGGGTATAATCAGTCGTGGCTACGGTGGCAAAGCTAAACAATGGCCGCAAAAAGTTACCGCGCAAAGTGATGCTGAACTGGTTGGCGACGAGCCGGTATTAATTGCCACTCGTACGGCATGCCCTATGGTGGTTGGTCCGAATCGAAAGCTGGCGATAGAAATGTTGCTTGCAGAGAATCCTCAGCTCGATGTGATCATTTCTGATGATGGTTTGCAGCATTACGCCATGGCGAGAGATATGGAATGTGTGGTCATTGATGGTGACAGGCGTTTTGGCAACGGTTTATTATTACCCGCAGGCCCATTACGCGAAAAACAATCACGTTTACAACACGTCGATTTTTGCATTAGCAATGGGTTGGCGCAAGCAGGCGAATTTGCCATGAATTTGCAGCTAAACCAGGTTTATTCTCTGAATAATCCTGCGCAGAAAAAATCATTGCAATGGTTTGCTGGCCAAAAAGTACACGCAATCGCTGGCATTGGTCATCCTGAACGATTTTTTAAGGCATTGCAGAATAATGATATTCAGGTCTCACCTTGCGCATTTCCTGATCATCATCACTATATTGCAGAAAATTTACGCTTTGAAGACGGCGCAGCCATTCTCATGACCGAGAAAGATGCGGTAAAATGTCAGCAGTTTCATGCAGACAATGCCTGGGTTGTGCCCGTAACAGCTCAGCTGGATAAAAACTTTGAAAAACAATTTCTGGTTCGTCTGGAACAAATCCCATTGGTGCAATAATGTGATATGTTGTGAAACAGGTTTTGACAACCGTTTTCAGCGTACTTGACTAAAAAGGTAGAAAATATGGATCGAAAACTTCTGGATATTCTTGCTTGTCCTTTGTGCAAAAGTCCACTGGTTTACAAAAAAGACGCTCAGGAATTGATCTGTAAGGCGGATCGTCTGGCATTCCCCATTCGCGATGATATTCCGGTTATGTTAGAAGAAGAAGCTCGTCAATTAGCAGCTGAAGAGGAAGTGGAATAATGGGATTTTCAGTTGTTATTCCAGCGCGTTATGCATCCACTCGTTTACCGGGTAAACCTTTGTCCATGATTGCGGGTAAAACCTTAATTCAACGCGTTTACGAATGTGCATTAAAAAGTGATGCTGAAGATATTGTTATTGCAACCGATGATGCCCGGATTCGTGAAGTCGCAGAATCTTTTTCTGCAACAGTTTGTATGACGTCGTCAAATCATGCTACCGGAACTGATCGCATTGCTGATGTGATTCGCCAACAAGATTATTCGGATGATCGCATAGTGGTTAATCTGCAAGGTGACGAGCCGTTAATGCCGGCTGCTGTTATTAACCAAGTGGCTAACAATCTTGCTCAACATGAAGATGCCAGTGCAGCGACTGTAAGTGCGAGAATTCATAAAGTGGATGAATTATTTGATCCACATGTGGTGAAGGTCGTGAGTAACCGTGACGGTTATGCGATGTACTTTAGTCGCGCCAGTATTCCCTGGGATCGTGAACACTTTCCTGATGTGGCGCGTTTACCACCATTTTCAGAGCATTATCGACACATCGGTCTTTATGCTTATCGTGCAGGTTTTCTGAAACGTTTTGTCAGCTGGCCAGTATGTCAACATGAAAAAGTTGAATCACTTGAGCAATTGCGCATACTCTGGCGTGGTGAAAAAATACATGTGGACGTTGCCACTGAAGTTCCCGGCCCAGGAATCGATACGCCAGAAGATTTGGATAAGGTTCGAGATTTGTTTTTGACTTAATTAGTCATTGATGAGTAGCGGCTTCTTCGGCACCTGCTTACTTTGTAATAATTTTTCCAGCTCTCTGTTCACTTCACTGAACAGAGATTGCCAATCACCTGCTGTGTTTTGTTTAAAGAGTCTCGCTTGCTTGTACCAGGGGCAAGGATTTCTGCCATTAAACCATCGCCAGTTTGTGGCGTAAGGCAAAATAATCCACACTGGTTTCCCTAAAGCACCAGCCAAATGCGCTGTGACATTACTGACGGTTATAACCAGGTCTAAAGCGGATATTTGTGCGGCCAGTTGTTCCAGGTTATGGAAATGATCAGTGTCAGGCCATTCAGCAACAATGTCTGCGAACTGTTTTAGTTCTTCATCCACTTGACCATACTGTAAATTGACAAACTGACAATCATCCCGGTGCAATAGTGCGGACCAATCATTGAGTTCTGCTGAACGTTTCAATCCTTGATCACCAAATCCACCTCGCCAGGAAATGCCAATGGCAAATTTGTCGCCGAGTTTTTTGTAGCGATTTTTCCAAGCAGAGGTTGCCTGCTTATAAGCCAACAAATAATGATGTGCTTGTGGAAAATCATCAAAACTGTGCCGTAAAAAACGAGGCAGGCTCGCTATGGAAATATGCACATCAATGTTTTCATCCTGAGAATGATTATGTGCCAGTAAAATTTCTGAGCGCGGTAAAATTTTTGCCTGTTTGAATGAGCGTTGAAACAATGGGACTAACCTGTCATCCGTTTCGACGATACATTTTTTACTGATGGCAATAATTTCCGCCAGGCAGGACGCAAACATAATTTCATCACCAATGCCTTGCTCGCGATGAATATGTAATACTTTGTCTCGAAAAAATTCACGGTTGTATTTTTCTTCAGGCAGTTTATCGATGCTGATTTGATTAGGGCGAGTTTTAGCAGCCAGGCCCTGATCATATAAAGCCCAACCGTGTTTTAATTCACCACGAGAAAGCAATAATAAACTTTTATTCCATAACACACGTGCGTTTTCGGGTTGAATACGTAAGGCATGATCATAAAAACTACTGGCCGCAGAATATTTTTTCTTTTCAGCCATCAACAAACCCAGATTAGCCAACGTTTCCACGCTAATATTCAGGCGCAAGGCATCCAGCAGACTTTGTTCAGCCGTTTCATAATCACCAAGTTTGCGGCAAATGTTGCCATAATTGTTTAATGCTTCGGCATAATCCTGACGTAAATTGATGGCCTGTTTGTAATGATAGCGCGCTTGCTGTAAAAGACTGCAACTGTCATAACAATTGGCTATAGCATTATGTAACACAGGAGAATGTGGGTTCAGGCCAATGGCATGCCGATAATAATCCAGCGCATTACGATGTTGTCCGTTTTGTTGCATTAACAAAGCAATCACCTGCAAACTGGGAAGATGGTCGGGATTACAATCCAGTGCCAGACGATAATGTTTAATTGCTTGATCGATTCGATTGGCCGCATGATGCAACAGTGCCTTATTAAAGTGGCGAATGAATTCTGCTTGTTGTTTATCAGGTAATGTCGTAATGCTCATGGTATTTATGACTGGTTTCTTTCAATAAAGTAAAATAAGTGCGTTAGCTGAGTGATAATTGCAATAGTTAAACCAATCTATGAATGCAGTTAAGTGATTGCTGATGGGAATCAAAAAACTAATCTAAGGAAAAGAGCAAATGAATGATTTTGCAGAGTTTTCAAAACTAGAAGCCTTGTTAAATGATGAGGCTGTTGGTGAGGAATGTCTGAGTTTTATTGAGGCACACGCTTACCTGTCGGCAAGTATTATCAGCCCTCGGCAAACATCGGCAGAGCAATTATTGGAAGAAATTGTGGGTGAAGGATTTGCTACCCTGGATGCTGAGCGGAAATCTGAGTTGCAAGCAGAGATCAGTGGTTTGACAAAATTCATTGAGCGGCAGTTACTGGCCGGTGAAGCATTGGATCTTCCGCTGGAACTGGATATGGATGATGACGAAAATTTTGAGGATCTTGAAAGCTGGTGTTTCAGTTTCATGGAAAAACACCTGGCAGACGAAGATGCTTGGTTTGAGCAGGGGGGAGATGAGATTGCACAAATGCTATTACCCGTTGTTGCTGCATCTGGAATTTTTGAAGATCCGGAAATCGATAATATCCGTCAAGATAAAGATCTATTTTTCAACATGATAGCGGATATCCCGGAATTGATGATCGATTTATATGTGGTCTTCCATGAAAAACAGGATGTTTAAAGCCTAATTTGGTAAAGAAAACGTGAAAAAAATCGGGTATTTCGCTGGGAGTGTGAAATGCTTGGCAGTTTTGCTGGTCGGAAAAAAAGCGTTTTGGACGTTAAAAATACCGTGTGGAGTGTATTGCGGGTAAAAAAATGTCCAAAAAAGCCTTATGTTGTTGTTTTTGTTTGATTCTTGCTTTCTTTTCTTCAAAATTGTTTGCCAAAGAATCTACCAATCCCGGTTATCTTGCTGATTATGCAGTTAACTGGAGTGAAGCCAGACAAAACTATGCTAACTGCAACACTAATAGCGTTAATCCTCAAAGCCATTTTTTGTTGGGTGAATGCCCTTCAGCTAATGCAATCCACTTGTACTATGTTACCTCTGCCCTGGTGCATTTCACGGCGGCGAGTTTATTGCCTGAGCGTTATGCCAAGGCATTGAAGAATTCAGATGTGCATTTCAATCTTTCCATGTACAAAGATCGTTCGCAACTCGCGGTTAAATGGAATTTCTAAGCAGGCAAATAATTCTTTTCCTTACAGCACTGTTTTAGCCACACAATATTTGCGAAAATGCATGTTTTAAATTGTGGCTTTAAATCTTCATGACTGATTATTATGTTTCCCAGGCAGCTGAGACCCATGCTGACCTTGCCGACGTTTTTCGCATTCAACGTCGTGGTGTATTTTTCGGTTATATTCAAAAAAATCAAACACCCGCCATGCCTGATGCTAATCGGGTTGCTGAGCTTTGGGCTGACAACCAGCCGGCTTATTTGCCTGCCATGTTGAAACATGCGCTAAATGATTATAAACCTCACATACAGCAAAGCAGGGTGCTCTATCAGGCACTGTTGCAGGAACAGGCAGTGGAAGATCTGTTAGACGCCGAACCCTACATAAACCAGCTGGGTGAGCGATTTGAATTGCTCTCCACACGGTTTGATGAATCTGACCGGCAGGAAATTGTATCAGTCGATTTTGATGTGCTTGAAAATGGCGAGCTGGTTATGGAAGACATCTGGATGCGAATTTCCTGGTTGTCATTTCATGAGCAAGACAGTTCATTGCGTTTTCGTTTTTCGTTCGGTATGGAAGGTTATGAAGATGTGTCACTGGATTATGATCGACAGATAGCGGCGGCAGAATTATGTCAGCGCTTATTTCCCGAGTCTTCACTGATCTCTTCGGATTCACAATTAGAAGCCTATATGCAACAGGTTTTGGGCATTGATGAATTTCAATATTTAGAACGCATTGTTTATTTTAATGCGCCAAACGGTGGTGCTCAATTTCATCATGATGCTGAAAAAGGTCACCTCGGTGTGGTGTATGCCCAAGTTTCAGGACGAACCTTTTGGTTGGCTTTGTCTAAACAGCAACTCATGCATGAAATCGAATTGTTTTCACAACAACAAGAAAATTTTCAGGAAATAAAGCTGCTTTTGAATAATGAAGAATTGTTTAAGCAATTTGCAGTTGATGTGAATAATACTGAGAAACTTAGCGCCATGCTGGATGATCCTGCTAATGAAGAAATCAGTGTGCTCATCAATCAAAGCACCAGCTTTTTTCAGCAATTGCTTAATAAAGGCTATGCCTATGTGCTGGAGCCAGGGGATGTTATTTTATTGCCTCAGGCAAGCATGCAAGCTTGTGCCTGGCATTCAGTTTTTTGTATTGGAGACGAAGCAGGGGAGGCTTTGTCATTTGCGATTAAGCCAGTCGCATGAAGAGCGGTGTTATCCACCCCTTTTTAACGCCCGGCTTTTGCATGTAAAGTGAATTGCGATTATTGCGTCACTTGTAAACTTTCACGAATGCTGGCCAACACGGCGTCTACGTCTGCACCAAAATCCAATAAATCCCGCAGTTGTCCGTTAGGATCGATGACATACACATAAATCGAATGTTTCACTCCGTAATTTTTTCCGGGCTCATGTTTCGGAATAATAAAGCTGGTGCGATAAAGCGCAGTAACTTTTCGCAACTCATCCAGGCTGCCGGTTGCTCCAACAATGTTTTCATGAAAAAAAGCGGTGAATAATTTAAGCTTTTTGTAACTGTCACGTTCAGGATCAACACTGACCATTAAACCGTTCACTTTTTGTTGTTCTTCGGCAGAAAGTTTATCAAAAGCTTTGGTCCAGTTGGACAAAGTGACCGGGCAAGCATCCGGACAATTGATAAATCCGAAATAAAGCAAAACAACCTTGCCGCGAAAATCTTTTAGTGCGACATCACCGTCTTGCGAATGCAATACAAAATCTCCACCTATGCCTTTTAGCGCTTCTGGAACAGGCGTCGATTTACTGAAAACATTTGTTGAAAAACAAAAACCAAGCAATATGGCCAGTATGAAGCAGGTAAAAAGTTTACCAGATTGTTTCATGAATGCTCCTATCTCTGATGGGCATAACTAGATGATGTGTGTATGACATAGGAATGCACAAATTAATCCAACAGAATCTTTTTAACACACGTGACCTGGGAGTAGCTTACCAAGTGAGATCGTCCGGTATCTCAAAGCCGGCATAATCGTCATCAGATTTATCTGCTTTTGCTTCATCTTTATCAACAAGATAAATTTCGATTTTGTCATGCAGTTTTTTCAATTCGTCGGTAATGGTGACGGGAATGAGGTAGCTACGGTTATTCCAGTTAACAATGCCAAGTTCGCCTGCAGTCAGTGACTTTTGTTGCTTCGCGTTTAAGTAGAAACGTTTTACCTGATTATTGACCACATAATTATAGGGAATTTCGCCTTCTTTATCGTTGAGTTTATTCGCACGTAAGAGTTTTTTTATTTCAACACGCAGGGCTTTCCCTAAAACCACTTCGGTAGGTTCTGGCGTAGGGCTTTGTGTCGTCTTTTTACCTGATTTTTTGTATTCAGTAACTTTTTTATTACCAGCTTTTTGCGCAGATTTGCTTTTTCTTCGATTTTTTGAGGGTTTTTTCTTATGTTTTGCCTTTTCTAGTTGTTTTTCGTTCACCAGGCCGGATTGTAGTAGTTGTTCTTGTAGAGAACCCATAAATTAGTACTCGCAACAAAGTTAAATATTTAGTGCCTATCCATAAGTGGTCTTTTCCATCAATATTTGCATCGCCTGCATTGGGGCGGTGATCTTGAATAAAAAATCCTCGTTTATGCACAGACATTTTTAAGAATGATGTCTGAAGCCGGCAAAGTTTACCTAAATTTGGTGACGGGATAAATACCGCCTTTCACCATTGTCAGTCTTGTATTATTTTCTGCCACATGCATAGGAATATGATAGTCTTATCTGAAATTTTGCATGTGTCACCTTTTCCGCTCCAATCCTGTTTAAAATAAGGTCAAAATACGTTTTTTATAGCGTGTTTTGCTTTGTTTTTAACATATTTTGTAGTGGCAGAATATGAAGCTATGTTTAAAAAATAACCGCAAAAATATATTAGTTTATAAAATGGTAAGGAAAAAGTATGCGATGGTGGGGTAAGGTCCTCGGCGGATTGTTCGGATACTGGCTGTTTGGTCCAGTCGGCGCCATAATCGGCCTGATTTTTGGACATTGGTTTGACAAAAGTGTGCGTATTGCCATGGACTTCGATCCACGCGGCGTCAACACTGAACAAATCCAGGCTACATTTTTCACCACGACTTTTATGGTTATGGGGCATTTGGCGAAAGCCGATGGCCGGGTGTCTGAAAGTGAAATCGCACAAGCCCGATTCATCATGGAACAGATGCAGTTATCTGATGAGCAAAAAAAGCTCGCCATTCAGTTTTTTAATGAAGGTAAATCCGCCAGTTTTGATCTTGATACGGCCATTTTACAGTTCAAACGCGATTGCGGACGACGTCGCACTCTGGAACAAATGTTTCTTGAAATTCTCATCACCACGGCCATGGCTGATGGCGAACTTGATCCCATTGAGCGGGAAATTCTGCTTAATATCTGCCAAACGCTAAGGTTTTCTCGGATCAGTTTTGAGCGACTGGTCGCTATGATTCACGCCCACCGCCAATATTCCGCAGGCGGTGTTCCTGGCCAGCAACCTGCTTACAAAACAATTGATGATGCTTACGACATGCTGGGTGTTAAGTCCACCGCCAGTGGCGGCGAAGTGAAAAAAGCTTATCGTAAACTCATGAGCCAGCATCATCCGGATAAACTGGTATCAAAAGGTTTACCGGAAGAAATGATTAAGCTGGCCACAGAAAAAACCCAGGAAATTAAAGCCGCTTATGAACAAGTTAAAAAAGCCAGAGATATGAATTAATCGCTTTTGGCTTTTTGTTTAAAAATGACAATTATACAGCTTGCATAGCACACTTGTTGTTATTAAAAAGTAGGGAATAAAGAATACTCCTAAAAATAAACTGTTGGCAGCATGTATGCTGACGTCAAGCTTACACGGATGTATTCACAGCGTGTTCATTTTCATGTGTATACTTTATTTCCGTTTCCTTACTAAGTAGACGTATCGGAGAAAAAATTGAACGCAGCAAACCACCCGCATTTCATCAAACGTGATGAAAAACATGTGCCCTCGTTGAAGCTTACCATCGAATCTTATGAGCATGAAAAAACCGGCACATTACATTTTCACCTGAACGCAGATAATAATGAAAATGTATTTTTGGTCGGTTTACGAACCGTACCGACGGATTCCAAAGGCGTTGCACATATTCTGGAACATACGGCACTTTGTGGTAGCAAAAAATACCCGGTGCGTGATCCGTTTTTCATGATGATTCGCCGTTCCTTAAACACATTCATGAATGCCTTCACCAGCAGTGACTGGACGGCTTACCCTTTTGCCAGTCAAAACAAAAAAGATTTTAACAATCTGCTGGATGTGTATCTGGATGCGGTGTTTTTCTCCAATCTGGATGAGCTGGATTTTGCTCAGGAAGGCCATCGCCTGGAATTCGAAGAAATGGAAAATCCTGAATCCCCGCTGGCACACAGAGGGGTGGTTTACAATGAAATGAAAGGTGCCATGAGCTCGCCTATTTCAGTTTTATGGCAAACACTGACTGAACATGTCTTCCCGAGTACGACGTATCATTACAATAGTGGTGGTGAACCTGAAGATATTCCTGATTTAAGTTATCAGGAGCTGAAAGATTTTTACCAAACCCATTATCATCCATCTAACGCCGTATTTTTTACTTATGGTGATATTCCAGCGGTAGAGCACCAACAACGATTCCATGATCAAGCCTTAAAACATTTCGATCGTTCAGATAAGAAAATTTCTGTACCTGCTGAGCAACGATATACACAACCTCAATCGATAACAGACTTTTATGTGCTTGAAGATGAGTCATCCACTGAACGCAAAACCCATATTGTATTAGGTTGGTTGTTAGGTGATAGTGTTGACCTGGCGGCGCGCATGCGTGCCACATTATTGTCCAGTGTTTTGCTGGATAATGGTTCATCACCGTTACGCTATGCGCTGGAAAACACCAAGCTGGGTAATGCGCCTTCACCACTTTGCGGGCTGGAAGATTCCAACCGGGAAATGGTGTTTATGTGCGGCCTGGAAGGCACAGATGAAGATAGCACGCAAGACGTAGAACAAATGATTCTGAGTGTATTGCAGGATGTTGCAAAAAACGGTGTGGAACAATCCCGACTCGATGCAGCTTTACATCAACTGGAATTATCCCAAAAAGAAATCACCGGTGGCAGCTATCCCTATGGTTTGCAGTTAATACTGGACATGTTACCTGTGGCCGTGCATAGCGGCGATACCATTAACAGTCTGGATATTGAACACGCATTGGAGCAATTGCGATCGGACATGCAAGCACCGGGGTATTTTCAAGAACTTGTGCGTGATTTTTTATTAACAAATCAACACCGAGTTTGTCTCACATTAAAGCCAGATCTAGATCTTGGGCAGAAAAAAGAGAAAGCAGAACAAGAAAAACTCGCCGCAATAAAATCAACATTATCTGATGCGGATAAACAGGCCATTGTTGAACAAGCCGTTGCGCTTAAACAACGGCAAGAACAAATCGACGATGAAAGTATTCTACCCAAAGTGGAAGTGAGTGATATACCGGGTGAAATGTATATTGCCCAGGGTGAGAAAACAAAAATTTCGCAAATGCCTGTACACATCTATCAGCAGGGCACCAATGGCATATGTTATGAACAGTTGGTTTTGGAACTGCCCAAGTTAGATGAGGACGCATTACAGATACTGCCATTATACGCTCGTTGCCTGACAGAGTTGGGTTCTAACGGTCGTAGTTATCTTGATACCCAGGCACTGATGGATGAAGTCACCGGTGGTATTTCCGCTTATACTTACATTCGTAGTGATGTGAATGATATCCAGCAATGTAAAGCTTATTTGATACTTTCCGGCAAGGCATTAAATCGTAATCAGGGGAAATTAGCTGATTTAATGCAGGAAACCTTGCTGAACATTCAATTCAATGAGCTGGATCGTATTCGCGAAATTGTTGCCCAACAAAAAGCGACCTATGAAAATAGTATTACTGGCAATGGACATGGCCTTGCGATGACTGCTTCCAGCTCGGGAATGAGTCCGGTCGCCATGCTAAAGCATGAAACCCGTGGTTTGGTGGGCATTAAAAAATTCAAACAACTGGATGCGGCGATAGAAGATCGTGCTGAGCTGGAAAAGCTGGCTGAACGATTCAACGCATTGCATCAAACAATCATCCAGTCACCTATGCAAGTTTTGTTGGTCGCAGAACCTTCAGCAAGTGAATCGCTTTTTAATTATCGCGCAGATAAATGGGCGCCTTATGCGGATAAGCAACAGGCCCTGTCAAAATTTGTTTTGCCAAAAGCTAATGATTTCAAATCTCAGTTTTGGATCACTAACACCCAAATAAACTTCTGCGCCAAGTCTTTCCCGGCAATTCCGGTGGGTCATGAAGATTCTGCGGCATTTATGGTGTTAGGAAGCTTTCTGAAAAACGGTTTTTTACATCGCGTGATCCGCGAGCAGGGCGGTGCATACGGTGGTGGTGCAGGTTATGATTCCGATGCAGCTGCTTTCCGCTTTTACTCTTATCGTGATCCGCGCATCGAAGAAACAATGGCGGATTTTAACCGTTCCATTGACTGGATGATAAGCACCCAACATGATGGGCTAAAACTGGAAGAAGCCATATTGGGTGTCATCAGTTCATTCGACAAACCGGCGTCACCGGCAGGCGAGGCAAAAAATGCCTTTCACAATGTCTTGTTTGACCGCACACCGGAGCAACGTCAGGCGCTGCGTAAGAAAGTGCTTTCAGTGAGTATTGATGATTTAAAACGTATTACTGAGAACTATCTGTCAAACGCTGTAGCTAGCGATGCAGTGTTATCGCATCAATCAGCGTTTGAGCAGTTGAAAAATCTTGAAATGACACCATATCATTTATAAGGCATTAGCATAAAAACTAAGCGTTATCTAACAGTGCTAAGGAACTTGTAATTTGCTACAATGTCTTACAATCTGTAGAACTTAAAAAGCCTACAGATTAAATCTTTGGGGACGACTTGGCTTCGACGGAGGTCGCGAAACCTGAGGTGCATGTCGAGAGTGCAGACTTCTCGTAAATCCATCTGTAATTTAAAGTATTCGCAAACGACGAAAACTACGCTCTAGCCGCTTAAACCGGCTGGACTCTTGGCAGTTACTTGCTTGTGAGGGCTGAGTTTACTTCGGTAGACACCCAAGAGTCATTTATCACAAGATCGCAGATTATGATTGTCTGGTTCATCATCTGCTAAAACCTTACAGAATCGCTGTGCGCTTTCCCTGCCGGTCGGGTAACGCCCAGCTAAACTAATAGATCTGGATAAACATGTAGAGCCGATGATGTAACGCTTGCGGACGCGGGTTCGATTCCCGCCGTCTCCACCAATTCAAAAAAACCTGCTGAGCAATCAGCAGGTTTTTTTTATGAAAGTGCCGATTTTCGTTTCTTTAGCATTAATTTTTCAAATGTCATTTTGGAAAATACTTAACAAAGGTGCTAATTATTTCCGCAAAGGAACAACTATGCCAACGTGTTGGATAATTGCAGGGCCAAATGGCGCGGGAAAAACTACTTTTGCGTTAAAGTATTTACCCAAGGTTGCCAAATGCACGCAATTTATTAATGCCGACCTAATTGCGGCTGGCATCTCTCCTCTAGCGCCTGAACGGGAAATGGTAATGGCCTCTCGCTTTTTTTTAAATGAGATCAAATCAGCAATTTCAAAAAAAATTGATTTTGCTTATGAAACCACTTTGGCTGGTCGTTCGTATTTGCGATTAATTAAGCGTCTTAAAACTGAGGGCTGGCGTGTAGAATTAATCTACTTGGCTTTGCCGGCTGTGGAAATATCTAAAATGCGAGTAGAAGAACGGGTACGCCACGGCGGACATAATATACCTGTTCGAGATATCGAACGGCGCTTTCCACGCAGCTTGGCGAATCTTCTTAATGAATTTAGTTATGCAGTCGATGAGTGCCAATGTTACCTAAATCAGAATGAATCACCCGATATTGTTTTTGAGCAGCAAGGTAATTCGCGCTTGGTGATTAACCAAGCCTACTACGATCTTTTGATAAATGAGGTCAAATATGAACGGTAATCCAATCACCCCTAGCGCGAAAAGTCAGGCTACGTTGAAAGCGTTGCGAGAAGCTGTTACAGAGGCTTTGGAAACGAAAAAGAAGCTAGGCCAATATGCAGTTATTTGGAAGGACGGTAAGCCTGTTGCGCAAGGCGATGATGCACCTCCAGTTCAAGACAATAAATAAAACAAAATTGCCAATCGAAACATCTAATAGTATTGCTGTATTTTTTTCTGCCGATCGGGTAACGCCAAGTTAAATTAATAGATACGGATAAACATGTAGAGCCGACGATGTAACGCTTGCGGAAGCGGGTTGCCGTAGCGAAGCGAAGGTACACTTAATGAAGCTCCGAAGGAGATTCTAAGTGCCGATTCCAATGGACAAGGATGCCCCGGTGCCGCAAAGACCAGGGATGGCTGAGAGCGGCTGCCGTCTCCACCAATTCAAAAAAACCTGCTGAGCAATCAACAGGTTTTTTTGTGTCTGAATGCTAAGCTTTTTGTAGTGAACGTTTATAGCATCTTGCATTTTAGAAAACCAATTCTCGATTTTCATTGTTCATTCTTGACCTTGACTAAGTCTGTAGCTACTATTTTTTATACGCATAATCAATGCGCATTGGAGATGAGTGAAGTTAATGGTTAAAAACACATCAGAAATCCCTTCGCGGCCACTCAAAAAAGCAACAAACCTTAGTATAAACAAGGAGTTGCTTGATCAGGCCCGGGAGTTCAATATAAATCTATCGCAAACATTGGAAGAAGCGATTACACAAAAACTCAAACTACTGCGACGCGAGCGTTGGCTGGAAGAAAATAAAAATGCCATTGAGGACTACAATGAGCATATCGAAAAAAATGGTGTGTTTAGTGATGGCTTTAGGCGCTTTTGATGGCCCAATTTGATGTCTGTCAGAATAACAATCCGCGTACACGAAAAACGGTGCCTTATTTGTTAGTTATACAAGCGGATATTTTGGATAATCTGGTAACCCAAGCTGTTGCGCCATTGTTTTCAGAAACAAAATTTGGACATCCTGTGAATATACTAAATCCTGTTTTTGAAATTGAAAACAAAAAGTATGTGTTATCAACTGCTGAATTAGCAGGAATTCCGAAAAAAAGTTTGGGCAAAAAGGTTTGCTCTTTACAAGAACATCGTCATGAAATTATAGCTGCGTTGGATTTATTATTTACTGGTGTCTAACATCAGTCTATATGTGAGTATCAATTAATCTCTACATTCTCGCCTCAGTGTTCTTCTGTGGGGATGCATGACAAGCTCACGCAATCTCATTCTTCTTATTCACATGTTTCATCAGTCCAGCAAAGGCTTGATACAGTTTCTCTAGTTTGTATATGACAAGCGAGTAATGTTTTGGTACCAAATTTTCAAACTCGCCACCATGGGGAGTTACAACTCATGAACATGTTGATTGATCCTTCTCAGTATCTCCTACAACGAAGGTTGATCCTGATAATACAATGCTTGAGATCTTCGATATGCATCATTATATAGTGCTCTGACTTCCTCATTGCTCAACAAGAATGCCTCATTCTCAGCAATAACTTGATTATCAGCCCTTGGAAAACGCTCATCTTTTCTTTTGGCGTATTTAGGGGATCTGATGAACTCCCAAACCAAGTCATTCTCCAGCAAACAGTAGATATCATAGTAGTGCCGCATGAAATTCATTGGGAATGCATTGTTTGCTCGTTGTTGACGGAATTTGGTAGAGACTGTCTGTAACTTTTCGACGAAGGTGTATCCCGGGTGGTAACATTTAACACTCTTTGCACGGTTGTCAGTAAATGATATATCAGCCGTCAGAGCATAGTCATACGCCCAAGAAGAAATAGTCAATTGTTCGTTTGGCGTGGTGTCATCAAAACCCAGTTCGAGTAATATGCCTTCTTTTAGTCCTTCTACATCTTCAAAATGACTTTTATATAAGAGGCGAATACCTCCACTTCGGTAGCGCGGGATATCATCAAATTCGACATCTCTGGTGACATCAGAAATACCAGGAATCTGAATATTCCCTGCTAACCACGCATAAAATGCTTGTCGTGATTCACGATGCTTTGCTTTATCCTGATTTTTCCCAATTTTCACATCGATCTCTGTACAGCAATCCTGATTAATTCGAATATCAATATCTTCCGAGAAGCGATGGATAATCTTATACCCCTTAGATAGAGATGTTCCGCCTTTCAATTCAAAGTTGAACCCTTGCTCTGAGAGACCATGAAGGCAGTGCATTATCCAGTAATCTTTTTCGACCAGTTGGGGAATGATTTTTTTGTTTGCAGCAACAATACGAATGAGGTCTGAGAACTCTGGGTGTTCATGAAGATACATATTATCGAGCGCTTGCACTTGATGAATTGGTGATTACGTTCTCAAAAAACTTTTTAGTTCGAACTTTTCCATACTTTCGCGCGGTAGACAGAAGTTTTTTGCTATCAAAAGATGCTACTTTGTTTGCTACTCGATCCAGCACTGCATCTTGGTCTTCTGCTACGCGATCAAGATTATTAAGAAGGTCAACCACAAGGAATTCTTCTGTCGCATTACGTGGAAACTTGGGTTTTAATTGAAAATCAAAGGTGCGTCCACCAAGGGTGTGAAGACCATGCCGTTTATGATTGTATACAACCTGAGTGTTATAGAGTTGGGTGGTACCCAGTCCTAAAGCGTTATATGAGTTCGGAGAGGTGAGCAGGAAGTCTTTATCTTTTAGGAATGATTCAACCAGCTTTTTGTCTTCAGCGGGCGCAACACCAAAAACTGTCTTCTTCGGGCAATAGTAAAGCCCATTCTGCAATTTTTGCAAAACACCGGCATCAACCAACTCTTTTAGATGGCGATCCACGCTTTTTGACCACTTTTCGAGATCAGCACGTCGGTAAACTTCGCCTTGTTTGAGTTTTCTTTTAAGTTTTTCAAGCTGCTTCATTTAAATATCCTCTTTTTAAATTATAGCAAGAATCCCTACAATAAATGAAAATTAATTAAAATATCATGCAGATATAAGAATAACCTATTGAAATTATAATATATAACAGAATCTACAAATATATATATCGGCAAAATACATACAATTGTAAGAAAATATAATTACTCTCAGTAGGAATTACTGCGGAACTTTTCTTGAAAAACTGGAAAACACCCCTATACTGATATTGTAGCTGCAGTAGGAGTTACTGCGGTATATTGCAAGGCGATATGTTGTGGTGCCTGCAGTAGTTACGAATGGAAATGTAGAGTCGAGTGCTGCAACACCCGGCTCTACGCTTGTTATTAACCTCAACCTGAAAGAAAAGGTAACAACGTGAAAATTTATACCATCAACTACGATCTTCGTAAACAACGTAATTATGAGCACTTATATGATGCGATTAAATCATACAGTAATTGGGCACATCCACTTGAGTCAATGTGGGTGATTCTTAGCAACAAAACAGCTACTCAGATTAGAGATCACCTCGTACAACACATCGATGGTGATGATCAATTAATCGTTGCAGGTGCAACAGGTGAAGCAGCGTGGCTTAATTTGGGTGATGATGTTTCTCGTTGGTTGAAGCAGCACATGTCCACTAACGCAATAGCATAGCAACACACACGCCCTCACGCTATTTGTGGGGGCGCTTTATCTAAAGTGATGTAAGATGAATGAAGTAACAACATCTCAACTGAAAGACTTGGCGAATGTTCGCACTGGGGTAACCTTGCGTACAGCGGTAACGCCGGTTGAAAACGGTAGTATCAATATCATCCAAGTCAAGGATGTAAGTAATAGTAATGAGATTAACTACCCTGAGATAACAAAAACAGAACTCAAAAACATAAAACAGGATCAATTTTTAAAAAAAGGAGATATATTACTCCGAGGCAAAGGGCAAAACCGAGGGGCGGCAATATTTGAGTTAGATGAAGATAACTACCAAGCCGCAAATCAATTTTGGATTATTTCCGCGACAAGTAATGTGCTGTTACCAGAGTATTTACACTGGTTCCTCAATCAAAAAAGGACACAACACCTATTGGCAAGAAGCAGTCAGGGGCCAACGACAACAACAATATCGTCAGCAATTACCTCCAGTGCCATCAACAATCTTGAAGTGATCGTACCGACGATGGAGAAGCAGCAAATTATTGCAAAGCTACAAAAAGCTTATCGAGAAGAAGAAAAACTAATCAAACAACTTATCAACAATCGTGAGCAGATGATGAACGCAATCGCTAATGACTTAATAAAAGAAATTTAAAAAGGTTTAGCAGTATGAATACACCAATAAATCAATCTGAAATCAACAAAGCTGTTTGGGAGGCCTGTGATACTTTCCGTGGCGTGGTAGATCCCAGTATCTACAAAGACTACGTGTTAACCATGCTGTTTTTAAAATACATCTCAGATGTTTGGCAAGATCACTACGACGATTACAAATTACAGTATGGTGATACACCAGAATTGATTGAAGAAATGCTAAAGAGTGAGCGCTTTGTTCTGCCGCCTGAAGCCAATTTTTGGCACCTTCATCACAAGCGACATGAAGCAGGCAACGGTGAACGCATCGACCAGGCGTTACATGCCATAGAAGATGCAAACCTATCAAAACTTCGCGATGTGTTTCAAGACATCAGCTTTAATTCCGGCAAGCTGGGTGATGATAAACAGAAAAACGACATTCTTCGCCATATTCTGGAAGATTTCGCAAAGCCTGAACTCAACTTGCGCCTCAGTCGCATAGGTAAGCTGGATATCATTGGCAATGCCTACGAGTTCTTAATCAAAAACTTTGCTGCCACCAGCGGTAAAAAAGCCGGTGAATTCTATACGCCACCAGAAGTATCAGACCTTATTGCAGAACTTTTAGAACCTAAAGAAGGGGATGAAATCTGCGACCCGGCTTGTGGTTCAGGTTCCTTGTTAATGAAATGTGGTCGAAGAGTGCGTGAGAATCATAAAGGCTCAAAAAAATATGCACTCTATGGGCAAGAGGCCATAGGTTCCACTTGGGCATTGGCAAAAATGAATATGTTCCTGCACGGCGAAGATAATCATCGTATCGAATGGGGGGACACCATTCGCAATCCCAAACTATTAGACAGCGAAGATACCTTAAAACATTTTGATATCGTTACCGCTAATCCACCGTTTTCGCTGGAAAAGTGGGGTTACGAAGTAGCGGTAGATGAAAAAGACAAAAAAACCGGTGAGAAAAAGAAAGGGGATCGCTTTGCTCGCTTCCGTCGAGGTGTGCCACCTAAAACCAAAGGCGATTATGCCTTCATCCTGCACATGATAGAAACGCTCAAACCAAAAACCGGGCGTATGGGTGTTGTGGTGCCGCATGGTGTATTGTTCCGTGGTTCATCAGAAGGGAAAATTCGCCAAAAACTGGTGGAAGAAAACTTGTTAGATACGGTGATTGGCCTACCAGAAAAACTTTTTTATGGCACCGGCATTCCTGCCGCCATTTTGCTCTTCAAAAAAACAAAAGCTGACAACAAGGTTCTGTTCATTGATGCCAGTCGTGCCTTTCAATCCGGGAAAAATCAAAACTTCTTACGGCAAGAGGATATTCAACAAATCATAACCACCTATCAAGCACGTGAATCGGTGGATAAATACGCCTATCTTGCCAGCTTTGATGAAATTAAAGAAAACGATTTTAACCTGAATATACCGCGCTATGTGGATACCTTTGAAGAGGAAGAAGAGATTGATTTACTGGCAGTGCGTAAAGAGCGCGAAGTGTTGAAATCTCAGTTAGCAGAGTTGGAAATCGAGATGGACAAGTATCTTGAGGAGTTGGGATATGGCGTATGAGGGTTCAATCACTCTGGGTAATATGTTCACTTCAAGTAAAGAAAAAGGAAAATCTGGGCTTCCCACTCTGTCTGTAACTTTGAATAATGGTCTTGTTTATAGAGATGAGTTGGATAGAAAGACAGATACGAATTTGTCGCCGGAACAGCATTTACTTGTTAAAAAGGGGTATATCGCATACAACATGATGCGTATGTGGCAAGGTGCTTCAGGTCTTGCCAATAATGAGGGAATAGTGAGTCCTGCTTATGTTGTGTTGGCACCAACAAAATATACAAATAGCCTATACGCGGCTTACTTGTTTAAAAGCCCAAGGATGATCTATTTGTTTTGGGCGTATTCGTATGGATTAACCAAAGATAGACTGAGATTATATTATAACGATTTTAAAAGAATACCGGTTTCTGTCCCTTCGGTAAAAGAACAACAAAAAATAGCCAAAATTCTCTCCACCTGGGACAAAGCCATAGAAACAGTCGAGCAGCTTATTGAGAATAGTCAATTGCAAAAGAAAGCGTTAATGCAGCAGTTGTTGACAGGGAAGAAGCGGTTGCCGGGGTTTGGTGGGAAATGGAAAAAGTTAAAACTGAAAAGCGTTGTCGAAGTTGTATATGGTAAATCTCCAAAAGAAATTATTTCGGATGAAGGAAAGTATTTTGTTGTAGGCACTGGAGGATTTTCTGGAAAAACTGACGCAATTATGTGTAAAGGCCCAAGCGTCGTGATTGGGCGAAAAGGAACAATACATAAGCCAATATATTTGGATGAACCATTTTGGGCTATTGATACGACGTTCTACTGTACACCAAAAAAGGATTGTTGTATTAAATGGTTTTACTATGCAATTAGCTCGATTAATCTGAAAAAGTACAATGAAGCGTCGGGTGTACCAAGTTTATCGCGAGAAACGCTCTATTCAATTAAGTTGTTGGTTCCTGATGTTGATGAACAAGAAAGAATCGCCGAAGTTTTATCTTGCGCAGAGAATGAGATACATATATTGAATAGCCAAGTAGAGTGTTTAAAGCAAGAGAAAAAATCCCTAATGCAACAACTCCTAACCGGCAAACGCCGCATAGTTGTAAAAGAATCTGTTGCAGAAGCAGAGTCTGCATAGGTAATCAACATGAACCACGTTCCCGAAACCAAAGAAGCTTACAGTTCACAAATTCCTGCATTGCAGTTGTTGATGACGATGGGCTATGACTATCTACCACCCGAGCAAGCAACAGCAGCAAGAGATAATAAGTTGAATTCTGTGTTGTTGCGTGGTGTGTTGGTTGATGAGCTTAAAAAACGGGAATTCATCTTTAAGGGGAAATCACACCCACTCTCTGCCAGCGCCATTGAGCAAATTGTGCGGGAATTGGAAGCGCCATCGTTGAACGAAGGTTTATTGATTGCCAATGAGCGCATTTACGACAAACTCACCTACGGTATAACTGTCACCGAGTTTATCGAGGGGAAGAAGTATTCTCCTACCATTCAGGTGATTGATTGGCAGAATGTGAACAGCAACCAGTTTCATGTGACCGATGAATTTGAAGTGCTAAACACCAATGGCACCAGTACAAGGCGACCCGATGTTATCTGTTTTGTGAATGGCATTCCCTTGGTAGTGATTGAAGCAAAACGACCTGATGGACATAACCCGAATAAGGATATGTTGAAAGAGGGTATATCCCAACAAATAAGGAATCAACGTAATAGTGAGATTCCCCATTTATTTGCGTACAGTCAGTTATTGTTATCAATTAACGGTATTGACGGGCGTTACGCCACCACAAAAACTCCAGCAAAGTTTTGGGCAAAATGGAAAGAGGAAGAGTTTAAGGAAGCGCTCTTTGTCAAATTCAAGAATAAAGCACTTACTGTAAAACAAAAGCAGGCGCTATTTAATCACCGAGAACTTTGGGTAAGAGATTATTTTGACGAACAGGCGAAAGGTGAGATGTTGCCCACCGATCAAGATCGTCTATTGATAAGCCTGCTGACACCAGAGCGATTGTTGGAGTTTATCCGCTATTTTATTCTTTTTGATAAACGAAATGGAAAAATTGTCGCCCGTTATCAGCAGGCTTTTGGTGTAAAAGAGATGCTAAAGCGGGTTAGCCATATAAACAACAAAGGTGCCCGTGAAGGTGGTGTTATCTGGCATACCACGGGTTCTGGCAAATCCTTCAGTATGGTTTATCTTTGCAAAGCGCTGATTCAAACCCCGAACCTTAAAGAATGCCGAATAATCTTGGTGACAGATCGTAAAGATCTTGAAAAGCAGTTAAGTAAAACTTTCATGACCAGTGGGGCATTTGGTTCAGAGAGAGCAACCACCAAAGAGGGGGAGAGGTCAAAGGTCAAATCAGGAAAAGATTTGGCAAAACGTATCGGTCAGGGCACGGAAAGAATCATTTTTACCATCATCGACAAATTTTCCACCGCATCAAAACAGCCGGAGTGTTATAACCCCAGCGAGAACCTGATTGTGTTAATCGATGAAGGGCATCGCAGTCACGGCGGTGAAACCCATCAACGAATGCGCAATGCCTTACCCAATGCTGCATATATCGCTTTTACCGGCACACCCTTGTTGAAGGGGGATAAAACCACCAATAAATTTGGTCCGATCATTCACGCCTACACCATGCAACGTGCGGTAGAGGATGAAACTGTTACTCCACTGCTTTATGAAGAACGAATCCCCGAGTTGGATTTAAACGAAAAAGCCATTGATAACTGGTTTGAGAAGATAACCGCCGGTTTAAGTGATCAGCAAAAACGGGATTTAAAAAAGAAATACACCAACAAAGGGGTGATTTACGGTTCAGCCAATCGCATTGAATTGATCGCATGGGATATCTCTCTGCATTTTACCGAGAAGGTCAAACCCATTGCACACGAACTTAAAGGTCAGTTAGCAACAGAAAATAGAATTTCAGCTTTGCGATATAAGAAATATTTGGATGAAATTGGATTGGTAAAAAGCGCTGTGGTGATGTCTGCTCCTGACTCGCGAGAAGATCATGAGGAGGTAGATGATGCTCATTTACCAGAGCTGCAAGAGTGGTGGAAAAATAATGTTGGCACCCAAAGTGAAGAGGATTATACGCAAGATGTCATCAATGATTTTTCTTGTGATGATGGGCCTGATATTCTGATAGTAGTTTATAAGTTGTTGACCGGTTTTGATGAACCTCGAAATACTGTGTTATATATCGACAAGCCCTTAAAGCATCATAATTTGATACAAGCAATTGCCCGTGTGAACCGACTGCATGAACAGAAGCAATACGGTTTGTTGATCGATTATCGCGGAATTTTGAAAGAGTTGGATACTGCCATCAAAGAGTATCGTGATCTGGCAGAAAACACCCAAGGTGGTTTTGATGTTGGTGATATTGAGGGGATGTATCATCAGGTGAATACCGAATATAAACGCCTACCCGGTTTGCATCGTGAATTGCTCGCGATTTTTAAGGATGTGAAGAATAAAAGAGACACGGAGCAATATCGCCAGATTTTAATTCCCAAATATACGGAAGATGACAATGGTGAAACCTATGACACTCACCAAAAAGTCAGGGAAGATTTCTATCAAGCCCTAACTGAATTCGGTTTATGTCTGAAAATTGCGTTAGGTTCGAGCAGTTTTTATGAAGACCATAGTTTTTCCGAAGAGGATATTAAAACCTATAAAGAAGATCTACGTTTTTTCACCGGTTTACGGAAGATCGCGAAGCTCGATGCACAAGAGACCGTTGATTATAGTGTTTATGAAAAGCAAATCAGTAACCTTGTTGATAAGCAGGTGGTTGGTGAAGGCATAAAAGAACCGGAAGGGGTCTATCTGGTTGGTGAAATGGGTGTGGAAGACCCGAAAGAGTGGAGTGAAGAAAAAACCCGTAACGAGACCGATGTGATCCGTACCCGATTGAAACATAGCATCGAGCAAGACCTGGCAAATGACCCTTATGCGCAACAGGTGTTTTCAGAGCTTCTGAAAGCAGCAATTTCAGAAACAGAAGCGATGTTTGAACACCCTTATAAGCAATATGTGCTGTTCAAAGATTTAGAAGATAAATTAAAGAAACGGGAAGTAGACACAGTTCCTGATAAGTTTGGTGATAACAAACACGCCAAAGCTTATTTTGGATTATTTCGTTTGGTGTTAGGTGAAGATGCTGTCAACCAAAAGTCTGATGATGAAATTGACGTACTTGTTGAAAAGGCAAAATGGATTGATGATGTTGTGAATAATGCCGTTGCTGAATTTTCGTTGAACCCTCAAAATATTGAAGCAGCGATTCGTAAACAGTTATTACCCGTTATATTTAAGTTGATTGGTATGGATAAAGCAAAAGAATTAGTCGAACAGGTTATTCATATAACGCGTGTTGGTTTATCTTCTGAAAAGGATGATTAATTAGTGAATCTCAGTATTTGCTATGGGGATGAACGTATTCCTTACACCATTAATCGAGTTGAGCAGCGAAAGCACAAAATTAAGATTAATGTTTATCCCAACGGTAGGGTTCAGATTGATGCCCCATTAGACAGCACTCAACAAGAAATCCAACAAGCAATCTATAAAAGGGCGCGTTGGATATATAAGCACCTGAGCCAAATTCAGGGTCGAACAGAATTCGTACTACCGCGCAAATATATTAGTGGCGAAAGTCATTTTTATATGGGGCGACGTTATTCACTGAAGATTGAGGTGAGAAAGAGAAAACCAACTGGTGTGAAATTGTTTCGAGGGAAATTGGTAGTTACGATCCGTAGCAAACAGCAAGAAACTGTTCAAACACTCTTGGCGGAATGGTATCGCGAAAGGGCTGGATTGGTATTTAATCGCAGGATGGACGAATTATTACCATCTATTATTTGGCTCAAAAATGATGCGCCCCCTCTGCAAATTCGAGAGATGAAAAAACAATGGGGCAGCTGCTCTCCCAGTGGCAAGATTCTGTTGAATATTCACTTAATAAAAGCACCACGGGAATGTATCGATTATGTGTTGCTCCATGAGTTGTGCCACTTAAAAGAGCACAATCATAGCCCTAAATATTACCGTATGCTGGAAAAATTACTGCCTAATTGGCGTGAGGTTAAGGAAAAGCTTGATGGTATGTCTGAGTTACTTCTCAATAGTTAAATGAACTCGGATATAATTGTTGCTGTAGAATCCGTTATTGCAGCAATCGACAAAGGTGATGCTAAGCTACTTTTCAATCTGATGACGGAAGATCACAGGTTTATTGATTCTGCCGGCAAGGTCGATTCAAGCCGTGAAAATATGAAACCCGGATGACGGCAATCGAGGCTTTGTCCTGGAAATTAGAATTGAAATATCAGTCGCCCGGAAAGCAATCGTGGAGAATGGCAAGATAAAGCTTTGGCAGGTTTATGCAGATTGGACCGAAGGTTGTAAAATCATTGAAGAAGATAAAAAACAGTAGTCTTTAGCTGGCGCTTATGTCATTTCAGACTCATCAAAAAACTTTTAATTTAGTACCAAACTTATGATTCAATTTCACCTAACCAAAAAACTCGCCAAAGACATGAAAGAACATGTCCAGCTGAGTACCGAAGTTAACCATCAAGCCATGCAATGGTATGCCAATATTGTCACTGTTGCGCGGCGAAAATGTATCATTGCGATGGAATTACAAAGTCGCTACGTGATGATTTTTTGTGGCATGACTAAAGAAGAGTTTGAACAATTTCCAAAAACTTTCCAGGAACGTTTGTGGCGTGAGGTTTTGGCACTGTGTGAAGAAGAAGTTAATGAAAACGTTCTCACAAGAATATCAGATCAAGTGTTATGTCTGGCCAATGAACAGAATTACCAAGAAGGACACGATCGCTCAGTCAGCACACATATAAATCAGGTTGCACAAAGTCTGGAAATATATGTTCAGTATCAGGGGTATGATTTACCAGTAAGCAGTGCTGCGGCTTTTGAGTTTGGTGTTCGAGAAAATCAAATGATTCGCAAGAGAAAAGAGGACAAGGACTATTTTCGTCCTATAGAAGTTTTTCGCGAATTTTGGTTGCATTTGGAAGTTTAGCACTACAGGCGGTATGGGATTCGCAGAACAGAGGGAGCCAGAAATTTTCATACATAATCTGTAATAGTCCAGACCCGATCTGACAGTTACCAGTTTTTAGAAGTGACTGTCAGGTCAAGTTTAAGCTACAGACTTCTCCTGCCAGATTTTTTTCCCATCAAGCATTGTTTCCTTCGGTGTTCGACC
>Ga0316207_10000096_pt1 | contig 190115 bp, 182 predicted proteins | sample 6weekpyrite_MG_FD_204943 | JGI IMG/M metagenome (GOLD analysis project Ga0316207, IMG submission 204943) | Microbial mat bacterial communities from mineral coupon in-situ incubated in ocean water Damariscotta River, Maine, United States -... | ecosystem: Environmental > Aquatic > Marine >...
GCTAAGGTGGGTGTAGGACATGGTTTGCTCCCTCTAGAATAAAGTTGTCAGAAACCTCATTCTATCTGTTACGCAAACTATGTCCTACTTTGAACCATCACTGTCGCACTTCGAAGTGGAATCCACCGTAAACTGTCACCGTAATTGGAATTCGGGGGAGGATTTCGCATTTTGCAGGGGAAATTCATTGTGTCCCCAGAATTTCATTTTTATTCTCAATAAGTGAAGAATCTTACGGACTTTAAGTGCTTCATATTTTTTTCACAATTTGGATGTTCATCTCCACATTTGTCCATGATTTCACTCGGATCAAATTCAAAAACCCCCTCATCATCAGGGAGAACAAAACTATATGCAAGGGACTCTCCGTCCCATTGAAATACTAACTCAGCTTCAGGATATAACGACCTTAAATCATTTAGGGTCATGCCGGTTTTTACACCATCTTTCGTCATCAATTTTTTAGATTTTGTCGACAACCTCCAAACAGAACCGGTACCATCTTCACTATCAAGGATTGCTTTTACAGTTCCACAATCGTTAATTTTAAAAACATATCTTGAATAAGTTTCTCCCTCCTGCATAAATTTTTCAACAGTTGTATTTTTATAAACTTTTAAAAGGTCTTGAATTTTATCACCTACTGTCAGGCTGCATATTTTTCCTTTTGATAATTCAGGCTGAAACGCATTTGCGCATGCAGCACAACTAATACAACATAATATCCCAACAACTAAAATACGCACGCTTCATTCCTTTCGATAATTCATTTTGCTCTCTAAATCAATGGGGTTAGAGTCTAAGGTATCCCCACAAAGGTGGAATCCACCTCAATCAATTTACTCTGACCCTGAGGTATCCTTTACTCTGACCCTGAGGTATCCTTAATTGGATTGTGCACCACTTCTGACATGGCTGCGGCAAAGATGCCTGTTGGCATCGCGACAAGACCGATTCCAGCAAGGGCATAGACCCCACCGGCTATTTTGCCGAGTACTGTGATAGGATAGACATCACCGTAGCCAACAGTTGTGAGTGTTGCCATGCCCCACCAAAGTGATCTTGGTATGCTGCCGAAAGTACCGGGCTGAATATCCCCTTCTATGAAGTAAAGCGTTGTCGCAGCCACCAGCATTAATAAGAGCGCGAAGGTAATGCTCAGGGCGAATTCCATGCGCCGTGATTTTATGGCTGTGTAGAGGCGCATCAGTGCGCTGTTCACGCTTGGAATACGGGCGAGCTTGAGGATGCGTAGTAAGCGCAATAACCTCAGTAACAATATCTCAGATCCCGCGCCGAACCAGAAGGGCGCGACGGTGATCAAATCAATGATAGCCGCAGGAGTAATCATATACTGCAATCGACCGATGATGCCTGTGTAGCGACTATCTTCCCCAACGACCCATAGCCGCAGCAAATATTCCACACTAAATACATACAAAAATACCTTGTTCAAAAGGGCGAAACTTGATGCATATGCTGTTGATAATGTAGGCTCAGTTTCTAGCACTGCGGACATGACACATGCCAGAACCAAAATAACGATGACCTTGTTGAGTGGCGACAATCCACTATGCGGCCAGCATGTTGGGTCGAGGTGAGTATGAAAGAACTTACGCATCATTTTTACCCCGATCATCAGAAAGAATTTCTTCGAAAAAATTAATTATGTCTGGTTGATAGTTTCGATATGCTTCTGTTCGTTCACTAAAAAATATTTTCCGGTCTTGACCTATCAGATTATCAATTTCGGCTATGACGTCTGATTTGTATTTTCCAATATGTTTTTTTAACATTTTAGTTGACCTGCCCCAATTGAGTGTACCATCTTTTAAGTTAGACTTTTTGCACTTTTACCGTCCTGCTATGACGGCTGGAACATAGTGTAAGCCAAAACAGCAGGACGGGGGATTTTTTTTTGGTGCGGGCGGTTTATAACCCAAAGAACTGTGGGGACAGCATGAAGCTCCCCCTGTTTGACGGATGCTTTAAAATGGCGACAATGCTATTGAAGGCGTATCCTGATGATCACAAGAAGAACCTATGATCGGGGGCTGTCTCTCTATTGGTATACAGGGCGAGATTCTTAAGGGATTTAGGGGGGGAATCAGGGTGAAAAAGACTGTATTTCTGCGCAGGAAAAATCCACTTCCCCCCTTCTTAAAAAAGGGCGGGAAGTGGGAATTCCTGCCTAACTGCTCCATCCCGTTCAGGTTTTTATTATGCACAAGTTAATATGATCTGCGCAATCTTTACTTTGGGAAAAGTCTTATATTATAAGGCTTTATGTCCAATAAAAGCTTGATCTCGCAGTTTGCTTGTCGTCCTGTCCCGTTCTTCTGAAGAGAAAAGTTCTAAACAATCTATCAATATTAGCTATGAATAATATTATAGCCGACAGTGCTATAAATGGAAGAATAAAATGAGAAAAAAATCAACTTATTATGGATAGAAAAATAACAAGAATAACAGCGGCAACTGCAAGCATAATCAGGGTGCTGTTATCGTTTGATTTCATTGATTTTTTTTTATTGCGGTGAAATTTGCTCATTTTTATCCCCTTATATACCAACATTTCCAATGTAAATTATACCATATATATGAAGCGCACCAAATATATTCTTTTGTGGCCGCTCTGATCAGTCTGAGCAAAGAGAATTTTGCTTTCCTGTGGGGAATGGATTATGATAAAATCATGTTAAAAGAAGGACATAAGGCGGTTCGCCTGATTATTGAGGGTCGGGTTCAGGGGGTCTGGTTCCGTAACTGGGCCGTTGAGGAGGCGGCGAATCTCAATCTTGATGGCTGGGTCAGGAATCGGGCGGACGGCAGTGTGGAGGCTTTATTGGTGGGGCCGGAGGGTCAGGTGGATCAGATGATTCGCCACTGCCATCAGGGGCCGAAACTCGCGCGGGTAAAAAAAGTAAAGCTTATCCCGGCCCAGGGAATCACTCCAAAAGGATTTGTACGAAAACCAACGGTGGATGTGGCCGCGCGGCGGGGCGGGGATGCAACAGAATAACCGGGAAATCTTACCGGGCCACAGAAAAGAAAAAGAAAAAGAAAAGAAACAGAAAAGAAACAGGAGTGAAGCAGAGGGGAAAGCAGGGGGCCTTCACATTTTACAGCCAAAAAGCCCGGAGAGGGAAATGATGGATTGATCGCCGGAGCTTCCGGTAATGCTCATCACCCCCTTGGGGATGCGGATTCCCTCGACCACATTACGGCTGGACGTGGTCTGGAGGCGCAGGTGCAGTTTTTTTTCGCCGCTGGTGAATTTCTGTCGCTGAAACAAACCATCAATAATTTCCACTTCCGCGCTTGTTCTGACGGCTTCAAACGAATGGCCACCGGCATAAACCTGGGCAATATCGGAACCCGCCCGCTGGAAAAAGACCAGTGGCCGGCCTTGTTTTTCCTCCCACAGGAACAGGCCACATTTGCCCTGTGCCAAGGTTTGGGCTGGCAGGCCTTCAGTCTTGGCTTCAGGCCCCAAATCCTGTAATGAGGCCTTATCAAGGGGTTTTGAAGTGCATGCGGCGATGCTCAGAAAAGCCATCAAGGTCATTATGGTCTGCATGAAGAATTTACACATATTCATTCCTGTGGAATTTGGGACAGCCAATATTGGTCTGTCTCTTTAAAGCCATTTTGCCTTAACATATTTTGTAAAGCAATATTCTGATTGAGGGCGGTGAGCTTTCTCAAACGCACTATCGTCTCCATGCCTTCTTTTCCCATTTGGGCCGTCAGGCTTAAGGGCAGGGAAGCATCTTCGCTGGCCAAATTCATATACAGACCACCATCACGGCATTGGCCTTGCCCCGTCATGATAATTTCTTTTCCTGCCAGCGCCGCAAGGGGGCCGGTTTTGAAATGGGCCTGAGCGTTCATTTGTCCCGCAATACACGAATTACGGCCTTTCAGCATCATGTTTTGCCCTTGTATGGAGAGTATGGCTTTTTGCCTGATATTGGCCAGAGGCAAAGAAATTTCGCTTTTTATGTCAATCCGGGGGAAGGACCATGCGCCCTCTTTGCGACCGCCAATATGGCCTGAGATATTTTTCGTGTCCCCCATCAGGGTGAAACGGCCATATGGATCGCCCAGAAAGAAAGATTTTGGATGCAGCGTGAAGTCCAGCCGTTCAAAATACTGCCCGTCAAAGGTTACATGGCTGAGGCGGCCCTGCCACACGCTTCCGGCGGCCGCATTGAATTTCAGCCCTGCCGGTGTGCCTGCAATCGTGATTAAGGAGGCCGGCAGTTTAAAGACAGAAACCAGCAAAAAGGTTATGAGAAAAAGAAGCGGGAGGGTTTTTCTGCTGTGGAGGATTTTCAACAAAGACTGCGCCATCATTCTTCGTCCTTAAAAGATACCTGGGCCCTGAGGTTTTGTTTGTCGTGATTGGGGTTGAGAGAGATTTTCCGGGCCTTGATGGCGTATTTTGTTTCCAGCATCGTAAGCCAGGCAAATAAATCCCCTCCCGATACTTCGTTGAACCAGACCCCGAGCCCACCATCAAGACCGGGTTGCAGGCGGCTGATATTTATGCCCTTTATCTTTGCGCTCTCGGTAATGGCGGAACGGATGGAATTTACCGTGGCCTGTTGCCGGGCGGGGCTTTGTGTTTCTTGCCTATCTAATTGGGCGATGATCCGGCTTACCCGTTCGTAACGGGATTTTTCAGACAATAAAGCCCGTTCGCTGGCGGCATTATCCTTTAACAAGGGGCCCACCACCAATAGATAAAATAAAACCAGTATTATGCTCGCGCCACCAAGCAAAAGCATCAGTTTTTCACGCTCTGTAAGATTTGGCAGGTCATATTTCATCATTGCATCACCGAAAGATCAAAATCATTATAGACGATTGTGCCGTCCTGACGGCCCCCCTTGTCCAGGACGGTTATTCCGGCCTGCTGAAAATTCGCTTTCAATTGTTCAGCACTGGCAAAATCGGTTGAGGCCACCGTCAAAAACAGGCTTTTCCGGTTATTTTGAACATCATATCGAAATGTCTCAAGATTGATGCCTTTGGTCTGGAAAATTATGCCAAAAACCTTGTCAATCAATGTCAGGGCAGATTGTCCGGACAATGTCTGATGATTTCCGGCCCGTGCCTTTAACTGGGCCTCTACATCGACGATGCGGCGCACTTCGGGGTATTTTTCCTTAAAAAGTGCAAGCTGGGCATCCTGATAGGTGCGGCGCTGCTGTTCATTTTTATGGGTATCGAGGCTGATCGTGATGAACCATAGGGCAAAAACACTCAAAGCGAGAAGAGAGGCGGTTTTTAAATATTTTATATAATTCATCACGGGAAGGCGAGGGTTATAGGCCCCGGTGGCAAGGCCGGAACCCGGGGGGTCAATCCGCTCATGCCCCTCAATGTCATGGCATTGGCACAGGTTTAAGGCAGGGAATAAATCCGCCGATATGCTAAAACCTGTACCATCACTGTTGCGTCCGGTTATGACATTATTTTCGCGCATTATATTTGTGCCTGAAACCGGCACCGGCATCATCATATAATCCGGCCAGATCCCTTTCAGGGTCAGATCCTGCGCGCGCGCCAGATCCTTCACATTCTGCATCAGGTCCCTGTCACACAGGGCCACAAGATATTCCCCGTTATCATAAGAATCCAACAGGGCAAAATGGCATTCATTTTCTTTTGTGGATAGCGTGTCCGACATGATGTTGGGAATGATTTTTAAGAGCTTGCCAGCGGGCATTTTGGGCAGGGAAATCCGGAAGCTGCTGATTAAAGCACCGGAAATCACCGCAATGACACCATTCTTAACGGGTTTGAAAATGATATGATCTTTAAATTCATTCATTTTTCTAGGCTCCGAATTGACGATGGCTGAGCTGGTGGCTTCCATCCGGGTGAATTTTAATCATGGCGGAATACCTCTGCCTGTAATCCAAAATCTTCACATCAACGACGAAATAAAACCTGTGTGGTTTAAAGCCGATCTGCGCGCGTAATTTCTGTTCAATAGTGCGGTCTTTCAGAACCTCATGGCGCCAGAAATCCGCAGCATTTTCATAACCGGAAGCCGGACGTTCATCAATCAGTCTCAGGGCTTGATTCAGGGATATTTCCCCGCCCAGAACAGCAGGGATCAGCAGGGCCTTGTCGGCCTCAAGACTGTTGATGTTAAGCGCTGTCACCAGACTGTCTTCCATGCAGACAAAAGGCTTCAGAGCTTTGATGAGGGAAGGGTTATAACCGCGGATCAGGCGCATTTCCCTAATATCCATGATGGGGTGATTATTGGCCCTATAGGGGTTTTTCAGCAGGCTGTAGGCCGCATCCTCAGCGCCCTGAACCAGAGGTCTGTTGTCGCTATCCTGCCAGTCGGTGAGGGCGGCGGCAAGGCTTCGGGCTTCAATATCGCCCAGCCCCAGCCCATTTAACAAACGTATATACTGAAGGCGGGCCTCTTCATGGGCCGTATATTTTCCCGCATCATTCAGTTGCACCAGACTGTTGAGATTAAAACAATTGCTGTTTTCGCTGAGCCTGCCGCTTACACTGCCATTATCAACAGGAACTGTAATTCTTCCCACCTCTGTATTCAGGCCCAGGGTGGAAAATAAGACGGCATTATCCACAAATTCCTGGGCCTTTTTAACCGCAACAATTTCTGCGGCCAGTGCATATTCCCTGGCCTGAACAAGGCTTTTTTCACCGACAAAACGCCGCACCTCAACATTCATCTGATCCATAGCGCTGACGGCAATGGCGCTCATCACTGAGACCAGCATCAAAATAGTGATCAGGGCCGCGCCAGTTTCATTCTTTCTGTTTTCAGTTTGGGGCATGGTCATGAGGAGGCTCCCAAACGAAAAAGACTGTGATAGGTGCGCTGGTTATTATGGTGGGGTTTTTTATGGGCGGATTTAAAATGCCACTGAAACTCAATGGCTTCAGGATCACTGTCTATTAAATTGTCACTGTCTATTAAATCCAGATTAGCCGCAGGCCCGCCTGTGCGCGGATCTGTCTGTGAACTGATCCATTGCGACGCGACAAAATATTTTACATGCAAAGCCGTAAGATCCTTTAAAAGAATATAATCTGTATAGGCGGTTTTTTCGGTGGGATTTGGCCGCCTGTAGGTGCGGCGGATTAAATTCTGGTCCCTTAAGCGATATTCCACATTCTGCAGGGGCGAATATTCCAACCCGACGACGGCCTCCATGGCGCCTGTACGCATGAATTGCAGTATGATTTGATCTTTATCATCCGTTTCATTCTTTGGCAGGGAAAATCCGGGTCGTTTAACAAAATGCATCAGATCATCGCGCATGATCTGCCGGCTTTTGGCCAGAGATTGAAGGCGGGAGATATTCTCTTCAAGGACTTCATCGCCCTTGAAATAACCAGACATGATCATTGTGGTCATGACGGAAACCACGGACAGAAGAAAAATGCCCACCAGAACTTCCATGAGACTGAAACCGGCTTGATTTTGCGGGATTATTTCATTTTGCGGTTTCATTGCACCCTCCGGCCTGTGGTCAAAGCGGCCAGAACAGAATTGTCGCCCGGTCTTTTCACATCAATGGCAATCATCATCATTTTCTGCCCCGGAATCTTTCGGTTCCGCGCCGTCCATTCATAAGAAATGCCGCCCTGTTCCTGTGTGCCGCTGAGAAGACCCGCCACAGGGGCTTCTTTTTGAATGGTCATTAAAATCGCAACATTTTCCGCAACCATCATGGCCAGTTCTTTTTCCTGCAAATCCGCGGCATTGCGCAGCATGGAAGCCTGATTTCCAATCATCGGCACAATAGCCAGCGAGAGAATGGCCATGGCGACCAAAAGCTCCAGCAGGGAAAAACCAGCCTCATTGTTGCGCGCGTTCATCATCTGTTTATTTTTCGTCTTCTGTGGGCCAGTTGCCAATATCACGCTCCAGGCCTTCACCGCCCAAACGTCCGTCCGCCCCGAATGAGAAAATATCAAACGGGCCATGATTGCCGGGGATCAGATATTGATAATCATTGCCCCAGGGGTCTTTGGGCAGTGATTTGATATAGGCTTCGGTGCGATAGGCGCTGCCTGCTGCATCGGTGAGAATATCAAGCCCTTTTTCCATGGTGGGATAATGTAAATTATCCATACGGTACATTTCCACGGCCTGTTCAACTGATCTGATGTCCGCGCGGGATTTTTCCACCATGGCCCGGTCCTGACTGGGCATTACATTGACAATCACAACCGTGGTCAAAAGCCCCATGATCACGATGACCACCATCAATTCTATCAGGGAAAACCCATCTTCATTTTTTATGGATTCCTGATCGGCCAAAATTTCCCGCGTGGATTTTTTCATAAAAATATCGAGCCAGTTTTTCATCTTATTTCCTAAACAAGTACCATTTTATTAAGTTGCATGATCGGCAGCATGATCGACATAACAATCAGCCCCACCATGATGCCCATGATGATGACAATCATCGGTTCCAAAAGCCCAAGGGCGGTTTGGGTGAAACGGTCAAATTCATTTTCCAGATGATCGGCCACTTTGATCATCAGCGGGGCGAGGGCGCCGCTTTTCTCACCTGCCGCACACATATGCACCACAAGCGGCGGGAAGACGGCTGATTTTTTCAGGGCCTGTGACAGGGCGCTGCCCTCACTCACATCATTATAAGCCCCTTCAAGCCCGCGTTTGATCTTGTCATTTTTGATGGTTTCAATGGCGGCACGCATGGACTGGAGTATGGGGCTGCCGCCTTCCACCAATGTGCCCAGGGTTCGGGCAAACCGCGCACCGGACACGGAACGGATCAAACGTCCCATCAGGGGCAGACGCAGCAAAAAAGCATCGCGACGATATTTAACCGCAGGTTTCGCCATCAATACACCGGCCAAAAAGCCCGCCAAAATCATGAAAATTAAAAGATACAGACCATAATCCACCAGAAAATCAGACACAGCCATAACCGCCACAGTCAGCAGGGGCAGGTTTGCCTCATAACTGTCAAATTGGGCCACCACTTTGGGCACCACAAAAATCATCAGCAGGCTAAGCACGGACAGGGCGACAACGGACAGGACAGACGGGTAAATCAGCGCCGCCTGTATCTTGCTTTTCACGTCCTGACTCTTTTCACAAAAGTCGGCCAGTTTTTCGAGCACAGCCCCAAGGTCGCCGGACATTTCCCCGGCCCGCACCATGGCACGGTATAATTTATCAAAGGATTTTTTCTCCGCCGCCATGGCTTCGGACAGATATTTGCCTTCCACCACCTGAGAACGAAGCCGGGTCAGGACGATCTTTGCCGCTTTATTTTCACTCTGGGCCGCCAGTGCCGCCAATGTCTCATCCACGGGTGTTCCGGTGGAAATCATGGTGGCCATCTGGCGGGTGATCATCACCAGATCAGTTTCAGAAATATGAATGCGTCTGAAATCAAACAATCCGGACGGGCCTTCACGTTCTTTTAAAGCCAGACTGATCCGGGTCGGATAAAGGGCGGTGGCTTTGAGCAGGCGGCGGGCATCGCGCATACTGTCGGCGGCAATGACCCCCTTTTTCCGGCGGCCAGCCTCATCAATGGCCTGATAATTATAAGCGGGCATTTTGATCCTCCCTCAGGCGTGTGACCCGCATAATTTCTTCCAGACTGGTTTCACCCTTAAGCAGCAGTTTTTCGGCACTGTCGGCCAGATTATCGGATGATTTAAAGGCGTGATCGGCCATTTGTTTCTCACTGGCGCCGTTCAGGATCAACTGGGAGAGGGTTTCATCAATTCTGACAAATTCATAAATGCCCCTGCGGCCCCGATAACCTGTATGGTTACAGTCTTTGCACCCTTGCGGGTGAGAGAGAAATAATTCTTCATCACCATGACGGCCCAACTGGCTTTTTTCATAATCGGAGGCCGGTTTAGAGCTTTTGCAATTTTCACAGAGCCTGCGTACCAGACGCTGGGCCAGAATGCCTTTTAAGGATGAGGAGAGCAGGAAATGTTCAATGCCCATATCCGCCAGACGGGTAATGGCGGCCACGGCGCTGTTGGTATGAATGGTGGACAGAACCAGATGTCCGGTCAGACTGGCCTGAACCGCCATCTCAGCGGTTTCAATATCACGGATTTCGCCGACCATGACCACGTCCGGGTCCTGACGCAGAATGGCCCGCAGTCCACCGGCAAATGTCATGCCGACCTTGGTATTGACCTGGGTCTGGCTGATGCCGCCCAAGGCGTATTCTACCGGGTCTTCCACAGTCATAATATTGCGGGTTTGATCATTCAAAAGCTGAAGGGCGGCATAAAGGGTTGTGGTTTTCCCTGATCCCGTCGGCCCGGTCACCAGAATAATGCCATTGGGTTCATTCAGTGTCTTATGAAAAGCTTTTTCAATATTGCCGTCCATGCCCAGATCATCAAAACTGATCTTGGCCTTGTCCGCGTCCAGAAGCCGCATCACAATACGTTCACCAAAACGCACCGGCAGGGAAGAAACCCTAACGTCAAAAACCTTGCCCGCGAGGCTGAGCGACAGGCGGCCATCCTGCGGCAGGCGTTTTTCGGCAATATCAAGCCGGGACATGACTTTGATCCGCGATACAAGATAGGGGGCAAAACGCGGTTTTAAAGTGGCAAGCTCCGTCAAGATACCGTCCACCCGCAGGCGCACAGAAATATTATCTTCATAGGGTTCCAGATGGATGTCCGAGGCCCCGGCGCGCACCGCCTCACTCAACAGTGAATTGAGCAGCCGGATAACAGGCGCATCATCGTCCGAAGCCAAAAGGTCTGCGGATTGTTCCACATTGGCCAGAGCCGCGTCCAGATCTTCACTTTCGGCGGGGTCTTCTGCCATTTCATCGGCGATATTTTCCTGCAGACCGCGCCCGGAATAAAGGCTGGTTAAAGCTTCGTCAAAATCAGCCTTGTTTATTTCTTCATAGGCCGTAATCCTGTGCCGGGATCTGAGGGTTTCGGGGATCATGCCGCGATCGGCCCCGGGGCCGATCAGAAGCTTTGAACCCTGCGCATTTGCCACCACCAGCAATTGATGGTCACGGGCAAAGCTGTAGGGCAGCAGGGCGCTTGCGCTTTCTTCACCGGTCTGTTCTGTTTGCGGTCGGGACTGTGACATGGGTTTATTCCCCGGCCTTTTCGGGGGCCTCAGGCACCACACCAAGCACAGATTGCATCATATCATCCACTGAAAGTTCCGAGCCGGATAATTTCTGCCGGTTTTTGATATAATCATATTTGTGACGGGTCAGCTGTTCCATATCCTGAGCATCACGGATAATTGTTGGACGCAGGAAAATCATCAGGTTGGTTTTTTCCCGGATCTTGGCATCGGAACGGAAGAGCCGACCCAGTCCCGGAATGTCACCCAGCAGGGGAATTTTTTCCACACTGATGCGTTCATTTTCCTGAATAAGGCCGCCCAGAACCACCACTTCCCCGTCACGGGCGCGCACGATGGTTTCCACTTCGTTTTTATTGGTGATCAGCTCACTGGATGATGCGCTGACGGTGCCGGAGATAGAAGAGACTTCCTGACGGATATTAAGGCGGATTTCATTGTCATCATTGATTTGCGGGGTTACTTCCAGCTGGATACCGACATTCTTGCGCTCAATGGTACGAAAAGGATTGGTGTTGGCATTGCCCAATGCTTCCCCGGTGGTGACAGGGATTTCCTGACCGGCGAGAAACCTTGCCGATTCATTGTCCAGTGTCAGAATTGAGGGGGTTGAGAGGATATTGCTGTCACTATCCGCCGCCAATGCGTTCAGCACCACCCCGAAAACACCACCATTGGACATTCTGCCCGCCGCCCCCATGGCCAGACCATTTAAGCCGAGGAAACTGTCAACCGCAGCGGCTTTTAACAGGCCGGAGACGGAAGAGGCATCATCGCCATTGTCATCCACCACCATGGCGCCGGTGGCTGCCAGTAAATTTGGGGCCGTATTGGAATAATTGGCCACGGTAAAGGGAATGTTGCTGCTGTTGCCCCCGGCCAGAATATATTGCAGGCCCAGTTCCTTGGCGGCATTTTCCGAAACCTCCACCACGATGGCTTCCACCAACACCTGAGCCCGGGGAATATCCAGCGAATGGATCACATCACGCAGACGTTTTTGAACCTCAGGATCTGCATTGATGATAATGGCATTTTTGCCCTTGTACGCGGAAATGGTCACGTCGGATGCGGGGCCGTTTTTATCTTTTGCGCCGCGCGGGCCGAGGGAGGCGGCGATTTTCTCAATCATGGGCAGCATTTCTTCGGCGGACGCATATTTGAGTTTGATCACACTCAAAGAACCCCGGCTGGCATTATTTTGATCAATGTCTTTCAGGATAGGCTCATATTGGGCCAACACTTCCGGCAGGCCTTTCAGGATCAGGGTATTGCTGCCGGAAACAGGAATGGCCTTGAGAAAACGGCGGGTATTATCCTCAAACCCGGCCTGCAGGGTTAATTGTTCCGCCACGTCGGCCATTTCCACGGCGGAAGTATGGTGCAGTTTCAGAGAATGAATAACGCTCTTGTCCACGTCAATATTCCTGATAATTTCAGCGATTTTCAAAAGATTGTCGGCAAAGTCGGTGACGATGATGATGGGCAGTCCATTGCGGGCAAAAAGATAACCGCCCTTGAAAATATAAGGTTTGAGGGCCGCCTGAATGGCTAAAGGATCCGTATGTTTGATGGTGAAGACACGGGTCATCAATCTGTCACCCTGTACAGGCTGATTGACCAGACCGCCGTCACGCACGGCTTTGGCATTTTTGGTGATTTTATAGGCCCCGTTTGCGGTGGGCACAATGGTCAGGCCGTTGACCTTTAAAACTGATAAAAAGGTTTCAAAAAACAAAGGACCTTCAATGGGTTCGGAAGAGATGAGATTGACTTTACCGCGAACTTCCGGGTCAAGAATGAAGGTTTTTTTGGTCTCCAGCGCCACATCTTCGATAAAAGCCCTTAAATCCGCATCCCGGTAATTCAAGACCTGTGCCGCATTCTGGGAAAGGGCATGAAGGGGCCATACCATCATGGCGCATAAACTAAAAATACTAAATACTGCACGTAACTTTTTCATGATAACCCTTCAATGAGCGCGAAGCAGCCCGATATATTATTTTCCGATAATCTGGTTCAGCGACACTTGTTGTCGTTTGGCGACACCGCGTCGCACCAGCTCAATATTCAAATGATCATCCCCGTCTATTTCATCGGGAAGTTCTTCCAGTTTTTCATAGGAATTCAGGCTTTCTCCATTGACAGAGACCAGCAGATCCCCTTCTTGCAAAGCCAGGGCGCTGAGTAAAATTTTATTCGCCTGTGCGCCGATGACAAATCCTTCCACTTTTCTGCCGGTTCGTAAAATCTTCATATCCAGACTATGAATAAGATTTACGATGGCCTCGCGACCCGGCATTGTATTTTTTGCCTGCGCGGTCGGAATTGGGGCCGCCTTGGCCGGAAGCGGCGTTTTTTGCGAAGGTTTTGCCAATGTTGCATTTTTATGACGCGTGCTTCCTGCCCTCAGATAAATGGATTCACGCGCGCCGGCCCGGTTGATTTCTATACGGTCCCTGTAGATGCCCACCAGACGCACATTGGCAGAAAGCATGTCACCGACAATTGCGCGGATTTGGTCTTGTCCCTGAACTTTAACAATGACACTGTTTTTGCCTCCCGGACGGAAGCGCAGGCCAAAAATCGCAATATTCAGACTGCTTTTGGGGGCTTCGCTCACAGGGGCGGAATTCAGGGTCTGTTTTGCGCCAAAAAAAGGATCATAGCTTAGGAGATGTTCATAATTTTCAGGCATCCCCACCTTGTGATCTGCGGATGAGGCAGCGGACATATGTCTGATCTGATCAAGGCGGCTGGGAATGTCATCATCACTTTTAAGAAAGCCGGTGAGTAAATCAGCGCAAATTAATCCCAGAATAATAACCAATGCCCCTTCCAAAAGCCTCAGCATGCTTTTGAAAATGATCGGTAAATCATCATTATTGCCCTTGGAGGCTATGGGATTGATCAGGGGTGTAATCTTGCTTCATCCTAAATTATTTGTTTCAAGGGGTGTTATATTACGATTCTGTTTCACAAATGTGACAGCGGCCAAAAGACAGGCTATGCAACAAAAAAGGGCCCCCGAAGGAGCCCTTTTCTTTAAATTTACAGGAACTGAATGAGGGCATTAGAATTTATATTTCAGCCCCAGTGAGAAACTGCGTCCCACATCATAGCTTTCTGCAATCAGGCCACCCTGGGTGCGCTCAGCGCTTTCGCCGAGCAGGTTCTTGGCTTTAAAGCTGAGGGCGATAATGCTGCCGCCAATTTCAATTTCACGGCCATAAATCAGGTTCAGGGTCACAGGTGGTTTTTCGATCAGGTCAGGGCGGCCAATGCTGCCCAAACGATAAATACGTTCACCAATATAGTTGAAGACGATATTAAAGCGTTCGCCCACTTCCATATTTTCAAAACCGAACTGCACGTTGGCCAGCCATTTTGACTGTCCCTGCATCTGGCCCACCAGATTGGTGATCTGATCAAAATTTTCCGCCGTACGGGTCACTTCTGAATCAATGTAGGAACCGTTGGCTTTTAAGAAAAACTCCCGTTCATCCAGAGACCAGAGACTTTTCTGAATTTCGGCTTCGATGCCTTTAAGTTTGGCTGTTTCAGCATTGGCAATGCTGTCCAGTTCCCCGTCCCCGATCGGTTTGATCGTATATTCGATGGGGTTGGAAATTTCCTTATAAAAAGCGCCGATGGTGATGCTTTCATTTTCACCAAAATAATATTCAAAACGGGCATCAAAGTTGCGGATGGTAGCGGGTTTCAGGTTTGGATTTCCCTCTTCGGTACGGCCATCTTCGCGCACAAAACGTGCCGGAGATAATTCACGGCTGTCCGGGCGGTTCAATGTTTCAGAAAAGGCGAGGCGAACCTGCATATTTTCGACAAATTCCCAGGTGGCGGTGGCCGACGGCAACCATTTTTTGAGATTTTGCTGAATGCGAATGCCTTCGTCCGTTGTCCGGTCAACCGATGTGACCACCTGAACGCTGTCTTCATAGCGCATCCCTGTGGAAAGGCGTAATTGATCCGTGACCTGTGCGTCCGCCTGAACATAAGCCTGCTTGTTTTTGAAGCTGGCATCAAAACGGTCCGATGCATCAATAAATTCACGCAGAACAATGCCCGCTGGATCAACATTAACCGGGCCAAAGATAATTTCCGGCACATATTCACGCAGTTCACGGTTGCGTACCGCGCTCAGGTCATAGCTGTAACGTTTAAAGTCAGATTCACGGTCTTTTTTATTGTAACTGCCGCCGAATTTAAAATCGACGGACATGTCACCAAGATAGGTGGGCTGAACAATATTAACACCAAAATCTTTTGATTTGTCTTTCATGGCCCCAAAGGCGGTCTGGTTGCCGTCTGTACGGGCCGACATGCGGAATAATTGATCCACATCGTCAAAGAAATATTCATAGGTGCGGCGCAGAGGCACATCACGCTTGGCTTCAATGAAGGAGGCGAACCAGTCGATTTGAGTGGGCTCTTCACCAAGCAGATCAACCGCATGTTCACCGAACAGGCTATTTGACCAGACCTGACGTTCTTTCCAGTCAAGGCGGGTGAAATTGGCCAGGTCACGGCTGTTGGTGCTGCCCTGTTTAATTTCAACCTGCTGCTGGCTGGAACGCAAAAGCAAGGTGGTGAATGTGATGGCATTATCGCCATTAATCTGCCAGCCCAGGGAACCAAAGGCGTTCAGGTCAATGTCCCATGTGGTGGTGCGGTAACCGCAATCTTCCACAGGCTGACCGGCTTCTTCACAAGGAGCGGGGCCAAAGCGACGTTCAAAATCAAGGCCGGAATCTGTGGTCTCGGACCCGGAATAAACATATTGTTCCCCAAAACGGTTTCTGAAAGAACTGCCATAATCCAGTGCCAGAATGACCCCGAGGGAGCCATCACCGACCTCAAAACTGTCACCGAGGGAGACTTTAAAGTCAATATCAACCGGGTTGGTGTCTGTATCAATGGACCAGACATTGGGGAAGGATTCACCCGCGGCTTCGATTTCCGCATCTGTGAAACCGCTCATGGTTGGGTTGGTTTGCAGGATGGCCGGAAGGTCGCGTTTGCCATCATCAAAGCCGAGCCAGTCGGTGTCACTGCCAAAATATCCAAGGCCGTCTTTACCGGTGGATTCGGTGTTATAACCCACATCAAGACCGATCTCGAAAAAGCGTTCATCCGGGGTGACTTTGGTGCGGATGTCAATGACACTGCCGCCAAATGCGCCGGGATATTGTGCGGAATAGGTTTTCTGCACCAGAACGGATTTAATCATGGATGTGGGAAAGATATCCAGGGGAACCGCTGTTTTAAGCGGATCGGGGGAGGGCAGCTGGGTGCCGTTCAACAGGGTTGATGTATAGCGTTCATTCAGCCCGCGAACCACAACATATTTGCCGCTGGAATCTGTGGAAATGCCGGGAAGGCGTGTGAGGGATACCGCAACATCGCTATCACCGGCTGCGGTAATATCACTTTCAAGCACCACGCTGGAGATTTCCGAGGTGGAGCGTTTTTCATCGGGGATATACCGGCCCGTTACAACGATCTCATCAGGGATTTGTGTATTTATTGTCGGCGTTTCCTGGCCTTGTGTCTCTTGGGCAAAAGCCAGCCCGGGAAGAATTACGGTAGAGGCCATCAGCGCGCTTTTTAGACTTTTATGTAACAATTTCATATTTGCCACCATTTTTAATATTTTCAAAGAAAAGGCCATGGTGGGGTTTTAAACCACACCATGGCATATTAGGGGTTATGATCAGTCGTTGATCCAGACCGTCCAGCCGGAGAGCCAGTTGTTATTGGCATCTTTCACCGCACCAATATAATCAACTGTTTCAAAGAAGCTGTTTACGGCCACAGGGTCCGTGACGGTAATCGCCGTTTCATTGGCGCCGTTGATATAAGCTTTGGTGCCACCTGCAGGGGCTGTGAGACTGCTGGTGCCAACGCTGTTGTTGGCCTGACCCAGGAACCATGCCTCAAGGTCCGCATCTTCCGTACCGGTGTCAAAATTATTGGTACAGGTCATGAATGTGGATGTCATGGTGATGCCTGTGGCTGTGTCACGGTTGGTATAGGTGGCCGCATCATCAATATCCAGACAATCATCGCGCCAGTTGGCCGCTGTCAAATTCATGATTTTGGCGCCGGTTCCCTTGCGAAGCAGGACACCTGTGTCCCCCGCACCATTGTCTTCGGCACCAACCAAAGTGATGTTGGAGAAGGTCGGTTGCGCGCGCGGTGTACTGTCCTGTGCGGAACCATTGTTGTCGCCTTCAAAACCACGGTCAGAAGCGGCCTGGTTCGGATTTTGGACAACGACGGCATATTGGATCTTTCCGCGCCAGCCTTTGGTCCAGTCGATGCTGTCATCATCGGCACCGGTCACCACCAGATGGGATACATTTACTGTACCGCCGAAGAATTCTACACCATCATCCGCACCGTTATGAACCTGCAGATAATCAACCTTTGTTTCAGAACCCACACCCTGAAAAGAAATGCCGTTCAGTTCGTCTTCGGCTGTGATCGGGTTGCCGGCATATTTCACAACGGTATAGAACATCTGACCGCTGTTATCCGCGTCGTCATTGCCGCCGTAATTACCAGAGTCGGCTTCACCAGCCGCTTCACAGATGCCGGAGAGACAACCGTTGATGGTGGCGCGACCATTGATTACCAGACCACCCCACAGTGATGTGTCTGTATCAAGGTTACGGGTGGCATCATTGGTGGCGGTGAATGTTACCGGAGAACCTTTGGTGCCGTTTGAGTTCATTTTTGAACCGCGGGAAATTACGAGGAAGGATGTGGGGTCTTCACCCATCACCTGAACACCCGCATCAATGGTCAGGTTACCCGTAAGGGCGCCTGCGATCGGGGCTGCGACATCCGGGCCCAGATCCTGACCAATGACAACCTTGCCCCGCAGGAAATAATCCAGTCCGGCCACCAGGCGAAGATTGCCTGTGTATGTGCCTTCAAGGATACAGCCTGTTGAGCTGAGCGGGGTTGTGCCTGTGGGGCAGGTGGGGGCCGGGTTAATGGCGTATGACCAGCCGATGGTCCAGTTGTCGGAACTGTCGGAGGATTTAACCGCACCCACATAATCCGTGGCATCAAACCAGGCATCCATGGCTGACACGTCGGTGGCCACCATATTGCCTTCTTCAACACCGTTGAAGAAACCGGAAAGGGATGTGGTGCCAATAACATTATTGGCCTGGCCGGTGAACCATGTGTTCAGATCACCGTCTTCGGAACCGGAGTCCGTGGGGCTTGAACAGCCGAGCAGGGCAGATTCGATGGTAATGCCCGTCGCTGTGTCGCGGTTGGCATAAGTGGCCGCATCATCAATGTCCAGACAATCATCGCGCCAGTTGCTGGCCACAACGTTCCAGATGTTGGCCCCTGTGCCTTTACGAAGCAACATGGCCGTGTCACCAACGGTCGTGCCACCGATCAATGTCGCATTGGCAATTTTTGGTTGGGCGCGGGGTGTGCTGTCCTGAGCGGAACCATTGTTGTCGCCTTCAAAACCACGGTCAGAAGAAGACTGATTGTCATTTTGCATGATCAATACATGCTGTGCCCGTCCGCGCCAGCCTTTGGTCCAGTCAAGACTGTCGTCATCCGCACCGGTAATAATGGCATGTTTGATATCAACCGTACCGCCGAAAAATTCGATACCGTCATCCGCACCGTTATGGACGTGGATATAATCAAGGTTGGTGCCGCGGCCTACGCCCTGAAAAGAAATACCATTCAGTTCGTCTTCGGCGGTAATGGGATTACCGGCATATTTAACCTGAATATATTTCAGGGAACCACTGTCGTCATCATCATCTGTACCACCGTAAAGGCCGGAATCTGCTTCACCCTGTGCTTCACAAACACCAACGCTACAGCCGTTGATGGTGGCCAGACCATTTACGACCAGTCCGCCCCACTCAGAAGTATAGCTTTCTGAAAGCGCATTGTCGGTGGCTGAAGAACCGCGCTCAACATCCGCGGCGGAAGTAAAGACGATGGGGTTGCTGGATGTACCAACGGCCTCAATTTTTGAACCGCGAGAAACCACAAGGAAAGAAGTGGCATTCTTACCGGCAATGGTTGTGCCCGCATCAACTGTCAAAATGGTTTTGGCACCACCGGTTCCGGCTGAATCAGTCGGCGCACCGATAACAACTTTACCGGAAAGCAAATATGTATTGTCGGCTGTCAGAATAAGGTCGTCACGAATTTCACCGGAAAGCTCACAGGCTGTTCCAGTACCCAGTGCCACTTCCAATGTGCCGGATGGACAATCAACCGTGGTGCCACCACCCGTGCCACCGCCAGTGCCGCCATCTGTTCCTGTTCCAGGGTTCGGGCCTACTTCACCGAGGGAGGCGATTTCCGTATTCTCATCACCGCCACAGGCCACCAGCGTAGTGGCAGCCACGGACACCATTAGAAGATTTTTAAATTTGGATAAGTTCGACATTTTCTTCCTCAAAAATTGCGCCCGATTTAGTGCATTACCTGTGGGCATTTGTTTATAGGCGACCATTGCTGGCCAATTTCCGGGAGAGAATAGGAGGGGTATGTGACAATAATTTTACAGAAATATGATGTTTTGATATATCAGGATATGGCGAGAAAAATTTTGTGAAAAAGTCAATTATTATATAAGCTTAGGTTGACTTCAGGTTCTGGGGAGATTTCGTTTTATAAAAATTTCTGGTCGCAGAAGGGGCTTATATTACATAAACCTCAACAGGAAAATGTCGGTAAACATGTCTTAAATAGTGATGATTCTATGTTTGGAAAACCGGCAATTTACCTGTCCGGGTTTATAGGAGGGGGATGTGATTTATGATGCGTTATATTGCTTAAAAAAAGATGGCCAATTCAGCCGCCAACACAGCTATAATTGGCCATCCCCTGAAGAAATCCCTGAAGAAACGGGATTTATTGAAGACTTGATAAACGTTTCAAACCGTCAGCGGCTATATATTTAACTTTTCTCGGGTTGCCGCTTAACGTCATGGCAAAGGAATTGTCGCGACCATCCAATACTTCCTGATACAGGGCAGCGGCTTTTTCGATGCGGCCTGTTGAGCTGTATAAATATGCGAGGTTTAATTTGGCAAAAACCGCATCTTTTTTCTCAACTTCACCTTGCAGGAGAGCATGTTCGGCGGCCGACCAGTCATTCTGGGCAAGCTGGTTTGCGGCAACGTCGGATTTTAATTCTACTTCCTGGCCATCAAAAGCAGCGGACGCTGTCATAGAAAAAGAAAGTCCTGCAATGATTGCGAATGAAAGAATTCCAGTTTTCATGATAATCTCCTTATAATTTTATGTATAAATTCGAGCAAGCTCGGGAAATAAATTATGTTATTTCATAACCTGATTATACATAAAATGGGGGAGAAGGTCAAAAATCGGACAGGCGAAAATAATATTAATTCTTATTTGCAAAGACTTAATATTTTCCAAAATCAATACGGCCTCTAAGTCAGGCATAGAGTACGTTTCAGGGCGTGACGGGCTTATGTCACACTTCTGACTTTTCACTGATCATTAGACAATAGTTTTGTTACAGTTTTGTGAAATTATCACAAAAACCCAAAAATAATTTCCAAAAGAAGTTTTTGTAATAAAACTGTCTCAATAGTTTTCTAGTCTGACAGGATGATATTTTTTGATTCTTTTCAGGACGTTGATCGATGAATTCTGTTGTGAATAAAAAGCGGATGATAATTGCAGTATTTGGTCTCATGACAATGTTATTGGGGCAGAATTCTCATGCGGCTACGGCCAGACATCTGACACAGTCACAAGCGCAGGGGACTAATCCGGCGCAGGTAAATTCCCATCAGAAGAATTATCAGCTCGCCTCCCTATCCCCCTTTATGGCGCAAACCTCCCCGGCAACCAGCAAGGCACTGGCAAAGAAATTTGTCAAAACGTCCGAACTGTATAAAGGTTTGTCATTGCTGCTGCTGGATTCAGCCAAAGGATCAGATATTGTTCAAAAAGCGATTGAACAAAAAGGCTTTCAAGCGGTTCAAGCCGCCGTGGTCCTATCAATTCGCGAAGTCACGAAGACCTACCGTCCCGAATGGGATAATTTCCTGGCAGACCTCTATAGTCGCCAATACAGCCCCGAAATGCTCAGCTCCGTCCTGAAATGGCGCGAAGAGTCGCCTTATTTCCAACGCTTCATCTCAAAACAGGCCCATCTATATAAAGACGGCACCCTGAATAAAACCAGCCTCTTCCACCAGGCCTATGGTGATCTGGAAATAAAGTTAAAAAAACGCTTCAACTGATTTATCTCAGGCCCTGCGGGCCTTCATTATTTGTTGGTTGATGGGGGTTTCACCCCCACGCTCGCGCGTATCTTCGGGGCGGTGCCCCTCATTATTATTGGTTGATGGGGGTTCCCCCCGTGCTCGCGCACTCCCCCTCCTACGCTAAAGCTCCGGGCGCGCGGTCGCGCTTGCCTCGGGGCGGTGCCCCTCATTATTATTGATTGATGGGGGTTTCACCCCCACGCTCGCGCGTTCCCCCCACCTCGCATAAGCTCGGGCGCGCAGTCGCGCTTGCCTCGGGGCGGTGCCCCTCAATATTATTGGTTGATGGGGGTTTCACCCCCACGCTCGCGCGTTCCCCCTCCTACGCTAAAGCTCCGGGCGCGCGGTCGCGCTTGCCTCGGGGCGATGCCCCTCATTATTATTGATTGATGGGGGTTTCACCCCCGCGCTCGCGCACTCCCCCTACCTCGCATAAGCTCGGGCGCGCAGTCGCGCTTGCCTCAGGCCCTGGGGGCCTTCGGATTGGAGCTTGGTTCGGGAAGGGGGGAGCATTGGGCCTTTCGCCCTATCCGGAAAGGACACAGTAACCGAAGACCATAATGGTCTGAGGCAAGGCCAAGTGGCCGCCCGAGCTTATGCGAGGTAAGGGGGGCAGCGCGCGAGCGCGGGGGGATTCCCCCCGTCAAATCAAAAGATGAAAAGCCCCAATCTCCGTCCTCACATCATAACACTCCAATCCGAAGCCCATAGGGCTGAGGCAAGGCCGACTGGCCGCCCGAGCTTATGCGAGGTAAGGGGGCAGCGCGCGAGCGCGGGGGGATTCCCCCCGTGAAACCAAAGATGAAAAGCCCCACACTCCACCCCAACAACATAACACTCCAATCCGAAGCCCATAGGGCTGAGGCAAGGCCGACTGGCCGCCCGAGCTTATGCGAGGTGAGGGGGGCAGCGCGCGAGCGCGGGGGGATTCCCCCCATCAAACCAAAAGATGAAAAGCCCCAATCTCCACCCCAACAACATAACACTCCAATCCGAAGCCCATGGGGCTGAGGCAAGGCCAAGCGGCCGCCCGAGCTTATGCGAGGTGAGGGGGGCAGCGCGCGAGCGCGGGGGGATTCCCCCCATCAAACAAAAAAATGAAAAGCCTCACACTCCACCCCAACAACATTCATTTTCTAACCTTTACGATCCAGACTTTCCCTTGACCAATTCTCCTTTTCCCTCTACCTAGACTACAGATTATGTATTAGCGAAAGGCGTAACCATCATGAAGCGGGACACGGGACAGAATAAGGATATTACTTCCAAATGGCGGCTGGAAACGCAGCTGGTTCGGGGCGGCACGTGGCGTAGTGAAATGGGTGAGACGTCCGAGGCCATGTTTATGACATCGGGTTATGCCTATGATTGTGCCGAGGATGCGGCGGCGCGTTTTGCCGGGGAACAGGAAGGGTATACTTATTCCCGTCTGCGCAATCCCACCGCGGCCATGTTTGAAGACCGTATGGCGCTGATCGAAGGGGCCGAAGTGGCCCGCTCCACCGCCACGGGTATGGCGGCGGTGACGGCGGCCATGCTGTCCATTGTTAAAGCCGGTGATCATGTGGTGGCGAGCCGGGCTTTGTTTGGTTCCTGCCGTTATGTGATTGAGACTCTAATGCCAAAATTCGGCGTGGATTTCACTTTGGTCAACGGCTCGGATCATGATGCCTGGAAAGCCGCCTTCCGTCCCAATACGGTGGCGGTCTTTCTGGAAACACCCGCCAATCCCACCCTTGATGTAGTGGATATTCAATTTGTCTGTGATCTGGCTCATAATAATAATGCGCTGGTGGTGGTGGATAATGTGTTTGCGACCCCGGTATTGCAAAAACCTTTAAAGCTTGGCGCGGATGTGGTGATTTATTCTGCCACAAAACATATTGACGGGCAGGGGCGTTGTCTCGGCGGTTGTATCTTGACCTCTCAGGACATCATGGATGAGACGATCCTGCCCTTTATCCGTAATACCGGCCCCAATATCAGTCCTTTTAATGCTTGGGTCATGCTCAAAGGTCTGGAAACGCTGGATATGCGGGTGGAGCGGATGTGCGACAATGCGGCAAAGGTGGCCGACAGCCTGGCGGAACGGTCTGGTTTTGATTTTGTCAAATATCCCGGACGATCCGATTTCGCCCAGCATGATCTGGCCATGAAACAAATGACCAAAGGTGGCTCTATCATTGCGATGCAGGTGCCTGGCGGGCGCGAACAGGCGTTTAAATTCCTTAATGCCTTGGAAATTATTGATATTTCCAATAATATAGGCGACGCAAAAAGCCTGATGACCCATCCGGCCAGCACCACCCACGCCAGTGTGGATGAGGCAGTGCGGCTGGAACTGGGCATTAATGAGGGAACATTACGTCTGTCTGTGGGTCTGGAACATGCGGATGATCTGATTGAAGACCTTGCGAAGGCTGCGGATATTGCCCGAATTTAAAGTTGAAGAAATTTGAAGATGAATAAACAAGAGGCCTATAACGCCGTTACCCGCAAGATCAGTGTATCTGTGCAGCCTGTTTTTCTGGAGGATGAATCCGAACCGGAAGAAGACCGTTATATCTGGGCCTATCAAATTGAAATAGAAAATCAGGGCAGTGAAACGGTACAGCTTAAAAGCCGCCACTGGAGCATCATTAATGCCCATGGCCAGACCGAGGAGGTTTTTGGCGATGGCGTGGTGGGGGAACAGCCCATCTTAAAACCGGGTGATGCCTTTGAATACACCAGCGGTGCGCCGCTTTCAACCCCGTCGGGTTTTATGCGCGGTACCTATCAGATGCTGGACGGGCAGGGCAAGGAATTCGATATTGAAATTCCGGCCTTTTCCCTGGATAGCCCCCATGATACGCATTTGCTGAACTAGATTAGAGCGAGGACAAAAGTGACCCAAAAGCCATTTGAGCAAAAACCAAGCCGTACAGAGGCGGAAGAAGCCGTGAAAACCCTGCTGCGCTGGGCCGGCGATAATCCTGAGCGCGAAGGTCTGCATGACACCCCCAAACGGGTGGTCAAGGCTTACGAAGAATTTTACAAGGGTTATAATGATGACCCGCGTGAAATTCTGTCCCGCACTTTTGAAGAAGTTTGCGGTTATGATGAAATGGTGGTGCTTCGGGATATTCCTTTTGAATCCCACTGCGAACATCATATGGCCCCCATTATTGGTCATGCCCATGTGGGTTATCTGCCCAATAAAAAGGTGGTGGGCATTTCAAAGCTGGCGCGGATTGTGGAAACCTATGCCAAACGGCTTCAGGTGCAGGAAAAAATGACGGCCCAGATTGCGGATTGTATCCATGACATTCTGGAACCGCTGGGTGTGGGAGTGGTTGTGCAGGCCACTCATGAATGTATGTCCACCCGGGGGGTCAATAAACATGGTATTTCCATGGTGACCAGCCGTATGGTCGGGGCCTTTCGTAATGATGAGAAAACCAGACGGGAATTCCTGGCCGTGACGGGAAGTTACGAAGCCCGCTAAGGCAATTTGCTTGAATAAATAAGCCAATAAAGCAGGGGAATAAAATGGGGTTAAGGATAAAAAAGGGCGAAATTTGTTAGATTTCCGTCCCATATTATTGATTAACGGGCTGTTCCTGCTCATTTTGGGCATGGGCATGATTTTTCCCGCCTTGGTAGATGCTTATGTGGGCAACCCGGATTGGGAGGTTTTTGCCATCTGTTCCGGTCTGGTGATGTTTGTGGGCGGTATTCTCTACCTGACCAATCGGGGGGAGGATGAGGAACTTACCGTCCGACAGGCTTTTCTGCTCACGGTTTCCACCTGGGTGATTATTCCTATTTTTGGCGCGCTGCCTTTTGTTTTTTCCGACCTGGCCCTCAGTTATACGGACGCTTTTTTTGAGGCCATGTCGGGCCTGTCCACCACGGGTTCCACCGTGATTACCGGGCTGGATGGGGCGCCGCCGGGTATTTTGATGTGGCGCGGGCTGTTGCAATGGTTTGGCGGGGTCGGCATCATTATCATGGCCGTGATTATTCTGCCCTTCCTTCGGGTGGGGGGGATGCAGCTTTTTAAAATCGGTGCCTTTGATACCTCAGAGAAAGTTCTGCCGCGCGCGGGACAACTGGGCATTGCCATCTCGCTCCTTTATGTGGCGTTGACCATCATCTGTGCCGTGGCGCTGTGGTGGGCGGGCATGAGCCCTTTTGAGGCCGTCTGCCATTCCTTTACCACCATTGCCACCGGCGGATTTTCCACATCAGACGGTTCCATCGGTCATTTCGACAGCGCCCTGATTGATTATATCGTGGTGATTTTCATGATTGTGGGCAGTATGCCCTTCATTCTGTATTTGAAAATGGTTCAGGGCAACAAGGATGTTTTATGGCGCGACAGTCAGGTGCGCTGGTTTTTGGCCCTGCTGTGTGTTGTTATTTTATTCATGGCGCTCTGGCTCTGGGGCGGGGGGCAATATGGTTTTTCCGATGCCCTGCGGTATACATCCTTTAATGTGGTTTCCATCCTCACCGGAACGGGTTTTGCCACCACGGATTATACCGCCTGGGGCGGGGTCGCGGTGGCCGTGTTTTTCTTCATCATGTTTATTGGCGGCTGTGCCGGTTCCACCTCCTGCGGTATCAAGATTTTCCGTTTTCAGGTGCTCTGTTCCATGTTTGCGGCCCATCTGAAACATTTATTGCGCCCCAACGGCATCTTCATCCCACGCTATAATGACCAACCCATGGGTCATGAGGTGATGGGCTCGGTGATCAGCTACCTGTCGATGTTTATCGCCTGTTTCCTGATTTTGGCCATCGGATTGTCGCTGACGGGGCTTGATTTCATGACGGCCATTTCCGGGGCTGGCACCGCCATTTCCAACGTAGGCCCGGCTTTGGGGCCGGTGATCGGCCCATCGGGCACATTCCAGACCCTGCCCGATACGGCCAAATGGTTCCTGACCTTTGGCATGCTGCTGGGCCGTCTGGAGCTTTTTGCAGTATTGGTGCTTTTTTCCCCTCAATTCTGGAAAAACTAAAAATTTTTACCAGTCGGCCTGCATGCGCATGCCGAATATATTGCCTTTTTCTTCCAGCCCGCCATCCACATCAAAATGGATATAATTGAACAACAGCTTGCTGTGGGATGTAAGCAGCCAGTTCAGACCCAATGTGTAGGTTTTCATGCGGTTGCCAATGCCCTTGTCTTCCAGATCAAGATAGCTGTAGCGCGCCGTCATCTGCAGAGCCCCGAAGCCGCCCTCATTCAGGGGGTTGAGGGGTAAAGGCCTGCCGAAACCGCCGCGGAAGGACTGGAAAGGAATATTTTCCCCGGTAAGGAAATAACTGGCCGCCACATAAGCGCCCCAGAATTGATGACGTTGGGCCGCATTACCCCATACATCGGCGCGGTGATATTCACTCTGAATGGAAAAAGGTCCCCAGATTCCGGCGGCCTCCAGTCCCGCGACCGTATATTTACGCGCGGTGATGGGGCCGGTGTCGGCAAGTCGGCTATTGTCCACGGCCATTTCAGGCCGCTCGGAAAAGCGTAAAAGGCCGTCGGTTTCAATGCGGTAATAAAAATCAGCCCCCACATGGAGAATTTTATGCTCTCCCACCACAGGGGAGTAAGAAAAGCGGCTGTTCAGCCCCCAGCCGCCCCGGCCTGTGCCGCGTTTGTTGACACTGTCGGTCATGATGCCCAGATGAACGGACCAGTCCTTGCCATTGGAAAAGCTGGACAGGCCGAGCTTACCGCCCGCACCGCCAATGAAGGCAATGGTGGGGCTGGCGCGTTCCATAAAGGCCACATTATGATCGCCGGTGGTCACATCAAGGGCGCTGTAAACCTTTTGTTCCCCCAAAGTGATTTTCGCCAGTTTCCAGCCTTCATACTGGATATAACTGTCATCAAAGATGATCTTGTCCGGATTGGCAAAATCCAGCCTGACCTGATAGCGTAAATCATCACTGAGGCGGCCATAAACATCAAGGCGTACGCGCCTGAAGGCCAGGTCGCTGTTAAAGTCGCGCTTGAAACCATCTTTATTTTCTGAGGCCTGAAAGGCTGCGCCGTCCAGTTGCAAACGCCCATGCAGGGTCAGGCCATAAAGGCTGATGGGGCTTTTGTCTTTTTTAGACTTTTTATTTTTTGGTTCATCTTTTGGTATTTTTGTTTTTTTGTCTTGCGGCGGGGCTAAAACCACGATTTTTTCATCATTGGGCAGACGTTTGAAATAGCTTTTATCTTCCAGTTTTTTGATGCGTTCTTCCAATTGTTTGATTTTTTCCGCCTGCTGTTTGATCAGATCCCGGAGTTCATCGGTGGTTTGGCCAGAGGCAAGAGCGGGAAAGAAAGAAAATGAAAAAATGAGAAGACTGAATATTATTCGGATCATGCATAAATCTCTTAAGGGTTCAGGCCTGTCCATAACGCAGGAAAACGCCATTAAATAATGCAACTTGGGTGAATAAAAAAAATATAGATGCAGAGAGTAACTAAAGAGTTAAGATATTTCTAATATAATTAAATACTGTTATAATTAAATACTGTTTTCCTGCTCAATAATAGCAATCAGGCGCTGACGCTGATAGGCCAGAAGAGAGAAATGTTTATCCAGCTTTTTAATCAATTCCCGCGCTTCATTTGAAGAAATCACCCGGTGTTTCGCTGTCGGGGCCGAGGCTGTTCAATATGCCCCCGATATTGGCGGCATTTTTCATGCTGGCGCGACGGGCGATATTATGCCAGTCCACGTCTTCGTCCAATGTATCAATGGGCAGGAAGACCCCACCCGCCAGATGGGCCAGATGTTCGGCTGCCGCGCTGGCCTTGGTTTCGCGGGTCAACAGGCTGATACGTTCAAAGGAAAGTTCGGCTTCTTTATTGGGATCGGTAAAATCATATGTGCGGGTGCGGCCCACTTCCAGTAATTTCATGGCTTTGGTAATGCCACCGACCTGTTTGAACAATTCACTGATGACGGCTTTGGTGGAACCATATTTACGTCTTTTGAGTGGGTTGAAACTCATAATATTTCCCCGCATAACTTGTTATCTTTTTTTAAGGTGACCGGCCCTGATTTTATGCTATGAATTATTTCACTTCAAAAATAAAAATACAAGGTTCTTTATGAAACATATGTCATCGCGGGAAATATTGGAAAAACTGATTTCCTATGATACCACCAGTTGGAAATCGAATCTGGAACTGATTGACTTTGTTCAGGATTATCTTGAAAAATACGGCATTAAAAGCCAAATCCTTTTTAACGAGGAAAAGAATAAAGCCAATCTTTTTGCCGCCATCGGCCCTGTGCCGAAGGATGAGGGGCGATCGGGCATTATTCTGTCCGGTCATAGCGATGTGGTGCCGGTCACAGAACAGAATTGGTCTAGCGATCCTTTCATTCTGCGCGAAGAGGAAGGCAAGCTTTACGGGCGTGGCACCAGTGACATGAAAGCTTTTATTGCCTGTGTGCTGGCGGCAGTTCCGGCCTTCACCAGCGCCCCGCTGAAAGAACCCGTCTATCTTGCTTTTTCCTATGATGAAGAAAATGGCTGCACCGGGGTGAAAAGCATGGTGGAACTGGTGGCGGCGATGAATATCAAACCCCGCGCCTGTATTGTGGGTGAACCCACCGAAATGAAGGTGATCAATTCCCATAAAGGCATCCGCCATATTCTGACAAGGGTCTATGGCCTTGAATCGCATTCCAGCACCGATCAGGGCATTAATGCCGTGATGCTGGCGGCGGACATGATCAGCCATATCAGCGAACTGGCCGAAGAAATGCGTCACCGCGCGCCGATGGTGGCGGGTTTTACCCCGCCCTATACCACCGTACATGTGGGCCGGATCAAGGGCGGCACCGCGGCCAATATTACCCCGTCTTATTGTGAATTTGAATGGGATTACCGCCCCATGCCCGGGGTGGACGAAGATGAAGTTTTAAAACGTTTTGAGGCTTATGTGGCAGAAAATATCATCCCTGAGATGCGGCGCAGATCCACGGCACATGGCCGGGTGGAAACAGAGGTACTGGCAAAAGTTCCCCACCTTTTGCCCCGTACGGGGTCGGATGCGGAAACATTGGTCCTGGCGCTGGCCAGACAAAATACACTTGGGGTGGTTTCTTATGGGACTGAAGCCGGCCATTTTCAGGCCACGGCCGATGTGCCCACGGTTGTTTGCGGCCCGGGCAGTATTCTACAGGCCCATAAGCCCGACGAATATATCAAACTTTCCGAAATTTCCGCCTGCGAAGAATTTTTGCAGCGTTTGATGGCGGTGGTGCGGGCATGAGCATTCTGGAAACCATTCAAAACCGTGCCAGCACCCCCTTTGTTCAGGACAGGCCGGTGCCTGAAGATCTCATAAAAAAACTGCTGGATGCGGCGGTCTGTACCCCTGTTCATTATAAAAGCAACCCATGGCGTTTTGTGGTGATCCGGGGGGCGGCGCGGGAACGTTTTGGTGAATTTATGGCCGAACGGGCCCGAAAAGCCATGGCAGAGCCGGACAGTGCGGAAAATAAAGCCAAGCTAGAAAAACTTAAATCCAAACCATTGCGCGCGCCGTTGATCATCGTGGCGGCGGCGATAAAACCCGCATTGGACAAGGTGGTGATGAAAGAAAATGTGGCCTCTGTGGCGGTGGCCTGTCAGAATATTCTACTCTGCGCCCGGGAATTGGGTCTTGGGGGCATCTGGCGTACAGGCAGCCTGACCTATGATACGGATACAGTGGATTTTCTCGGGCTGGATGAGGGCAGTGAATTGCTCGGTTTTCTCTATCTGGGTTATCCCGAAAAATCCTGCCCGCCAAAAAAACGCGAAAAGGCGGATGGGTATACTTCCTGGATGGACACTTAAAGATACAGTTGCTAGTTGATCAGTTTGTTCAGTTCAAATTTATGGGCGGTTTTGCAAAATTCGCAGGTCATGGAAATAATGCCATCTTCGGCAATATCTTTAAGCTCTTTGGGGGTAAAACCTGACAAGACAGTGCGCAATTTTGCATCAGAACAGCGACAGCCATTGACCATTTTTGTGCTGGAAAAGGCGCGAACACCCTTTTCATGAAACAGGCGCAGTAAAATCTGTTGCAGGCTGAGCGCAGGATTGAGCAATTCATCCGGCCTTAAACTGGACAGTAAGATATTGGCGGTCTGCCAGTCATCCTGTTGTTTTTCATCCGCCATCACCCGTTCCTGCATGCCTTCAGTATTACTGGCGAGATGTTGTATTAAAATGGCCCCGGCATTCCACTGACCTTTTTCATTGCGGGCGCAGGCCAGAAGCAATTTGCTGGGCAATTGTTCGGAGGTGCGGAAATATTCTTCGGCAGTTTTTACCAGATCATTGTCCATCAATTCTACAACACCCTGATAACGATCCATATTCTGGCCCTGATCAATGGTAATCATCAAATTGCCCTTGCCATATTCATAAGGGGGGCTTTTTTTGTCGGCATTATACTGAGCCGTGCCCCTGACCACACCGGAACCCTTGCCGTCGGTGGCATAATCGCTCACCAGCATATTAATATCCTTGTCACCCTTGATCTGGGTGGTGAGAATGCCGTCAAATTTCATCATACTGCCGAGCAGAGCCGTGAGGGCCATCAGAGAACCGAGTTCACGGGATATTTCCTGTGGGAATTTATGCCTTTTCAAGACCCGGTCCACCGTCTTGTCCAGACGAATGATCCGGCCTTTAATGTCCTGTCCTTCCAACTGAAATGCAAGGCAGTGGTCCTGATAAATTTCTTCCATGCTCATTTTCCAAAACACCATAATAAAATGGCTTTCTGGGCATGAAGACGGTTTTCCGCTTCGTCCCAGATTACCGAATGGGGGCCGTCGATTACCTCGTCGGTCACTTCTTCGCCCCGATGAGCGGGCAGGCAATGCATAAAGAGGCTGTCTTTTTTGCTCCGTTTCATCAACTTGCGATTAACCTGATAGGGGGCCAGGGCTTTAAGCCGTTCTTCGGCATCCTTATCGCCCATGGAAACCCAGGTGTCGGTGATGATACAGTCGCTGTCTTGAGCAGCCACGGCGGCATCTTCGCTTAAGGTGACTTTGCCGCCATTTTTGTGGGCCCACTGCATGATCTGACTTGGGGGCTGATACCCTTTGGGGCAGGCAAGTGTCAATTCACAATCAAAAAGTACCGCCGCATGAATCCATGAGACCGCCACATTGTTGCCATCCCCGATCCAGGCGATTTTTTTGCCCTTGAGGGGGCCGCGATGTTCTTCAAAAGTCAGAATATCGGCCATGATCTGACAGGGGTGAGAGAAATCCGTCAGCGCATTGATAACCGGAACGGTGGCATGTTCGGCCATGCCCAGCAAAGCTTCATGGGAATTGGCCCGGAGCATCAGCCCGTCCACAAAACCCGACAAGACCTGCGCGGTATCGGAAATGCTTTCCCCCCGGCCAAGCTGCATGTCATGGCCTTGCAGGACGATGGCACTGCCGCCCAATTGATGCATGGCCATTTCAAAAGAAACCCGGGTGCGGGTGGAGGGTTTTTCGAAAATCATCGCCAGACTTTTATCAGCCAGCGGTCTGTCGGGATGTACAAATCCCTTGCCCTGACCCTGTTTGGTGGCCGTGGCTTTTAAGCTTTTGGCTTTTTCGATGATCTCGCGCGCCTCTTGCGGGGTGAGACAGGCCAGGTCGAGAAAATGCCGAAAAGGTTTTTTAAGTCTGGAGCCGGTCATTCTTCTTCATCATCTTCTGGATTGGGCAAATCTTTTTCAATATCGCTGCAGATTTGACCCAGAATAGATATGGCTTCTTTCACATGATCCTCATTTATGATCAATGGCGGCAGAATACGGATGGTATTATCGGCGGCCCCGATAACCAGAAGACCGCTTTTGATGGCTTTTTTAACAAAAAGGCGGGGTTCCACATGAAGTTTAAGACCCAGCATAAGGCCCACACCACGCACCAGTTCAATGACCCGCTCATGACGTTTGCTGAGTTTGATCAATTCTGTTCTGAGCTGATAGGAAATCTCTTCAACCTGTTCGAAAAAACCCTTTTCCAGCATGATGTCCATGACCGCATTGCCCACCGCCATCGCCAGGGGATTGCCGCCATAGGTGGAACCATGGCTGCCTGTGGTCATGGCGCGTCCGACCTTTTCCGTCGCGAGGCAGGCACCCAGCGGGAAACCACCACCAATGCCTTTGGCGGTACAGAGAATGTCGGGGCAGATTTTACTATGCTGATAGGCGAATAATTTACCTGTACGCCCCATGCCGCATTGAATTTCATCACAAATCAGCAAAATGCCGTGACGGTCGCAGATTTCGCGCAATATTTGCAGGTTTTCAGCCGACACCGGTTTGATGCCGCCTTCACCAACCACAGGTTCCAGCATAATGGCGGCGGTTTCATGGGTTATGGCCTTTTCCACCTTATTCATATCCCGGTGAAAGGGAATATGATCAAAGGCATCCATCATCGGGCCAAAACCTTTGGTCAGTTTTTCCTGTCCGGCGGCGGCGATGGTGGCCAGGGTGCGGCCATGAAAGCTACCTTTAAAAGTAATGATACGATAGCGTTCGGGATTGCCGTTTTCATAATGATATTTGCGCGCCATTTTCATGGCACATTCCACCGCCTCCGCACCGGAATTGGTAAAAAACATAGTGTCGGCAAAAGAAGCAGCGCTGATTTTTGCTGCCAGCTTTTCCTGACCGGGGATGCGGTAGGCATTGGATGTATGCCAGATTTTTCCCGCCTGATCGCATAAGGCTTTGACCAGAGCCGGGTGGCAATGGCCCAGATTGCTCACCCCGATGCCGGAGCCAAAATCCAGATATTTCTTATCGGCTTCATCAAAAACATAAGCCCCTTCACCACGCTCAAAACCTACATCGGCTCTGGCATAGGTTGGTAACAAGGGAGGAATAATGCTTTCTTCCTCTTTTTCATTGCGGCTGTTTTTCATTGTTCTCGACTTTCAAGCTATGGATCGGCTGGACCTTAATTACCAAAGCCCTCTAAAGGGCGCAGAATATCCTTCTATTGGGTCTGCCTGTCAATAAAAACGATAATTTCTATCCTGTTAAGAGCGTAATTTATACCCTGATTTCAGCAGTTTGTAACAGAAAATCCAGAATATGATATTCAAGGCGGCGATATAAAGAATTCCGGTCATCAGATCCCCTTCCGCCCGGTCAATAAAGCCATAGCGGAACCCGTCTATCAAATAGAAAAAGGGATTGGCCTGGGATATTGTGTGCCAGATGCCCGGCAGGCGGTCTATGGAATAAAAAGTACCCGACAGAAAAGACAACGGCATGATGATGAAATTGGAAATGGTGGCGCTCTGATCCCATTTTTCGGCCCAGATGCCCGCCATAAGCCCGATCAGGGCCAAAAGAATGGCGGCGGAAATGCCAAAATAAAGGATCGCCCAAATATTCGGAAAACTTAGTCCGGTAAAAATAAACATGGCCGAGATGACAAAAATACCCACCAGAATGCCGCGGGTTACCCCGGCCATGACAAAGGCCAGAGTAATCTCACCAGGGCCCAGAGGGGCGAGCAGCAGGTCAATGATATTGCCCTGCATTTTTGAACTCATCATACTGGAAATGGTGTTGGCAAATGAATTCTGCAAAACGGCCATGATGGCAAGACCGGGCGCCAGAAACAGCGGGTAGGCAATCTCACCACTGGTGCGGCCGCCACCACTGAGGGCAATGGTGAAAATCATCATAAAAAGTCCCGTGGTGACAACGGGAGCCATGACGGTCTGGCCAAAGACTTTAAAAAAACGCCGGACTTCCTTCACATAGAGGGTCCAGACACCGAGCCAGTTTACCGCACCGATTCTCTTGGTGGCATAAGGGTGTAAATCAGGGGAGGTGGTGGTTTTTTCCATATTCCGGATCCATGAATTTTCATTAAAGAATAGCTTTTACATCACTTATATTGATTTTTACAGCATAAAATAAGCCCTGTTATCATATATAATCTTGACCTTTGGGGCATAGAAGCTTAGTTATTTTTATTTATGGCTATTGCGAATAGTCGGTATTTTGCATGATTTAAAGGATTTCACTATGGCTTGGACAGATGAGCGGGTTGAAAAACTTCGGGAGCTTTGGGACAAGGGACTGAGCGCCAGCCAGATTGCCAAGGAACTGGCCGAAGGGGTCACGCGTAATGCCGTTATCGGTAAAGCCCATCGTATGGGTCTGGCCTCACGCCCCTCTCCGGTGAAGGCTGACCCCAAGAAAAAGGCTGCCAAAAAAGCGGTTGAAAAACCCGTGGTTGCCAAAAAGAAATCCAGTGGCAAGGTGACTTTGCTCGACCTTACCGAAAGAATGTGTAAATGGCCCATAGGCCATCCCAATGAAGTTGATTTTCATTTTTGTGGCAAGAATTCTGCGCCCACATTCCCTTATTGTGCGGAACATTGTGCCGAAGCCTATCAGGTGCAACAACCCCGCAGGCGCGCGCGCCGCAATAACCGGGGCCGGGTATCAGCAACACCAGTGACCTGATCCCTGATCTCTAAAGGCATATATTTGCAGGAAAGGCACCCACTGGTGCCTTTTTTTATGTTTTGGTTTATGTTTTGGTTTATGTCCTGATCTCAAATATGGAAAGAACTTCACAAGCGATATTCATGGGCAGGCTGTTGGTACCAATGGCCGCCCGTGCGCCGAGGCCTCTTTCTCCGAACACATCCCGCAAAAGCTCAGAGGCTCCATTGATCACCCGAGGCGAGTTTTTATAACCGTCCACACAATTGACAATGCCTTGAATTTGAACGCATTGTACCACACGGTCGAGGTCGCCATCGCAGGCTTTTTTGACCTGAGCCAGAATATTATAGGCCGTGGTGCGCGCCGCCTGATAAGCCTGTTCATCGTTCAGGTCCAGTCCCACTTTGCCAATACCGGGATGGGCTTCGCTGTGGATCGGTCCCTGGCCCGCCACATAAAGCATATTGCCCACAATTCGGAACGGCACATAGGCGGCCATGGCTTTTGGTGCTTCGGGTAAAGTGATTCCCAATTCTTTCAGACGTTTTTCTGCCAGGTTTTTTCCTGCATAAGCTTTTGAGGGACTAGCCTGTGCCGTGCGGCTGAGGCCGAAACTTCCCGCAAGAAGGGTGCTGATGCCCAGATTTCTAAAAAATGACCTTCTTTCCATGATATTTCTCCATTTATTTTATGTTTTTAAAGAAGCATATCATGATTGATTTTTTTTAACCATACTTGTGGCTTGATTGATTTATTCAGTCTGCTAATTTATCCGGGGGGTGAAATCTGGGGGTAATACTAAAACGACGATAAAAAAATATTCAAAATCAAACTTACTCAAAATCCAAAATAGGGTTCAATATGGCAATTTTAAACAATATGTTCGCTTCAGCGGCCTTCGCCGGCACACTCTTGATGTGCGCCAGTGGCAGCGCCGTGGCGGCTGAAAAAAAGAATGCGGTTAAACAGGCCCCATTCGTCGAAATTAATAAAAATCCTTATCCAAGCACGTATAAGGCCTTTCCCTCAACACTGACGGCCATTACACATGCAACCATCCTGACCGGAACCGGTGAACAGCTTGACCATGCAACCATTGTCATGAAGGATGGCAATATTGTGGCTGTGGGGCAGGATGTGGCCGTGCCCGAAGGGGCCGTGGTTATTGACGGTACTGGCAAATGGGTCACACCGGGCATTATTGATGTGCATTCCCATCTGGGGGTTTATTCATCACCTGGACATCGTTCCATGTCGGATGGCAATGAAGCCACCAGCCCCGTTACTGCGGAAGTATGGGCGGAACATTCCGTCTGGCCGCAGGACCCGGGTTTTTCCCGCGCGCTTGCCGGTGGTGTTACTTCCTTGCAGATTCTTCCCGGTTCCGCCAATCTGATCGGTGGACGCGGTGTGACATTGAAAAATGTCCCCAGCCGCACCCGCGAAGGCATGAAATTTCCGGGCGCACCATATGGTCTGAAAATGGCCTGTGGCGAAAACCCAAAACGGGTTTACGGTAAAAAAGGCGGCCCCAGCACCCGTATGGCCAATATGGCCGGATACCGCGAAGCCTGGATCAAGGCCCGGGATTATAAAGCCAAATGGGATAAATATACCAGAGAGTATAAAGCCGGAAAAGATGCCAGAGTGCCGAAACAGGATCTGAACCTTGATACACTGGTTGGGGTTTTGGAAGGCGATATTCTGATCCATAACCATTGTTACCGCGCCGATGAGATGGCCTCGATGATGCAGATGGCCAAGGAATTCAACTATAGCATTTCCACTTTCCACCATGCGGTTGAAAGTTATAAAATCGCGGATATTCTGAAAGAAAATAATGTCTGTTCCGCCATGTGGGCCGACTGGTGGGGTTTCAAGCTGGAAGCCTTTGACGGGGTTGATGAAAATATCCCGATGGTGGCGAAGGCGGGTGCCTGTGCCATTGTGCATTCAGATTCAGAAGTGGGCATTCAGCGCCTTAATCAGGAAGCAGCCAAAGCCTGGGCCGATGGTCTGAAAATGGGCATTAAATTCACCAAGGCAGAAGCCTTTAAATGGTTGACCCTCAATGCGGCCGAGGCGCTGGGAATTGCGGATAAAACCGGATCACTGGAAGCTGGTAAAATGGCCGATGTGGTGCTGTGGTCTGCTGATCCGTTCAGCACCTATTCATTGGCGGACAAGGTCTATATTGACGGCGCGCTTATGTATGACCGGGCCAATCCGGACACTTTCTGGCAGAGTGATTTTGAACTGGGTTATAATAAAAAAGGAGCACACCAATGAGACAGAAATTTATCAAACTGATCGGTGTTGCCTCGGTAACTGCAGCCCTTTTAAACCCGGTGGCTCAGGCTGAAACCATTGCCCTCAAGGGCGGCACGCTCCATACGGTTTCCGGTGCAGGCATGATTGAAAATGGCACCATGGTGATCACGGACGGCAAAATTACCGCCGTTGGTACGGATGTGAAAATTCCCTCTGATGCCCGGGTGATTGATACCACGGGCAAGGTTATTGTTCCCGGTTTCATGAACAGCAACAGCCGTCTTGGCCTGTCGGAAATCAGCATGACCCGCGACAGCAATGAACATAGTGCCAAGGGATCGCCCTTTGGCGCGGCTTTTGATGTGCGTTATGGTCTTAACAGCCATTCCATCGTCATTGCCGAAAACCGTCGTCAGGGTCTGACCCATGCTTTGAGTCAGGCCTCGCGGGCGAGCGGAGTTTTCAAAGGACAGGGCGCGATTATTTCCCTGGACGGGGCGCGTGATATGATTATGGCACCGGGGCCCATGTCGGCTATGATAGCCTCAGGGGGCAATAGAAATGTCGCCTGGGCCAAGGTGCGCCTTATCCTGGATCAGGTCAAACATTACGCCCGCAACCGTTCCAATGTCTTAAAGGGCAAGGGTCGGTCTGATTATATGCTGGACCCCAATAATATGGATGCCCTGATCCCGGTGGTTAAAGGGGAACAGGCTTTATATCTGCACCTGAACAGTGAAAATGACATTTTGCAGGCCATCGCCTTGAAAAAGGATATGGACGTTAAAGTCATCATTGTCGGGGCCTCGGAAGCCTGGCGTGTGGCGGCTGATCTGGCGCGGGAAAATGTTGCGGTGGTGATTGATCCCCAAGATAATTTACCCACCGATTTCGGTAATGCCTCTGCCAGTTACGGTAATGCGGCCCTGTTGGAAAAGGCAGGGGTCAATTTTGCCATTACTCCCGGTGGTATGGGGGCCAATCATAATGCCTATATGGTCAATCAGGTGGCCGGTATTGCGGTGGGGCATGGGCTGAGCTGGGATATGGCGCTAAAGTCCATCACCCTGGCACCGGCGCAGATTTTTGGCATTGATAAAGATTATGGTTCCCTCGAAAAAGGCAAAATTGCCAATGTGGTCGTGTGGGATGGGGATCCGCTGGAAGTAACCAGCAACCCGGATCATGTGATCATCAAAGGCACGGAATTTGAACTCAAATCCCGCCGCAGCATGCTCAGGGATCGTTATAAAGACCTGAGCAAGGCGCCTTTTGCCATGCAATAAGACCAGATATTCGGCGCGTCAGGCCAGAAATATCAACGTAATAATATAAAAATTTAAAGATAAGGCAGGAATGAATTTTCCTGCCTTTTTTTATAACATGTTGATTTAGCTAATTTATTTCAAAAGCAGGGCAGGAAATAATTAAGAAAAACATAATATTATTCAAAAATATACATAATATTAAGTATTTCTAATATATAATAAATGGCAATTGGGTTCACTGACGGAGACTTTGAGGGCCATGAGAGAAAATTTAAGAGAAGTTGTATGCCTGTTTAAAGACCATAAGACGATGGAACTTGCCGTGGATGAGCTGAGGCTTTCCGGGTTTGAGCAGGAAAATATAAGTCTTTTGGCGGATAAGGATACGGTTGCCCATGAAATGGGGCAGCCTTATAAAAATGTCGATGAATTGGAAGATGACCCCGAGGCCCCGCGCATAACCTATGTATCCACCGAGGCTATTGGTGACCTCAAAGGCGGCCTTTCGGCAGTGGGTTTATATTTGGGGGCCGTGATTGTCAGTGCCATTATGGTGGTTTCTTCGGCAACGCTGACTTCTATTTTATTCTGGGTTATATTGGGTGGATTTTGCGGCGGCATGTTTGGTTATACCACTGCATTGATGATTAACAGCAAATATGCCAACAATATGAAATATCAGGAACATCACGGCGGCATTCTGCTTTGGGTCAGAACCCTGAATACAGAACAGGAAGTGATCGCCTGTAAAATACTTCTTAATAATAACGCCCATGATGTTCATTTGCATGGCAGGCTGGCGGCCTGAACCTTAAAAAACACGTTCGATCACTTTTCTCGTGATCAGTTGTTATTTTGTCGCTTTTTTCTATCTTTGGCTGTAGAATAAACCTATGTGAGTATAATATAAAACTCATTCCAGGGGGGCGCGTGAAGGCCGAATTAAGGAAAGACTTTAAAGGGATCTATAATGATTTTGTGAGCAATATTCACGACGAGGTGAATATTGGTCAGGATGTAGATTTTTCAACTTATCCTTATGATTGTACGGGCTGTACCCGTATGAATTTCTGCACTCATATTGGCAGCGGTTTTTGGGAATTTGTCAGAATTTCACAAGATGTGCTGGTGTGCATTGCCAAAAATAACTTTAACAGCGATTATAAAATTTCCTACCTTGTGGGGCGGGACCATTATGTATTTCGCTTTCTGATTTCCGGTGAGATCGCCATATCCTATGATGGACAGGAAAAAATCCGTATCCCGGAACAAAAAATTTCCATGTTCCGGGCTCTTCAGGGCAGCAGGATGGATTTATCGCATGGCCGCGGTTCGCAATTTACCGGTATCAGCCTTTATATTTCCACGGCATATATGGATAAATTATGCCAAATGCTGAGCATGGAACACCGCAATAATTTTTACAGCCTTTTAAAGGGGCAGGGACGGGGCAGCAGCGGCGGTATATTTGATGATATAAGCCTCACACCACATATAAAAAGTCAGATATTGGACATTCATGCCAACCATTATTCAGGGGCTTTAAGACGTTTTTTTATTAAAGCCAAAACCAATGAATTATTATGCAGCATCATGCAGCGTTTCAGCAAGGATGCGGTATATGTGAAAAAAGATGGTTTTGGTGAAAGCGAAAAAATAAAATTACGTGAAGCCTTTGAAATATTGGAAGAAAATTTCTCAGAACCGCCCAGCATAAAGGAGATTTCCAAACAGGTTGGCCTCAACAGAACCAAATTGCGCAAGGGGTTTCTGGCACTTTATGGCAAGACGATATTTGACCATTGCCTGGACCGGCGTATGCAGGAAGCCTGTGAGTTGCTGCGCAGCAAAAGCCTGAATATCACACAAATATCCCAAGGTCTGGGTTATGCCCACGCCACGAATTTTACCGCTTCATTCAAGAAATATTTCGGGGTCCTGCCCAAGGATTACCGCAAGAGCGCTTTATAATCCCTCAAAGTGACAAAGAACCCATCAAAATGACAAAGAACCCATCAAAATGACAAAGAAAAAGGGCAGCCCGAAGGCTGCCCCTGAAGCTTTATGGTCTAATTCTTAAAGGTGATGCGCAGATAACCAAACTGGCTCGGAAGATCATGCAAGGTGGCATCAAATCCGTTCAATGCACAGGACTGACATGCGCCGGGCCCTTTGTTAAACAGGTTATTCACCCCGAGGGTTACGGCCACTTTCTCATCCATGGAAGACGGTGTCCATGTGACCTGAACATCATTGTAAAAAGCGGAACCGATCTGGTTGTCACCGGCATTGATTTCAGTGACACCACTGATATAACGACCCGTCCAGCTGGCAGACCAGTCATCCATATACCAGCCCAACGTTCCTGTAGACTTCCATTTCGGGAATGATTTTTCAGGGTCGCCCAGTTCCGTACCTTCCCGGGCAATTCTTTCAAATCCACCGGTGATGGGGCTGAGTTCTGTATAATCGAACAGGATACTATTGGTCCAGACAAAGCTGAACTGGCCGCTGCTCATCTCAGGGCTCATATAATTGACCGAGAAATCAAGTCCGGAGGTTTCAATGCCGCCAATATTCAGCAAAATGCTGTCAAAACCGTTAATCACACCACCGGCTGTGCGGCTAATGCCCTGACAGGCCACAGCATCATTATTAACATAACAATTGTTCAGCTTGTTCTGGGCATTGGGGGACTGGATGGCATTCTCGAGGGAAATGTCATAATAATTTACCTCAAAAGTGAGGGAAATATCATCCATAGAAGGTGACCAGACCGCACCCACTGTCCAGCTTTCAGATGTTTCAGGCTGCAATGCTGCATTACCACCGGTTCGCACAGAAATCTGCTGATTAAACTGGGCATAGCTGCCATCGCCCGGAACACCGCCGGCGACACAATTGGCGATGGTGGAGGCAGAGGCCCCATTATTGTTAAAATCGGAACAGGGGTCTGCCAGGGTTTGGTCAAAGCGGGCAAAACTGCCAAAAAGCTCGCCAATATTCGGGGTACGGTGTCCTTCACCCCATGACCCGCGGATCAATATGTCGGGGGTCGGGCGCCATTTGGCGCCGAACTTCAGGGTGCTGTTGCTGCCAAAGGTGCTGTAATCGGAAACACGAATGGCTCCGTTCACATCCAGAAGGTCTGCAAAAGGCGCGTCGCGAACAATGGGTACATTCACCTCGGCATAAAATTCCTTCACATTATAACTGCCATCGGTGGGGGTGGAGGGCACACCGGCACTTTCCCCGGCACTGACAATGGAATCTGGTGAGAAGAAACCGCTTTGTTTGCGATATTCAGCCCCGATGGCAAACCCCAGAGGCCCGGCAGGAAGGTCGACAATTTCACCACTCAGGTTGGCATTAATGTCATAAAGGGTCTGCTCACTCAGGTCTTTTTGCACAAAGCCAACCCAGTCCAGCATGGCCTGCGTGATGGTGCCATTACCCGAACCCTGACCACCAAAGAAGTTAAAGGGCACACAGCCCGGCGTGGCATTACATTCATCCAGAGGCCCCAAGGCAATCTTCAAATGGCGGGAATTAAAAGCACCATTTTTCAGCTGATCGGCGCGGTTTTTCGAATAGACCGCCGTCACATCCCAATAAAAATTACGATCATTGGCCTCAAAACTGCCATCAAAGCCGCCGGAAATATACCATGTATTCACCGTCTGGTTAAAGATACGCGGCCCGGCTTCCAGAGGGCGGCGACCCATAAAATAACCGTTCGTGGCGGCATCAATGGTGAAACCAAAAGGATTATAAGGGTTGGTTACATCAATGGATATGGTATCCAGCAGATTGCCGTTACCGGCCTCCGGCCCAATGAAAAGCGGCTCGGGAGCGGCCTGGTTGGTTGAGGTACGATTGTTGAACAGCGCCTTGAAATTCATATTGATGGTATCGGTCACTTGATATTGCAACTGACTGTAAACCCCGATGCGTTCGGAAGGGGTCAGCACCAGGTTAAAGGGCGCATAGTTGAAACGATCCGCCGTGGTAAAGGCATGGAAATCGTCACCAACCCCCGGGGTGAGGGGGTTGTAAGCGGGTATGCCCGTGACCCCGTCATTGATGGTCAGGTCAAGTTGGGTATTCGTATTGGGGTCGGTTAAGAAAAAACGTCCCTGCGGGGTTCCCGAACTACAATTTCCGGCCTCGACACAAGAGGTGGCAAAGGCTGACGGGAAACGGGAAATTTCGAGGTCATTGGCACTGACCCTATTCTGTTTGTTAAAACTGACACTGACAAAGCTGCTCAGGCGATCGGTCTTGCCGCCCCAGGACAGGGAATATTCCTGGGTTTCCCCGTCACCGCGCTCATAGGCACCCACATAAGCCGAAGCACTGAAACCATCCACATCTTTTTTGGTGATCACATTGACCACACCGGCAATAGCGTCCGATCCATAAATGGCCGAAGCCCCGTCCTGCAGAACTTCGATGCGTTCAATGATGCTGGTGGGAATGGTGTTCAAATCCGTGGCCCCGGCCACACCGGAGGCGGAGGAGCCATGAACCCAGCGTACCCCGTCCACCAGAACCAGAACCCGTTTGGAGCCCAGATTTCGCAGATCTACCTGTGCGGCCCCGGCACCAATGCCGCCACCATCAGGCGGGAAACCAAAGTTGCCGCTGCTGTTGAATTTGGTGTTAAGCGCACTGCCGGAACCGGGCAGACGTTGCAGGAAATCGCCCAGAGACGTGAGGCCGGTTTTATCCATATCCGCGCGGGATATATTCATTACCGGCGCGCCCTTGTCCAGGGGGTTGGTACGAATGCGCGAACCGGTGACCACCACTTCTTCAAGGGCATTTTCCTCTTCGTCAGCGGCAGCGAAGCTGGGGGATGTTGCCATGCTGCTCATAATCAGGGTTGATACCCCGATCATATATTTGAGTTTGCCATGGCGTATTTGGGTGTTTTTTTGCATATGAGTTTCCTCTCCTGTATTTATGGGAAGTTGATTTGATAATTTCCCCTATCTTAGAGCGACTTAGCCCAGATACAGGATATACAAATACAAAGAGAAAAAATGATGCTGAGGGATCAAAGAATGATGGTTAACGCATTTTCTTTAACAGGAAACAGAGGAATATATATGGAGGGTGATAAAAAGGGCGGCAAGACCTGATCTTTACCGCCCTTGAATTATATGTATGGAACTTAATCGGTCAGGTCATCCCAAAGGTCTTTGACTTTGTCAAAAAAACCGGAAGAATTGGGGCTGACATCATCACCGCATTCATCGGCAAAGGCGCGCAGCAGTTCTTTTTGTTTTTTCGACAGGCTCACCGGGGTTTCCACCGTGGTCTGAATAATCATATCACCACATTGGGCGGAACGGATTACCGGCATGCCTTTACCCTTCAGGCGATATTGTTTGCCGGTCTGGGTGCCCGCCGTGATTTTGACTTTGGCTTTGCCGCCGCCCACGGTGGGGACCTTGATCTCGCCGCCCAGCGTGGCTGTGGTCATGGGGATCGGAATATTACAGAAAATGGTTGATCCATCACGTTGGAAAATAGGGTGATATTCCACAGATATGAAAATATAGAGATCACCCTTGGGGCCGCCTCTGTCACCGGCTTCGCCTTCGCCGTTTAAGCGTATGCGGGTGCCGTCTTCCACACCGGCCGGAATTTTAACCGACAGGGTTTTATTTTCTTCCTTGCTGCCATGACCATGACATTCTGCGCAAGGGCTTGAGATGACCTGACCCTGTCCCTGACAGGAAGGGCAGGTTCGCTCAACCGTGAAAAAGCCTTGCTGGGTTCTGACCTTGCCGATGCCCTTACAGGTGGTACAGGCACTGGGCTTGGTTCCCGCTTCAGCGCCGCTGCCATCACATTCTTCACAGGGAACGGCCGTTGGAATGGTAATTTCATCCTGCTTGCCGCTAAAGGCTTCTTCCAGTGTAATGGTCATATTATAGCGCAGGTCAGCCCCGCGTGCGGGGCCGCTGGGCCTGCGCGAACGTCCGCCACCCATGCCAAAAAGGTCTTCGAAGATGTCGGAAAAGGCGCTGTCGAAACCGCCGCCGCCCATGCCGCCGCCGCCCATGCCACCATTTTCAAAAGCGGCATGGCCATAGCGGTCATAAGCGGCCCGTTTCTGTTCATCTTTGAGGATGTCGTAGGCGGCGCTGACTTCCTTGAATTTGGCTTCGGCCACCTCATCACCGGGATTGCGGTCCGGGTGATGGAGCATGGCTTTTTTACGATAAGCCTTTTTCAGCTCGGCACCAGAAATGCCGCGTTCTACTTCAAGAATTTCGTAAAAACATTTTTGTGTCATAACGCTTCCGGTCTTCTACCCTAAAACTTTACTAAAATCGCTTTCACCCTAATACAGGTGTACCGCCCTGTGGTGAGACAGGGCGGTAACAAAGCTTGTGATTTTCAAATTACACATTATTTTCTGATGAGATAATTTGATCATGGGATCAGATTATTTCTTGTCTTCGTCAACTTCTTCAAAGTCGGCGTCCACCACATCATCCTGTTGTGCTTCGGCCTGTTCGCCTTGGGCACCTTCGGGGGCCGCGCCTTCAGCCTGATCCTTGTAGATGGCTTCACCAAGTTTCATGGCCGCCTGCTGCAGGGTTTCAAGAGCCGCTTTGATCGCGTCCACATCTTCGCCTTCAGCGGCGGTGCGGGTGGCCTTGATGGCATCTTCGAGAGCGGCTTTGTCCGCAGCTTCGATTTTGTCACCATGTTCCTTGATCTGACCTTCGGCAGAATGGGCCGCACTTTCGGCATTGTTGCGGGCTTCCACCAGATCACGACGTTTTTTGTCGTCTTCGGCGTTGGCTTCCGCATCCTGAACCATTTTTTCGATATCATCGTCGCTGAGACCACCAGAAGCCTGAATTCGGATCTGCTGTTCTTTGCCTGTGCCTTTATCTTTGGCAGACACATTGACGATACCGTTGGCATCAATGTCAAAGGTTACTTCCACCTGTGGCACACCGCGCGGTGCGGCGGGAATACCCATCAGGTCAAACTGGCCGAGAATTTTATTGTCGGCAGCCATTTCCCGCTCACCCTGGAAAACCCGGATGGTTACCGCAGACTGATTGTCTTCGGCGGTGGAGAAGGTTTGTGATTTTTTCGTCGGGATCGTGGTATTGCGATCGATCAGACGGGTGAAAACACCGCCCAATGTTTCAATGCCGAGGGAAAGCGGGGTCACATCCAGAAGGAGAACGTCTTTCACATCGCCTTGCAATACACCGGCCTGAATGGCGGCACCCATGGCCACCACTTCGTCCGGGTTCACACCCTTATGCGGCTCGCGGCCAAAGAAGTCTTTTACCACTTCGCCGATTTTCGGCATCCGGGTCATACCACCCACCAGAACCACTTCGTCGATATCACTGGCCGTAAGGCCCGCATCTTTGAGGGCCGCTTTACACGGGGCAATGGTGCGCTGTACCAGATCAGCCACCAGGGCTTCAAATTTGGCGCGGGTCAGTTTCATGGTCAAATGTTTGGGACCGGAAGCATCCGCGGTAATGAACGGCAGGTTGACTTCGGTTTGCTGAGCAGAAGAAAGCTCAATCTTGGCTTTTTCAGCGGCTTCTTTCAGACGCTGCAGGGCCATATTGTCGTTCTTGAGGTCAAGGCCGCTTTCTTTTTTGAATTCGTCAACAAAATAGTCAACCAAAAGCATGTCGAAATCTTCACCGCCGAGGAAAGTATCGCCGTTGGTGGATTTTACTTCGAATACGCCATCACCGATTTCCAGAATGGAAACGTCAAAAGTACCACCACCAAGGTCATAAACCGCGATGGTTTTGCCGTCTTCTTTGTCCATACCATAAGACAAGGCCGCAGCCGTGGGTTCGTTGATGATACGCAGGACTTCCAAACCGGCAATTTTACCGGCATCTTTGGTGGCCTGACGCTGGGCATCGTTGAAATAGGCAGGTACCGTGATCACGGCTTGTGTGACAGGCTCACCGAGATATTCTTCGGCGGTTTCTTTCATTTTCTGCAAAATAAAAGCCGAAACCTGACTGGGGCTGTAATCTTCGCCCTGGGCTTCGACCCAGGCATCGCCATTATCGGCTTTGGTGATTTTGAAAGGCACCATTTCAATGTCTTTTTTGGTGGCTTTGTCTTCGAAAGTACGGCCAATCAGACGTTTGATGGCAAAAAGTGTATTTTCGGCGTTGGTAACGGCCTGACGTTTGGCCGGCTGACCCACCAGTCTTTCGCCATCCGCCGTAAAGGCAACCATGGAAGGCGTGGTTCTGCCGCCTTCGGCATTTTCAATAACTTTAGGTTTTGCACCATCCATGATGGAGATACAGGAATTTGTTGTTCCTAAATCAATACCAATAACTTTACCCATACTATCCTCTTTTCTTAATGGCTATCATCGCGGGTCAATATATGCACCCGGCAAGATACCGATTTGCAGCTATAAAATTCCTCTAAAGCGAGGTGTTAAATCAATCATTATGCAGCTTATATAAGGCCATTTTATCTGTCTGCAAGGGTATTTTGGAATAAATTTCCATTTTCTGAAAAGTGCAGATCGCATCCCTGACCCCGTTTGCTTTTTATGTTTCTAACACCTGGGAAAAATATTCAGGATTTATCTTCGTATTTATTTCTTTTCTGGTTGCTAAACCATTCCAAGCTTCCTTATGCAGGGCGATCTTTCATTACAGAATTTAAAAAAGAAAAAAAGGCGCAGGAAGTGTAAATGTTTTTTACAGGCCCGTAGAGATTTTTACACTTTGAATTTATGTAAACAAGCCATTAAGCGCTTAATTCGGCGCTTTTTCCTGTTTGGCATGCATTTTGCTTATATTATATCCATAATTTGCTGGAAGAGCAGAAATAATTGATATTCTACGAAGTTTAATTTTGATGGCTGGAATGGAAAAGCCGGTTTAATGTAAAGAATAAGAGAGAAAAATGAGAAAAATATTATCAAAAATTACTTCCCTGGCGACAGCCATGATGATTGTATCTTTTGCACCCGCTGTACAGGCAGGGGTGGTCAATGTTGGAACATATGGTTCAGGATTGAATGACTGTACAATCGGCTGTATGGCACAATATCAGCAATCCTATAGTGCCAGTTTTTTTGGCGGTGATGCCGTTAACCTGACGGATGTGACATATTATTCTGCATTAGGTTCCTATTTTGGCGAATATGATGTGTTTATGAGTTATGCCGCGGGGCCGCTTACAACCAATTTAGAAAGCAATAATGCAACGCCTTGGTCTTATTATGCATCGATTGATTTATCAACTGTAACGGCGGCTTCACAATTGGTGATGAACGGCTTGTTTGAATATGACCCGTCTCAGGGTGATCTTCTTATTGGTTTTGTAAGAACGTCAGACACAAGCCTTGGCAATTTTAGAGCAACGCAACTTGTTGGTCTTGAACGCGCCTATGAATGGCCACATGGGATTAGAAGTGCTCATGCAGGATACGCGCTAAATACCACCTTCACGACCCGTGAAGTGAACAGGGTTCCTGAGCCCGCGCCTTTATTGTTGTTGGGAATGGGCCTTTTGGGATTTGGTTTGATCCGCAGGAAAAAAAGCTAATTCCTTAAAAGCGATGATTTTAAATGGTCAGTGTTTCGACACTGGCCATTTTTTTTGCCTTAAACCATATGTTTTTCCTAAATGACAGATGCCATCATATTGCCTTAGTCGGGTGCAAAATTAGGCCAATATGCGAAAGCAGGTGCCGCAGGGCGGTATAAACTCATCCTTCCCTTGCTTTCCCTCTCTTCCTATGATTAATATTTGCTAGTTGAAATCGGGGGCAGGAAATATGGGGGATATGAGAGTTTATACCCTTTTCATTGGAGTGATACTTATAGGTTTATGGGGAATAAGATGTTTTTGGCGAACATGTGTTTTTTGTAAGGATAAACATCTTCACCATGTTTCATTTCTGAGCGCCTTTTTGAAATCCGTGAAAGCCGGGGGGAACTCAAGCAGGAGCGCGAGCGACGATAGTTCCACCCATCAAAAGAAATATGGAGTGAGCCACGGTGAGGGCGGACCCCTATGGCTGGTTGATCTGATCTGCCCGTTCTACATAACGGAAAATAAAATGGCTGACCAAATGCTCGCGGATTTAATCCAAGGCCCCTTCAAAGGCAAAAAAATCAAATTCCACCATACCGACCCGGCAACGGGCGAGCGGAAAGTGATGGAGTTGGCGGGGTGAAGGCGATATTGTTGGGAATTGTTCTTTTTTTCTTTCTTTATATCGGGTTCATTCTGGTCGTTTCTATCTTTTTTTGCCTAGCAAAAAAAACAGGAATTTTGTCATCTGGGAAGAGTTATCTTATTCCAAGGATTGGTATTTCTATGATGTTGAATATTGCTTGTATTGGTTATGGTTATTACCTTCTTGAAATCAAATCTGGCTCTCGTTGTTTCGATGGGAGTGTTGAGCATGCCATAGGAAAATATTGGTTTAAATTTCCTGCTAAAATGGCGGGTTATAGCGAGATACCAAATTTAAATAAAGACGAATTCCTTCATTTGAAAGTTTTATATCCAAAGATGAAAGCTAAGTGTGACAATATACCTTACGTGACTTGGCCGCAACTTTCAAAAAAGCAAATAAAAATTAACATTATTTCGACTGATATTGCATTATCATTTGAGAAAATATTGGATCGTCGCCTTTATCAGCGGCCATGGTTCAAGCCGAGTGATATAGAAATATATAACCAAAACTTAAAACGTGTTCAATATTCGAATGCCAGTCCGCCGATAGATATTTTCCTTGGAATGGAGGATGGGAATATTGCCTGGTTGGCTGAATGTGCTTCAAGGATGCCAAATCCTATATGTAAGGCGAATATTACTTCTTATCCTAATCTCAATATTGGATATGTATTTCATATGTCTTATGTCGAAGATTGGCGTGAAGTGGACCGTAAAGTAAAAGAATTAATTCAAGATATTATCACAGGGGTGGAAGATGACTGAAAATGTTTTTGGGATCATTGGGGTCTGGATCATTGGGGTTAGAGTGAACTTCCCTGAGCTTCCCCCTGTAAAACGGACAGGTTTGTAGGGGCATTTTTTTGCCTTAAACCATATGTTTTTCCTAAAATGACGGGTGCCATCATATTGCCTTAGTCGGGTGCCAAATTGGGCCAATATGCGAAAAGCAGGGGCTGTTTAAATTGGAGAGAAGAAAAGCATGAGAAAAATCTGGCATTTTATTCGTGAACCTCTGTGGGTTTTTCTGGGGGTGTTTTTGTTTCACAGTTTTGCTTTTGCCCAATATGAAATCTGGCCCTCGGAAAGCATGGTGCCCACGCTTGAGGTGGGGGACCGGGTGCTGGTGAATAAATATACCTATGGTTATTCCCGCCACAGCATGCCCTTTGGTCTGCTCGATTTTGAAGGCCGTGTCTGGCAGGATGAACCCAGGCATGGTGATATTGTGGTTTTTGCCGATCCAAAGGATGACAGCCGCACTTTGATCAAACGTATTATCGGCCTTGGCGGGGATGAGGTACAGATGATTGGCGGGCGGCTCCATGTGAATGGAAAAAAACTGCGGCGTGATTTTACGCGTGAATATGGTTATGAAGACCCCCATGGTACCCCGGTCCATGTGCGGGAATATCGTGAATTTGATCAGTTCGGAAAAAGCTACAGTATTGCTGAGCGCACCGATTATGGCCGTCTGGACAATACAGATGTCTATACCGTGCCGGAGGGGCATTTTTTTGCCATGGGCGATAACCGTGACAATTCCGCCGATAGCCGCGTGTTGAGCGCGGTGGGTTATGTGCCGCTGGAAAATATCATTGGCCGGGCGGATGTGATTGGTCTGTCTTTATATGGCTGTGATGATGGCAAAGACATTCAATGTCATTTCGGTATCCCTTTCTCAAGGTTTTTTACGAAACTAATGTAGAGGGTTCGGCGATTAAAAAATTATTTTTGCCATTCTTTTTGACCTGATACATCAGCCGGTCAGCCTTTATTCTCATCTCGGTAGCATTTCTGGCATCGTCGGGGAAAGTTGAGACACCGATACTGACACCTACTTTTAATTCATGGCCATCGAATGTAACAGGAAATCCAATTGTTTTAATAAGCCTGTTACACAGATTGGGAATATCCTCAGAATTCTCAATTTTGTTGAGAATGATAATGAATTCATCGCCGCCGATGCGACAGGCTGTGTCACTTTTGCGAATTGTGGATATAATTCGAAGCGCCGTTTTTTTCAGAATTAAATCCCCCGCCCCGTGGCCGTAGGTATCATTTATTTTCTTGAAACCGTCCAGGTCAAAGAATAATAAACCCACTTTATATTTCTCTCTTTTTGCCAGACGGATTGCAATTTCAAGACGGTCATCCGCGACCCTAAGCGTTGGCAAACCCGTTAATATATCATGATTTGCCTGATGCTCTATAAGCCGCTTTTGCTCTTCAATAATCTTATTCTGCCTTTCATATTGGGCGAGCATATCTCTGATAAGATTTCGTTCCTTGATGATGATAATCGCAGCCAGAACAATGAAGATCAGCGTTCCAAAAAAGGTTGTGCCCCACGTGGATAAAGAGGCAATATAAACATCCGCTTTTCCTGGAATTTCTCTTCCGGCATAAACGAATTGATACATGCTGAATATAAAGGTGGTTGAAAAAATGCCGGTAAAAATGGCCGTTATGTTATTGTTAAAGAAAAAAACACTGAGAAACAGGGAAAACATAACCCATAAAACGCCATTGCCGAAAACGCCATAGGTTAACAATCCGGCAAGGGCCACCGCAGAAGTCAAACTCAAAATCAGCCAGCTTTTTAACTTGTAAGAGAGTTTTTTGCGAAGAAAAAATATGCCCGATAGCACAATAAGGCTCATAAGATGCACCATATAGGCGTTTTGCCATCCGGTAAACCAGGTTCTGCTCAGGGATATTGGCACACCAATGAAGGCCAACACAAACATGCCAAGGGCAAGCCTGTTTATCGCCTGTTCCCTGAGTTCCATAAGGCGATTATGGGTATTGATAAACTTACCGTCAGCCAACATACTGCTTTCTTAAACTATGCACGCTGTTTATTATAGTTTAGGAAAAGTGAATATTTTATAAAATATCCCAATCAATTCTGGTTTTAAAGCCATTTATCACGATATAAAGGCTTTGTGATCCAGGCATATCCTGAATTATTCTCCAAATTGTGAATGCCGGATCAGGTCGGAAAAACCCATCTTTTTGTTTAAAAAGGCAATGCGGCAGCAGGGGCGCTGCTCAGCTTCTATATTCAGCACGGGGATGAATTCATTTTTAAGATCCAGTCTTGGATAAAGCTGTGTTACGGCATTGATCTGGTCTTTTTCCAACGGACCGAGGCCAAGACCGGCAACATCAGCGCCTGAGCCCATGCGAACCAATTGGGCTTCACGGCCATGTTCATGACCAACAGAAACATTGAGATGAAGTGTGATGGCATTGGCGGTCATGTAAGCGCGTTTGTCAGCCCAACCATGTTTGCGGGCCAATTGATCGGCCATACGTGCGCCAACGATGGTAAAACATTGTTCCTTATCCCCCTGTAACCGGTGGCCATCCGTCAGGCCCATATCGTGCAGGAGCAGGGCGGCAAAAAGCGCCTCGTCATCAAATGATGTTGCCCCATCATCCAGAAGACGCGCCCAGAAATAGGCCCGCAGGCAATGGTTCAAGAGAAAAGGCGCGCTGGCATCCTGACAAAGGGCGAAGGCTTCGCGGATCAGCGGCGTGTCGGGGGGCAGAATTTCGTCCACTTCCCGAAAGCGGACTTTTAAGCCTGATTTCTTTTGTTTTCTGCTGGCAGCCATGGCCTGAACCCCTTGTGCTGTCAAGGCAAGGCGATCACGCCAGGAAAGTTTACCACCACTGCGTTCCATCCAGCTTAAGGTTCCAAGCTTATTATTCATAATTTTTCTCCTTTAAAATTTATATAAAGGAAAAAATGTTTGGCATAAATGACAAAATACGACTATATTCTGCCAATGGCACAAAAGAAACGCATATATTTCCTGCTTTTTGATGATTTTGAACTGTTGGATATGTCAGGCCCGGCATCGGTATTTTCCACCGCCGACAGCTTTGGGGATAAGGCTGCTTTTGAAATTGTGGCGATCTCGCTGGCAGGCGGTGCGATTATGAGCAATTCCGCTATGGCGGTGATGACCTTATGCTGTGAGGATATTATTGTTTCGGATCAGGACAGTTTATTTGTGGTGGGTGCTTATCAAAAGCCTCTGCGCCGGGCTATGAGGGATAAGAAACTCAAAAAATGGTTGATTGAAAATGCCGAAAAACCTGCCCGTTTATCTTCCATCTGTTCCGGTGCCTTTATCCTGGCCAGCTGTGGTTTGCTGAACGGCCATCGCGCCACCACTCATTGGGCGGCCTGTCAGTCGCTCTCCAGCCTTTACCCCGATATTTCCGTACAGGCGGACGCATTATATGTTGAGGATGGCAGGATATGGACATCTGCGGGTGTCACCACTGGAATTGATATGGCCCTGGCAATGATTGAACGTGATTGTGGCGGCGATTTAATGGGGAAGGTGGCTAAATTATTGGTGGTTTATGCACACAGGCCGGGCAGCCAATCCCAGTTCAGCAGTCTGCTGGATGCCCAGATGGCTTCGAACAAAGGTTTTTCCGATCTTGTTATCTGGATTGATGACCATCTGGACCGGCCCCTGAAAGTGGAACATATGGCTGAAAAAGCCGGCATGTCCGAACGTAGTTTTTATCGGAAGTTTACCAAATCAATTGGGATTTCCCCCTCCAGATATTTGCAGCGCGCCCGATTGGAGCGGGCCAGTGAATTGCTGGCAACGGGCATGGCCGTAAAGGCCGTTGTCACCGCGGTGGGTTTTCGCTCAGAGGCAGGATTTCGAACCGCATTCGAAGGTCAGTTTAATTTATCCCCCTCCCTGCATCAAATGATCCATAAACGCAATAAAGCTGGATCAGGCTAAGCAAACCCAGTGATCTGAATTAAACTGACCCCTGCAATTTTCTTATACCTTAAAAGCGGTAAGACATTCCCAGCGAAATGACGGGATAATATTTGAAGAAACCGATGTCGTCAGAAACATTTTGTTCTTCCCTTGCAATCTCTGCCAGAAAATCGGGATTGTTTGAGAGTGAGCCGCCGGTGGAAAGAAGGTCTACATTGGCTGATCCGGTGAAAATAACCCCCAAATCTGCGGTAAATGTCCAATTGCTGTCGCCCCGGACCGCGTTGCCCCAGCCAATGCCCAGATAAGGCGAAAGGTCTCTGAAATTAACATGGCCGCTCAATTGCCCCACTTCTTCGGCGCTGAAGGTGTCCGTGCCGATATTATAGGCGCTTGCAGGCAGGGCATTGCCATCAAGCTTGTTTTTATCCAATATGGCCCCGCCCGTTAAACGAAAACCACCATCAAACATATGCCAGTCCATCAGCGCGGTAAAACTGTTCAGCTTCAGATCAAAATCATAATTAATGCCGTCTTTTTCCAATTCCTTGCTGAATTTAAAATAATTCACCCCAAGGCGCATATTAACCTTTTCTGACAGGCCGCCGGATAATTCCAGACCAAGACCCAATGTACTGGCTTTCATGCTGAGGCCGACCCCCTCTGCGAAAGATGTCTGGGCGGCTGTTAATGCGGATAATGCCATGAGGCCCGAGACTAAGATTGATTTTTTATACTTTAACACGATACATCCTTTAATTTGACCCTGTAAACAGGGGGTTTGATTTAGGCCCTGTAAACAGGGGAGTTAGGCTTATGAACAACAGGTCTAAAGTCTTCATATTACGGTTTTCTTAATCTTCTATAGGGTTTTAAATATTTTAAATCTGATGATATGCCTGATGATATGACAGCATGGTTTGGGCTATAGGCCGAAAAACCTTCATCCTTTGTTGTAAAACCTCATTGCAGCGTGATATTATGCAAAAATCTTTTTCAAATAATGTAAGTGAATGATCATGGTTATTTTTCGAATATTGTTATCCATTTTGATGATGAGTGGTTTTCTTAACGCCGCCGCCTTCGCGGCAGAAGGGGATGTTTGGGTGAGTGAAGCCTGGATGCGCCCCGTGATTTTACTGGACCGCCCCGGCGGGGCTTATATGACCATCACCAACAAAGGCAAGGAAGACGATAAATTAATATCTGTCACTTCACCGCTGGCCAGCCATGTGGAAATCCATCAACATCTGCATGAAAATGGCATGATGAAAATGATCAAGGAGGCCTATATGCCTGTCCCGGCCGGAAAGCAGAGCAAAGCAAAACCGGGGGGGTTTCATTTGATGATTTTTGGCCTTAAGAAAAAACTCGCTCTGGGGGAGGAATTTCCCCTGACCCTGACCTTTGAGAAAGCCGGGAAAATAGAAATTATGGCAAAGGTGATGAAACGCAGTCCCGCCAGTATGCCGCACTAGAGAAGATTAGAATATTAAAGCATAAATAACCCGCCCTCAGGTTCTGAAGGCGGGTTAGTTTTTCCAGAGTTTATTATTATCTCTAAAGTCGCTTTAATGCATTTCCTTGCGGGCCTGATCGCGCAGAGCGTCAATGGGAACCAGATTGTTATTGACGTTAAAATGCCAGAATGTCCAGCCGTTGCACGATGGTGCGCCCTGTACCTTGGCCCCCACCTGATGGATTGAACCTTTACTGTCATTGCTGATCAATGTGCCATCGGCGCGTACCCGGGCGCTGTGACGTTTGCTGGGATCTGTAAGAATGGTGCCGGGTTTGATCATGCCACGCTCCACCAGGGAACCAAAAGGAATGCGGGGCAGGGCCCGTTTGGCTGGGGTGATTTCCATATCTTCATCACTGAGTACTTCCACAGATTTCAGGCGATCCTTGGCCAGCGAAATATATTTTTCTTCCATCTCCAGTCCGATAAAATGACGGCCCATGCGTTTGGCAACGGCCCCGGTTGTGCCCGAACCAAAGAAAGGGTCCAGCACCACATCGCCCCGGTTGGTGGAGGAGAGCAAAACACGATAGAGTAGAGATTCAGGCTTCTGGGTAGAATGACCTTTATGGCCATTGACCTTGAGGCGTTCTTTGCCAGAACAGATGGGCAATACCCAATCCGAACGCATTTGCACATCTTCATTCAGTGCCTTCATGGCTTCATAATTGAAGGTATACCCTTTAAAACCTTCACCTTTGTTGCACCAGAGCATGGTTTCATGGGCATTGGTGAAGCGTGTACCGCGGAAATTGGGCATGGGATTGGTTTTGCGCCAGACAATATCATTCAATACCCAAAAACCCAGATCCTGCAAGGTGGAGCCGACCCGGTAAATATTATGATAACTTCCGATCACCCAGATGGTGCCGGTATCTTTCAAAACGCGCCGGGCAGCGGTGAGCCATTCCTGCGTGAAATTGTCATAATTGGCAAAACTGTCAAACTTGTCCCAATCATCATTAACCGCATCCACATGGGAATTATCCGGGCGTGATAAATCACCTTTGAGCTGCATATTATAGGGCGGATCGGCAAAGATCACGTCCACGGATTTTTCCGGCAGACGGTTCATGAGTTCGATACAATTCCCCTGAAGCACCTGATCGAGAGGAAGTTCTTTAAATGGCTTTTGCGCGGTCGCGGTCGTTACGTTCCGAGACGGGGCAATGGCACTTGATTTTTTGTTCATTTGCTTGTTCATGAGGCGCAGTTTGAGTCAAAAGGCGAATCAGGTCAAGTAGTTTTTTTGTGTTGAATCAATTCGTTATGGTATTTTGTTGAGTCATTAGCTTACGAATCGGTGCGAAAGATTTTCGGTGAAAATCACATGGACCCACAAGTCTTAGTGCTTCCATATGATGGCGGCTACCATATCCTGCGTTGGTCTGCCAGCCATATTCGGGGTATTTTTCGGCCATTTTTGCCATCAAAAAATCACGATTTATTTTTGCGATTATTGACGCTGCGGCAATGGAAAGGGACTTGCTGTCCCCCTTAATGATGGCCGACGCGGGGCAAATCAGTTCGGGCAGGTGATTGCCATCCACCAATGCATGATCCGCTTTCAGGGGTAAATTTTCCACTGCCCGACGCATGGCCAGAAGGGATGCCTGAAGAATGTTCAGCCGATCAATTTCTTCCACTGATGCCTCTCCCAGGCCCACGTGGGACGTTGCCATTATGAGGGGATAAAGTATCTGCCTTTTTTTGGCGGAGAGTTTCTTTGAATCATTCAGTCCCGGCGGAATATTGTCCGGGTCAAGAATAACAGCCGCAGCCATCACCGGGCCAGCCAATGGCCCGCGCCCCACTTCATCCACCCCGCATACCCGGCCGCCAATTTCAAGCTCAAGGTTAAAGCTTGGGATATTTTGATGTAGGTCAAGGCTTTTTTTCTGTTTTTTCATAGGCTTGGGTATAAATGTTTAATCCTGAATATTGAAGGTAAAATAATTTAGGCAGGTAAAATCTACAGATAGAAGGCGTAAAAATATATCAATTTTAATAAAATAATACATTTTTAAACCTTCTATTAGAAATAACTTAACTAATTTGTTTATAATAATCATTTACAATAACGAGATTTTTCAAATAAACCTCAAGGGTGAAGATGAAAGAGACTGCGTATAAAGAAATGTTGGAATATGATTTGGATGAAGAAGCCAAAATCATAATAAAACGCGAAAGACCTTTTTTTGAATCAAAAATTGATCATATTATGGATCAGTTTTATGCTTATATACTGAATACACCGGGCCTTGGTGATATTCTGGATGATGAAGAAATTCGTACCAGAGGCCGTGCGGCCCAAAGAAAACACTGGATAGAAAGTGTATTCCGGGCGGAATTTGACGAGGCTTATTTTACCTCCATCAATAAAATCGGTTATATGCATTGGAAATATCATATTAATTCTTCGGATTTCACCACAACATATCATAAGGTTCTCGGTTATTTCACCCAGGCCATTTTTGAGGAATATAAAGATAATCCAGAACATATGTTTGAGGTTATGATGGCTGTCCAGAAAGTGGTCTTTCTGGATCTGGAGAACATCAGCAATGCTTACCGTAAATTCCTTCACAAAAGCCAGAGAGAGCTTTCCCACACAGATTCATTGACCGGGGTGGGCAATCGACGCGCCCTGATGGAAGATATGGAAAATGAAACAAAATTATTTGATGAAGGGCGGATACCGGTGTGTATTGCCCTCCTTGATATTGATTATTTTAAACAGATTAATGACACCTATGGTCATCTGGTGGGCGATAATATTTTAAAGGTTCTGATACGGCTTTTAAAAGAAACCTTACGCAGCAGTGATAACCTCTATCGTTTTGGCGGTGATGAATTTGCGGTGATCATGCGCAATACGAATTATGAAAAAGGGCTGGCGACCATGAAACGGGCCCTGGAAGAAATCACCAGAAAAGAAATTATTTCCGAAGGACATCAATTAAGGGTGACATTCAGTTCTGGTGTCGCGGAATATACGGTGGATATAGGCTCGATCGAGGAATTGATCGGAAAAGCGGACGCGGCCCTTTATCATGCCAAGGAAAATGGGCGCAATCAGGTTGCCGGATATAATCAGATCAATAAAAACATTACTGACGTCGCGTGAAACAATAGAGGCCTGCGGTGTTAATTATTCTATGAGCCGCGGCATCATTTCAGCAAAATTGCAGGGACGAAAACGGATATCAAGCTGTTCGCTTAGAATATTATCCCAGCCATCCTTGCACGCGCCATTTGATCCGGGCAGGGCAAACATATAAGTGCCATTTGCAACCCCGCCAGTGGCGCGGCTTTGTAAGGTGGAGGTGCCGATAATTTTGTAGGAGATCATGCGAAACATTTCGCCAAACCCTTCGATTTCCTTTTCATAGAGACCATGAAAAACTTCCGGTGTGATGTCACGACCCGTAAGGCCCGTACCGCCGGTGGAAATGATCACCTGAATATCTTCATCTTCGATCCACGTGTGTAACTGAGTGCGAAGGTCCGCCTTTTCATCCCGGACAATGGCCCGTGCGGCCAGTTTATGCCCTGCTTTTTCCAGACGGTCCACAAGGATCTGCCCGGAAGTGTCATTGTCCAGACTTCTGGTATCAGATACGGTGAGGATTGCAATATTCAGGGGCAGAAAATCAATTTCTTTGTCGATGGGCATATTTTTCTTCTTTCCCTTTGGCGGATTTTTTAATGTTATCCAGGCCTTTATACAGGGGCCAGTCCCCCGCCGCAACCCTGTCCAGAGAAGGGACCGACTGTTGCATGCGCATGCGGTAGATCCAGAAATTGCTGATGACTTTTTCAATATAATTGCGGGTTTCCCGCGCGGGAATGCTTTCAATGAATAATAAGGGATCATCCTGAAAATTCACCTTGCGCAGCCATTTGCGCAAATTTCCCGGCCCGGCGTTATAGGCGGTGAGGGTTTTGAATAAATTACCGTTGGCAAAATCCGGCCCGAGCATGCTTTGCATATATTGCTGCCCCAGCGCCATATTATAACGTGGGTCATCCAGTTTGATGCGGCTGCCAAAACGCAAAGATCGATCCCGGGAAATATAGCTGGCCGTGCGCGGCATCACCTGCATCAGCCCGCGGGCGCCCACATGGCTTCTGGCCCAGCTGTTGAATTCACTTTCCTGACGCATGATGGCAAACATCAGCGCCTTGTCCAGGTTAAAACCGCCAATGGGTTCAGTATGCGGCACGGGATAAAGGGTGCTGTCCAGAGCCGTCATGCGTTTTTGTTCTTCGATTTTGCCTATTTTAAGCTGGGTTCCGGCCAGTCCCAGCGTCGAGGCCAGCCCCAGCAGGGCATCATGGCGGTCATTCTGACTGCGCCGCCAGCTGTTGGTCAGTTCCATATCCGCCAGCATGGTCTTGCCGGTCTGGGACAGGGCGATGGCGCGCTGAACCGACGGCATGGTGTGGATACGGTTATAATGATAGGTGTTAAAGGCGGGTGCGGCCCAGTTTAAATGGGGTTTCTGGCCCAATTGGCGCGCAGCGATAAGCCCGTAAAAGGTGCGATGAAAAGTCGCCGCCTGTTTTAAAAGAGCCGACACTCTTTCCGGCTGGCGGCAGGTGATGTAGGATCTTGCCGCCCAATAAGCCCCCGCTGCCGCAGTCCAGTCCCCCGATACGGAGGAATAAGCCACATGTTCAAAATGTTCAGCCGCCTGCGTGCAGTCCCCAAGCCGCCATGCGGACAGACCCGCGACCCAGTCGGCCTGTGACACCTGTCCTCTTGAACGATCCGCTGCCAGATGGGCCAAGGCATGGGCCTTGGCATCCTGATTATCCTGAAAATAAACATGGGCGACTTTGGCCAATAATGTGTCAAATTCCATGCCCGTGAGCAGGCCGCGCCGTTCAAAAGCCCAAAGTCTTTTTTCGGCCCTGTCCGGTTTATGCCGGAAAAGAAAACGCCGGATTTGCTTTTTCAGGCGGGCGACTTCCCTGCGTTCAGCCTTTGATCTTTTGGCCTCTTCAGAGACGGTTTTTGTCACTTCTTTCTTTTCCGGCTCGATTACCGGTGTTGGCGCTTTTTCTTCCGGGGCTGGCCTTCGTACGGGTTTATCTGCGGGGAAAGCCCGGGCCAGAAGCGGGGATGGTTTGCGCAAGCCCCTGGTGCGCCCGCCATTTTTTTTCCGGGCGAGGGCATAAATTCTTTTGGCCCCGGGATGATCGGAATATTTGTTCAGCCAGGCGGCCAGTTCTTTATATCTGGAGCTATAGGCGGTGGGATGCATATAACGTTGATAGAGCAGATGGCCCAGTAGAATTTTATTATCCAGCCGTTTGATGATCTGGTCGGCCTTGCGCCATTTCCCCTTGTCCTGTAAAGCAAAAATACGGTTATAACGTTCCACATCTTTTGTGCTCAGCGGCGACAGGTCGGGCTTGATTTCAGCGATAATATTCGTTGGTTCTTTGGCCGTTGCCTGCACCGAAGGCAGGGTTATATTCTTTGGGGGTAAATCCGCTGCCCCGGCGCTTTTTATAATCAGCCCCGACAGCAGGAAAGCATAAATTACACGCTTCATTTTTCCCCCTCCAGATGTGCTTTAATGGACAGGAGGTCTTTCCATGCATCGGCCTTGCCTTGGGGCTGGCGGCGTAAATAAGCCGGATGGTAGAGCGAAACCACAGGGATCGCATTTCCCTTTATTTCAATAGTCTTCCATTTGCCCCTCAATCTGGCGATGGTCTGATCTTCCTTTAACAATGCATTGGCGGGAAGGCCGCCCAATAAAATAATCAGGTCGGGCTGAAATAATTCTATATGCCGACGCAGGAAAGGCAAACAGACCGCCATTTCACTTTCAGTGGGTTTGCGATTGCCCGGCGGCCGCCAGGGCAGCAGGTGGCTTAAGTATATATCTTTTTCCCGGCTGAGGTCGATGGCGCCAAACATCTTATCCAAAAGCAGGCCGTCCGGGCCGCAAAAAGCATCACCACTGCGGTCATCTTCTACACTGGGAGCATCGCCAATCACCATAATATGGCTCTGGGCATTGCCGGAGGAAAAGACGGTATTGCTGGCGGTTTTTTTGATGCTGCAGCCTTCAAATTTTGTCAGGGCTGTTTTTAATTCGGCGAGGCTGGTGCAATTTTCAGCCTGATTTTCTGCTTCACGAATGAGCTGTTCATTGGAAACCATCTGTGGTGACGGTGACTTCTGTGTGGGGGCCGGGGCTGATTGTCCGGAGTCCGATGCTTTTCTTTCGGATGGTGCGGTAACTTTTTCCGTCAGGGCAAAACGGTCAACTTCAACTTCGCCGATGCATTCATCCACCCCGCTCGCCAGATACCATTGTAATAAAACCAATGGATTATCCACATCGAAGCCGGAATTATTTTGTTTCATACTTTGCGTTGAATGATTATTCATAGAGCCCATTATGCCCGATAGTCGTTAATATTTTTCTCTATTATGCATGGGAAAAGAAGCTATGCAATGATGAAGGTGAAGAATTTATGATACAGGTCATTGTTCTTCCGGGGAAAATCAAGACAATGCGGGCTGAGAATATCTTCCGATAAAATTATATTGTGAATTATTAAGGGGGGATTATATAGTGTGCCAGATTATTTATTTGTTGAAGAATTGGAATGTGACGTATGTCAGCCACGGTAAAGAATTCAGCCATCGTTAAGAATAAAGACTTCCCCCTTAAGGAAGCCCGGAATCTGGTTAAAGACCTGATGAAACCCAAACAGGCCATATATTGGGCCGATTTCCTTCTGTCCACAGGAATCGGGGCGGGGGCTTTTGCTCTGACGGTTTTGTCCGAAACATTTTCTCCTCTGGGCATATTGGCTTATCTGGTGGCCACCTTTGCCCTGTATCGTTCGGTGATCTTTGTCCATGAAATTGTCCATTTTAAAAAAGGGGCCATGACTTTTTTCAAACTGGTCTGGAATATGGCCTGTGGTTTTTTGGTGATGGTGCCGTCTTTCATGTATCAGGGGGTGCATCTGGATCATCATAAACGTGATATTTACGGCACCAGACTGGACGGCGAATATCTGCCCTTTGGGGCCCAGAACCCGTGGAAAAATGTCTGGTATGCAGTCTCGTCCGTCTTTCTTCCGGCGCTGGTGGTGGTGCGCACCCTTGTTCTGATCCCGCTGGGCTGGCTGATTCCGCCTTTGGGCCGATTGTTGTGGCAGCGGGCTTCCTCCCTGACCATAGACATGGAATATCGCCGCCCGCCCGCCACGGAGCGGGACGGTAAATATTGGCGTTTGCAGGAAATCTGTTCGGTTCTTTATGGCTGGACGGCCATCGGGCTTTATATGTACGGCATTCTGCCCGCCAAGTTTTTTGCGGTCTGGTATGCGGTGATGTTTCTTATTCTTTTTATGAACAGCCTGCGTACCCTGGGGGCCCATGCCTACCGCAATCCCGGTGATGAAAGCATGAGTGTGGTGGAACAATTCCTCGATTCCGTGGATGTGCCGGGGGGCATTATCAGCGCGCTCTGGGCCCCGGTGGGTCTCAGGTATCATGCCACCCATCATCTTTTTCCCAACATGCCCTATCATGCTTTGGGCACGGCTTATAAACGTCTTGCGGCGGATGAAAATATCGGCAAAGCTTATCTTCAGGCCTCCCGTCCCACTTTATGGCATGCGCTCGGCACGTTATGGGCCGATGCGGCGGCGAGCCAGAAAAAATAAGCCAGACCCGACCTTGGAACCTAATCCACCAGATGATGGTGATAGGCCGCACCGGAACCTTTGGGGATGCGGATATTGTCCACCATATTCTGCACCTCCTGCGGTGGCGGGGCGCTAAAGCGGCTAACGGTGATGGCGACCGTAAAATTAAAGATCATGCCCAATGTGCCGATGCCTTCCGGGGATATGCCGAACCACCAGTTTTCCGCGTGATTGGCTGAGGGGTTGATGAATTTGAAATAGACGATATAAGCCAGGGTAAAGCAGAGGCCCGTGATCATACCGGCAATAGCCCCCTGTTTATTCATGCGTTTGGAAAAAATGCCCATGACAATGGCGGGAAAGAAGCTGGCGGCGGCCAGACCAAAGGCAAAGGCTACCACCTGAGCCACAAATCCCGGTGGATAAATGCCAAAATAACCGGCAATGGAAATGGCCAGCGCCGCTGAAAGGCGGGCAAACATCAATTCCTGCCGGTCGGTAATCTTCGGCAGCATCATTCTTTTTAACAGGTCATGGGAAATAGAGGTGGATATGACCAGCAACAGGCCCGCTGCGGTGGACAATGCCGCCGCAAGTCCGCCCGCCGCCACCAGGGCAATGACCCAGCCCGGCAGGTTGGCAATCTCGGGATTGGCCAGCACCATGATATCGCGGTCAATATAAAGCTCATTTTCATTGTTGTTGGGCGGATTGTTGAGCAGCCGTTCCCCGGATTTGCCACGCTGATGGCTGAAGTCGGGTTTGCCGTCAAAGGCCATGCCCGCCCTATAGGTGATTTTGCCGTCCTCATTTTTATCCTGCCAGGCGATCAGGTCGGTATCTTCCCAGTTTTTAAACCACTGAGGCGTCGTGCTATATTCTGCATTGCTCACCGTGTCGATCAGGTTGAGGCGTGCGAAAGAGGCCACTGCCGGTGCCGTGGTATATAAAATAGCAATGAAAATCAGCGCATATCCGGCGGACAGTCTGGCGTCGCGCACCTTGGGTACGGTGAAGAAACGTACAATCACATGGGGCAGGCCCGCGGTGCCGATCATCAGGGCAGCGGTAATAAAGAAGACATCGATGGTGGATTTTGTGCCCGAGGTATAAATGTTAAAACCCAGCTGTTCCGACAGGCCGTCCAGCTTATCCAGCAGATAAACACCGGAACCATCGGCGAGTTTGCTGCCAAAGCCCAGTTGCGGCACCGGATTTCCGGTCATCATGATGGAAATATAGATGGCTGGCACCATGAAGGCAAAAATCAGCACACAATATTGCGCCACCTGAGTATAGGTGATGCCTTTCATGCCGCCCAGAACCGCATAGAAAAAGACAATAGCCATGCCGATCAGAACCCCCGAGGTAATATCCACTTCCAAAAAGCGGGAAAAGACGATGCCCACACCGCGCATCTGCCCGGCCACATAGGTGAAGGAAACAAAGATGGCGCAAATGATCGCCACCAGCCGCGCGGTATCGGAATAATAGCGGTCGCCGACAAAATCCGGCACCGTATATTTGCCAAATTTGCGTAAGTAAGGCGCAAGAAGCAAAGCCAGCAACACATAGCCCCCGGTCCAGCCCATCAGGTAAACCGAGCCGTCCCGGCCCACAAAGGATATAATACCAGCCATGGAAATGAAGGAGGCCGCCGACATCCAGTCGGCTGCTGTGGCCATGCCGTTGGCCAGGGGATGCACGCCGCCACCTGCCACATAAAATTCATCCGTGGTGCCCGCGCGGGACCAGAGGGCAATGCCAATATAAAGGCTGAAGGAAAGGCCGACAAAAAGATAGGTGAGGGTTTGGGTATCCATGCTCATTCTCCCTCTTCTTTTATGACATCGGATTCATAATGGTCCATTTCTTCATCCACCTCATATTTGCGGTCGAGCCTGTTCATGCGGAACACATAGAAAAAAACCAGAAGCACAAACACAAGAATGGAACCCTGCTGTGCCATCCAGAAGCCGAAATGAAAACCAAAAAACTGAATTTTGTCAAGATCATCCACAAATAAGATGCCCATGCCAAAGGATACGATGAACCAGATCCCGAGCAGCAGGATCAGGGTCTGGACATTTTCTTTCCAATAGGCTTTGGCCTGATGGCTTTGGGAATTTATATTTTTTGATTTATTCATAATTACCCCTGTTTTTATATTTAAGCCCTGTTTTATATTTAAATCTGAGTGTAAGGGCATTTTCCATATTCATTCAAATGATTTTATCGAAAAAATTAAAACGATCGTTTTAATTTGTTTTTTTTCATTGTATAATCACCCCCGGAACAGGGACTTTTATTGTATCTATCGGAAGCTTTTAGGTTTTTGCATAGTTTTATTGACCCTTTTGGGGCCTTTGGAGTATCGTCAGGCCAAAATCAGATCAAAGAATAGATCAGGAGAGAGAATATTATGGAACGCGAATTTATGGAATATGACGTGGTTATTGTGGGCGCTGGCCCCGCCGGTCTCAGTGCAGCCATTCGTTTGCGTCAACAGGCCGAGGCCGCTGGCACGGACTTAAGCGTCTGTGTGCTGGAAAAAGGCTCGGAAGTGGGGGCGCATATTCTCTCCGGTGCGGTCATTGATCCCATTGCCCTGAATGAATTGATTCCGGACTGGAAAGAAAAGAACGCCCCTTTGCTCACCCCGGTAAGGGATAATAAACACTGGATATTAAAGGAAAATGGCAAAACTGAAATGCCCCATTTCCTGCTGCCGCCGCTTATGAGCAACAAGGGCAATTATATTGTCAGTCTGGGCAATGTGACCCGCTGGCTGGCGGAACAGGCCGAATTGTTGGGGGTTGAAATTTTCCCCGGATTTGCCGCCGCCGAAATATTATATCATGAAGATGGCTCCGTCAAAGGGGTTGCCACGGGGGACATGGGCCTCAATGAAGATGGCAGCCATAAAGACACCTACATGCCGGGCATGGAACTGCACGCCAAATATACCCTCATTGGCGAGGGTGTGCGCGGGTCTCTGGCCAAAAAACTGATCGAAAAATATAATCTGGCGGACGGGGTGGAGCCGCAAACTTACGGCATCGGCATCAAGGAACTCTGGGAAATTGATCCGGCCAAACATAAGCCGGGTCTGGTGATCCACAGTCAGGGCTGGCCATTGGACAGCAAGACCGTGGGCGGTGGATTTATCTATCATCTGGAAGATAATCAGGTGGCCATTGGTTTTGTGGTGGGGCTGGATTATGAAAATCCTTATCTGTCGCCCTTTGATGAGATGCAGCGTTATAAAAACCACCCGTCCATCCGGCCCATGCTGGAAGGCGGGCGGCGGATTTCTTACGGCGCGCGGGCCATCAATGAAGGGGGATCCCAGTCAGTGCCCAAGCTTGTTTTCCCTGGTGGCGGGCTGATCGGCTGTAGCGCGGGATTTGTCAATGTGCCCCGTATTAAAGGCAGCCATAATGCCATGAAGACCGGCATGATGGCGGCCGAGGCGGCTTTTGCGGCCCTGAGTGCTGGTTCTGAGGGCAAGGATGAACTGAGCGCTTATACACAAGCCTATAAAGAGAGCTGGGTCTATAAAGACCTGTACAGGGTTCGAAATGCCAAACCCGCCATCCATAAATTCGGTGCCTTCTGGGGCACGCTTTATGGCGGTTTTGATATGTGGATGAATAATCTGGGGCTGGGCTTTTTATTGCCGTGGACTTTCAGCCATGATGAAGATCATACCTGCCTGAAACCCGCAAGCGAATGCAAAGCCATAGACTATCCAAAACCGGACGGGGTCATCACGTTTGATAAATTGTCTTCGGTTTTTCTGTCCAACACAAATCACGAAGAAGGCCAGCCCTGTCATTTAAAACTGAAAGATGATGCGGTCGCCGTCAAAGTGAATTATACTGAATATGCCGGCCCCGAAGCGCGGTTTTGTCCGGCGGGTGTTTATGAATTCATCACCGAAGACGATGGATCAAATCCTGCCCTTCAGATCAATTCGCAAAATTGTGTGCATTGTAAAACCTGTGATATTAAAGACCCGTCCCAGAATATCACCTGGGCCACACCGGAGGGCGGTGGCGGGCCAAATTATCCCAATATGTAAGGCTTTGGAACATACAGAGGTTCAAGCGGGGATTTTGAATTTAAATCAGCCAATTAGGAGGCGATATTATCTTGTCAGCGGGTAGAAAAATAAAATTCTGCGGAATTTCGGCCATATGTCTTTTGCTTGTCTCAACATTTGCCGAGGCAAGTGACCCCATGCCCACCCCTGAAAAAGCCCCGGTCCTTCAGGAAGATAAAGAATATCCCTTTGGTGAATATCTGGCGGGACGTTTTGCCCGTGCCAATAAAGACATTTATACGGCGGCGGATTATTATGAAAAAGCGCTGCTGAAAGACCCGGATAATATCACTTTGTTAAAACGGTCTTTTTCCCTGTTTGTGGGGGATGGCCGTTATGATACAGCACTTCAGGTGGCGAAAAAATTACGGGATGCGGAAAAGTCGGATAATTTGCTGCATTTGCTGCTTTATCTGGAAAATATAAAGGACAAGGATTATCCGGCGGCCAAAAAACGCTTGGAAACCTTGGGCGATGTAGGGGTTTACGGCCTGTTCCGGCCTTTGTTAAAAGCATGGACTTTGCTGGCGCAGGACAGGATGGCTGAGGCGCAGGAGGTGATGACGGCATTATTGGCCTCTGAGGGTTTTGAGAGTTACAAGAAATATCATGCGGCGCTTTTTTATCAGCATGCGGGTCTGGATGACAGGGCCGATGAAATGTTTGCCCAGTCCCTCTTCAAGGATGGCATGATCAGCCTCAGAAGTGCCATGGCTTATGGCCGGTTTCTGCTTGAAAAGGGCCGAAAAGAGGATGCCCTTCAGCTTTATCGGAATTATCTGGAAAAAGCCCCGGATAATGACAGTCTGAAACAGGCGCTGGCTGATCTGGAACGCGATCATATGCGCCCCGCATTGATCGCGTCCGAACAGGATGGTATCGCCGAAATTTTTTATACGGCGGCCATTTTCCTGATGCAGGATGATGTCAGGGCGCCGGCCATAATCTATCTGCGTTATGGAAAATATCTGAAAGAAGATTTCCCACTGGCGGATTATCTGCTGGGGCAGATATTTGAGCGCAATGAATATTTTACCGGTGCCTTGAAAATTCTGAGAAAAATCCCGGCGGATCATGTGCTTCATTTTAGCGCCCAAATGCAAACGGCCTGGATCATGGAAAAGATGGATAATATAGATGAATCCATACGAATCCTGAAACAATTACATAAACAATATCCGCAAAAACAGGATGTCATGGGCACGCTGGGTGATATTTTTCGTATGAACAGCCGGTTTTCCGAAGCCATTGATGCTTATTCTGAAATGATCAACACCATTGACACACCCGAAGAAAAACACTGGGGCATTTTTTATACCCGCGGCATAGTCTATGAACGTGAAGGTCGCTGGAAAGAGGCGGAAAAAGACCTGTTAAAAGCACTGGAACTTCGGCCCAATCAACCTCAGGTGATGAATTACCTGGGGTATAGCTGGGTGGATAAGGGGCTGAATATAGAACGCGCCAAGGAAATGCTGGAACAGGCGGTGGCGCTCAGGCCCAATGACGGGTATATTGTGGACAGTATGGGCTGGGCACTTTATCGCACCGGCGATCATGCCGGGGCGGTGGAATATCTGGAAAAAGCCGTGCTGTTACAGGCCGATGACTGGGCCATCAATGACCATCTGGGTGATGCCTATTGGGCGGTTGGCCGTAAAACAGAAGCGCGTTTCCAATGGCGCCATGCTCTGTCCCTAAAACCGGATGAAGATAAAATTTCACTGATTAAATCCAAAATAGAACATGGCAACTGACATTCGACTTCTGGCCAAAGCCAAGATTAATCTGGATCTGTTGATCACCGGCAAACGCGCAGATGGCTATCATCTGCTGGATAGTCTGGTGGTTTTTGCTGATTATGGTGATGAAATAATAATACGCCCGGCAGAGGAATTAAGCCTTAAGATCAGTGGCCCTTTCGCCCATGCTTTAGAGGGCCAGGTTTTTCAGGGACAGGGCGACAATCTTATTTTAAAAGCCGCAGGGTTGATGAAGGAGAAATTCTCATATCCCGGCGGGGCGCAGATCAGTCTGATTAAAAACCTGCCCGTGGCTTCGGGCATTGGCGGTGGTTCGGCAGATGCGGCGGCGACCATCAGGGGCATGATCCAGCTGATGGATGTTGAGGCGAATTTGGATGATTTGAAAGATTTGGCACTCTCACTCGGGGCGGATGTGCCGGTCTGTCTTCAAAGCCAAAACATGCAGATGAGCGGAATTGGGGATCGGCTAAAGCCTGTGAAAATTACAGAACCGCTGCATTTGCTATTGGTCAATCCCGGGGTGAGCGTTTCAACGGCAGAGATTTTTCAAATGAGGGCTGCTGGAAACAGAGGTTTTTCACAGATCAGAAACCTGCCGTCAAAACTGGATCATATGTCTCAGGTGCTGGAAATAATGCGCAAAAGTCAGAATGATCTGGAAGTGGAGGCCTGTGGCCTGGCCCCTGAAATTAAGAATATTCTGACGGCGCTGAGGGCGGATGAAAATTGTCTTCTGGCGAGAATGTCGGGCAGTGGGGCCACTTGTTTTGGTCTTTTTGAAAATGCTCAAAATGCCGAGACTGCATGTCAAAGGTTGAAAGAAGAAAAACCTGCATGGTGGCTGAAAAGTGTATCTGTAAAATAAACAGATGAAAATTCATCAAAAAAGCGACTGTTTGCTTGCGCGGATTGACATATATGTTACATTTCCGGCAAATGATAATAATATTTGTTTAATTGAGGAAATATAAGCAATGATGGGGTCAATCAGGTTTTTTAAGCCAATCCTTTTGACATTAATTTTCGGTCTTGGGCTTTCAGCCTTTTCCGCCAGCGCCCAATCCATTGACCCTGCCATGTTGGAGGCGCTTAAAAATCGCTCCGGGGTAACACAGGGGGCTGTAAATGTCACATCGCCTTTGGATACTGCCAGACAGGCTGAATATGAGCAGCGCCGGGAATTTCTTCGCCAGAAAAGTCTTCAAAAAAGGCAAAGACCCTCAATAATTGAAGAAGATTATCAGGCCCGCCTGAATTCTAAGATCAAGCAGTTCGGTTATGAATTATTCGATTATCCGCCACTGGATCAAGGTGTTATGACGGGTAGTATCGCACCGGACTATATCCTCGGTATCGGTGATGAGCTGGTGATTAATTTTCAGGGCACAAAATCTCAGTCCTATACGGTGAAAGTTGATCATGAAGGCCGGATTGTCATCGCCGACCTGCCCCCCTTACAGGCTTCGGGTAAAACATTTTCGGATTTTAGAAAAGCGCTGAAAGCCAGGGTCTCGGAAAGTCTGATTGGCACCGAGGTTTATGTGTCTATGGGGGCTGTCCGCATGATTTCTGTTGTCGTGGCAGGACAGGTTGAAAAACCGGGCATTATTCGTACAAACAGCATGGCCTCTCCTTTGGAAATATTGTTGATGGCGGGCGGGGTGAATAAAACCGGCAGTTTGCGTAATATTTCCATTTTCCATAATGGCAAGAGGCAGAAATTTGATTTTTATGATTTCCTGAGCGGGAAAGATTTGCGGCAGATCAAGCTCAGTGACGGGGACAGGATTATCGTATCCACCATTGGGGCGACCATCGCCATGGAAGGTGAATTCGTTCGTCCGGCCATTTATGAACTGGCGCCGGGGCAAGATAAAATATCCTATCAAGAGGCCTCTGCTCTGGCCGGCGGAACCATCCGGCCTTCCGGATATGCCCTGTCGCATTTGCAGATCAATGAAAGAGGGCAGCAGAGTTTTCATAAAGCCAATAAAAAGGGTTTTATGAAAAATGGTGAAGGGCTTATTGCATCCTTAAAAGAAAATTTCCAAACCGGCAGCGTGGAATTGCTGGGCCATGTGCGGGCACCGGGGCAGCGCTCTTTATCCGGGGCGAAAACAATTAAAGAACTGGTTGCAGGGGTTGGCAATCTTGACAATGATCCTTATCTGCTTTTTGGCATCATTGAACGTGTGGATGAAAAGACCAGAACCCGCCACCTGCTTTCCTTCAGCCCGGAAAAAATATTTTCAGATACAGAAGAAATCATCCTTAAAGATCAGGATAGGGTGATTTTTCTTGGGCGCAATGATATTGACTTCCTCACTTCCAATGAAATCAGGCGGGTGATTATCAGTGGTGAATATGATGTTGAGCGAAAATTAAAAAATAATAAAGTCAATCCCAATTTCTGTGCGCCGTTAAAGGGCCTGTCGCGGATTATTTCAGATACCCAGTCCGACCGTTTCGCCACCGCAACCCGCGCTGTTTTTGTGCGCAAGAGCAGTGAGAAGCAAAAGGGTGAAAAGCTGGAAATGGTTCAGGATCTGGAAGGGCTGAACGATCAGGCATTAAAAGAACGTTTAATTCGGGAAAAGCTGGAAGCAGAAATTAAAGATGATATTGAAGATATTCTCTCCTGTCCTTCTGTATATACCGATGTAAATAATCTTCTGCCTTTCACCCTTGAATATATTGTGTCCGTGGATGGTGCGGTGCGTGTGCCGGGTGTTTACCCAATTACAGAGGAAACGTCGGTTTCTTCTTTATTGTCGGTGAGCGGGGGCATGTCAAATGATGCCAATCAAAGTCATATTGAAGTAACCAGTTATGAAACCAGTAAAAATGCGGAAAAACTGGTGATGAATTGGGAATATGTCAATAGTCTGAAAATTGACATGGAAGAGGTTCGGGTCAATCCTGGCGGTGGTGTTCGGGTCAGCTCGCTCTATTCCAATTTTGAAGCCGGAGCGGTATTGTTAACGGGGGAATTTAAACAGCCCGGTGTTTATACCATTCGAAAAGGTGAAAAGCTTTCCGATCTGATTGAACGTGCCGGCGGGCTGACGGATCAGGCTTACCCCTATGGCGGTGTTTTTGCCCGCAAGCGGGTGAAGGAAATACAGCGCGAAGAGCTTCGGAAAACAGCGCGCCATTTACAATCTGCCATGGTATCAGCCTCTATCAAGAAAACCATTGAAGCAGAATCACTCATGGCCGCGCAACAATTGACCGATCAGATGGCAGACGCAGACATTATTGGTCGGGTGGTGATCGAAGCCGATCCAGTGAAGCTATCCATGGATCCGAGTAAAGATATCGTTTTGGAGCCGGGGGATAGTCTTTTCATCCCCAAACGGCCGAATTTTATTGTGGCCTTGGGGGATGTGTTAAACCCCGGCGCTTTGCAATTTATCCCCGGAAAAAGAGTGGGTGAATATCTTCGGGAAGTTGGCGGTTATACCAGATCCGCTGATGAAGACCGGGTCTATGTGGTCTATCCCAACGGGGTGGCCCAACCTGTTACCCTGTCATCCTGGGGCGGGGATCGTAATCTCAGTATTCCGCCGGGTTCTGCTATTGTGGTGCCAACGGATCTCAGTCCTTATACAAGTCTGACACTGATCAAGGAAATCGGTAGTATCTTCCAAAGCCTTGCTGTATCGGCCGCTTCCATTGCGGTTCTGGTCAGATAATGCTGACATTCGGCTTAAAGGCGAGCGGCGGCATCCTCCTCTCGCAAAGAGCCCGGATGATATGGTTGGCAGCGGCGATCGTTTATAGTCCCGCGAGCCTCATGGCAGAACAGACAGGTTCAGAAGCCGCGCTTTATTCTTCAGGGAATTTTGGCGGCATTGGCCTGCTGCAAATGCGCAATGCCCGATTTGCCCCGGATGGTGACCTGTCGATTGGCCTGACCTATCAGGATGATTTTCAGCGTTATTTTGTCACCTGGCAGGCCACGCCATGGCTTGAAACAACATTAAGTTATGCGGATGCGGGCCAGCCAGAGACAGGAACAGGGACAGGAACAGATCAATTTGGTGTGGACCGTTCTTTTGATATTAAACTTCGCTTATTAAAAGAAGGGAAGTATCAACCGGCTGTAGCACTTGGGATTCAGGACGGTTTGGGCAATGGTCGTTTTAGCGGTGAATATATTGTCGCAAGCAAAAGATATTATGACTTTGATCTGACATTGGGGCTGGGCTGGGGATATTTGGCCCAGCGTAATCAGATGTATAATATCTTCCGGGCATTTTCAGACTCTTTTGATCATAGAAGCATGGACGCGGATAATAGCGGTAAAATTCGCACGGATAATTATTTTTCCGGTCAGAAGATGGCCTTATTCGCCGGTGTGGAATATCAGTCTCCCATAAAAGGATTAAGCCTGAAGGCGGAATATAATAGCGCCCGGATCAGCACGCTTGAAGGGCTTTCCCATTTGAAAGACAAGTCAGCCTTTAACTTTGGCCTTAATTATAAGGCAACCTCATGGATGGATGTTGCTTTGGGCTATGAACGGGGTGAGCGGATTGCACTGCGACTTGTGCTGAAGCAGAATTTGCATGAATTTTCTTCAAAAAAACTTGGTTTTGCTAAAAGCTTGCTGGAAAAAGTACAAAAAGAAAAATCACCCGCTGAGATTAATGTGCGCCGAAAGGCACAAAATTCTGACAATGAGGTCATTAAAAATACTCAGGAAGTCTCAGAAAATAAAAAAATCTTCGCTCACCTTAAGGCATTGGGTTTTTATGTGAGGGAAACCACATATTCTTCAGGAAGAATACAATTTCATCTTGAAATAATGCAAGGCAAGAAGCCGGATAAACTCTTTGGTCTTGGGGCGATATTGCAATTTTATGATGAGGCTGAAGTTATATTGGAAGAAAAAGGCCATGTGATTGCAAGGCTCAAGGCGGCGAAGGATGACAATGTGGGTAAGCTGGCATTGGGCAGATTTTCCCGCAGCCCAAGCCATTTGCGTGAACTTGCCAGTTTGGATAGGGTAAAACATCAAAATCAAATTGCGGAACATACACTGGATGTATTGCGAAATGAAAAATTGAGGCCGCTTTCGGTGTCCCTGAAATCCCGTGTGGCCACCATCCATAAAAGAGTAGGGCCTTATAAGAATATCCCGAAAAATATCGGACGTACAGCCCGTATCCTGACAGGAGAAATGCCGGATTATATCGATGCTTTCAGGATTATTTCGAAAAAGAATGACATGTTTCTTTCCGACGTGACATTGTTGCGCAAGGATTTTGAAAATGCCAGCCAATATACCGGAAGCCCGGAAGAAATCTGGGCCGGCGCAGAAATATTAGATCCACAGAAAATACAGATAAAAAAGACAGACCAGACAAAATCCTCGCCGGATAAGGGGGCGAATTCCGGTTATTTCCAACAGGACCCTTATCCGCTTTTTGAATGGGGAATTCGTCCGGCTATGCTGACCCATTTTGGCGGAACAGATGACGGAAAATTCAGAAAAGACATTTCTGCAGCGATATTTGGAAAAATAAAGCTGGATGAACATTTGACCCTCGGCGGAGTGTTTAAACAATATATTGCCGGGAATATTGATCAAATTCCGCTTCAGGATAATCCGGCGGTGCCTGCGGTACGCAGTGATGTGGCACTTTATTCGGCCGAGGGGCGTTCTGCTCTGGAAAAATTGCAACTGGATTATATTCATACTGTGGCCCCCGGTCTTTATAGCCGTCTTTCCGCCGGATTGATGGAAAGTATGTTTGCCGGGGTTGGCGGCGAAATTCTCTACCGGCCTTATGGCAGTATTTTGGCTGTGGGCCTTGACCTTAACTGGGTGAAACAGCGTGGCTATGATCAATTATTCTCTTTTCGTGATTATAATGTTTTGAGCGGGCATGTGAGTGTATATCATGAGAATATCAAATATAATATCACCAGCAAGCTTAGTGTCGGGCGTTATCTGGCCGGGGATTTTGGTGGAACATTTGATATTTCCCGCCGTTTTGATAATGGTATTCGCATTGGCCTTTGGGCCACCTATACGGATATGAGCAGTGAAACCTTTGGCGAGGGCAGTTTTGATAAAGGCATCTATATGAAAATTCCGCTGGAATTATTCTGGCCCGGCTCCAGCCGGGACAATATGCGGGTAAATTTCAAAAGACTGGGTAAAAACGGCGGTCAGCAACTTTTGGGTACTTCCCGCCTGTATGAAATGTTATCATCGGGTCAGGAAAGGCGCCTGAAGAATAATTGGCATAATATTTTGGAATAGTATCTTTTTTTTAATAAACAGATTGTACTTAATGTTTATAGAAACAAACAAAAAACATTCGGGATTAAAATGACTGAAATTGCTTATACAAAAGATTCAAAAATTATCGTGGTGGGCCTGGGTTATGTGGGTCTGCCTCTGGCTGTGGCTTTGGCCAAAAAATTTAATGTGACGGGCCTTGATATCAGCACGACCCGCATTGAAGAATTGAAGGACGGTTTTGACAGAACCGAAGAAATTGAAAGCGAACGTCTTAAAGCCAGCAGCTTGGAATTAACATCGGATGTGGAAGATATTAAAGACGCGTCGGTTTATATCGTCACGGTGCCAACCCCGGTGAATGAAGATAATTCCCCTGATCTTGGGCCGGTGAAGTCATCCTGTGAAATGTTGGGCAAGGTCATTGGCAAGGGCAGTATCATTGTTTTTGAAAGCACAGTATATCCCGGTGTGACCGAAGAGCTCTGTGGCCCGGTGATGGAAGAAATTTCCGGCCTGAAATGCGGTCAGGACTTTTTCCTTGGTTATTCGCCGGAACGGATTAATCCCGGGGATAAGGAACATACGGTTGACAAGATTACCAAAGTGATTTCCGGTCAAACCCCGGAAGTAACGGCGGTTCTGGCCGATCTGTATGGGGCTGTGACAAGCGGTGGCACTTTCCCGGCTGCGAGTATTCGCGCGGCAGAAGCGGCCAAAGTAATTGAAAATGCACAGCGTGATATTAATATTGCTTTTGTAAATGAAATTACCATGATTTTTCAGAAGCTCGGTATTTCCGTTTATGACGTGCTGGAAGCGGCGGGCACCAAATGGAATTTCCTCAATTTCACCCCCGGTCTAGTGGGCGGGCATTGCATTGGTGTTGACCCCTTCTATCTGGCGGAACGCGCCCGTCAGGTCAATCATGATCCCCGTATCATTCTTTCGGGTCGGGCCATTAATGACAGTATGGCGGATTTTGTCGCTGAACGGGTGTGCGGACAATTGTCGGGCGCGGGTAAAATATTGGTTCTGGGCCTGACCTTTAAGGAAAACTGCCCTGACCTGCGCAATACCAAGGTGGTGGATCTGATTCAGGGCCTGCGTCGCCGGGGCTTTAGCGTGGATGTGCATGACGCTGCCGCCGACCCTGAAGAGGCCAAAGAATTTTTCAATATTGATCTGGTGCCATCGCTGGACGCGCTTGAGGATCATGCATATGCATCAGTAATTGGTGTGGTGCCCCACGCGCCATATCTTGATCTTACGGGCGCTGATTTTGAGCGTCTGTTGGAAGCGGGCGGTCTGATCGCGGATGTGAAAGCCATCTGGAAAGATATAGATAAACCGAAACATTTGAGAAAATGGCAACTCTGATTTTTAGTCATATTAAACAATTCAAGGCTCCCTGAATGGGGGCCTTTTTTATGACTTTGCCGCCGGGAAGAGGGCGCTTGAGCGGCCCGTCATATAATAAGCAACCATGCCGAGCCATTCATGAAAGGCCAGATCCAGAAGGCGCAGCTTGCGGCCAAGTTCCGGTCTGGACAGGGAACGATATTTTAAATTCGTCTTATAACCCACCGGATAGGGTTGAATATTGATGCCAACTTTTCTGAAAGCCCCCACGGCGCGCGGCATATGATAAGCTGAGGTGACCAGAAGCCAGGGGTGGTTTTGATTTTCATTGGTGAATTTCCGGCTTTCCACGGCATTGCTATAGGTATTATAGGCCTTGCCCTCAAAAAATATGCGGCTCAGAGGCAGGCCCGCGTCCTGAAAGAAACGTTTTGCCACGTCATTTTCATGCCATTCTCCCGGACTGCCACCGCCGCCCGTATGGATAATGGGCAGATCAGGGAAAATCCGGGCCAATTTGGCCGTTTCGATCAGCCTTTCGGAATCGCCCGAAAGGATGGCCTGATGATGAATGGTGCTGAGGTGGGGGCGTTCTGCACCAGCCAGAAGGATAATACCGGAATAGGGGCCGTGATCATATCGGTTGGTAAATTCTGAAAAGCGACTTTCCAGCGGGATCATCAGCCAGCCTGAGAGGGGGGTGAAAAGGATTAGTAGGAAGCAGGATATTGGAAAAAAGGTCAGCCTTTTGCCCCATTTCCGGTGGTTGCGCCAGAGGAGAAAAAGCCCGACGCAGAGCATGAAAAACAGAAAATTACCGGGCTGGATCAACAACCATATGGATCGGGAAATAAGATTATCCCAGGCCATGTTAGTTGATCTTATGGTAGTTTTTATACCAATGGACGAATTTTGGAATGCCCTGTTCGATTTTGGTGGTGGGGGCAAAACCCAGGTCTTTGCTGATGGCGGAAATATCGGCGGCGGTTTCTTTTACATCACCGGGCTGAATCGGCAGCATTTCCATCTCCGCCTTTTTACCCAGGGCCTCTTCCAATACTTTTATCATATGCAACAGGCTTACCGTATTATTATTGCCGATATTATACACCCTGTGCGGGGCGTTTGAACCGACGGTATGCATGGTGCCGTCATCCTTGGGCGGATTATCAAGGCATTTGATAACACCGTCCACGATGTCATCAATATAGGTAAAGTCGCGCAGCATATCCCCATGATTAAAGACCGGGATCGGCTCACCGGCAAGAATTTTTTTGGTGAAAATCCACATGGCCATATCCGGGCGACCCCAGGGGCCGTAGACCGTGAAAAAGCGCAGGCCTGTTTGTGGCATCCTATACAGGTGTGCGTAAGACTGGCTCATAAGTTCATCGGCCTTTTTGGTGGCGGCATAAAGGGATACGGGATTATCAACCCGGTCATCCACACTGAAGGGCATATTTTTATTGCCGCCATAAACCGAAGAGGAAGAGGCGTAAACCAGATGTTCAAAACCCTCAGTATGACGGCAATATTCCATCATGTTGAGGTGGCCGATCAGGTTGGACTGGGCATAGACAAAAGGATTGGTAAGGGAATAACGCACCCCGGCCTGCGCCCCCAGATGAACGGCTTTATTAATATTGAGCTTATCCAGTTCGCATTTGAGAGAATCAAAATCGGAAAAATCCAGCTTCAGGAAGGTAAAACGGCTATGATGCTGTTTGGCAATTTTCTCAATTTCCACGAGGCGGGCTTCTTTTAGCTCCACTGAATAATAGTCATTGACCATGTCAATGCCCACCACATCATCCCCCCGCGCCAGAAGAATTTTTGCCACATGAGAGCCGATAAAGCCCGCAACACCGGTCACAATAATTGCCATATTTGATCCTAAAGCCTGTCTATTTTTTATAGGTTCTTCTTTTAGCTTAATCTGGTTGCTAAAGCTTTAATATAGTTGATTGAAAATATTTTTTATTTTTCTGAAAAACATTATTGCATATTGAAACAAATCTGCCTATGTTCGCCCATCTTCAGGCGTTAATCGTTTGATGGGGTGTAGCCAAGCGGTAAGGCACCGGGTTTTGATCCCGTGATCGCAGGTTCGATCCCTGCCACCCCAACCAGCCTTTCAATATTTATCATTTTAAAATTTTCATAAGAAAAATGCCAGACTGAACAAGTCAGACTGGCATCAAAAGAAAAGCAGGCTGATCATGAACCCGCCTGCGGTATATTTCAGAAAATCAGAGTTTCCAGCTTACGTTGAAACGAACCAGATGATTGTCATAATTCAGGCTCGCCAGATTGGAACTTGAATCTGTATATTCATACATGATCTTGCCGGTGAATTTATTAAGGAAGGGCGCTTCCACACTGGCACGCACAGCGTGACGTTTGTCATTTCTTTTATCACCAATATCAAGGTCAATATTGGAATAATCTTTTTGTCTGTAGCGGTAGCGGGCTCTGAATTTAGCCCCTTCAATGGCGTTTATGGGCAGCTTTGTCGCAACATCAAAGGTATGGCCCCAATAGACCAGCTCTTCGGCCACGGTATCATGTTTGCTCACCTTATACCCCAGACTGATGGTGCGACCTTTGCCCAGGAGGAAATAGGTTTTTGCATTGACACTGTGACGATCAGCATTACGGCTTGACAAGTCAACCTGTACGAAATCCTGTTTCATATATTCATAGGCACCGGTCAGGAGCAATTTTGTCCCTACCAAAGTGCTGAAAGAGGGGCGAATGCTATGCATTTCCAGGAAAGATTCTGCGCCCAGAGAGATATGATTATAACGGTAGGCGATACCAAGATCCACGTCACCCATTTTAGTGCCGGCTTCCAGGCTTGCGGTATGGATCTGAAGGTCAAATTCAGACAGATCAAGGTGAAGGCTCTGGGAAAAACTATATCCGGCTTTCAGGGACATATCGCCGTTTTTCACAATCTGATAACCAACGGAACCATCAAGCAGAGCGGCTTCATCGCCCTGGCGTGAGGTCAGGTCAAGGGAATCAACGGTGATATTATTGTCATATTCGGCCCCAACCTTAAGGGAAAGGGACAGAGGGTTTTCTTCTGCTGCCATTACCGGGGATATGGCCATCAATGTTGTTGCCAAAAATATGGCTGGTGTAGATATAGTCGACATTTTTGTCTCCTTGCGATTAAAAATTTTGTCTTAAATGTAGTTTAGCCCCACTGTAACAGCGGGGCGTTTAAAGTTTAATGGACAGCCCCTTGATGGGGGCTGTCCACTTAAATTATTTTCAGGTATCGCCTGTTGCTGCATTTTTGGCAGCTTCTTCGGCAGCTTCCTTGGCATCTTCAGCAGCTTCTTCGGCAGCTTCTTTGGCTTCTTCAGCAGCTTCTTCAGCAGCTTCTTTGGCTTCCTCGGCAGCTTCTTCAGCAGCTTCTTTGGCTTCCTCGGCAGCTTCTTCAGCAGCTTCTTTGGCTTCCTCGGCAGCTTCTTCAGCAGCTTCTTTGGCTTCCTCAGCGGCTTCTTCAGCAGCTTCTTTGGCTTCCTCGGCAGCTTCTTCAGCAGCTTCTTTGGCTTCCTCAGCGGCTTCTTCAGCAGCTTCTTTGGCTTCCTCAGCAGCTTCTTCAGCAGCTTCTTTGGCTTCCTCAGCGGCTTCTTCAGCAGCTTCTTTGGCTTCTTCAGCGGCTTCTTCAGCAGCTTCTTTGGCTTCTTCAGCGGCTTCTTCAGCAGCTTCTTTAGCTTCTTCAGCGGCTTCTTCAGAGGCTTCACGGGCTTCTTCAGCGGCTTCATGCGCTGCTTCTTCAGCGGCTTCATGTGCTTCTTCTAAAGCTTCATGAGCGGCTTCTGATGCTTCATATGAAGCATCATGCGCTTCTTCTTTAAGCTCTTCAGCGGCGTCTTTAGCAGCTTCACGGGCATCTTCCTGAGCGTCTTTAGCAGCTTCACGTGCATCTTCTTCTGCATCTTTCGCGGCTTCACGTGCATCTTCTTCCGCGTCTTTAGCAGCTTCACGTGCATCTTCTTCTGCGTCTTTCGCAGCTTCACGAGCATCTTCTTCTGCGTCTTTAGCAGCTTCACGAGCATCTTCTTCTGCGTCTTTCGCAGCTTCACGTGCATCTTCTTCCGCGTCTTTAGCAGCTTCACGGGCATCTTCTTCCGCGTCTTTCGCGGCTTCACGTGCATCTTCTTCTGCGTCTTTCGCAGCTTCACGTGCATCTTCTTCTGCGTCTTTCGCGGCTTCACGTGCATCTTCTTGAGCGTCTTTAGAGGCTTCACGTGCATCTTCTTCAGCGTCTTTAGAGGCTTCACGTGCATCTTCTTCAGCGTCTTTAGAAGCTTCACGTGCATCTTCCTGAGCATCTTTAGAAGCTTCGCGTGCATCTTCCTGAGCGTCTTTAGAAGCTTCACGGGCATCTGAAGAAACATCTACCGAAGTAGATCTGGCTTCCTGGGCGATGTCACTTGAAACATCAGGCACTTCCTGTGCCAAGGCAGATGTGCTCATGCTGGTAACACATAAAACACTTACTGAGTAGATTGCCATACGGGATAAAATATTCATTTTATTTCTTCCTATTTTTTTCGTTAGGTCTGATCCAAAATTAAAGAACGGCCCAAACATTGATCGAGTTAAAAAATTACTTTTGTTTAAGGTCGATGATTGTCGGTTTATTTCATCACAATCTTTTTTCTCGCCTTTGTAGTGTTAACGGTCAATGCAGATGTTTTATTCCCGAAAAATAAAAAAAATCTTAAAAAACAGGTAAAGTCTTTAGTATTAAGGGAGTTTATCACTGTTTTTTTGTGGCTGCCAATTTTTTTTGATCAGTTCGGCTTCTTTATCAATGCTGAGCGCATCGCCCTTAATCAATCCCATGATCATATTGTCGATAATCGGCTCAGGAGCCTGGCTTGCGGTTTGATATTGGCCCCCAGCTATTGAAAGGTCTTTTGTGGTTGCCACGGCGACCTTCACCGTCCAGACATTATCTGTACGGCAGGCGATATTCCTGGTGGATGCCTGTGCGGTGCTGATTTCAAACTCACGGCAATATTCGTGATCTACATTTTGAAAGCTCATGATTGGCTTGGCGTTGATGTTTAAGTCATCATCAATAACAACGGGTGTGGCACTGGGTTGATTTTCAAGCATAGCAAAAAGTGCATTTTGCGGTGTAATCACGCCCGCGGTCTGTTGCGCCAGAATTGGCCCTGAAGGCTGTGAACTTTCGGGGCCGGGAAGACCGCGTCCGACACCAAGTCCCACAAAAAGGGCGATACTGGCCGCCAGACCCATTTGCCATACAGGGGCGTTGGAGACAAATTTCTGCCTTTTCTTAAAGGACAGAATATTTGTCTCCTTACCCTTGGCATGTTCGTTATGGGCATGTTCATGATCTGCCTGTCCATCAGGTGTATCTTGCAACAAAGACAAGACAGATTCCGGCATGGGCCTGTCATCAATGGCATGATATGTTTTTGTCACCATATCATCCATAAGCCGCATTTCTTCTACCCGTGTAGACAATTGCGGAGAATTATCCAATTGTGCCTTAACGTCTCTCATTTGATCGTCATTAAGCTCACCATCAATATAAGCCGTTAATATTTCATCATTTATAAGCATCGTCGGCTCCTTCAATTCTCTATTTAATTTTTACAGTCTGAGCATTTTGCTTTTGAAGGTTTTCCTCCAATGCTTTGCGGGCGCGTGCCTGGCGGCTCATGACGGTACCAATGGGGATTTCAAGCATTTCTGATACTTCCTTGTAAGAATATCCCTCAACAATAATGAGGGCGAGTATCATTTTCTGTTCATCCTTTAAGGCATTCATTGCGACATTAACTTCTGACATGGTCAATCTGTTATGCAGCAATTCTTCACCATCAATTTGCAGCTCGGACTTAAAATCCATGGGATCAACACTGGGACCTCTCACACGGCGTGAGCGCCATTCGTCAATCCAGAGGTTTTTACACATTCTGAACATCCATTTGTCCAGATCCGTACCCTGCTCAAACTGATCATATTTCAACAATGCCTTTTCAATGGTCGTTTGCAGCAGGTCATCCGCATCCACAGCAGAACTGGTGAGCGAATAGGCAAAACGCCTAAGCCTTGGCAATAAAGCGACAATCTCTTCGCGCCATTGTTTCGATTTATCAGTCATTCAATATCACTAACGTTTCAACTTCTTAATTTATTCCGAATTTTTATTAAAATAATTTTGCAGATTTCAGGATTGACATAAAAATGCTCTATTCCCATTATATAAAGTATATATATTTTATTTTTGTGAACCGTGCCGGGGTCTGATTTAGATCAATTCTATATATTTTTTATTAATTTTTTTATTTTCTGGAATATTTTTTAACTTTCAACCGTTAAGACTCTAATACGTTTAAAATATTGCACACTGAAGTATAACTGCATTTGAGGGCTTTAGATGTATTTGGGGAATGATGAGAATTACTGATGAAACATTATAAAAGAATATTTTCCGGGCAGATGTTTTTATCTCTCACATGTTGGGGGGTGATGCTGTTCGCTTTTAATATGTCTTTTATGTCCCCCACCTTTAATGCCACAGCGCAGGAAGCAGCGGAAGAGGCTGAAAAAGCGGCAGAAGAAGCTGCTGAAAAAGCGGCGGAAGAAGCCGCCGAGGCCGCCGAAAAAGCTGCCGAGGAAGCCGCTGAAGCCGCCGCAAAAGCTGCCGAAGAAGCCGCCGAAAAAGCTGCAGAAGAAGCGGCAGAGGCCGCCGAAAAAGCAGCGGAAGAAGCCGCCGAAGAAGCCAGTGACCAGGCCGCTGAATCTGCGGAACAGGCCGCGGAAGAAGCTGCCGAAGAAGCCAGTGACCAGGCCGCCGAAGCCGCCGAACAGGCTGCGGAAGAAGCTGCCGAAGAAGCCAGTGATCAGGCCGCTGAATCTGCGGAACAGGCTGCGGAAGAAGCCGCCGAAGAGGCCAGCGATCAGGCTGCTGAATCTGCGGAACAGGCCGCGGAAGAAGCTGCCGAAGAAGCCAGTGATCAAGCTGCTGAATCTGCGGAACAGGCCGCGGAAGAAGCTGCCGAAGAAGCCAGTGACCAGGCCGCCGAAGCCGCGGAACAGGCTGCGGAAGAAGCCGCCGAAGAGGCCAGCGATCAGGCTGCTGAATCTGCGGAACAGGCCGCTGAAGAAGCCGCCGAAGAGGCCAGCGATCAGGCTGCTGAGTCTGCGGAACAGGCCGCGGAAGAAGCTGCCGAAGAAGCCAGTGATCAGGCCGAAGAAGCCGCCGAACAAGCCGCGGAAGAGGCTGAACAAGCCGCCGAAGAGGCTAGCGAACAAGCCGCCGAAGCGGCCGAAGAAGCCAGCAATCAGGCCGCCGAAGCTGCCGAGAAAGCAGCAGAAGAGGCTGAAGAAGCTGCTGAGCAAGCTGCCGAAAATGCTGAAAAGGCAGAGGAAAATGCCTCTGAAGCCGAAGAAGGCGCCTCTGAGGAAGCTGAAGAGGGGGCAGAAGAAAAACTTGAAAAGATACAAGAAGGCTCTGAATATACGAATGTCGGTGAAAGAACCGAGAATAATGGCCATGGTGAAACAGCCAGAGAAGACAGAGAAGACAGGGAAGCCAGAGAAGACAGGGAAGATAAGGAATCCGATAAAAAAGAATATGAAAAGCCCGAAGAGACAAAGAAAAATATTCAAAATGCCAATCTGCGCAATAAAGAACGCGTAATAAGAGAAGAACGTTTCCGGGAAGTATCAGACATTTATGATGACAATGGTTTTGATGCCATCGGTGATGAAATTCTGGTGCTCGCCGAAAATAATGCGGAAGAACACATCGATAATGCCAATTATGAAGTTTCAGAAAGGCAATATCTGGAAGGTCTGGACCTTGTTTTAATTCGTATGAAGGGGGCAAAAGATACGGAACTTTCTCAGTCCGCTATGGAAATGTCTGAGGCCGGAACCGATAGGGATGCGGATCTGAACCATCTTTTTACACCACAATCGCGTAACGAAAATTTTGTCAATGATGCTCATACAAAAACAGATCTTTCCACTAAAATGGATTTTTCTGCACGCCATGCAGATAAAATCAATCTGGGTTTGATTGATACTTTGGTTGAACATTCCCATCAGGCATTTCCTCATGAAAATATCATGGTAAAAGATCTGGTGCCTTATGACCGCCAGCGCCCCACGGCCCATGGCACGGCGGTGGCGTCCATTCTGGTGGGTAATGATCAGGATGCCTATCAAGGCCTGATCCCAGGTGCCAAACTCTATGCGGCCAGTGTGTTTTTTAAAACATCTTCCGACAAAGTGGTGGCCACAACCGAAAGTTTGATATTGGCGCTGGACTGGTTGGTGCGTCAAAAGGTACAGGTTATTAACATGAGCCTGAGTGGCCCGCCCAACAGATTGTTGGAAGTTGCCCTGAAACGGGTTGCTGAAAAAGGCAGCCTGGTTGTGGCAGCCGTGGGTAATGCAGGCCCTGCGGCCGCACCCCTTTACCCTGCGGCTTATCCGTCCGTTGTGGCCGTAACGGCGGTGGATGATAAACATAATGTATATCTGCGGGCCAACCGGGGCGGGCATGTTGCTTTCGCAGCGCCCGGCGTAAATATTCCCACTGCCAACGCAGGCGGGGGCTATAAGCTTCAGTCCGGTACGTCCATGGCGGCTCCCTTTGTCAGCGCAATTCTGGCTGACCTGTGTAATGTTAATGGAATGCAGGATCAGGACAGGCTTTTGAAAACTTTAAAGAAGAATGCCATTGATCTGGGCAATCCGGGTCATGATGATGTTTACGGATTTGGATTTATCCGCACATCTTCTCATTAGATTAAAGCCCACAGTCTTTAAGTCCCCAATTATATAGAATCAAGTGTGCCTAATACAGCCTATAACAGCTGTATTGTCCTCGCTATACACCCCCCCTTCGAAATGGCTATGATTTAAGCCTTTGTTTTTAAACAGATAAATTTTTTTTTAAAATAATATTGACAGTTACGTCGCTAGTGTACTATGTTACTACAACACCAAGGCAGTAGGACACAACGAAGATTGATTGAACACTGTTAAATTTTAAAAACCAAAGGAGATATATTATGAGCGCACTTTTTACAGACCAAATCGAAACCAACAGCTTCATCGGACTGGTAAGCAACAAACAGCCTTCTACAAATATTAAGAAACGCGCCAAGCGTTTTGTGAAAGTTGAAGGTTCTGAAGTAATGATGAATTTTGCGATTGCCACTGTTGTTATCATTATGGGTTTGGCCATGGGTTCACTTTCCCAGCAGAAAATGGAATTGGCGAAATATTCACCGGCTCCTGAAGCAAGCGAACTGGTTTAATTGGAATGGGGACCTGCCCATTCTTCATCACCGCCTCAATGTCACAATGTGATTTTTTCTAACCTCGGCCTATTGGCCGGGGTTATATCGAGCCCAAATTCTCAAATACCCGCACGAAACCTGATCTTGATAAAAAAGACCATCCTTGATATACAGCCCTGATTAGCACTGGATTTACGTTTCAGTTCGCAGATTAGGAAATAGATTACCCATGTCAAAAACGGTTATTTCAGCCCTGTATCATTTCACCATTTTGGAAGATTTCAAAGACTTGCGTGAGCCTTTATTAAAGCTTATGCAGGATCATGAAATCAAGGGCAGCCTCTTGCTCGCCCGCGAAGGCATTAACGGCACGGTGGCCGGTTCACGGCAGGCCATTGATATTTTAATGGCCTATTTACGGGCGGATGCGCGCCTGGAAAAGCTGGTGAGCAAAGAATCCTTTAGCGAAGACATGCCCTTTCACCGCAGCAAGGTCAAACTCAAGAAAGAGATCGTCACCATGGGGGTGGAAGGCATTGATCCCAACAAGATCGTGGGCACCTATGTAAAACCACAGGACTGGAATGCATTGATTTCGGACCCGGACGTGGTTGTGGTGGACACCCGCAATGATTATGAAGTGGGCATCGGCACCTTTAAAAATGCGCTGAATCCGAAAACCGACAGCTTTCGTGAATTCCCCCAATATGTGAAAGATAATCTGGAGGATGCCAAGGGCAAAAAAGTGGCCATGTTCTGCACCGGGGGTATCCGCTGCGAAAAATCCACGGCTTATCTGAAAGATCAGGGTTTTGATGATGTTTTCCACCTGGAAGGCGGTATTCTTAAATATCTCGAGGAAGTGCCCGAAGAAAACAGCCTTTGGCAGGGGGAATGTTTTGTTTTCGACAGCCGGGTTTCGGTAAAACATAATCTGGAAGAAGGCTCTTATGATCAATGTTATGCCTGCCGCATGCCCATCACCGAAGAAGACAAGAATGACCCGCTTTATCAAAAAGGCATCAGTTGCCCGCACTGCCATGATATACAAACCACAGACCAGAGAAAACGTTATGCGGAACGTGAGAGGCAGATGAATCTGGCGCGAAAATCCGGTGTCGAACATTTGGGCGGCGATGTGGCGGATGTGATCGTTCAGCGCAAGGAAATGAAACTTTCCAGAAAACAACAGCAAAAAGATATTGATAATCAGCCAGATCACTCTCAAACAGCCCCCTCTCAAAACGGTGAAACACAATCGTGAGCGAAGAACGCATTAAAACTTCGCTGTGGGTTTCGGCTGAAATAAAACGCTGTGAGGGTTTGTGTCTGCCCGTTATGGTTTTACATAAAGGGGATATGGACCGGGGGCTGGTGCTGATTAAACATTATGTTGCCGGGCAGGGCTGTATCCTTTATGTTCAGCGCAGGGATATGGAAGGCATTTTGTCGTGGGCAAAACCCCTGAGTGATGATTTTATCCCGGAAAATGAGGCCGATGACTATATTATCCGTCAGCGAAAATTTGACGAGGACCTCTGGGTGATTGAAGTGGAAGACCCCCGCAATATATATGCACCCCGATAGGTTTTTACCCGCTTTTGCGCTGTCCTGATCTTTTGTTGAAAAAAAAATGTTTTTTTTCATTTTTTATCCTTGAAACCCCCTCTTTATCGCTTACCTTTAGTCCAGTATTGGCACTCGAGGGGTGTGAGTGCTAAGGAATTTATTTTAACCAACTAATAGAAGAGGTAAACGAAATGGGTTTTCGTCCTTTACATGACCGTGTTCTGGTTCGCCGTGTGGACAGTGAACAAAAAACAGCTGGCGGGATCATTATCCCCGATAGCGCTCAGGAAAAACCAAGCCAGGGCGAAATTGTGGCCGTGGGTAATGGTGCCAAAGCCGAAGACGGTACGGTCACGGCCCTTGATGTGAGCGCGGGTGACAGCATTCTTTTTGGCAAATGGTCCGGCACCGAAGTCAAAATCGACGGTGAAGACCTGTTGATCATGAAAGAGTCCGACATCATGGGCATCATCGACTAACTCACCTGAAATCATCAAAATATTTAAAGGATTAATATAATGGCTGCAAAAGACGTAAAATTCGGTTCTGATGCCCGCTCCCGTATTCTGGCAGGTGTGGACACATTGGCCAATGCGGTAAAAGTAACCCTCGGCCCTAAAGGGCGTAATGTTCTTCTCGACAAATCATTCGGCGCACCGCGCATCACCAAAGATGGTGTTTCTGTTGCCAAGGAAATCGAACTGAAAGACAAGTTCGAAAATATGGGCGCACAAATGGTACGCGAAGTGGCTTCACGCACCAATGATGTGGCCGGTGACGGAACCACAACCGCCACTGTTCTTGCCCAATCCATCGTGCGCGAAGGATTTAAGGCGGTTGCCGCCGGTATGAACCCAATGGACCTGCGCCGGGGTGTTGACCTGGCCGTTGATAAGGTTGTTGCCGACCTTAAGGGCCGCACCAAAAGCATTTCTTCCGGTGAAGAAGTGGCTCAGGTTGGTTCCATTTCTGCCAATGGCGAAACTGAAATTGGTAAAATGATTGCCGATGCCATGGAAAAAGTGGGCAAAGAAGGCGTGATCACGGTTGAAGAAGCCAAAGGTCTGGATTCTGAGCTTGACGTTGTGGAAGGCATGCAGTTTGACCGCGGTTACCTGTCGCCTTATTTTGTCACCAATGCGGACAAAATGACGGTTGATCTGGATAATCCTTATATCCTGCTGCATGAATCAAAACTCACAAGCCTGCAGCCTATGCTGCCGCTTTTGGAAGCGGCGGCCCAGTCTTCACGTCCTCTGCTGATCATTGCCGAAGATGTTGAAGGCGAAGCCCTGGCAACACTCGTGGTCAACAAACTGCGCGGTGGCCTGAAAATCGCGGCTGTTAAAGCCCCGGGTTTCGGTGATCGTCGTAAAGCCATGCTGGAAGACATCGCGACCCTCACCGGTGGTGAAGTCATCTCTGAAGATCTGGGTATCAAGCTGGAAACCGTGACCCTCGACATGCTGGGTACGGCCAAAAATGTCACCATCACCAAAGATGATACAACCGTGATTGACGGCGCTGGTGAAAAAGATACTATCGAAGCACGTTGCGGCCAGATCCGTAATGCCATCGACAATACATCTTCCGATTATGACCGTGAAAAACTGCAGGAACGTCTGGCCAAGCTGGCTGGTGGTGTTGCTGTGATTAAAGTGGGCGGCGCCACAGAAATCGAAGTGAAAGAACGCAAAGACCGCGTTGATGATGCGCTTCATGCCACCCGTGCGGCGGTTGAAGAAGGCATTGTGCCCGGTGGTGGTACAGCACTTCTGTATGCGGCCCGCGCCCTTGAGGGTGTGGAAGGTGTGAACAGCGACCAGAATGTTGGTGTCAGCATTGTTCGTCGTGCGCTGGAAGCGCCTGTGCGTCAGATCGTGGAAAATGCCGGTGAAGACGGCGCGGTTGTGGCCGGGAAACTGCGTGAAAGCACAGACCTGAATTATGGTTTTGATGCCCAGAAGGAAGAATATACTGACCTGATTTCAGCCGGTATTATCGACCCGACCAAAGTGGTTCGTACAGCCCTTCAGGACGCGGCTTCCGTTGCCGGTCTTCTGATTACCACAGAAGCCATGGTTACAGAATTCCCTGAGGAAAAAGGTGCGGCTCCTGCGATGCCTGACATGGGCGGCATGGGCGGTATGGGCGGCATGGGCGGCGGCATGGGCTTCTAAGCCAGTCTCCAAACAACGTCTGAAAAATCTGAAAGGGCCGGTGAGAAATCATCGGCTCTTTTTTATGTGTGTCATTACAATATAAGAATAGACTAATATAAAGGAAAAGCGTAGACTTTAACCTTCATTTCATTTTTAGGGGAAGTCATATGTCAGATCAGAAAAAAGACCTTGAGCTAATCAGAAATTATACAGCAGGGCAGGGATTGTCAGAAACACGGGTAAACGAAATCTATTCAGGCATTGAAGAACTGATGAACGGTTTGATCGCCAGTGAGAAGCTGGCAATTGATGTCTTTCAAAATAATGATGCCAAAAAGCGCGTGATGGAAAATCATCCGCAAGGATATCTGGAATTTGGCGGTGTTTTACAGGCCCTCAGAATCCGGCCCGACCTGCTTGATCGGGCCATCAGCAACAAAGACCACGCCTGGGTTGCAAATTATCTTCAGCAAAAGATTCCCCCCTCAAAAATTCCGGAGGATGTTCAGAATAAAATTGATAACAGGGAGGGCATTGTTGCCGAAAATGGCACCATTTACGGTTTTAAAAAATATGAACAGCTTGATCCCGGTTGGATGCACGCCCTGTCAGGATATATAGAGAATATCCTTGATCCGGGCAGCATCGCCGCTTTTGGCACCACACCCTATGAACATACATTGGAAACGGGCAAGGATGGTAAAGCCCGCATACTGGTGATTGGTGACTGGGGCACAGGACATTTTGAAGAAACCGAAGGATATGATCCGGCTGCAGAAGTCATGGCCATGGTGGAAAAAATGCAACCCGATTATATTATTCATCTGGGGGATGTTTATTATGCCGGTACGGATGAACGCCAACCGCCGGGGGAAGAACATGATAATTTCCTTGCCCTTTGGCCGCAAATGCCAGCGAAACATTCCTTCACCCTGAATTCCAATCATGAAATGTATGGTGCGGCACAGGGATATTTCAAGGTTGCCCTGGGGCGCGAACATCAGGGACAGGCCCCCTTAAAAACACCTTTTTCTCATCAAAATGGCACCAGTTATTTTGCGCTTACATTAGGGAAAACAGTGGTCGTCGGTCTGGACGCGGCCTATCATGATCCGTCTTTCATGTATATGAAGGGCGGGCTGGGGGATCGTGAAAAATATCCCCATCAATATGATTTTCTGGAAAAAGTCACCAAAGATGCCGACAAGGTGATCTTGATGACCCATCAGACCGGAACCGATTATACGGGGGCAAAAAGCCTGCCATTATGGGATGAAATATCACAGATTGTCATTCCTGATTATTGGTATTGGGGCCATGAACATCTTGGTGTGGCTTATAATGACAAGACCGCCATGGACCCGAAAGTCAAGGCCCGCTGCATCGGTCATAGTTCCATACCTTTCGGCGATGCCTGGGGGCTTGCGGGCCAGAAGGCGGTGAATTGGTATGAGAAAACACCCTTAAATACGGACCCCGACAATATCTATGTGCGCAACGGTTTTATGATGCTGAGCATTGATGAGACGGATGTGGAGGAATTCTTCTACGAAGTGCGTAACAAGGAACCGGTCTGGATCAATGTGAAATCAAAAGCATATTGGTAATTCAGATAATCAATGCATTCCATCTGGTCTGAGACCCAGAAGCCGGGCATAGTCTGATTGCGGTCAGGTTATGGGTTTTTAGGCCGGTTTTGCATGAAATTAGAAAATTACATATTGCATTTTTACTCGAATATATTATGACCATGATGCGGTTATTTAATATGAGTGGAGTATAATATGCAGGGTTTAATGGATCAGAAGAAACAAGATGCCTTAAAAGAAAAATATGAAAATATTTTTATTGGACTGGGACATAAAACCAAGGGTGAGCAGCAGAAAATTCTCAGCAGTTTGATCCTGAGCCTGAAGGAATTGGTGGCGAATATACCCGATGTTCCTTTCTTGCATGAAACACTGGGGCGTGCCATTCGGGAAATTCCCTTCAGCACTGATGGTCAGCTGGAATTGATGGAAGAATCCTTCGAAAAAGCCCGACATTTACAAAGCCAGCCCGCAGAATAAGGCGAAATAGGGGGAGGCTTTATTTCGGATATTCATCTGATTCAGGCAAAAAAAGGGGCGGCTCTATCGGGGAGGCCGCCCAAGTCTGGGGAGGAAAATGTCTAACAAAATATAAATTATCTTAAAAGTGTTTACATATAGTTAAATTCTAATATAAGCTTGTTTTTTGCGGTTTCCAGAGGCAAAATAAAAAAATATCCCCCTGAATGACTTTTCTGGTCTCATAATCCCATAAATTTTAAATATTCTGATGTTTCTACTTCACGGAATCGGTTCCTTATTGCACGGAAATCAATTCCTGGGGCAAAGAAATATTGTGAATAATCCCTTCTTATATTGTAATTCATCATGTTTGTATTTATATATGTGTAGTATAAAGTTATATACATTTTTTTAATGTTAATTAAATTTTACTGCAATTCGGCCGATAAAGGGTTCAAATCATGTATCAATATGACCAATATGACCAAGCCATCATTGAAGAACGCGCGGCCCAGTTTCGCGGGCAGGTGGAACGCCGCCTGAAGGGGGAACTGAGCGAAGAGGAATTCAGGCCGCTGCGACTGCAAAATGGCCTTTATCTGCAAATTCACGCCTATATGCTGCGCGTGGCGGTGCCTTATGGTCTATTATCTTCGGATCAATTGCGTATGCTGTCGCAAATCGCCACAAAATACGACAAGGGTTATGGTCATTTCACCACCCGTCAGAATATTCAGTATAACTGGCCGGCTCTGGAAGATGTGCCCAGTATATTAGAAGATCTGGCAACGGTGCAGATGCATGCGATCCAGACCAGCGGCAATTGTATCCGCAACATCAGCGCCGACCAATATGCCGGCGTGGCCCAGGATGAGGTGGTTGACCCCAGACCCTATGCGGAAATCATGCGGCAGTGGACCACATTTCATCCTGAATTTGGCTATCTGCCGCGCAAGTTTAAAATGGCTTTTACCGGAGCCCGTGAAGACCGCGCCGCCATAAAATTTCACGATATTGGTTATCGGGCCCGGATCAATGATCAGGGAAAAATTGTGTTTGAAGTTTATGTGGGCGGCGGCATGGGCCGCACACCCATGATTGGAAAACTGATCCATGATAATGTGGCTGAAAAGGACCTGCTGATCTATACCGAGGCGATCATGCGGGTCTATAATATGTATGGCCGACGGGACAATAAATATAAGGCCCGTATTAAAATTCTGGTTCATGAAATGAAACTGGAAGAATTCACCCGCAAGGTTGATGCAGAATTGGAAAATCTGCGCGCCGAAGGGGGCGTGGATCTGGATCAGGCCGAAATCAGCCGTGTGAAAGCTTTTTTCACCGAGCCTGCGTATGAAAATTTACCGGATCATCCGGCAGCGCTGGAAAAATCCTTTACTGAGAATAAGGATTTTTCTTTCTGGCATAAATATAATGTGCAACCCCATAAGAAAGACGGGTATGCCATTGTTAATCTGTCATTGAAAAAGCCCGGTGTGGCACCGGGGGACGCGACGGATGATCAGATGAAGGCGGTGGCGGATCTGGCGGATCAATATAGTTTTTCCGAGATCAGAACCACCCATGAACAAAATCTGGTTCTGGCGGATGTGCGCCAGCAGGATTTATTTGCCCTTTGGGGCGCATTGGTGGCGCTTGGTTTTGCCGATGCCAATATTGGTACGTTGCAGGATTTGATCTGCTGCCCCGGTCTTGATTTCTGTACTCTGGCCAATGCCCGTTCCATCCCCATAGCCGAAAAAATCACCGCCCATTTTGATAATCTGGATTATCTTTATGATCTGGGCGGGCTGAAGCTTAAAATGTCGGGTTGTATTAATGCCTGTGGTCATCACCATGTGGGCCATATCGGCATTCTCGGGGTCAATAAAAAGGGTGTCGAGTTTTATCAGATCACGCTGGGCGGTTCGGCCACGGATGATGCCTCGATTGGTAAGATCATCGGCCCGGCCTTCGACAAGGATCAGATTGTCCCGGCCCTTGACCGACTGCTTAAAACCTACCTTAAGCTGCGTGAAGAGGGCGAGGAATTTCTTGATGCCTATCGCCGGGTGGGGCCAGCCCCATTTAAGGAGATTTATGTGGATCAATCCATGCAGGGAGCAAAATTATGAAAATCATCAAAGACGGAATGATCACGGAAGATGACTGGCAACATTTTGCAGGGGATGGGGACGTGCCCCCTGGCAATTTTATCGTGTCTCTGGCCTGTTGGAAGCAGCATAAGGCGGCTTTGCAGGGCCGGGCCATTGGTATTCAGCTCGAACCGGATCAACAGCCTGACGAGATTAAAGATGATGTGCATGATTTTGCTGTGATTGCCCTGAACTTCCCGAGCTTTGCTGATGGCAGGGCCTATAGCGCTGCCAAAATATTGCGCGATCGTTATGGTTATAAGGGGGAAATCAGGGCCGTGGGGGACGTACTCAGGGATCAGCTTTTTTATATGAAACGCTGTGGTTTTAATGCGTTTGAAATGCGCCCAGATCGCAGCATTGAAGATGCCCTCAGGGGGTTTGAGGATTTCTCGGTGAAATATCAGGTCTCCAGTGATGAAAAGCTGCCGTTGTACCGGCGACGGTGAAATGATCTTGTAAGCAAAACCCTCAGTTTTGGACCTTGTGCATAATTCCTCTGTTTTTATTTTTGCGAACAGTATAAAGCTAGAATAAAAACAGGATTTGGTGATGAGGAAATTATGTGCGGGATTAATGACAGTAATTTTGCTGTATTTCGTTAATTCTGCGGCATCTTTGGCTCAGTCGGTCGAAGAGTTGCAAGCCCGGCTTACGGAACTGGAAAAACAGCTTGAGTCGCTTGAAAAGACAGCCGCCACAAAGGATTTGAAAATCAGGTGGCGGGGCGCTCCTGAACTGTCCAGCGCAGATGGTCGTTTTAAAATGAAGCTTCGCGGGCGGCTTTATTTTGATTATGGCCATGTGTCCGTCAAAGACAGGGCAGGGCTTGCCATGCCCGCCCTAAATATAAATAATGCCGAGGTGCGCGCCGCCCGTTTTGGAATTCAGGGTGTGATTTTCAAAAACATAGAATATAAGTTCGAAAGCAATTTCTCTGGCACTGAAGTCAACGTAAAAGAGGCATCGTTACGCTATATTCTGAAGCCGCTTTCAATCAAAGTTGGCCAGTTCAAACAAATGAACGCATTGGAAGAGCAGACATCATCGCGTTTTATCACATTTATGGAACGCGCTGGTTTCACCGATGCCTTTGGCCTCACCAGCAGGGTCGGCATTGCCGTGAAAACAGGCGGTTCAAACTGGACAATATCGGCGGGATATTTCTTTGAGGATATTGCCAATATTCAGAAAAATGATGATAATTTATTTGCGGCCCGCCTGACTTTTGCTCCTGAAATAAGGGATCAAGTCAAACTCCATCTGGGCGCTTCATTTTTCACACGCAGCAAAAGCGGTGAGGAATATGAACAATATTATGACCAGCGCCCGCATAATCATCAGGCTTCAAAATTTCTTCAGTCAGAAAAATTCCGCATTATTTCCGAAACCTTCTTCGGGCTGGAAGCCGCGGCAATGGCGGGCCCTTTTTCGGCCCAGGCTGAATGGGGCTGGATGAAAAATTCACGGGCAGAAAATGAATTAAACAGCAATGCAGACCCGGAATATAGCGGGGGATATATTTCCCTCAGTTATTTCCTCACCGGGGAAGAACGTTCTTATTCTGCTGAAAAAGCCTCTTTCGGACGCGTCAGGGTAAGAAGGCCCGTTAATGAGGGGGGCATGGGGGCGGTTCAGCTCGCCCTGCGTTATGATGTGGTTGATCTCACACATGAAATATTTGGAGAGAGACAGGATATATTCCTGCTCGGCGCCAATTTTTATCTGAATGATTATGCCCGAATAATGATGAATTATGCCCATTCAACAGTGGAAAATCACCGGGGCATGGCCAACAATATTATCAACAGTTTTGGGCTTCGCTTTCAGGCTGACTGGTGAATAATTTTTATGCCCCCTTTCCAGATGACTTTTTTACATAAAGGGCTTTGGGGGCTAATTATAATATTTTCTCAAAATATGTGATTCTTCGATTAAATTCTTCTGGCCAGATTTGCAATGTTATGTTAGATAGCAAATTATGTTTGATATATTGCAGCAAAAACCAAATGATATTCTGTCTATAGGGGATTTACTTGATGAATCTTTTGGAAAAGACAGGCTGGAAAAGACGGCTTATCGTTTGCGGGATAATATAAATCCCGTGGCGGAGCTTTGTTTTGTTTTGCGCGATGGTGGGCAATTGTTGGCGAGCCTGCAATTCTGGCCTGTTTTGATCAAACAAGCCCAAGGGGCAGAGCTGGAGGCTTTATTGTTGGGGCCGATTGCGGTGCAGGAAAAATTGCAGGGGCAGGGCCATGGTATCCGCCTCATGCAGCATGCTTTGGAAAAAGCCCGTAAACTGGGTCATAAAAGGGTTATTCTGGTGGGGGATGAAGCCTATTATAAACGGGTTGGTTTTTCCCGCGCTCTGGCCCAGGGACTGACTATGCCGGGCCCGGTGGATCAAAACCGGCTTCTGGGTCATGAACTGGTGCCGGGGGCGCTGAAAAATATCAAAGGGCGGATCAGCCGAATTACCAGATCAGCCGAATAAAATGACAGATCAGACTTCTCATTCAGGGGAAGAGATTTTATAGTCATTGCATGACAGATAAAAAACCCACATCATTTCGCCCTGACCTTTTTGCCGCCGAGATTAAAAAGGCCGCAGGATCAAAAGGTCTGCCGCCGGTGCATCTGTGGAATCCGGATTTTTGCGGTGACATTGATATGCAGATCAAGCGCGACGGAAGCTGGCATTATATGGGAAGCCCCATCGCACGCCCCGCCATGGTGCGGCTTTTTTCCACCATTTTAAGACATGATGAGGACGGTAAATATTACCTGGTCACACCGGTGGAAAAAGTGGGCATCCGGGTGGACGATGCTCCCTTTGTGGCGGTGGAGATGCGGGTTGAGGGAGAAGGCACGCATCAGACCCTGCATTTCAGAACCAACGTGGATGACATCACGGTGGCCAATAAAAATCACCCTCTGCATATTATATATGACGGGGGGGGAGCGAGCTGTGCGAGCGGGGGGGGCTCAAGTAGGAGCGTTAGCGACGGTAGCCCCACCCATAAAACCAATGAAAAAGAGGGAGCGAGCTGTGCGAGCGGGGGGGGCTCAAGTAGGAGCGTTAGCGACGGTAGCCCCACCCATCAAAAAAATAAAGACACCTCCCCATCCCCCTATATATTGGTGCGCGACAGGCTGGAGGCCTTGATTTCACGCCCGGTTTATTATCAACTGGCGGAACTTGCGGTGGAAAAAGACGGGCAATATGGGGTGTGGAGTGCTGGCTGTTTCTTTGCGTTAGGGCCTGTGGAATGATTGATAAAATTACAGCAATACTCAAGCAGCATGACCCTGATTTTGGCCGGGCTCTTCAGGGGGCGGAGGAACGCATTATGCGCCGGCCTGACCACGGGGATTACAGCATTTATCGCCCCGATCCGGATTATGCGGCGGTTGAATTGCCGCTCAAAGCGGCGGCGGTCTTGATCCCGGTGGTTGACCGGCCGGAGGGGGCTTCGATTCTGTTGACCAAAAGGGCGGATCATCTGAAAAATCATTCGGGGCAGGTGAGTTTTCCGGGCGGGCGTTGTGATCCGGAGGATCAGACAGCACAGGAAACGGCCTTGCGCGAAACCTATGAAGAAGTGGGCATCGCGCCGGATTATGTGCGCATCATCGGTGCCATGGAAGATTATGAAACTGTGACGGGATATACTGTAACCCCGGTGGTGGGCATTGTCCGGCCCGGTTTCAGCCTCAGCCGTCATGAAGGTGAAGTGGCCGATATATTCGAAGTGCCGCTGGATTATATTCTGAATGAAAAAAATCATGCCCTGCAAAGCCGGGAGTGGAAGGGGCGCATGCGTTATTATTATGTTTATGAAAACCATCGTCATAATATATGGGGGGCCACGGCGGCGATGCTGGTGCGTTTTGCCAAACTGGTCAATGAGGCCCAAAAATGAAGGTGATCAAACGTCTTGAACTTGAACATTATGGCTGGTTGGCGGAGCCTGGGCTTCAGAAACTCCTGAGCCTGCTCAACCATGATGGTCTTCATGCCCGGATGGTGGGGGGATGCGTGCGCGATACACTGCTCGGGCGGGACATTGGCGATATTGATCTGGCCTGTGATCTGGCACCGGAAGAAAGCATGGCCCGGATTGAGACGGGCGGGGGCAAGGTGATCCCCACTGGGCTGAAACATGGCACCATTACTGCCATTATTGACGGCCAGGCTTTTGAAGTCACAAGTTTGCGTCATGATGTGGAAACATTTGGCCGCCACGCCAAAGTGGCTTTTACCGATGACTGGAAAGGCGATGCCGCCCGGCGCGATTTTACCCTCAATGCGCTTTATCTGGATGGGGACGGCAGTCTTTATGACCCCTGCCATGGTCTGGAAGATCTGGATAACCGCCATATTCGTTTTATCGGCGATGCGGAAGAACGCATCCGCGAAGATGGTCTGCGCATATTGCGCTTTTTCCGTTTTGCGGCCCAGATTGGCGAAGGCAAGCTGGATGAAAAGGGACTGGCCGCCTGTATTGGTCTGAAGGGCATGATCCGGGATTTGTCCGGCGAACGTCTGGCGCAGGAAATGTTTAAAATGCTGCCAGCGAAAAATATCCTGCCGGTGATCCGGGTAATGGCGGAGAATAATATTTTGACGGAAATTCTGCCGGATTTCACGGATATTGAAGATTTTAACATCTTTGTGACGCGTGAGCGGGTCCTTGGACGCTGTAATATTTTGTCTCGCCTGTCCTGTCTTTTTCCCAGAGAAGAGGGGGCGGTGAGGGCTATGGCGCATCATCTGCGCCTGTCCAACTCGGACCGTAAAATTTTATTATCTTACGCAAAACCGCACCCCGGGGTTAACAGCCAAATGACAAAACAGGCCTTGCGGAAATCCCTCTATCTCTATGGACGGGATGAAAATATTCATGCTCTGATCCTGTCGGGCGAAGGGGAAAGATTATCCGAACTGGTGGATTATGCCCAATTATGGACAATTCCCGCCATGCCCGTTCAGGGACGGCACCTGAACAATCATTTTTCCGGCCCCGAACTTGGCAAACAGCTGAAATATCTGGAACAGAAATGGATCGAGAGCGATTTCGGCCTCAGTCGGGATCAATTACTGCACGGTCTGCTTCAGACATAAAATTCAATATGGCCTTCAGGCTGTCCGGATGATCCATAATGGTGGTATGAATTGACTTTACCAGCTTGAAATTTGGGATGCCGGGGATTTGACTTTCCTCCACGGTGACAATGCCGTCATTATCTTCGCCAAATAAGGGATTAAAGCCCGTCTTTGTGCCGCGACCACCGGCAATGATCAGGGTGGAAATGTCGGGTTTTGGCAGGTCTTGGGCCTTATAGGGTCTTACATCCTGACCCGAGGGGCCGGCGATGGTATGAAAAAGCTTTATGCCGCTCATCATGTCGGCGATGCGGGCCCCATTATTGGGGGTGCCCAGCATGATAAGATGCCGGGGCTTGATGGTTTTGCGCCAGCCATCCTTGCGCCTTAACAATTCACGGGCCACCAGCCCGCCCAGACTGTGGCCGATGAAACTCACCGATGTAATGCCGTCCAGATTATCAAGCAGTTGTTCCAGGTCATCCGCATGGCTTTCCACGGATTGAAACGTGCTGGGGTAATTCAAATTATAGGCGGCATAACCCTGATCACAGAGGAATTTGGTGGGTTTTGTCATGGTTTTGCTATGACGGCCCAGGCCATGAAGCATCAAAATGATATGGGAACTGGGAAATTCCAGCTGGAATTTTTCTTTAAAATGAAAAAGTTTTTCCAGACAATGTTCATAACTGCCCCAGGCCCGCCTTTTATTATTATCATCCAATAGCCGGAAATGATCGCTGAGAATATTCTTCTGAATGCGCCAGCCAGCCAGAAGATAAATATCCGCCCAGAGGAATTTTCCACCCAGCGTGGGCAGTTCCAGATTGAATGTTTCCTTATTTGTCCCCGGCATATTTAATTAAGTGTCCCTGGCATTTTCATTCAAGGCCATTTGGCTTCGGGGGGCAGGGACATGAGGATCGCGTCCACATTGCCGCCGGTTTTAAGCCCGAATGTGGTGCCGCGGTCATAGACCAGATTAAATTCCGCATAAAGCCCCCGGTAGATGAGCAGGGCCTCGCGCTGTTCCGCGGTCCAGCTTTCATTCATATGGCGGCCGACCAGCTTTGGATAAATGTCGAGAAAGGCGCGGCCCACATCCTGGGTGAAGGCAAAATCCTTTTCCCAGTCGCCACTATTATGCTGATCATAGAAAATTCCGCCTTCGCCGCGCGCACGGTTGCGGTGTTTCACATAAAAATATTCATCACACCATTTTTTATATTTGGGATAATAATCCGGATCATGTTTGTCGCAGGCAGATTTAAAGGCGGCATGAAAATCGGCGGTATCACTTTCAGTGGGCAGGGCGGTATTCAGGTCCGCACCACCCCCGAACCAGTTTTTGGCCGTAATAATATGACGGGTATTCATATGAACCGCGGGCACCAGAGGATTATGCATATGGGCCACAAGGGAAATACCACTGGCCCAGAAACGCGGGTCTTCTTCGGCGCCGGGCATTGATTTGGCAAATTCCGGCGGGAATTCACCAAAAACGGTGGAAATATTAACACCGACCTTTTCAAAGACCCGCCCTTTCATCACTGACATGACACCGCCGCCATTTTCCGGATTGTCATTGCGGTTCCATGCGGTGCGTTCAAAACGTCCGGCGGGCCGGTCGGAATAAGTGCCGCTGAGCTGGTCTTCCAGATTTTCAAAAGCCGTACAAATCTGATCACGCAGGTCTTTAAACCAGTCTTTGGCACGATTTTGTTGCAGATGGGTTTCGGGAAGATCAAGAAGGGTCATATTATACTGTCCGTTTATTCTGTCCGTTTATTCATTTATTCGGGCTATTGGTTGGTTATTGGGGCTCTGGTTGGAAATCGGGAAACTGGTTGGTTTGGCGCAGGGCCTCCCCGAGTACCATAGCGGCTGACAAAGCCACATTCAACGATCTTGTACCTTTTGCCATGGGGATGATGATACGTTCGTCACAAATCTTATGCACCGCCTCCGGCACCCCCGCGCTTTCACGGCCCAGAAGAAGAATATCACCCGCTTGATACTGAAAGTCCGTATAGGTTTTTTCGGCTTTGGTGCTGAGGAGAATCAAGCGCGACTTGCCTTTATTTTGCAGGAAAATCTCCCAGGAGGCGTGCCGGGTGATCAGGCTCTGGTCAATATAATCCATACCCGCGCGGCGAAAGGATTTTTCCCCAAAAGGAAAACCGCAGGGTTCAATAATGTGAATCGGGGAATTCATACAGGCGGCCAGACGGATCATCGTGCCAGTATTGGGCGGAATATCGGGTTGGTAAAGGGCGAGTTGCATGATCAGAATATTTCGTGATTTCTTAACAATTTTGTCTTTAATTTAGTGTAGATCTATTTTCAATGACGAATATGCGCAATATTTTGCTCTTTAGTAAAGAAAATTCATTGCATATTATCGTTATTATGCGTAAATCAAGATGCGTCGTAAATGCGTTGGGTGGGGTGGTGTATAATTGTCTTGTTTATTTTTAAAAATATAAGGCGCGCCATCTGTCCGAACGCATTTGTATAGTGTAATTTAATTATGCGTTAAGAGGTTTTTTAATGACCACCGATAAGAATACCGAGCACGATGGAGTTACACGCCGTAACTTCCTCAATGTTGCCACGGGTGCTGTGGCTGCCGTTGGCGGCGTTTCAGCAGTCTGGCCCTTAATTCATCAAATGAATCCTTCTGCCGATGTTTTGGCTTTGTCATCCATTGAGGTTGACCTGACGTCCATTCCACTGGGGCAGACCATCAAGGTTCTCTTCCGCGGCAAGCCGATTTTCATTCGTCACCGTACACCGGAAGAAATTGCCAGAGCCAAAGGCGATGACACGGCAGCTCTGCCTGATCCCGCGGCGGATGACAGCCGGGTACAGAAACCTGAATGGCTGGTCATGGTGGGAACATGTACCCATCTGGGCTGTGTTCCACTGGATCAACGGGGTGAGTTTGGTGGCTGGTTCTGTCCATGCCATGGATCACATTATGACATTTCAGGTCGTATCCGCAAAGGTCCGGCACCCCGGAACCTGGACGTTCCGGTCTATGCGTTTGTCACCGATACAACAATTAAGATTGGCTAGGGAGGAAGATCATGAGTTCAAGTTCTTACGAGCCACAAAATAAGGTTGCCAAATGGGTTGAGGATCGCTTGCCGGTTCTGGGCCTGTTGCACGGGACTGTGGGTGCAGGTTATCAAGCCCCCCGCAATCTGAATTACTGGTGGAATTTCGGATCACTGGCAGGTTTCATGCTGGTGGTACAAATCGTAACCGGCATCATTCTGGTGATGCATTATACCCCTCATGTTGATATGGCGTTCCGTTCTGTGGAACATATCATGCGTGACGTGAATTATGGTCATATCCTGCGGTATATTCATGCCAATGGCGCGTCCATGTTCTTCATCGTGGTATATATCCATATCTTAAGGGGTATGTATTTCGGTTCTTATAAAGCCCCGCGTGAAGTGCTGTGGTTTTTAGGCCTGGTGATTTATCTTCTGATGATGGCCACCGGCTTTATGGGTTATGTATTGCCTTGGGGCCAGATGAGCTTCTGGGGCGCCAGCGTGATTACCAATTTGTTCGGGGCCTTTGATTTTTATGAAGGCATGGGCGACAGTATCCTGCAGCTCTTATGGGGTGGATATTCTGTGGACAACCCGACGCTGCAGCGTTTCTTCAGCCTGCATTATCTGATGCCTTTCGTGATCGTGGGTGTGGTTATCCTGCATATCTGGGCGCTTCATATTCCAGGCTCGAACAATCCGCTGGGTATTGATGCCAAGGGGCCTGCGGACAAGATCCCGTTCCACCCTTATTATAGTGCCAAGGATGCCTTCGGTCTGGCTTTCTTTATCCTGTTCTTTGCCGCATTCGTCTTTTTCATGCCGAATATTCTGGGTCATCCGGATAATTATATTGAAGCCAATCCCATGGTAACACCACCGCACATTGTGCCGGAATGGTATTATCTGCCTTTCTATACAATTTTGAAAGCGATACCGCACAAACTCCTGGGTGTGATTGCCATGTTTGCATCTATCCTGATTTTGTTTGTCCTGCCATGGCTGGATGGATCAAAAGTCCGCTCTGCCAAGTTCCGGCCCATGACGGCCTTTTTCTTCTGGCTGTTTTTGGTCAATGGTATCTTCCTTGGGTATCTGGGAACAAAATTACCGAGCGACATTGTTTTCCACGTTGGTGAAATGGGTGTGGATGCCCTGACCCTGGGTCAGATCGGTACCGTCTTCTATTTTGCTTATTTTGTGGTCATCGTACCGCTGGTAAGCCGGACAGAAAAAACCAAACCCGTTCCAACAAGCATTGCCGAAGCGGTGCTTGGTTCAAAGAAGAAAGGCTAAGGAAATGTTGAAAAACATCAAAAAAATTGGCCTTGCGGCTTTGGCAGTATCGGGCATCATCATGGGCGGCATATCTGTTGCCTCTGCTGCCGGGGATAGTGCTTATCCCCTGAAGAAAAACGAATGGCCTCACGCGGGGCCGTTCGGAAAATTTGACAAGGCAGCTTTGCAGCGCGGGCTTCAGGTCTATAAAGAAGTCTGTTCATCCTGTCATTCTCTGGATATGGTGGCGTTTCGTGAATTGTCGGCTCTGGGATATAACAAGGAAGAAATCAAGGCTTTTGCCGCAGAATATGACTATGCGGATGGCTTTGATGACGAGGGTGAAGAAAAAACCCGTCCGGGCAAAGCCTTTGATTATTTTCCAGCTCCCTTTGCCTCTGAGCAGGAAGCCCGGGATTCAAACAACGGGGCCTTCCCACCGGACTTTTCCCTGTTGGCAAAAGCGCGGGAACATCTGTCCATCTTTACGCCCTGGGCCAGTGTCTATGGTGAAGACTATATCGTTGGCATCCTGACCACCTATCATGAAGAAGCGCCTGAGGGTGTGGAAATGGTGGAAGGGGCAAGCTTTAATGAAGCCTTCTCCGGCAACCAGATTGCCATGGCGCCGCCTCTGTCTGATGATATGGTGGAATATGCCGACGGCACACCAGCCACAACACAGCAGATGGCCCATGATGTGGCCACCTTCATGTATTGGGCGGCTGAACCAAAAATGGAAGAGCGTAAGGAAATAGGCTTTAAAGTGATGACATTTATGCTAGTGCTCACCATTTTGCTTTATTTTGTCAATAAAAGCGTCTGGGCTAAACTGAAAAGAGGCGACGAAGATTGATCGTTTCTTTCAGCTGAATTATCAGAACAGGGCTGCCTCAGGGCGGCCCTTTTTTTTGGAGGAAAAGATGACGGATTTTAAAGATCATTTCTCAAAACAATCATCCTCATATGGTCGTTTCAGACCGGGCTATCCGGATGCTTTTTTTCAATTTTTATCAGATCAGGCTGGGGCGCATGATCTGGTGTGGGACTGCGCCACAGGCACGGGGCAGGCGGCGCGTTCCCTGTGCCCTTTTTTCGATCAGGTAGTAGCCACGGACGCCAGTTATGAGCAGATTAAAAATGCCCATGGGCCAGCGAATATTCTATTCCGTCAGGCCCCGGCGGAACAATCCGGGCTAAAGGACCAGAGTGTGGATTTGATCAATGTGGCACAGGCTCTGCACTGGTTTAATCATGATGAATTTTATAAAGAGGTGCGGCGGGTTTTGAAACCGGATGGCCTGATCTGTGTCTATTGTTATGAATTGATGCGGATCAGCCCGGAAATTGATGCTTTGATTTTGAAATTTTATGATGGTCTGATTGGCCCTTATTGGCCCAAAGAACGCTATCATATTGAACAGGGATACCAAAGCCTGCCTTTTCCATTTGTTGAAAGGGCGGTGCCGGATTTTGAGATGGCGGAAGACTGGACCTGTGAGCAGCTCCTGGGTTATTTGGGGACCTGGTCGGCCACTCAGCGTTATAAGGATGATCTGGGCCATGATGCCGTGGCTTTGATCGAAGGGGAAATGCGCAGCCTCTGGGGCAGTGTAAAGGCCAGAAAAATCATCTGGCCCCTGAGCATTAGAATGGGACGTTTACGAAGGGTCTAGAGATAATCTTTCATGGGCGAATTTTTAAGGCCTTCGCGGGTAAGGAACATGCCGTTTGTGGTCATGCTCATGACCACTTCATTCTTTTGGTTATACACTTCCACATAATTTCGGGTGGTCCCCATTTCCGGACGTTTTCTGGATTGTCGTGCTTCTTTGACCTCTGACCTCACCCGAAGCCTGTCGCCGGCAAAAACCGGCCGTTTCCAGCGCAGTTCATCAACCCCGGGGGAGCCGATGCTGGTGGAGCCGTTCAGCACATTATCGCATAACATACGCATGAAGATGCTACAGGTCATCCAGCCGCTGGAGATCAAGTCGCCAAATGGGGTTTTGGCTGCAAGTTCCGGGTCTAAATGAAAGGGCTGGGGATCATATTTTTGAGCAAATTCAATGATTTCTTCTTCCGTCACCAGATAATCGCCAAATTCTGTAATCGCACCCACTTCAAAATCATCAAAAGTAATCATATTCTATCCTGTATATATTTCTATTAGATATATGCTACCGGATAAATTCTAGTTGGCAAAGCGGAAATGCATCACATCCCCGTCAACAACAATATATTCTTTGCCCTCAAGGCGCATTTTCCCGGCATCTTTGGCACCATTTTCGCCGTTGCAGTCCACATAATCATCATAGGCAATGGTTTCAGCCCGAATAAAACCCTGTTCAAAATCCGTATGGATCACACCGGCGGCTTTGGGGGCCGTGGTATTCTGGGGTATGGTCCAGGCGCGGGCCTCTTTGGGGCCAACGGTGAAATAGGTGATCAGATGCAAAAGATCATATCCTGCCCGGATCACCCGTCCGAGGCCGGTTTCGCCCAGTCCCAGGTCTTCGAGGAAAGCGCGTTGTTCTTCCTTGTCATCCAGTTGGGCAATTTCTGCTTCCAGCGCCGCTGAAATAATGACAGTGACGGCCTCTTCTGCCTTGGCTTTCTCTTTCACCCGTTCTGAAAGTTCGTTGCCTTCCGCCGCTTCATCTTCGCTCACATTACACACATAAAGCACCGGTTTTGAGGTGATGAGCTGTAATTCGTTGAGGATTTTCTCTTCCTCATCATCAGCGATCTCCACCTTGCGTGCAGGCTCGCCTTCATGCAGGACTTTCAGAACCCGCTCCACCATGGCCATGATCACCTTGGCATCCTTGTCCTGCCCCCGAATGCGCCGCTCCAGTCCGCTTTTGCGTTTTTCCAGGCTTTCCATATCCGACAGCATTAATTCGGTTTCCACCGTATCCGCATCGGCAATAGGGTCGATGACATTTTCTACATGGGTGACATCATCATCTTCGAAACAGCGCAACACATGAACAATCGCGTCCACTTCACGAATATTGGCCAGAAACTGATTGCCAAGGCCTTCGCCTTTGGACGCGCCGCGCACCAGCCCGGCAATATCCACAAAAGAAAGCTGGGTCGGGATAATTTCCTTGGAACCGGCGATTTCCGCCAATGTATTGATGCGGGGGTCGGGTACGGGAACCTGTCCAACATTCGGCTCAATGGTGCAAAAGGGATAATTGGCCGCAGCAGCAGCGGCGGTATTGGTCAGCGCATTGAATAAAGTTGATTTGCCCACATTGGGAAGGCCGACGATGCCACATTTAAAACCCATAATTTAACTTTCTTTCGAATTCGGCTTCAAACGCAAGCCTACTGTATTTAAAAATTTCGTGCCCCCCTCGGTACTGAGCTCCGGGGCGGCATAGCCGATCGCATCCAGCAGGGGATCAAGCCATGTTTTATCAGCTTTTGAAAAATCACTAAGCACATGACCACTGACCTGATTTTTATCACCGGGGTGGCCGATCCCCAAACGAATACGATGATAATTCTTGTCCATATGCTGGTCAATACTGCGCAGACCGTTATGGCCCGCATGGCCGCCGCCGGTTTTGAATTTAACTTTGCCAGAAGGGATGTCCAGTTCATCATGAAAGACAAAGACATTCTCGGGGGCGAGTTTGAAATAACGCACTGCTTCCCCCACAGACTGGCCGGATAAATTCATGAAAGTCTGCGGTTTCAGGGTCATGACTTTTTCACTGCCAAAACGCCCTTCGGCCATTTCGCCCTGAAAGCGGTTTTTGGCGGGAGAAAAATTATGGCGATGGATGATCTCATCCACCGCCATAAATCCAATATTATGCCGGTTGTTGCTGTATTTGCTGCCCGGATTGCCGAGCCCTACCAATAACAACATGGCAAAATCCTTTTAAAGCCTGAAGATTATTCTTCGCTGCTTTCAGCTTCGCCTTCTTCACCTTCAACAGCTTCACCTTCTTCAGCTTCAGCCGCTTCTTCCTCGTCACTCTTCAGCGCACTTGGTGCGGCGATGGTGGCAATGGTGAAGTCACGGTCATCAATCACCGGTGTCACACCTTCGGGCAGGGTGATTGAACTGATGTGTACACTGTCATTCAGATCGAGTTCGGAAATGTCAATGGTGATGGCTTCGGGAATGCTTGCCACAGGGCAAGAAAATTCAACTTCATGACGCACAACATTGAGGATACCGCCCCCTTTAATGCCAGGGGATTCTTCGTCGCCTGTGAAATGCACAGGGATCATAATGTTAATGGTCGCCCCTTTGGCAAGACGAAGGAAGTCAATATGTAAAACCCTGTCGGATACCGGATGAAATTGCAGGTCACGGGGCAGAACATTTTCTTTTTTGCCGCCAACTTCCAGGTCAAAGGCTGTGTTCATGAAACCGCCTTTGTACAATTCTTTCATTACGGTCACATAATTCAGGGTGATCATAACAGGTTCTTTTTTGTCGCCATAAATGACGGCAGGTATTTTGTCTTCTCTCCGTAACGCACGAGAGGACCCCTTACCCGCTTTTTCGCGCAAGTCAGCTTTTAAAACTGTATTTGCCATTTTATTTCTCCAATAATTAAAATTAACATTGGCCTCCAGGGGTGCCAATATTAAAGGTCCATATCTCAATATAAAGAGATACAGACCTCATAGTTCGCAGCTTTTAAAGGTAAAAGCCTAAAATTTCAATGTTTATTTGCAGTTTTTATCACTTAAAAAGGATCGAAACCGATTCTTCCTGATTGATGCGGCGAATGGCCTCGGCAAACAGGGGAGCAATAGGGATCTGGCGGATTTTTTCACAGTTTTTAACCGCGTCAGTGGCGATGATGCTGTCGGTGGTAACCACACTGGACAGATCCGATTTTGTAATCCGGTCAACCGCCGGGCCGGAAAGTACCCCATGGGCCACATAAGCGCTGACCCCGGTGGCGCCATTGGCCTTGAGGGCGGCCGCCGCATGGCACAGGGTTCCGGCTGAATCAACAATGTCATCCACCAGAATACAATGATAGTCTTTCACATCCCCGATCACATTCATCACTTCGGAAACACCGGCTTTTTCACGGCGTTTGTCGATGATGGCCAAAGGTACACCCAGACGTTTGGCATGGGCGCGGGCGCGAACCACACCGCCCACATCGGGGGAGACGATCATGAATTTATCACCTGCGGAAAATTGTTCCTGAATATCGCGGACCAAAGCGGGTGAGGCAAAAAGATTATCAGTGGGAATGTCGAAAAACCCCTGGATTTGTCCTGCATGCAGATCCATGGTCAGTACCCGGTCTGCACCCGCCGATGTGATCATATTGGCAATCAGTTTGGCGGAAATTGGTGTTCTGGGGCCGGGTTTTCTGTCCTGACGGGCATAACCGAAATAGGGGATCACGGCGGTGATGCGTCTGGCAGAGGCGCGGCGCAGGGCATCGATGGAGATTAAAAGTTCCATCAGATTGTCATTGGCCGGATAAGAGGTGGACTGAATGACAAAAACGTCCTGACCCCGGACGTTTTCCTTGATTTCCACCCAGACTTCATTGTCTGAGAAACGTTTTACATGGGCTTCAGTGAGTTTGACACTCAGACAGGCAGAAATGGCCTCTGAAAGCGGTAGGTTGCTATTACCGGACAGAAGTTTCATTGGGTTTATTCCTTATGTACAAAAATTCACAAAAAAACTTGAACCAAAACGAATCTTTAAATTAAACGAATTTGGGTTCAAATTTATAGCGGGAAAAATCACAAAAAGCGACTCAAGTTCCACATTTGGGCGCACGCTAACAATGAGTCTTAAAACTGTAAAGAAAATTACAGAAAAAAAGGATGTTTCATTACAGAAGAAAGGAAGTTTAAAAGAATATTCCAAAGAAGGGGTCAGGCAAGGCTTATAACACTAATCTGGCGGCCATAATCTTTTTCGTGATTGTGGGTGCTGCGTCGGTAGCTGAAAAACCGACTGTCCTGACGGTAGGTATCCTGCCCGATTTTGTCAATCTGTGAAACCTCACTTTTCAACAGTTTGTTTTCCACAAAAGATTCCAGATCAAACAGATGATGATTTTCCTGATCCGAAGGCTGAAAGAAGTTTTGATAATCTTTATGTTCTGCGCTTAGGCGGCTGAAAAATTCCGGCCCCACTTCATAAGATTGCTGATGAATACACGGGCCGATGGCAGCGCGAATATTGTGGCGCTTTGCCCCGATCAGGCACATGGCCTTAATGCTATTCTCAATAATGCCAAGATGCGCGCCCTTCCAACCCGCATGGGCCGCGCCGATAATGCCAGCCTGTGGATCGGCCAGTAAAACCGGGGCGCAATCGGCGGTCAGTATGGCCAGGATCACATCGGGATTTTGGCTGACCATGGCATCTCCCTCCGGCATATTATCATTGTTCCACGGCTTATCCAGCTTATGGACAATATTGCTGTGGATCTGTTTCAGGCCACACAGTTTTAAGGCACCGCCACCCATCTGCTGGCGGACAATTTCCCTGTTTTGTAAGATATGTACCGGATTATCCTGTGAAGAAAGCCCGCAATTGAGGCTGGTGTAAAGCCCCTCTGAGCAGCCGCCCTGTCGGCTATAAAAACCATGAGGGATATTTTTTAAAATAGGGCTTTTCAGGGCGGGCGTTTCCATCTTATGCTCCAAATCCGATGATGCCGGTCAGGTTTGGGTGGCTGAGGGCCATGGCTTTAAAAAGCCGCCCCATCTGTTCTGCTTCTGTCAGGCGTTTGTATGCACTTATGATGTCTTCTTTTTGCTCGTCCTGAACGACCTTTAACAAAGCTTCTGTACGCGCACCAATGCCCACGGCATTCAGAAAATCCCCCTGATGTGCCGGGCCATAGGTTTTGGCGCCATTTTTGTGCGCGGTCTCTTTTAAAGCCTGAAAATTCACATGGGCTGTAAGGTCGGCTTTGCCCACATGATCCAGGATGGGGCAGAATTTATGGTCTTTCATGGCTTGCAAAGTATCGCCGCTGCCATAGCGGTCATGGCCATAATCAATCAATAATGCCACCCCGCCATGCCGGATGATATGGCGGGATAATTCTGCCACAATATTTTCCCCCACAGGGCAGATTTCTGCAATGCTGCCCGGATCGGCTGAATGCAGGGCTTCCGGGATCAATGATATATCACAGGGAATGGGGGCCAGACATAAGGACAGATTGTCGTCCCCCTCAAGACCCACAAGCCTTTCATGCCAGCCGTCCGGGCCTTTTTCAAATTGCCGGATCGGCAGGGCATCAAAAAATTCATTGGCAATAAGCAGCAAGGGTGCATCCTGGGTGGCCTGTAAAAGGTCGCTGACCTGATCATGCCATTGGGGCTGTATTTTGTGGGGCTGTTTCAGGTCTTTTAGTTTTTCCTGCTGCTCAAGGCGTAATTTTGGCGATATTTCCACCAGATGCAGTTCTACCGCATCCAACAGGCCGGGCACAATTTTCATGGCCCTGAGGGCATCCTGCATCAAGGTTCCGCGACCAGGCCCCAGTTCGGCCAGATGAATTTTTGCCGGTGAGCCCAGATTGAGCCAGTTGTTTGCCTGCCACAGGCCGATCATTTCGCCAAACATCTGACTGATTTCCGGGGCGGTGATAAAGTCGCCTTTACGGCCAAAGGGGGTTTGGCTGGTATAATAGCCATATTGGGGATGGCCCAGCGCCTCTGCCATAAAATGGGACAGGGACAAAGGCCCTTGCGCCCGGATCAGGTTGGCCAGATGTTTTTCCAATGCATTCATCGCTTTAATATAAAGTCTTTTTACTGGATTATGATATTTTTTTATGGCTTCTGAAAATCAGATAAAGGCCCACGAGCACCATGGGCACCGATAAGGTCTGACCCATGGTTAAAAATTCAGTGCCGCCGATAAAACCCAGATGTGCGTCCGGTTCGCGGAATTGTTCAACAAATGTACGCGCTGCCGCATAACCCAGAAGAAAAACACCCGTCAGAACACCCGGTTTTTTGCGCAGATCCGTGAAGGTGAAAAGCGCCCAAAGCAGGCTGAAAAGAACCAGTCCTTCAAGGGCCGCCTCATAAAGCTGGCTCGGATGACGGGGCAGGGGGCCGCCATTTGGGAAAACCATACCCACAGGCGCATCCGTGGTTCTGCCATACAGCTCACCCTTGATGAAATTGGCCATCCGCCCGAGGAAAAGACCCATGGGGCTGGCGCAGGCAATCAGATCGGTAAAACGGAAAAAGGCAATGTTATTCTTGCGGCTGAAGACATAGGTGGCGATGGCAACCCCCAGAAAACCGCCGTGGAACGACATGCCACCCTGCCAGACTGCGAATATTTCCATGGGATGAGACAGGAAATAACCAAGATTATAAAACAGCACATAACCGAGCCTGCCACCAAGGATGATGCCCATCATGGCCCAGAACATATAATCGGAAATCTGTGCCGGGGTACAGGGTGCCCCGCGCCATTTGATCATCTTTAACAAATAGATCCAGGCGAATCCCCAGCCCACCAGATAGGCCAGTGAATACCAGCGAATCGCAAAAGGGCCAAGTTCGAACAGAACAGGATCAATTTGGGGGAAGGTGAGGGCGGCGGAGAATATTATTTCTAACATGGTTTATAATGCCAATTTTCGCAGTTTTACAAATGTTTAAACCCCATCATGCAGGGCTTTATCTTTAAGTCAAGCACCCTGATGGTGAATATGCTTGGCAAGGGCGTGAAGTTTGGCCATATTGCCTTTTATACGGGAATCACAATTTTGTGTTTCTCCATAGAATGAGGATGCAGTGGTGCAAACGGATAATAAATTTCTCGATGACCTGGCAAAACTCGGCCAAAGTGCTGCCGGGGCTGTGCATGGTATCAAGGGTGAAGTTGAAGGCGCTTTTCGTCAAAAGATGGAAAATGTCCTCAGTCATATGGATCTGGTGAGCCGGGAAGAATTTGACGTGGTGCGGGAAATGGCCGTTCTGGCACGGGCTGAGAATGAGGCCATGGCCAAAAAGATCGCCTTGCTGGAGGAAGAAGTTTCCAAATTAGCATCCAAGCCAGCACCCAAGCCAGCATCCAAGTCAGCGCCTAAAGCGAAGAAAGTGAAGAAATGACATCCCTGACATTTAATGGTGAAGTATTTGAAGGCAATCCTCTGGATGTGCTGGAGACCATTGCCAATCAGAATGAATGGCCCTACGAACGCGCCGGAGACGAAGAAATTACCGCCGCCGTCAGTGGCCAGTGGAGTGATTTTCATATTCGTTATTTCTGGGTGGGGGAAGAAAATATGCTTCAGGCCGCCGGCATGATTGACATGCGGGTACCCGAAGACAAAAAACCGGCCATTCTGGAGGCCATTAACCTGATAAACGAACAATTGGCGCTGGGTCATTTTGCCATCTGGAATGAAGATAACAGCATTATGTTCCGTCATACCCATCTGGTGGATGAACATATGGCCTCTACCGTGGCGGCCTGTGAAAAAATTACCGATGCCATCATTTCGGAATGTGATAAATATTATCCCGTATTTCAGTTTATACTCTGGGCCGGAAAAAGCCCGCAGGAAGCCCTGCAGGCGGCCTTGTTGGAGACCGTTGGCCGCGCATAAGCTTATAGCGTTTTAATTGGTATTAAAATCTGTCCTGCACGATTTCAGATGGAATGCGGCATGGCACCCTATCAGGATGTTTCTTAGATGACATTTTCCCTAGAGAATATTACCCCCGAAAACCCCCTGGTCCTCTTTGGCTGCGGCAAAATGGGCGGGGCCATGCTTCAGGGCTGGCTTAAAGGCGGATTGCAGGCAGACGCGGTGAAGGTGGTGGATCCTTATAAAAAGGCTGCCATGGCATTGGTGCCGGAACTGGATGAGAAAAACTTTTTTGAAAAGACAGACGATCTGCCAGACAATATTGAGGCTTCTTTCTTCATCCTCGCCGTCAAACCGCAGATGATGGATGAGGTCATGACCGTTCTGCCCTCGCTCAAGTGCGAAAAGACGGTTTTCCTGTCCATCGCTGCGGGCAAAACCCTGGCCTATTTTGCCCGTCATATGGGCGAAGACCGGGCCGTGATCCGCGCCATGCCCAATACACCTGCTGCCATCGGCAAGGGTATCAGTGTTTATTGCGCCAATAAAAATGTGTCAGATGATCAATGTGATGTGTGCCACAGTTTATTGTCTGCCGTGGGTGCGGTGGAACGGGTGGAGGATGAAAACCTGATGGATGCGGTGACCGCCGTGTCCGGTAGCGGCCCGGCTTATGTCTTCCATCTGGTGGAGGCCATGGCGGCGGCGGGGGAAGCCATTGGTCTTCCCCTCGACTTGTCGCAAAAACTGGCGGCGCATACCGTGAGCGGTGCCGGGGCTTTGTTGGAACGCTCTGATCTGGACGCGCGCACTTTGCGACGCAATGTGACCAGCCCCAAAGGCACCACAGAGGCCGCTTTGAATATTTTAATGGATGAAGAGGGTCTGGGCCGGGTCATGCGCCGGGCGATCCGTGCCGCCATGGAACGATCCCGCGAATTGGCGGATTAGTTTTTTTGGGGCTCTTGGATATTTTTATTTACATGCGCTCTGATATCGGCACGATTTCCATCATTCACCAGCGCATCCAGGACTTTCCAAAAACCCTGGACCGCCTCATCCCCAGCGCTTTTATAAGCCTTTAGCATATATTCTTTTTGATGTTCGGCGATTTTTCCGAGCAGCATTTCCCCCTGTTCACTCAGATAAAGCAGGCGTTGTCTGCGATCCTTTAGGCCAATATCCTGACGAATATAGTTTTTTTCAATCAAGGTGCCGAGTACACGCGAAAGGCTTTGTTTGGTGATGTTGAGGATGCTCAAAAGATCCGCCACCTTAATCCCGGGATTGCGGCCAACAAAGTGTAAAACCCGGTGATGGGCGCGGCCAAAACCATAATCCTGCAACACATCATCCGGCCAGCTGATAAAGTCACGATAGCCAAAATAAAGCAATTCCATTCCCTTGAGGAACTTCTCTTCATCGGTCAGGTTTTCGGGTTTAAAAAATACGTCAGCCATGTTGACATATTTTAGGGATAATGTTACCAATATCAAGTCTATTATGAAATTAACGACAATTTAATACGCTAAATTGATTAATTAATAACAAGAATAGGCGTTAAATTGAAATTTATGAATTAGAGGTGTCGCATGTCTGCTCCCACATTTGATGACCGTGATGGTTATATCTGGTATAATGGTGAAATGGTTGATTGGCGGGATGCCAAAGTCCATGTATTAACCCACGCGCTTCATTATGCCAGCAGCGTTTTTGAGGGGCAGCGCGCTTATGGCGGCGAGATTTTCAAGCTGCGCGAACATACGGAACGTCTGATCAATTCAGGGCGTATTCTGGGCTTTGAAGTTCCTTACAGTGCCGATGAAATTGATCAGGCCGCCAATGATGTGGTCAAGGCGAATGGACTTGTGGACGCTTATGTGCGCCCTGTGGCATGGCGCGGTTCGGAAATGATGGGTGTTGCCACCAAAGGCTCAAAAATCCATGTGGCCATTGCCGCCTGGGAATGGCCGTCCTATTTTGGCCCGGAAGCGCGAATGAAAGGTCTGCGCCTGGAAATGGCCGAATGGAAACGCCCGGCTGCGGATACAGCACCGACCCAGGCCAAAGCGGCTGGCCTTTATATGATTGCCTCCCTGTGTAAAGATGCTTCGGCGGAAAATGGCTATGATGATGCGTTGATGCTGGATTACCGCGGGCAGGTGGCCGAAGCCACCGGCGCGAATATCTTCTTTCTGAAAGATGGAAAACTTCATACACCAATCCCTGATTGTTTCCTCGACGGCATCACTCGCCGCACTGTGATGGATCTGGCGAAAAAGCGAAATATTGAGGTGATTGAACGGGTGATCATGCCCGAAGAAATGGAAGGTTTTGAACAAGCCTTCCTCACCGGCACCGCCGCCGAAGTCACCCCACTCTGCGAGATCGGCCCCTATACCTTCGAAGTCGGCGAAGTCTGCAAAACCCTGATGCAGGATTATGATGACCTGGTGAACAGAAGGTAAAATGGATTGGAGTGTTATGTTGTAAGAGTGGAGTGTGGGGCTTTTCATCTTTGGTTTGATGGGGGGAATCCCCCCGCGCTCGCGCGCTTCCCCCCTCGCCTCGCATAAGCTCGGGCGCGCGGTCGCGCTTGCCTCGGGGCTGTGCCCCTCATTATTTGTTGGTTGATGGGGGTTTCACCCCCACGCTCGCGCGTTCCCCCTACCTCGCATAAGCTCGGGCGGCCGCTTGGCCTTGCCTCAGCCCTTTGGGCTTCGGATTGGAGTGTTATGTTGTGAGGATGGTGTGTGGGCCTTTCATCTTTTGATTTGATGGGGGGAATCCCCCCGCGCTCGCGCGCTGCCCCCCTTACCTCGCATAAGCTCGGGCGGCCGCTTGGCCTTGCCTCAGACCATTATGGTCTTCGGTTACTGTGTCCTTTCCGGCTAGGACGAAAGGCCCTACGCTCCCACCTTCCCAAAGAAGGCTCCAATCCGATGGCCCGCAGGGCCTGAGGCAAGCGCGACTGCGCGCCCGAGCTTATGCGAGGTAGGGGGAACGCGCGAGCGTGGGGGTAAAACCCCCATCAATCAACAAATAATGAGGGGCACCGCCCCGAGGCAAGCGCGACCGCGCGCCCGGAGCTTTAGCGTAGGAGGGGGAGTGCGCGAGCACGGGGGTGAAACCCCCATCAACCAACAAATTCCCCCTTTAAACAAAAATCTACAAAAACTTCGCCAGGACTTCCCTGTAATTCCGGCTAACTTGCAGTTCATTACCGCTTTGTAGTGTCAAAGTATATTTACCGCCGCTGGTGGGGGTGAGTTCTTTGACCATGCCCATGTTGATGATGGTGGAGCGGTGGACGCGCTGGAAAATTTCCGGATCGAGGCGTTTTTCCATATTTTTCATGGTTTCGCGCAGGATGTGGGTGGCCCCGTCCGCATGGAGGCACATATAATCCCCGGCCGCGTCAATCCATTCGATGGACTTCACATCCAAAATGGTAATCTGGCCCCGGTCTTTGATGCTGATGTGGCTTTCATACTGGCTCTCATGGGAGAGTTTCGTATTGTTGATGATCTGTGAAAGTTCAATGGCGGGGGCGCCTTCCATTGAACGGATCAGGTCGATTAATTTGGCATTTTGTTCCACGCTCAGGCGATCATTAATCTGATCCCGAACCCGTTGGATGGTTTGGGAAAGCCGTTCTTCGTCAATGGGTTTTAACAAATAATCCAGCGCGTAATTTTCAAAGGCACTGATGGCATATTGATCAAAGGCGGTGGCAAAAACGATCAGGGGCAATTCTTCCCGTGCCAGTGCGCCCACCACGGCAAAACCGTCATAACCGGGCATTTGAATGTCAAGAAAGACCAGTGCCGGGCGTTCGGCCCGGATTTTCTTGATGGCTTCACGCCCATTTGAACAGGTGCCGATAATTTCCACATCGTCAAATTTCTCTAGCCTCAGTTCAAGGCCCCTGAGGGCCAGGGGTTCATCGTCCACCAGTAGAGTCCTGATTTTTTTCGTCATTGTGCCACCTCCGATAGAATATCCAGTTTGGTCTCATAAGGGATCTGGATGGTTATTTTTACACCCCGGAACAGAGTGTCTTTTTGTGTGCCGCTGGTCAGTTTAAAAATATGACTATCCGGGTAAAGCTGTTTCAGCCGCTCCCGGGTATTATTAATGCCAACACCACTGGATTTTAAATTATTTTTGTCTTTGGGAATGCCGTCGAGGCCGGGGCCGTCATCGGATAGAATTACCCGCAGTTTGTCATCTTTGATTTTAGCATCCAGAGAGATCGTGCCGCCTTTTTCCATGGGGGCAACCGCATATTTGATGGCGTTTTCCACCAGAGGCTGTAACAAAAGTCCGGGGATCAGGGCTTTTTTTGCTTCTTCACTAATGTTGAAGTCCAGGTTCAGGCGATCCTGAAAGCGCACTTTTTCAATATCAAGGTAAAGCGACAGAGCATAAATTTCTTCCTCCAATGTGGTCTTCTGCAAGGGTTGGCTGACCAGACTGAACCTGAGAAAAGCGCTGAGCTTGGATAACATATCATTGGCCTCTACGGCTCTTTTATCCAGGACCAGTGTGGATATGGCATTCAGGGTATTAAACAGAAAGTGAGGATTGAGCTGGTAGCGCAGCATTTTCAGCTGGGCCTGATGGGCCTGTGCCGAAGCCTGGAGATATTTTTCTTTTTCTTCCTGCAACTGGAAATGGGAATTGATGACAAAATATAATCCCGTCCAGGTGAGCAGGACAAAGGTGTCATAGAGGGTACGGCCAATAAATTCAAAACCTTTGGGAATCCATTCCATCTGATCGGACTGATACAGGTTATACATGGACCAGACTTCCACAATGGAAAACAGCATACTGCTTAAGAAGATGCAGATCACAACCGCCAAAATCATCATCAGGGGCGAGATGGCGGACTGGCGCAATTGTTGATAAATCGCACGCAGGCCCAGCGTAATCCAAAAGCCGCCAACCGTGCCAATAATCACAGGATAGATGAATTCCGGTTCATAACCCACAGCATAGGAATTAAGGGTTCGGGCGGCACAGAAGGCAACCCAGCCAGCAATTTGCAGGCTCCAGAAAAGCTGTTCTTTATGTTCTATCAGATTTTTTATTTTCTTATCCAACGCATACCCCTAACTTGACCCCTCAAACAAAATGATACCCTTTATGCGGGGGCTGGCGGCAATATCCTGCCTTACAAATCAGCCATTTCTTCTATAATATCCACGTCTTGTCCTGATTTCAATGTTTCCCCGCCGCGGATGATAATTTGGTCCCCGGGGCTGAGCTCACCTGTCACTTCAATCAGGCCCGTGTCCCGGACACCGGTTTCCACATCAATCTTTTCAGTTTTACCGTCCTGAGCCACTTTATAGACATAACGCTCATTGGCTCTGATGATCAAGGCATCTTTTGGGATCGTCATGACACTGCGGGACTTTGTTTCGGGTAAGTCAAGGCGTACCGCTGCCCCGATCATCCATTTGTCGGCGGGGATATCCACCCGGATTTCGACCATGCGGCTGATATTGTCACCCACCGGAATAATGGAACGTACCGTAGCCCAGATTTCCTCATCCTGATTTTGAACGCGGATTTTTGAGCCTTGTTTGATGTTGGCGACGATTTTCAGAGGAACCTGGGCGCTGATTTCAATATTGTCCACATCCACCAGGCGGACGATTTCTTCGCCGGCACTCACATGTTCACCAATGGCGATAAAACGTTCAACAATCCAGCCGGATACAGGGGCCTTGATGTTGGATTTTTCGATGAGATAAGCGGTGCGGTCCCGGCGTGCTCCCGCCTGTTTCAATTCCTGTTCCAAAACGGATTTCAGGGAAATAGCCTCGTCATACCGGCTTTGAGGGATGCTTTTACTTTGCAGAAGTTTGGACAGGCGTGTGAGTTCCTTGGTCCGATAGGCCAGCTGGGCGTCAATACGTTTGATGTCGGCCTTGTTGTTAATCAGGTCAAGTTTAAGCAGCTGATTGTCCATTCTGGCCAGGATATCCCCTTTGTTGATGCGTGTGCCCACCTCTGCGACCCACTGAACGGTTGCGGAAATTTCAGCCGCCAGGCGGGTATCATTCTTGCTGATCACATTGCCCGGAACGGTGAGGGTGGGGGCCATCTGGGTCAGTTTGACGGCTTCAACCCTGACCTTTGGTTTGGGCGGTTGCTGGGCGCTGGCATGATTGGTGAGGATTATTGCAAAAAGGGCTGCCAAAAGCCAGAAATTCATCTTTTTCATCATTTTTCTCCTACGCCAAACGCTTGGCGCCATCTATGGCGTGGTTTTCTTCCGGGATTCCATCATTTTCTTCACGAATAAGATGGGGATATTTATTCTTTTGCCCCAATTGCAACAGGCTGGGCAGCAGCAATAGGGTAAAGATGGCGCTGACGGTCATGCCACCAACAATGGCGGCAGCGAGCCCGCGGTATATGGCACTGCCTTCGCCGGGGAATAATAACAGCGGTAACATGCCGACAATGCTGGTCAATGTGCTCATAAAAATGGGCCGTAACCTCAGGGTCAATGCCTTTTCCACAGAATCCGTCCGGCTCAGCCCCTGGGCTTCGCTCTGGCGGGTCTGAACCACCAGCAGAATGGCATTATTGACCACCAGGCCCAGAAGAATGATAAAGCCGATCATGGTCAGCAGATCAAGGGACTGGAAGCTGATCAGGTTTAACAGCTGAATCGCCGCCAGACCGCCAATGGAGGCCAGCGGGATGGAAATGACCACCAAAGACGCATCCTTGGCAGAACGGAACAAAGCCGCCAGCAGCATAAAGAGCATGGCAAAGGCCATCAGGAAATTGCCGCCCAGACTGGCAATGGCATTTTTCAGGCTGTCGGCGCTGCCGCCATAAACCACACTGCCGCCATCACCCAGTTCGGCAAAAAGTTCTGCTTCCACATCGCGTTTGATAATCTCGAGCGCTTCCTGCAAAGGCATGCCCTGGGGCGGGGAGACATTTATTGTCATGGTTCGCCGGCCATCAACCCTTTTGATTTGTTGCGGCCCCACGGTCTGGTTCAGCTGCACTAGTTCCCCAAGCTGCATGATGCCGCCATTGGGGGTGGCAAGGGGGATCGCGGCCAGTTCTTCGGGGCTGCTGTCTTCGGATGTCTTGAGGATAATATCAAGCCTCTTGTCGCCATCAAAATATTCCCCGGTGAATAAACCGCTGCCCATGGTCTGAACAATACGGCCCATCTGATTACGGGTCCAGCCCGCCTCAAGGATGCGCCGGTCATTGGGTTTGATCATCAATACCGGTTGGGATTGTACTGAATTCTGCTCGGGGTTGACCTGTGCTTTGGGAAGTGCCTTCTGGATCAGCTCAACCGCCTTGCCCGAAGCGCGCGCCATGGCCGCTTCATCGGCGGATTGCAGGTGAATGGAAATATTGCCACTGCCGCCAAAGCCGCCAAACAGATTCCCTTGTGATGCAAAGGCCTGCACATCGGGGAAACCAACGATGATTTCCTCTCTGACGATGCGTTCCAATTCCTTGACATCGCCCTGATCCTTGGCCCGGATGCCCATGGTGCCGCCACCACCGCCATTCCAGCTTAACATATAATAATTTCTCAAAGCCGGTTGTTTTTCGCCCTTCATATAAGGGTCCATGCGTTCCACCAGAACCGGGGCAATTTCATTAAGCAGAACATCCGAAGACATGCCCACGGGAAAACGGAAAAAAACATCAACCGCGTCCCGTTTTACCGGTGGAAGATAATCCATTTTCGGGAACATCAAATAACTGCCAATGATGGAAACCCCGATCAATCCCCCGATCCAGCCATAACGTCTGAGTGGGGTTTTGGTCAGCTTCATAATCCAGCCGGACAGGCGTTTCCATAAGGCTGCATGACGGTCTTTGGGCAGATGATGGCTCATAAAATATTTATGGGCCACCGGCAAAATGGTCACGGCCACAACAAGGGAGACACTCACCGCAATGGCAATGGTCAGAGCCAGATCAGAGAAAAGCTGCCCTTCCGCATCTTTCAAAAGCATGACGGGCAGGAAAATGGCCACCGTGGTGGCGGTGGAAGCCACCAGAGCCCCCCAGACCTGTCTGGTGCCTATGGTGCAGGCTTCTGAAGTGGCGATGCCTTTTTCCCGCTGACGACATATATTTTCCATCACCACAATGGCCGCATCCAATACCATACCCGTGGCAAAGGCCAATCCTGCCAGTGAGATGACATTGACCGACCGGCCCGTGATCTGCAGCACGATAAAGGTCGAGAGCAGGGCAATGGGGATGGTGCTGGCAATGATGAGGGTGGCGCGTGAATGGCGCAGGAATAACCATAACAGGCCCACGGTGAACGTGATGCCGATGATAAGGTTGCTGGACAATAAGGTGATGGCGCGTTTAATAAAGAGCGCAGGATCAAAGGATTTCTGCATGACCAGCCCCCGATCCTTGAGCATGCCTTCATTGAGGCGTTCAGCCAGAGCATTCACCTGATTGACCGTTTCCAGAACATTCGCACCGCTTTCACGGGTGATTTGCAGGGACAGGGCCGGATTGCCATTCTGAATGCCCACATCCACCTGCTTGCTGCGCTGAACCTTGATCTCTGCCACATCCCCCAGCATGATCGGGGTGCCATCGCGCCAGTCAAGGATAAGGCTGTTCAGATCATCGGGGGTATATCTTCCCGTAAAGCGCAGGGTATATTTGCGCCTTCCACTTTCCAGCGTGCCAGCCGACATATCCCGGCCCTGACCAATGAGGCGGGCCATATTGGATATATCAATGCCAAGCTGGGCGGCCTTAAAAGGATCAAAGATGATCTGGACTTCTTCATCGGAAATATTGGTCTGATTATTAACACTGGCCACCCCCGGGATTGCTTCGAATTGCGGGATGATGCGATCTTTCACATAGGTCATATGGTCAATGATGCTGCCCGGGGTTTCGGGGAGTTTCTGCATAAAATAATAAATCAGCGTTTCATTGGAACCGCCACCGCCGCCCAAAAAGAGCATCGGTTGATCCGCATCCACCGGCAGGGGCGGCAAACGGTTGAGGCGGCTGATCACATCCATCACGGCCCGGTCCATATCCGCTTCCAGATTAAAGCTCAGGTTGACAAAAGCACCGCCCTGATTGGAAAAGATGCTCATTGCGCTGACCCCGGCGATGCCTTCGAGAATATCTTCCAGAGGTTCGGTGATTTCTGATTCAACCTCGGACGGGGAGGCAGAACGCCAGGGAGTCCAGATTCCGATCTGGGGCCGCTCAATATTGGGGAATAATTGCACCGGCAATTGTTTGATGCTATAGCCGCCAAATAGCAACAGGGCCGCAACAATGACGGCGATGGCAGCAGGATTTTTTAGGCTAGTTTGGGTCCAGCTCATGATCTTTTATCCTGTTATTTTGATATCTTCCGATATTCAAGCTAACAGGAGAAAATGCAATTTACAGACCTTTGCGATAAAGGGGTCATTCAATCAGACAGAAGGATGATTTGGGGCTTTTTCAGGCGTTTTATCCAGGGTCGGGACCTATTGTTTTTGCCATTTCAACCACATGAATATCCTGCTGGGGATAGGGGAAGCTGATTTGTTTTTCATCAAATTGATGTTTGATGTTTTTAATCAGGCTGCATTTGAGGGCAAAGAAATTTTCCCGCGCGGCCCAGACACGAAGTCCGATATTCACCGAACTGTCCCCCAGACTATCCACAAAATAAGCCGGTGCCGGGTCAGAGAGGGCGCGTTCGTCCTTTTTAAGGATGTCATCAAGGCTCTGGAAGGCCAGATCAATGTCATCATCATAACCAATGCCGATCACCAAGTCGATCCGCCGAATATCGTGATGGGAGATGTTTTTGATGGAATCGCCCCAGATTTTAGAGTTGGGAATGATAATCTGGACATTATCCCCCGTAGCCAGTTCGGTGACAAAAAGCCCCAGATCCTTGACCGTGCCCGCATGTCCTGCCGCTTCGATAAAATCCCCCAGTTTAAAGGGGCGGAAAATCAGCAGCATCACCCCCGCCGCCACATTGCTCAGTGTTCCCTGTAATGCCAGACCAATGGCCAGTGAGGCACCGGCCAGAATCGTGATCAGGCTGGCGGTTTCGACCCCAAAACGATCCAGAACAGCCAAAATGGTGAAAATCAGGATGATATAACGCACCAGGCTGGAAAAGAAACCACTGAGCGTCGCGTCAATTCTTTCGCTTTTGCTCAATAATCTTATGACGAATTTCCGGCTCCAGCCGGCGATTGTCCAGCCGATGATTAAAATCAGAATGGCGGCGATAAGATTTATGCCATAAAGATTAAAAAGCTCCAGAGCCATATCCATATTATATGCTGGTTCATTTTCCATTATATTCCTCCTGCCGCATTGCCTTATTCCTGCCTTAATATTGAGGTTAGCTCAAAGGACGATAAGATTGCAACAGGATGAAAGAAAAATATAAACATCAAAAGCAATCAGGGGAATTCATGTGCAGGAACAGGTTTTTAAACAGGAAGTATATTTCATACGGCTATAAAATATATAACCAAACCCGACCTACACGTTATTGTGATTTTGTGTGTATTTGCGTAATTCTTAGTCAGTGATATGGTTTTTTAGTCTTAGGGACGTTTGATTATTAACTTACATTTGAGAGGAAGAGAGAATGAGTACACCTATTAAAACAGCGGGATTTGCCATGGCCATCGCCGCAGCAGGTCTTTTTGCAGTCTCCGGAACAGCCACTGCGGGCGAAGGCAAAAAAGGCGCGGTACATTGTTACGGGGTTAATTCCTGTAAAGGTCATAATGACTGTAAAGGCGAACATAACGCCTGTAAGGGTCAGGGATCATGCAAAGGTATGGGCTTTTTGAACATGTCTGCCAAAGACTGTGCCAAAGCCGGTGGCAAGGTCAAGCCCATGAAAAAGAAAAAATACTAAAATTATTTATTCCGGAAAAGGCGGCAGCTTCAGTGTTGTCGCCTTTTTTATGAGGGTTTCATGGTGATTGAAGAAAATAAAAAGTCAGAAAAACTGCCCGGCCTTGGTTTTGGTCTGGGCCTCAGAACCGATCATTTTGAGACTATTCTGCGTGATAAGCCGCCGGTGGACTGGTTCGAGATTATTTCGGAAAATTTCATGGTGTCGGGCGGCAAGCCGCTTTATTATCTGGATCAGATCGCCGAGCAATATCCTCTGGTGATGCATGGCGTATCACTTTCCATCGGCTCATCTGACGCTCTTGATATGGATTATCTGCGTGAATTGAAAAAATTGTCGGATCGGATCAACCCCGCCTGGATTTCTGATCATTTATGCTGGACGGGGCTGGGCTCGCATAATCTGCATGATCTGATGCCGCTGCCTTATAACCGGGAAACGGCCCGACATGTGATCGAACGGGTTAAGCGGGTGCAGGATTATCTCGGCCGTCAGATTTTGCTGGAAAATGTATCCAGTTATGTTGAATATAAAAAATCGGAAATGAGCGAATGGGAATTTATCACAGAAGTGGCCGAAGTGGCCGACTGTCTTGTGTTGCTCGACATTAACAATATTTATGTGAGCGCCTTTAATCATGAATTTGAGGCGATGGATTTTATCAATGGTGTGCCAGCACATAGGGTGCAGCAATTTCATCTGGCCGGGCATGAGAATAATGGCGACTATATCATTGATACCCATGATCATCCGGTGGTCGAAGATGTCTGGGCGTTGTATGCCAAAGCCCTTGAACGCTTCGGGGCCGTATCAACCATGATTGAGCGGGATGACCATATCCCGCCACTGGAAGATTTGTTGGCGGAACTGGACATGGCCCGGCGCATCGGGGCGAAAATATTGGGAGCAGATCATGGGGGATCTTAAAAAGCTTCAGAAGATGTTCCACGGTGCCGTGGTTAGAGATGACCAGACCTTTGTGGCAGAGATCAGAACCGGCGGCAAGATCACTCCGAACAAACGTCTGTCGATTTATGCTTATGCTTATAAGGCCCGGTTGCGCGGGGTTTTACGGGAAGATTTTCCCACGCTTCATATCATGCTGGGGGATGGGGATTTTGATCAAATGTGTGATCTGTATACCGATAATTATCCCTCACACAATGCCTCGCTGCGCTTTTTTGGTCAGCATATGGCGGATTTCCTTAGTGAAACAGACCCCTATGCCCAGCATGTGGTGCTGGCGGAAATGGCCCGTTTTGAATGGGGCTTCCGGGATGTTTTTGATGCCACAGACAGGCTGCCTGTCACCATAGAGGATGTGGCGACGATCCCGCCTGCGGCCTGGACCATGCTGAGAATATATTTTCATCCCGCCACCGTGCTGCATTCTTTTTCCTGGAATGTGGCGGCCCTGTGGTCTTCGGTGAAAGAGGATGCTGATAATCCTGTGTTCCCTGAAAAATTGCCGCAAAAGACCATGGTTCTGCAGTGGCGGCAGGATTTATTGAGCTATTTCCGCTCACTGGAAAGTGATGAGGCGCAGGTTCTGCCCATGGCCATGGCAGAAAACAGCTTTCCCGAACTGTGTGAGGCTTTGTCCAGGTTTCATGGGGATAAAGCGGCTGTGAGGGCGGCAGAGCTCTTGAAAACATGGGTTTTGGCGGGTATGATCACGAAGCTTGAATATGCAGACATCACATGATTTCACAAGGAATGTGATTAGGTGTGATTTTTCTTTTCAACCATAATATGGCACATTAATATCAATTCCCGCACTGGAATTTCTACTGGAATTTCTACTGGAATTTCTATGGGATTATCCGCTTGAATTTTACGTAAACAATTAGGAAAAAGACATGACCAAACCTCTCAAAACATCTGTATTTGTGGCCTCTGCCATGGCGGCTGCCCTGAGCACTGCTGCTATTCCTGCGGCCCAGGCCAAAGATAAAGCCATGGAAAAATGTTATGGTATTGTAAAAGCCGGACAGAATGACTGTTCCACGGCCACCAGCTCCTGTGCCGGAACATCCACAAAAGATGGCCAGAAAGATGCCTGGATTTTGATGGCCAAAGGCACTTGTGAAAAAATCGTTGGCGGCAGCTTAAGCGTAAAAAAATAAGGCCTGAGCCATGTGCCCCCCGCTGGAAACGGCTTTGGGTCTGGTTCCTGAAACCGCAGGTATCGGACTCAAAGCCCAACATTATAACGAAATATTGGAAGATCAGCCCCCTTTGGGCTGGTTTGAAGTCCATACGGAAAATTATATGGGTGAAGGGGGCGCACCGCATTTTTATCTTGAAAAAATCAGACGGGATTATCCCCTGTCCTTGCATGGGGTCGGCCTGTCCCTTGGTACGGACGGGGAATTGGATAAAGATCATCTGAATAAAATCAAAAAGGTGGTGGATCGTTATCAGCCGGGCCTTGTGTCAGAGCATATTTCCTGGAGCATTCAGGAGAACCATTACCTGAATGATCTTTTGCCCCTGCCATATACGGAAGAAAGCCTGAAGATTGTCTGTGATCATATTGATCAAATGCAGGCACATTTGAGGCGGCAGATCCTGGTGGAAAATCCTTCCACTTATTTACAGTTTAAAATGAGCAATATGGAAGAGCCGGAATTCCTTAATGAGGTTACTTCGCGCACAGGCTGTGGTTTGTTGCTGGATGTGAATAATATTTATGTGAGTTGTGAGAATCACGGCTGGCATGCAAAGGACTATATTAAAAAAATCCGCCCTTCATCTGTTGGGGAATATCATCTGGCGGGCCATGCCATCAAGAAAGTCAAGGGCAGAACCCTTCGAATAGATGATCATGGTTCCAACATATCCCGCGATGTGTGGGCTTTATTTGAATATAGTCTGGACCATATTGGTATTCGTCCGAGCCTGATTGAATGGGACAGCAATATTCCTTCCCTGATGACATTAAAACAAGAAGCGGAAAGGGCTGAAACCTGTCTTGACAAATTCCGTCCCAGATATGAGGCAGGGGGAATAAATCGTGAAAAAATTACATAAGCTGCAAAGCCATTTTAAACAGGCCATTCTTTCTGATCTGCCGCAGGACTTAAGCCGCAGCATTGTGGAAGATGGTTTCAGCACAGAGGAAAGACTGAATATTCATCGCAATAATAGTCTGAGCAGTTTATCAAGCGCGCTGGCAAGTAATTTTCCGGTCATATGCCGCCTTGTGGGACAGGCATTTTTCGAACAGATGGCCAGAAAATTTATCCGCACAAATCCGTTGCGTGACGCCCATCTTTTGAATTTTGGTACGGGTTTTGCGGAATTTATTGAAAATTATGAACCCGCAGCGGATCTGACTTATCTGGCGGATATGGCCCGTTTTGAACGGCAGTGGAATATGATTTTTCATGGCCCCGATGGGCAGTCTCTGGATCAAAATGAATTTAATCGGGTGGAGCCGGAAAATTTTGCATCTTTGAAATTTGATTTTTTGCCCAATATGGCATTTTTGGCAAGTCCTTATCCTTTATGGCAGATATGGCAGAATAATCAGGAGGGGGCCGAGGATGCTGACCCTGTGCATTTGGATCAGGGCGGCTGTAATCTGGTATTTTACAGGCCGGAGCTTGCGGTGGAAATCCTCATCCTGCCGCAGGATGGTTTTGGTTTTTTAAACCTTCTGGCTGCGGGGAAAAGCCTGGGGCAGGCCGCAGAAGAAATATTACAACAATGGCCCGGGTTTGATTTGCAGCATTGTCTGGGGCTGATTATCCAAAGCGGTATGATTGCAGGATTTGAATTAATAAAAATGAAGGAAAAAAGTTATGATGGATAAAATCTGTAAAATGATGGCGGCTTTCAAAGCCATCATGCGGGCAATACCGCAGAGCTTTATTCTTTTCATGGCAAGAATAGGCATGGCGGGCATTTTCTGGCGTTCGGGCATGACAAAGATCACCTTTAACGAAGAAGGGGTGGCGGGTTTTTCCCTGTCGGCCCTGTGGAATGTTCTAAGCCTGGACTGGACGGTGAACAGCAATGTTTATATGTTGTTTGAATATGAATATGACCTGCCCCTGTTGCCCTTTGACTGGGCTGCCAATATGGCGGTGGCGGCTGAACTTATTTTGCCGATTCTTCTGATTTTGGGTTTTTTCACTCGTTATGCGGCATTGTCTTTGTTGGTCATGGCACTGGTGATTCAGATTTTTGTCCTGCCCGGCTCGTGGCCGGATCATGCCTTATGGATGGCGGCAGCATTATACCTGATGGCCAAAGGCGGTGGCAGATTGTCAGTGGATCATATATTTTTCAGAAAATGCCTGTAATACATCTGTAAAGCGAATGAGCTTTATTCCTGATCCCCGTTCAGGGTTTTAATCAGGCTTTCAAAGGGCAGCATGACACAGCTGTGGCGGTTTTTATGGGTCGCCACAGGCTGAAATATTTTTAAAGCCGCCCATTTTTCATCCGGCCAAACAGTGTCTTGCAGGCTTTCATCCATCAAGCCGCCTTTAAGCAGTTCAGTGACCTGATTTAAGCTTTTGCTATTTTCCCCCACATAATTTTCCCCCAGAATTGAGGCGCTGGCCTGACACAGGACACAGGCTTTTGTTTCATGGGAAAATTTGCTCAGACGGTCATTATCGGTGTTGATATATATCGTGATTCTGTCACCACACAGGGGATTATGAACCGTAAGGTTATGATCCGCCGCCTCAAGAGAGCCGTGGGCGCAGGCATTGGCCGCATGTTTAAGAATGGCTTTTTGGTATAATTGATCAATCATGCTTTGTGCCTAATCTATTCTTTTAGGGCTGTCTAGGGGGGGAGGGGCTAAAAAAAGCGGGTTATGTACGATTTTTTCCGGTTTTGCTTGATTTGTCCTAATGGGTATAAGTAAAACTGTTGGGATAAATTTAAATCATATTTATGTAAAACAGATAAAGGCTAAAAGAGTATAATGGCAAGATCTATTACGTCCGGGGTGGTTAAGAATTTTCTCGGCCATTCGCCTGAATGGTATAAACTTACAATTATCGGGTTTTTGATTTTAAATCCGCTGATTCTTTTGACTCTTGGTCTTGAGCAGGGCGGCTATGTTGTCGGCTGGCTTTTGATTTTGGAGTTTATTTTCACATTGGCCATGGCGCTGAAATGTTACCCTCTTCTGCCTGGCGGCTTGCTGGCGCTGGAGGCGATGGTGATGAAACTGGCCACACCGGCCGGGGTCTATCTTGAAATTCAACATGGGCTGGATGTTATCCTGTTGTTGGTCTTCATGGTGGCAGGCATCTATTTTATGCAAAATCTTTTGTTGTTTATCTTCACAAAGGTTTTGTTGAATGTGCGCTCTAAAGTGCTTCTGTCTTTCCTTTTCTGCCTGATCGCAGCGGTGCTTTCAGCCTTTTTGGATGCCCTGACGGTGACGGCGGTGATCATTACGGTGGCAGTTGGTTTTTATTCCATCTATCACAAAGCCGCATCGGGCAAACAATCCCATCATTCCCATGATCATTCCGAAGATCATGAAGTGGAGGAATTACACCGTTCGGACCTGGAACAATTCCGGGCCTTTTTACGCAGTCTGATGATGCATTCACTGGTGGGTACGGCCCTGGGCGGGGTTTGTACCATTGTGGGTGAGCCGCAAAACCTGATTATCGGCGGGGTTGCCGAGTGGGAATTTATGGAATTTCTCTTCCGTATGTCCCCGGTTACGGTTCCGGTCCTGATCATGGGGCTGAGCACCTGTTTACTGTTGGAAAAATTCAAAGTGATGGGCTATGGCGCAACGTTGCCGGAAAAAGTTCGTCATATTCTGCAGGATTTTGATGCGGAAGAAAGCAAAAAACGCACCCATAAAGACAAAGCGTCTTTGCTGGCTCAGGCCGTTGTTGGTGTCTGGCTGGTGATCGGCCTGATGCTTCATCTGGCCCCTGTGGGTCTGATTGGTTTGTCGATTATTGTGTTGCTGACGGCCTTTACCGGCATTACTGAAGAACATCAGATCGGCAAGGCTTTTGAAGAGGCACTGCCCTTTACGGCGCTTCTGGTGGTTTTCTTTGCCATTGTGGCGGTGATTGGCCAGCAGGACCTGTTTGGTGGCGTGATCCGTTATGTATTGAGCATGGAAGGTAATGAGCAGATTGCCGGCTTTTATATTGCCAACGGCCTGTTGTCCGCCATCAGTGACAATGTTTTTGTGGGAACGGTTTATATTTCGGAAATCCGTGATGCCTTTGTCAATGGCGTCATTACCCGTGATGTGTTTGACCTTATGGCTGTGGCAATCAATACGGGGACCAATATCCCGTCCGTGGCCACCCCAAATGGTCAGGCGGCCTTTTTGTTCCTGCTGACATCTGCCATCGCGCCGCTGATCCGCCTGTCTTACATGCGTATGGTGATCATGGCACTGCCTTATACCATCGTCATGTCAATTACAGGTTTCCTCGCGGTTGTCATGTTGTTGGAGCCAATGACAGAGACCATGTATGAAAAAGGTCTGATCAAACATCATACTTCACAATCTGGTGATATGAAAACTAATGACAAACCTTCCCATTAAGGGCATATAAATAATATTTAAGGGCGGGAGAATATTCTTCCGCCTTTTTTTGTCCCTTTTTGATTGAGTTGAAAATGTTTTCATTGCACATCGAAAAAGGGGAAGCTAATATAGAATTATATTGAATCAGATGATTTGCATTTTTTTTAATTATGTAATATATTAATATTAAGTAATATATTGAATGCCTCTAAACCGTTGGTTGAGAAAGGCCAATAATGATCTGTTGTTATGATAGATTTGATAATAATGGATTGAGCGCGATTTTAGAGGGGGACACTTAGGTGGGAAGTGAAGTGAATATAGAGTCAAATGCTGCAATGGAAGCAGAAGGAGGGCCGATTGAAGAGGCCCGAAATTTAGAAACGGCGAATGAGGCCACGAACACGGAACTCAAAGATGATTCAAAGGATCATTTTGAAGAGGTTACGGGCATCATTAAATGGTTTGATTCAGTGAAGGGTTATGGTTTCATAACCCCTTCGGATGGATCAGACGGCAATGATATTCTGGTGCATTTTTCCATTTTGAAAGAAATCGGACGCCGGTCCTTTCCCGAAGGGGCGACGATAAAATGCCTGTCTGCGGATCGTCCGAAGGGCCGCCAGGCGGTGAAAATCCTTGAATTTGATATGTCTACTGCTGTTGAGGCTGATGGGGCCTCCGGTGAGACCGTAGTAATACATCAGGATCTTTCGACGCTGGATTTTGTCGAAGCCACGGTAAAATGGTTTAACCGGGTTCGGGGATATGGTTTTGTCAATTGCGGCGACGGCGGACAGGATATTTTCGTTCATATGGAAGTTCTTCGGGCCTATGGTGTTGATCAGCTGGTACCGGGGCAGGTGGTCTCGGTGGCCATTAATGAAGGGGAACGGGGCATGATGGTAAAGGCCATCAAGATATAATCTCCCTCTTTCTGCTTTCGCTTTTTTCATACTTGTGATGACTTTATAATAGCCTATAATATTATAATTATTGGCTGTTGGTGCCTGTTGTCTAGCTGTTGTCTGATCAATATTGTTGCCATTTCTTCAGGATGAATGACGATGAATATCTGCCTTGACAAGTTTCGCGTTTTTGGCTTTTTCACAATATTCTTAATTTTGGCAGGCAGCTTAAGCCCGAGCCACGCTTCCGGGACGGACAAGGGCCTTCAATTTGACCAGGCGCATATTAAAATCATTCATTCTTATGATATGGATTCCCCCGCCCTGTCCTATACCGTTGAACTGGCCATCACTATGGATCAGCGCGCCCAGGGTTTGATGTTCCGTCACCATATGGCCGCAGATCAGGGTATGCTGTTTTTCTTTGAACAGGAAAAACAAGTGACCATGTGGATGAAAAACACCTATATTCCACTGGATCTCTTATTCCTGAATAAAAGGGGTGAAATTGTGAATATTGCGGCATCCGCCAAGCCTTTGTCTCTGGATTTTATATCATCAGGCGTGCCGGTAATATCGGTTCTGGAATTGAACGCAGGCGAAGCAAAGCGCCAAAATATCAAAGTTGGTGACCGGGTCATCCATTCATTTTTTACAAAAAACTAATTCAGGCCCGCGGGCCGGTCAGAAAATTTAATTTTTGTGAATAAAGGGCTTGCCCTTGCCGACCTCTTCGCGTATTAACCCCTCACGTTACATTTATTCCTGTCGGGGAGTGGCGCAGCCTGGTAGCGCACCTGTTTTGGGTACAGGGGGTCGCAAGTTCAAATCTTGTCTCCCCGACCATTAATGTAACCATAAAAAAGACCATCCTTCGGGGTGGTCTTTTTTGGTTTCTGGGGTGTTTTAGGATTTGGGGATTTTGGCCACGGAATCGCGTCGGATAAATTCATAATCCAGAATATATTTCCTGGGGTCTTCCTGATTGCTCTGGGTCAGAAGCTCCACGGCCTTTTCAGCCATGGCGATGGTGGGTTGGCGAATGGTGGTGAGCTTGGGCCAGATGGTGGCGGCGATGGGGGAATCATCAAAACCCGCCACCGAAATATCCGCGGGCACATTAAGCTGATATTTATGTGCTGCGGAGATCACCGCCGCGGCCATATCATCATTACAGGCAAAGATGGCCGTTGGCCGGTCTTCATTATCGATCAGCCTTTCAGCGCTTTCAAAACCCGACTGATAGGTGAAAAGCCCTTCCTGCATATAATGTTCAGGGCAGGGGAGATTATGATCTTCCAGCGCCTGTTTGAAACCTTCCAGTCGGAGGCGGCTGGCCCCGTGATCCGGCGGGCCCATGATGATGGCGATTTTCTGATGGCCCATGGATATGAGATGTTCGGTAGTCTCCCGCGCGGCTTTAAAATCATCCATACAGACATAGGCGCTGCGCTGTGGATTGGATTGTGGGGCTATCCTGACCATGGGGATATGGGCCTGTTCAAGGGCTTCGAGGATATGAGTAGAATCACAGATGGGCGGGGTTAAGATGATACCATCAATCCTGCTTTGTTCGATCAGGCTGTGGACCATTTGTTCCGCTTCATTAGAAGTTTCCTCGAAGCTGTCCACAATCAGGTTATAACCTTTTTTATGGCATTTCTTCAGCGCTCCGAATAAAAGCTGGTTCACATAACCCGCATTGGGGTTGTCATACAAAAGGCCGAGGAAATATGATTTTGAGCCCGCGAGACTACGGGCCGAAATATTGGGTTTATATTTGAGGGATTCAACCGCATTAAGGACTTTCTGGCGGGTTGACTCACGGACTTTATGATGCTTGCTCAACACACGTGATACGGTCATCATGGAGACCCCCGCACGCGCTGCCACATCCTGCATCGTTGCCTGTTTATTTTTCATGCCTTTTTATATCTTAAGCGTTGAAAATATTAAAGCGGTGATTTTCAGGCGGCCGGGAATGAGAGGAAAAATAACTTTTAGGCTAAAAAATCGCTTTCAGATGATTTTAATCTTTCCCTGCCATGGTCTTTGCGATAAAAGACTATTTCTAGGATGTAAATGACAGGTTTAGGCAAAGATAATGACAGCCCGAATATACAGACCCGCAAAAAACGCCATGCAATCCGGCATGAAAGCCACCCGTAAATGGGTTTTGGATTTTAGCCCGGAAAAAGGCCAGAGCCTTGATCCTTTAATGGGATGGAGCAGCGGCAGCGATACAAAAAAACAGGTCAGACTGACATTTGACAACAAGGACGAGGCCATTGCCTATGCAAAACGCCACGACCTTGACTATATGGTGCATGAGCCTCACGAAAAGGCCCGCCGCATCAAAGCATATGCCGATAGTTTTGCCTATCGGGGATAATTTACAAGACCAGATAATCATACCCCCAAGCGCCCGTAGCTCAGCTGGATAGAGCAACGGACTTCTAATCCGTAGGTCGCAGGTTCGAATCCTGCCGGGCGCACCAATTCCGGTCAAAACCGGGAATCTCAATATTTAGTAATTTATTTGCTTGAACGGCATTTGTGAGAGCTGTCTTTGACCCTGTTATTCTGATCTCTTTCTTTCCAACATCAATGTTGCTTGATCGTTTCCCCGCGTTCGTGCGTCTCCCTCTTACCTTGCATCAGCTCAATATCCCCCCATCAAACAATGAAAATTTCTTTTCACTTGTATCTGGTTGGGTGGGGTTATAAATTCTTTTGATAAGAAATAATATTCCCAAATTCTGGCTCAGATATTTGCGAATAGTATAAAATTTACGGGAGGAATAAGCTTTATGTATAATGCTGCACTTTCAGATAAAAGAATAATGCAATGGGTTCACCGCTCTTTTTTGATTTTCTCACTCATTGGTCTGAGTGCTTGTGATGTGGGGGAAGAAAAACAGCAAAGGTCAGAGCAGCAAAAATCTTTTGAAGTGGTTGAGGCAAGCATTGCTGATATTCATAAGGCTGTTATTTCCGGCGAGACAAGCTGTGTGGCCATTGTAGAGTCTTATTTAACCCGCATTGATGCTTATGACCAATCAACGGCCCTGAATGCCATCACGGTGAAAAATCCTCAGGCCCTGAAGCGTGCCGCCGAACTTGATGAAAAACTGGCGGCGGGTCAGGAAAGGGGGGCTTTATTTTGCGTGCCTCTTTTGGTTAAGGATAATTTTGATACCCATGACCTGCCCACCACGGGCGGTTCCATTGCCCTTAAGGATAATTATCCCCCGGATGATGCTTTCATGGTGAGAAAGCTTCGGGAAGCGGATGCCATCGTTCTGGCCAAAACCAATATGGCTGAATGGGCCTTCAGCCCGCGCCAGACAGAAAGTTCTTCTTATGGCATCACGGCAAATGCCTATGCATTGGACCGTGTGCCTGCGGGCTCATCCGGTGGTACGGCTTCCGGGGTTGCGGCAAGTTTTGCTTTGGCGGGGCTGGGCTCGGATACGGGAAATTCCATTCGCGGTCCCTCTTCGCATCTGGCGCTTTTTGGCATTCGGTCCACCTTGGGTCTTACCAGTCGGGACGGTGTCATTCCTCTGGCCTATGACCGCGATATAGCCGGCCCCATGACCCGCACGGTCGAAGACAGCGCCCGAATATTCAATGTGATTGCAGGTTATGACCCGGCAGACCCCATGACGGAATTGGGGAAAGGCCGCCGGGCGGAGGATTATACAGCTTTCCTGAAAAAGGATGCGCTAAAAGGTGCCCGTATAGGCATTCTGCGGGAGCTTGTTGATACGAAAGATGCGGATGAAAATGTCATTGCCCTGTTTGACAAAGCCGTAGAGGATTTGAAAGAGGCGGGGGCTGTCATCGTTGATCCCTTTGTCATCCCGAATCTGGAAAATCATCTTGATAACAAGAATTTCTGTCAGCGGTTTCGCTATGATATGTATGTCTATCTGCAATCCCTGGGGGATAAAGCCCCGATGAAAGATGTGATGGAAGCCTTCGATAAAGGCCTTTATAGCCCTTCTGCGAAAAGATCCTTTAGCCGTTCTCGCAATAGCCCCCTTGATGTGGCACCGGATAATTGGGAAGAAGCATGTCCCACATTCCCGAACCATGCCGGGCGGCAGGCCTATTTGAAAGAGGCTGTGAGCGCCATGGATACTGCCGGGGTGGATGCCATTATCTATCCCACATGGACCAATCCGCCAGCCTTGCTGTCACGGGCCCGCGAAGATTATCGCGGTGATAACTCGCAACTGGTTGCACCCTTGACAGGTATGCCGGCTGTGAGTGTTCCTATGGGTTATTCTTACCAGACCCTTCCTGCGGGTTTGCAAATCCTCGGGCGGCCTTATTCAGAAGGTCTTTTATATGGATTGGCTTATGCCTATGAGCAGGCAACACAACATAGGCATCCACCCAAAAACTTCCCGCCCATTAAACAATAATAAAAGGTTATATACTCAGTCCTGTTCTTAAAAGAGGGAATTGCATAAATGAACTATTATATCGTCCATAAGTTGATGAACCGGGAGTGAAGCATGCCGCATTGTATTATTGAATATTCATCGGATCTGGAAATGGGCGCGCAGCAATTGATTGATGCGGTCATGCAAGGGGCATTGGACTCGGCGCTTTTTAATGTGGATGATATTAAATTAAGAACAATTTCTTATGAGAATTATCAGATTGCCACCGGCAAAAAGAAATTCATTCATGTGGCCATGAAAATTCTTTCCGGGCGCAGCGATGAACAGAAACGGAATTTATCCCAAGCTGTATTGGCGCGGCTTGACAAGCTTGATCTCACGTGCCTTTCCCTGACGGTTGAGGTGCTTGATATTGACAGAGAGGTTTATGCCAAGAAAATAAAGTGAGGTATGGCCTGATTTAGTCATCCGTTTCTTTCAACTTCTCGGAAGCCACATTAAAATTGGCCAGTTGAGTGTTGTTATGCCTTATGATGAAGGTGAATATTTCCTGGACGTTGGCATCTTTTTCATAAACGGCATGGTAATGAAGGGTAATCTGGGTTCCACCACGAGGGGCAGAGGAGGATGACCAGTCTGAAAGCGTGGATTTTTGATGAGACCCCAGCCGTTGCGTGAGCCTGTTTAACACTTTTGTGAACCTGAATTCTGAAGCAAAATTTTTGAATTCCGGGGTGGTATTATCATATATCTGGCCGAACTTTCCCGCATTAAAAAGCTTGTGAAATTCCCCTGCTTCATCATCAGCCCGTTCCATATGATGGGAATTTGAACAAGCCGACAGAAATATACAGGTCACAAACAAGAATAATTTCTGTATAAACTGTATCATTCGCCAAAAATCTTTTGCCATTTGGCTTTTAATACGGCGTCCAGATCATGCATGCTGACCGGCAGGCCCAGATCAAACATGGATGTCACCCCATGTTCGGCAATGCCGCAAGGTATGATGCCGCTATAATGTTCAAGATCCGGCTCCACATTAATGCAGATGCCGTGGAAAGTGACCCATTTTCGTACCCTGACTCCGATGGCCGCGATTTTTTCTTCGCGGCCGCCTTCACGTGTGACCCAAACCCCGACCCGGCCCGGGCGCCGTTCAGCGCTAATATTGAATTCGGCCAGACTGTCTATGACCCATTGTTCCAGATTACAGACATATTGGCGCACATCGCGTCCGCGTTTTGTCAGGTCAAGCATGACATAAACCACCCTCTGTCCCGGCCCGTGATAGGTATATTGCCCACCCCGGCCCACCTGATGCACCGGAAAACGGTCAGGATTAATCAGGTCTGAGACATCGGCAGAGGTGCCCGCGGTATAAAGCGGGGGATGCTGCAAAAACCAGATCAGTTCCTTCGCTTTGCCTGCATGAATGTCACTGACGCGCTGTTCCATAACTTTCATGGCATCCTCATAGGCGATGAGGCCGTCCGTGAATTTCCACTCAATATCGGGTTTTGTATTTTTTGTTGTTGCTGTCATTCTTTTTCTATTAACCGAATAATAACTTTGCTATTCCATTATATGGGTATATCCTGACGAATGGTAATTGTTAAGAATAAAGGCAAAATATGTCACAAGCGATCGAAGACGTTGATGTTGAACTGACAGTGGTACTGGGGCAAAGCATGATGCCGATCAAGCATTTGCTTAAACTTGGCCGTGGTGCGGTGATTGAACTTCAGGGCCCGCAGGACCAACCGGTTAAGCTTTATGCCAATAATGAAATGATTGCCAAGGGTGAAATTGTGGTCACGGGTGAGAATATTGGTGTCAATATCACGCAAAGTGTCAAAAATTATCAAACATAACAGTTGAATCTTATTGTCTTTCCGGACGGTCTACAGGTCTGAAATATAAATACACTATTTTATTGTGATTAATTTTTATTTACAAAAAACTTGTAATATATAAAATATTTCCTAAATTATTTATGTTGAATACAGCGCTGGCAATGATAAAGGATTTAAGATGACCGCTCTTCTTAAAAAGGAAATACAACAAGGCCCAGAAAATCTTAAGGAAGTTCTTGAGGAAGATCCTGAAAATGAATTTGCCAGACTGGAAAATCTTTATGGTCATTTGCAGGGGCTGGAATTGCTGGACCGGATGATCAATCATGAACTTCGGGGCAGGATTGCACTGGTATCCTCCTTTGGGGCAGAATCGGTCATCCTGCTGCATATGGTGGCACAGGTGAATAAAGCCACGCCGGTGATATTCCTCAATACACAGAAATTATTTGGGGAGACCCTGAAATATCGCGATCAGATCGTGAAACAATTGGGGCTGAGCAATCTGATCACTATTTTGCCCGATGCAGATGATGTGGAACGTGAGGACAGGAACGGATTGTTATGGGCGCGTGATACGGATGCCTGCTGCGATTTGCGTAAGGTGAGACCGCTGGCACAGGCCATGAACGGTTATCAGGCCTGGATTACCGGCCGCAAACGTTTTCAGTCATCGAGCCGGGCAAGTATCCCTCTCATTGAGCGCGACGGTGCCACCATAAAGCTCAATCCCCTGGCTTTATGGGATGAGGAGACGATTGAACAAAAGATCAAAACCATTGGCCTGCCGCCTCATCCCCTGGTGGCGGAAGGTTATCCTTCCATCGGTTGTATGCCCTGCACAGCGCGGGTGGAACTGGGTCAGGACAAACGTTCCGGCCGCTGGGCCGGGGCTGAAAAAACCGAATGCGGCATTCATTTGGGCGAAAATATTTAAAATAAATGATTTTGTCTCTTGCGTCTTGGGCAGGGGTTTGCTACTTCACCCTCAGTCGATGGTTGAGCGATCAACTTCGATCACCAGTTTATGCGGTCGTGGCGGAATTGGTAGACGCGCAGCGTTGAGGTCGCTGTGGGATAATATCCCGTGGAAGTTCGAGTCTTCTCGACCGCACCAACTAAAAAAACCCGTGAGTTTTGCTCACGGGTTTTTTTGTGTTTTGTGCGGATTGGTTGTATGATATTGTTGATTGTAAACTTGGGAAATTAAAAATCATATTAGGGGATAAAATGCTCATTAAAAAAACAAACCATGATGAATTATTTGCCCGGGGCATTGGTATTAAAGCGGGCTTTGGTATTAAAACGGTTTTAGCCCTAAGTCTTTTATTTTGCCTTCTTCTTGTTCCCAGTCTCATTATCCCCAATCTCTGGGCCGAAGAAGAAAGGCCGCCGATTTATTTCAAGTTTATTGGCAATGAGGCTTTTCGGTTTTCTGATGGCAAGATGACTTTATTCAGTGATTTTCCTTATCAGTCCGGGGCCTATGGTTATATGGAATATGAATATGACTTTGCGGCGGAAAAAGGACCCGTTGTGTCGCTGATCACCCATCGTCATCTGGATCATTTTGATCCGGAGAGATTTATTGAGCTGGAATGGAAAATTATTGGCCCGAAAGAGGTGACGGAACGTCATTCTCGGTTAAAGGTCATTCCTCTCAAACCGGAAATTAATTTTGCAAACCTCAAAATAACACCAAGGGTCACAGATCATTCCAATACAGAACATCTTTCTTATCTGGTGGAATGGTGGGGTAAGAAATTTTATTTTACCGGCGATGCCAATGAAGCGGACAGTTTAAAAGACCTGCCGGAGCTGGATATACTCTTTATTTCGCCACGTTTTTATCATTCGGCGCAAAAGGCAAATATGCTGCCCAAGGCTGGAAAAGTCATAATTTACCACCATGAAACAGGGGAAATTGTCCCGGGCTGCAAAGGCTGTATCATCCCCGAACAGGGTGAGGAGTTTATCGTAAAATGAAGACGGAAAATGACATAGGTTATACCATTGCGGGCACCGGCTCACAGAAAGTCATCATGCTCCATGGCTGGTGGTCGGATCATACGGCCTATGATATTTTATTGCCCATTCTTGATTTAGAGAATTTCACCTATGCTTTTATGGATTATCGCGGATATGGCAAATCCATCGATATTTATGGGGAACACAGCATTGAGGAAATCGCGGCGGATGCGCTGGCCCTTGCGGATCATCTGGGTTGGAAAAATTTTCATGCGGTGGGGCATTCCATGGGCGGCATGGCGGTACAGAAAATGATCGTTAAGGCCCCCGAACGCATTCATTCTTCCGTGTTAATCACCCCGGTTCCGGCCTGTGGCGCACCCCTGGATCAGGCCAGCGAAGAATTATTCCTAAACGCGGCAAAAGATGATGAAAATCGCCTGACCATATTAAATTTCCTCACTTCAGGCCGCCTTTCCCCTGGCTGGTATAATCATGTGTTAAAAAGGTCTCATGAAACCACCAATTGCCGTTCTTTCCATGAATATATGCAAGCCTGGACGGGAACGGATTTTGCAGACGCGGTGCAGGGAATGGACGCGCCGATACTGGTGCTGGTGGGGGAATATGATCAGGCCATCACCATGGAGGGAATGACAAAGACCCTGCTTGAATATTTTCCAGCCGCCACCATTGATGTCATCATGAATTCGGGGCATTTCCCCATGTTGGAAACACCCGCACGGCTGGTGTATCTGATGGAAAAATACCTGAAAAAGCACGTATAATAAACGCCTGGATCAGCCTTTACCCTTGACCTTGGATCAGAAAAAATCCATACCTGATCCATAAAGCTCTTACCTGAGCCATCAATCAATGAAGTTCGGCAAGGCGAATAGTCATGACAGAAATAAACCTTGATCAATCAGAAAATAAATCGGAAGAGCAGAACCCGGAAAAATTCGGTGTGTCCCCGGAATTGATGGACGAAATTATCCATGCACTTGAACTAAAAGACAGTGAGCAGCTGGATTATCTTTTAGCCAGTCTTCATTCTGCGGATCTTGCGGATATTTTCGAACAATTGAATAGTGCCAACCGCAAGGCTCTGGCGGGACATATGGGTTCTGATATGGACCCGGAGGTTTTGTCCGAGCTGGACGATATCACTCTTTACCATGTGATCGGGGAAATGGAAGACCGTCATGTGGTCGAAGCCATCACCCAAATGGAAAGTGATGATGCGGTTCATGTGCTGGAGGATATGGACGCGGAAGATCAGCGCAAGATTATTGACGCGCTGCCCGATGAAGACCGCCTGGCGGTTGAAGAGGGTCTGTCCTTTCCCGAAGATAGTGCTGGGCGGTTGCTGCAAAGAAATCTCATCACTGTGCCGGGCAGCTGGAGCGTGGAACAAGTGGTGAATTTTCTGCGTGCAGATGAAGAATTGCCCACAGAATTTTATGAGGTTTTTGTGGTTGACCCGCTGCATCACCCCATTGGTACCTTGTCGCTGAGCGCTCTGCTGCGTGCCGGGGAAAACGCCAAGGTCATGGACATTATGGATCATGAACCCAAAGTGGTTCCGGTGAATATGGATCAGGAAGAAGTCGCCCATATTTTCCGTCAATATGACCTGACCTCTGTGGCGGTGGTGGATGAAGATGGTCGTCTGCTGGGCATGATCACCGTGGATGATGTGGTGGATGTGATTGATGAAGAGGCCGAAGAGGATATTCTTCGTATGGCCGGTGTCACCGATACGGGCATTGCCGAAGGCATTTTAGAGGCTTCCAAAAACCGCATTATCTGGTTGCTGGTCAATCTGGCCACGGCGGTGCTGGCCTCCATGGTCATCGCCCTTTTTGATGCCAGCATAGAACAGATGGTGGCTTTGGCCATCTTGATGCCCATTGTCGCCAGTATGGGCGGCAATGCGGGCACCCAGACCATGACGGTGGCGGTGCGGGCTCTGGCCACCCGGGATCTGACATCTTCCAATGCAATGAGGGTGGTGGGCAAGGAATTTTCCATTGCCACCCTGAATGGTTTTGTACTGGCGCTGATTATCGGGGTGCTGGCGGGCTGGTATTTTAATAATGTTGCACTGGGGCTGGTTCTGGCGCTGGCCATGACAGTCAATATGATCATGGCGGGTCTGGCGGGCATATTGGTGCCGCTGGGTCTGGATCGGATGAAGCTTGACCCGGCCCTGTCCAGCAGCATTTTTGTCACCACCATCACCGATGTGGTGGGTTTTTTCGCCTTCCTCGGGCTTGCGGTTCTGGTTTTATTATAGAGTGAAAAAGTGACTATTCATATTTTGAAACTTTGTGTTGGGGTGGACAGTGTTGAGCATTTGCAGGAACTGAGGGCAGGGCGGGCAGAAGAAATGCATGCGGGCCGGCCGTATCATTATCATATCACCCGGTCTTTTCCCCGCCGCGCCGCAGAGGTGCTTGAGGGCGGCTCGCTTTATTGGGTGATCAAGGGTTTTGTTCAGGCCCGGCAAAAAATTATCGGTCTTGAAACGGTGAAAACCGATACTGGTAAAAAATGCATGATTATGATGGATACGGAACTCATCCGCACCGAAGCCCAGCCCAGAAGGCCGCATCAGGGCTGGCGATATCTGGAGCCCAAAGATGCGCCGAAAGACCTGCCGCAGGGGACTTCAATTGAAGAATTGCCTACTGAAATGTCTGCTGAACTGCGCGCGCTCGGCCTTTTGTAATAAAGCCTTTTGTAACGGGGGCTTTTATAACGGGCATTGGCCCTATGCAGACACACGAATAGCCCTGTTATCAATCAGGCGGGTATTGCCGAGCATGGCGGCCACCAGTACCCGGGCGGGGCGGCGGATTTCTTCCGTGACCTCGTCCAGATTTTCCTCATCGCGAATTTCCAGATATTGAATTTCACGAAAGCCCGCGTTGAGCAGATGGGCCATACCCGTAGAAAGGGCGCGTTCGATGGTCATTTCGCCTTTTTCCAATGTTTGGGCAATATTGGCAAGGGTCTTGTTCAGTTCGAGGGCAACCTGGCGTTCTTCGGTGCTGAGGTAGACATTGCGTGATGAAGTGGCCAGACCATCCGGGTCACGGACCAGTTTGCCGCCAATAACCTTTGTGGGAATGTCGAGGTCTTTGACCAATTGTTTCAGCACCACATATTGCTGATAATCCTTTTCACCGAAAATCGCCACATCCGGCAGGCATTGAAGCAATAATTTGCTGACAATGGTGGTGACCCCGTCAAAATGACCGGGGCGTTTGGCCCCGCATAATATGGTGGTGAGGCCTTCGATCGATACATTGGTTAAAAATCCCTGGGGGTAAACCTCACCCACATCCGGGGCAAAGAGAAGGTCGGTATCCACCTTTTCCAACTGGGCCAGATCGGCGGCCTCCTGTCTGGGATATTTGCTGAAATCTTCATTGGGGCCGAATTGTTTGGGATTGACAAAAATGCTGACCACGGTGCGGTCCACCTGCTGCTGAATCTGTTTGATAATGGACAAATGGCCATGATGCAGCGCCCCCATGGTGGGGATCAGGCCGACCTTCAGATCCTGGCGTTGCCATATTTTTATCTGTTCACGCAGGTCTTTGACGGTGCGAACGATCTTTACAGAAGAAGATGCCATGTTATTCCTATATAGATACTGCCTTAATTGCTGTTAAATCGGCCCATATCAACCATCATATCATCCAGTTTTGAATGTTCAAAATCAGATAAGCGGTTAATACGGATGATATTGTTTATTTTATGGATATATTCTTCCCCTTCTTCAGAATAGGAATTAAGGGTTCCAATCAAGGCCGTGACATTAATCGGTTCTTTGCCCATAAATTTATTTCGTTCTTCTCGTAAGGCCTTATAGGCGTTATGGGTGTTGAGGTTCAGGATATAATCTTCCACAGATTCAATAATGCTTTTGTAACATTTGATCCTGTGGCGTGCGCCCGCATTGCGGCTTTTGGGAATAATGCCACAGCCTTCACCCCAGATCCATTGACCGAAAAGGGCATTGCCTTGTTGGGCAAAACGCGATGTGCCCCAGCCGCTTTCCTGTGCCGCCTGTGCCAGAGCGAGAGAAGGGGGGATAATATTCATCCGGCGCATCAGCTCGTTCAGAACCTGATCCATACGCTCAAGAAAATCCTGGGGGTTTTTGACCTTGATGCGGTAACGTTCAACTTTCTTCACCAGCCAGTAAATTTCGCTTGTGCCGAGGTCACGGCCCTGTACAAGTTTGCCGATCAGACGCTTCAGCTCTTCTCTTTCCTGAAGGATATAGTCATTCACTTTCAGGATCGGCGGCAGCAGGGCCGAGAAAAACAGTTTCTTTTTTTCGTAAACATCCTGAATGAAGGGCAGTTCCCGGGGGATGTGGGTAAGGAAAAGTGGTGGCACGGGAGTGCGTTTTTTTCTAACCTCATCAATATCATAGCCTTGGGAGGCAAAGAATTTTATGGTATTGACCATGGGCGGAAGTTTTAAATTCTTTTCCAGGGACATGGGCGAATGATACGTTCTGCTTAAAGTAATCTGATGATTGGCGATCATCAGCGGCAGGCCAACAAAAAACACACTTGCCATTGCGATTAAAAGTGTGTTTTTAATTGATAATGCGGTATTATATTTTGTCTTTATGGTCATTCATTTCCCCTGGAGGGTCTTCATTCCAAATAAGGCAAGCAGTTTATAGAGGCAAGCGACCAAGAATGCTACACTTTATAACGATTTTGATGAAACTGATACAGTATATAGTATAATATAAGCGATTAAGGGACAAAATATGCAGCAGGGATCTTCACCGATCAGATTAACAAAAGCCCATGTTATTGTGGTGGGCAACGAGAAAGGCGGCTCGGGAAAATCAACCTCTGCCATGCATATCGTGGTCAGCCTGCTTGGGCGGGGGTGCCGGGTCGCGGTGGTGGACCTTGATGCGCGGCAGAAAACCCTGGCCCGCTATCTGGAAAACCGGCAGAATTATGCGGATCAGCATAACCTGAACCTTTCCATGCCGGATGTCCATGTGCTGAAACGCGCTGATCAGGGCACTGTGGAAGATATGGACAGGGATGAAGATCAAAGATTTGATGACCTGTTGAACGGGATTCGCCCGAATTATGATTTTATTCTGATTGACTGCCCCGGCAGTGATACGCATTTATCACGCCGGGCCCACGCATCGGCGGATACGTTGATTACGCCGGTGAATGACAGTTTTGTTGATGTTGATCTTCTGGCCAAGGTCAACCCAGATACTTATCAGGTGGAAAGACTGAGCCTCTATAGTGAAATGGTGTGGGAAGCGCGCAAGGCCCGGGCGCTGGCGGATCGGGGCAGCATTGACTGGGTCGTGATGCGCAACCGAACTTCGGCCCTTGATGCGAAAAATAAAAGACGGGTGCACGAGACCTTAAAACAATTACAGAAAAGAGTGTCCTTCCGCTATGTGCCGGGACTGGGGGAGCGGGTCATTTACCGTGAACTTTTCCCCAAGGGGCTTACGCAGGTTGATCTGGGGCAATCTGAAAGCCAGAAAATGACCATGTCCCATGTGGCCGCGCGACAGGAAATTCGCCGTCTGATGGATGATCTTAAATTACCGGGCTGGCACGATGCCGCCGTTGTTGCTGCGGAGTAATGTAATGCCTTTGATTTTGATTTTAATTGGATGTCTGATCCTTTATTTTTTCATCAGTAAATTGCTCCGGGAAGATAAAACCGGCGGTATGGACAAGCTGATACGTTATGGTGTGGCGCTTGTCCTTGGGCTGCTGGCACTGGTGATTTTGGTCCGGGGCAATATCCCTGTGGCGCTGGTGCTGGGCACCGGGGCGGTTCTGTCGTGGCAGGGCAGCTTATGGTCTTATCTGGCGGGGCGGGCCAAGGGCGGTGAAAAAGCCACTGGTGAAAAGGCCCGCCGGCGCAGCATCTCCCAAATGTCGCGGGCGGAGGCGCTGGATATTCTGGGCCTTTCCGGCAGTCCTACGGCGGAAGAAATCCGTCAGGCCTATAATCGCCTGATTAAAAAGAACCACCCCGATCAGGGCGGCTCGGATTTTCTGTCGGCGCAGATTAATCAGGCCAAGGATTTATTGTTGGGTCAATTATAAGAATAAAGAGACTAAATAACCGCCTGCCAAATCGGGCAGGAAAACTTCAGGGGTATCCACATGGCATATGAATTTAATCCAACCATCCTGCGGGAATATGACATTCGCGGCATCATTGGCCAGACGTTGAGCAGGGCGGACGCCTATGCCATCGGGCAGGCATTTGGCAGCATGGTGATCCGAGCAGGGGGGGCTGCTGATAAAAAAATATGCCTGGGATATGATGGTCGTTTAAGCTCCCCCGATCTGGCCGAAGCGTTGAGTGAGGGGCTGTGCGCCAGCGGGGCAAATGTGATCAACGTAGGGCGCGGGCCAACCCCGATGCTTTATTATGCGGTGCATGAACTTGGTGCGGATGGTGGCATTATGATCACCGGCTCGCATAATCCACCGGATTATAATGGTTTCAAGATCATGATGGGCAAAGGGTCTTTTTACGGGGAACAGATTCAGGAACTCGGACGGATCAGCGCGGCGGGGGACCTTGAAGAGGGTAAGGGACAAGCGGAAGAATTTCTAATCTTTGATCGTTATATTGACCGCATTTTAAGAGATGTGGACATGCAGGCCTTGGAAAAGGCCCGGTTAAAAGTGGCCTGGGACAGTGGTAACGGCTCATCCGGCGAAGCGGTGGCGGCGGTGATCAAACGCCTCCCGGGGGAGCATATCCTGCTCAACGGGGAAATTGACGGCACTTTCCCCAATCATCATCCAGACCCCACCGTGGAAGAAAATCTTGAACAGCTCAAAGGGGAAATTGCCCAAAAGAAGCTCGACCTTGGTGTGGCCTTTGATGGCGACGGCGACCGGATCGGGGCTGTGGACCATAAGGGCCGCGTGGTCTGGGGCGATCAATTGCTGGCGATTCTGGCTCCGGAAGTGTTGCAGGATCATCCGGGGGCGACCATTATCGCCGATGTGAAGGCCAGTCAGGTCTTGTTTGATCATATTGCCAAAATTGGCGGCAAACCTCTTATGTGGAAGACGGGCCATTCGCTGGTGAAAAGCAAAATGGCCGAAACCGGATCGCCTCTGGCGGGGGAAATGAGCGGGCATATTTTCTTTAAACATAAATATTACGGTTTTGACGATGCCCTCTATGTGGCGCTGCGGCTGTTGAATGTTGTGGCGCGGGCTGAGGGGGGGCTGGCGGATTTAAAAGACCAGCTGCCGGAAGTGGTCAACACACCCGAACTCAGGTTCCCCTGTTCGGAAGACCGTAAATTTAAGATTGTGCCCGAGGTTCATGCCCGCCTTAAAGCCATGGGGGCAGAGGTGAATGATACGGACGGGGTGCGGGTCAAGACCGAAGACGGCTGGTGGCTGCTCAGACCTTCTAACACACAGGATGTTTTGGTGGCGCGTTGTGAAGGGCATGATCAGGCCGCGCTGGAGCGTCTCAAAGGGGCGCTTGTTGAACAGCTGAAACTCAGCAATATTGAGCCGCCGAAAATATAGAATATATCTTCACCGGCCTTGCAATAAGCTGATTTACAGTTTTTTCAGAAAAAAATTAATTTTTATTAACATAGGTTAAGTATAAGCAAAAACTAATATATTTTATTTTACAGACCTTTTCTTCTATATTCTTAACACGAAGGGTTAACCGTAAATTAATCATATAAACCCTATGGTCAGCGGGCGCGTTTGGAAGGACAGGGCTGTTTTTTTTGCCGTGTATATCTTTAAAAATTTTATGTACACTCTATTTATAGGTGAGAGAATATTTATTGAGACATAGGGTAGGTTAATGAGTGACGATCAAAAAAATGGCCAAAATGACCATGAAACTGGCATTCTGACGAAAGCGAAGCCAAAGACCAAAAAACCTGCCATGTATAAAGTTCTTATGTTGAATGACGATTATACCCCGATGGACTTTGTCATTCACATTTTACAGACTTTCTTCAAAAAGTCTGAAATTGATGCAACAGAGATTATGTTGCAGGTTCACCAAAAAGGTGTCGGGGTATGCGGTGTCTTCAGTTACGAAGTCGCCGAAACAAAAGTGGTTCAAGTGATCGATTATGCAAGACGACACGAACACCCACTTCAATGTACTCTTGAAAAGGAATAGTTGTGCCAACGTTTTCGCCTAATTTAGAACATACATTACATCGCTCCATGGGTGAGGCTAATAGCCGCCAGCATGAGTTTGCCACCCTGGAACATTTGCTTTTTGGTCTGCTTGATGATCAGGACGCGGTGGCCGTGCTACGGGCCTGTGATGTCAACATCCGTATGCTCAGGGCTGAGATCAAAGCCTATCTTGATCGTGAACTGGATAATATTAAAATTGACGGAACCGGTGAGGCCAGCCCCACCGCCGGTTTCCAGCGGGTCATTCAGCGTGCGATCCTGCATGTTCAAAGCTCGGGACGCGAAGAGGTGACCGGAGCCAATGTCCTGATAGCACTCTTTTCCGAGCGTGAAACCCATGCGGTCTATTTCCTGCAACAATATGATATGACCCGGCTTGATGCGGTAAGTTATGTGTCCCACGGGCTTGCCAAATCCGGAAAATCCGACGCGGATATGTCGGACGCGGATGTGGAACTGGAAGGCCTTGAAGAAGATGTTATGGGCGACGCCCAGGAAACTGCGCTTGATAAATATTGTGTTGACCTTAATCAGAAGGCCCTGGAAGGCAAGATTGATCCCCTGATTGGCCGCGCCAAAGAGGTCGAGCGCACCATTCAGGTTCTCTGCCGTAGGTCCAAAAATAACCCGCTGTATGTGGGTGATCCCGGTGTGGGTAAAACCGCCATTGCCGAAGGGCTGGCGCGTCAGATCGTGGAAAAGAAAGTGCCGGAAGTCCTGCAGAATTCAACCATCTATTGTCTGGATATGGGCACCCTTCTGGCGGGGACCCGCTACCGGGGTGATTTTGAGGAACGCCTGAAGGCCGTCATTGCAGAGATTGAAAAACACGAAGATTCGATCCTGTTTATTGATGAAATTCACACCATTATCGGCGCGGGTGCCACCAGCGGCGGGGCCATGGATGCCTCGAACCTGTTGAAACCGGCGCTGTCCTCCGGGGCGTTGCGCTGTATCGGTTCCACCACGTTTAAGGAATTCCGCTCTTATTTTGAAAAAGACCGGGCTTTGCTGAGACGTTTCCAGAAGATTGATGTGATTGAACCGACGGTTCAGGAAACCAAGGACATCTTGAAAGGCCTGAAGAAATATTTTGAAGAGCATCATGCGGTGAAATACAGCGATGAAGTGATTGAGACCGCGGTCGACCTGTCGAGCCGGTATATCAATGACCGCAAACAGCCTGATAAATCCATTGATGTGATTGATGAAGTGGGCGCGTCCCAGATGCTGCTGCCTTCTGCCAAGCGTAAGAAGAATATTACGGTGGAGGATGTGGAAGCGGTGGTGTCGAAAATCGCCCGTATTCCGTCCAAATCCGTTTCCAAGGATGACAAGGCCCTGCTCGGCAGTCTTGATGCGGACCTCAAACGAGTGGTCTTTGGTCAGGATAAAGCCATCGAGGTTTTGTCGAACGCCATCAAATTATCTCGTGCGGGTCTACGCGAAGATGACAAACCCATCGGCAGCTATTTGTTCAGCGGCCCCACCGGGGTCGGCAAGACCGAAGTGACCAAACAATTGTCTTCTCTTCTCGGTCTGGATATTCACCGTTTTGATATGTCCGAATATATGGAACGCCATAGCGTATCCCGTCTGATTGGTGCCCCTCCGGGTTATGTGGGGTATGATCAGGGCGGTCTGCTCACCGATGCGGTGGATCAGTCGCCGCATTCGATCGTCCTGCTGGATGAAATTGAAAAAGCCCATCCCGACCTGTTTAATATTTTGTTGCAGGTGATGGATCACGGCACCCTCACCGACAGCAACGGCAAGAAGATTGACTTCCGCAATGTAATTTTGGTGATGACCACCAATGCCGGTGCCCAGGAAATGAGCAAGGAAGCCATCGGTTTTGGTGCCACCGTGCGCAAAGGCGAAGATGAAGAAGCCATTAAAAAGCTTTTCACCCCGGAATTCAGGAACAGGCTCGATGCCATCGTGCCATTTGACAACCTGTCACCGGAAGTGATGGAAAAAGTGGTGGAAAAATTCATCCTCGAACTGGAAATGAAGCTGGAAGACAGGGGTGTGCATATTAACCTGACCCCCGCTGCCAAAGGCTGGCTCCGGGAAAAAGGCTATGACCGCCTCTATGGCGCGCGCCCACTGGCCCGAACCATCCAGGAATATATCAAAAAACCACTGGCAGACGAACTATTGTTCGGCAAGCTTGTCAATGGCGGAGAGGTCAACGTCAAGGTCAAAAACAACGAACTGACCTTCGACATAGAACCCGGCACCGCCAAGACCCCCCCCAAAGGCAAGGCAAAGAAAAAGTCGGAAGTGGTGAAATAACCGAAGCTTTGGATAAGAACTTGATTAAGGGAGAGGCACTTGCTTCTCCCTTTTTTGATAGATGGGTCTACTTAAGCTTTAACACTGGGATTAATCAAGCCCAAATATCCAGTGCGAACCTCGGATAAAACCTTGAGGAAAAGTGGTCTCATGAAGAGCCCCTGGAATTATATCGACTTTTAGTTTGAGATTGGGATAGTTCCGTAATTTTAAAGCCGTCACAAATTTTTCGAGTTGGGATACCATGGGATGGCGTATGCCGTTTGTGACGGTTTCCTTCTCACCGACCGCGAAATAGACCGTTGCTTTAAGGTCCTTATGGGATGCTGCGTATGTCTTTTCAAGATTAAAGATAAAACGGTTTTTGTACCAAAGGCTCGGGCTGGTTAAAATGTAATTCGAAAATAACTCTGGTCGGGTCAATAAAACCCATGCGCCAAAAGAGCCGCCTAAGGACTGGCCAGATAATGTGCGTTTTGTAGGGTCGGCCCTGAATTTATTTTCAATAAATGGGGTAACTTCATTTGCTATAAAGTTAAGGTAAGCCTGCGCACCGCCGGTTTTATATTTTTTCCAAGTTTTATCAACATGAGGAGTCAGATCACGTACTCGACTCGCCATTCCACCTTCGCCCTTGGCAAAGGATATACCTACTAAAATTGCGCGTTCAAATTTGTGTGAATTTCCCATTGGGAGGTGCAAGCTGCCAGATGCCACCTGAAATGTATATGGTCCATCATTGAGATAAATAACTGGATAGGTAACATTTGTATTCTTTGGATTATCGTAGTCAGTGGGTATTTTTACATAGATGTCATAGCTGCGTTCTAGTTTTTCTGATTTTAAAGTATATATACTGGTTCCGGGTATAGAGAAGGGCTGAGAACTTTCCGCCATTGTAGTTGAGGGGGCTACTAAAAGTATAAAAAAAAGATAAAACCATCTTAACGATTTCACGTTGGTTTTTAATTTTGTGAGCATTTATGCCTCTAAATTATTTGTTTTTGGTTCGGGTCATATTATGCGCCTTTTAAAATAATCATAGCCTAAAATGTGAAACTTATCCCTATTAATTGACAGAATATTATAAATCCGTCTACTGTCGTCAAAAGCTTAAAAAATCAGGGAAGTAACATTGAAAAATTTATCGGCGAGAAAATTATTAGCGAAAAAATTATCAGCATTTTTGTTTATTTTAATCACCTTCAGTTTCAGTTCATCGGTCTGGGCGCTCAGCATTGCGGAAAAGACCAAAGGCATGCTGGTTCAAAAGGGGTATTTTACCACCTATTGGCATGAAGATGCAGGGCAGCTTTATCTGGAAATTGATAAAAACGCCGGTGACTTTATCTATTATACCGGGCTTCCGGCGGGACTGGGCTCTAATGATATCGGGCTTGACCGTGGGCAGGTGGGTTCCTCGCGGCTGGTGCGGTTTGAAAAGATGGGGGACAAGGTTTTCCTGCGTCAGGTCAATCTGAAATTCCGCGCCCTGAGCGAGAATGCCAAAGAAAGACAGGCCGTGGAAGATGCCTTTGCCTCCGCCATCCTTGGCGGTTTTAAGGTGGCGGCCCAGTCGGACGATAAATATCTGATCAATTTCACGGACTTTCTGATTTCCGATCAGCATGGCATTTCTGGGCGTATTGAATGGACCAAACAGGGTAAATTTTCCGTGGATAAGTCCCGTTCTGCGGTTTATATGCCGCGCACAAAAAGCTTTCCTGAAAATACGGAATTCGAAGCCGTTCTGACCCTGAAAAGCAGCAAACCCGGAAAATATGTGCGCGATGTGGCGCCCCAGGGCAATATCATCAGCCTGCGTCAGCATATTTCTTTTGTCAAACTGCCCGAACCCGGTTTCAAGATGCGCAAGTTCCATGTGAACAGCGGTTATTTCAGCATGCAATATGCAGATTATGCCGTGCCCATCGAAGACAATATCAATCAATATTATATCAGCCGCCACCGTCTGGAAAAGAAAGACCCCTCAGCAAAAATGAGCGAAGCGGTGGAGCCGATCATCTATTATCTTGATCCGGGTGTGCCAGAGCCAATCCGGGGTGCGTTGATAGAGGGTGCGAGCTGGTGGAATCAGGCTTTTGAAGCCGCGGGATATATCAACGCCTTTCAGGTGAAAGACCTGCCCGAAGGGGCCGATCCCATGGACGTGCGTTATAATATTATCAATTGGGTACACCGCAAAACCCGGGGCTGGTCTTATGGCTCACGGGTCTATGACCCGCGCACGGGTGAGATTTTAAAGGGCCATGTGACCCTGGGTTCTTTGAGGGTGCGACAGGACTTTTTGATTGCCACGGCTCTCCTGTCCCCATATGAGGGCAAGGACGCGGATATCAGCCGCCTGAAAGCCATGGCACTGGCCCGTATTCGTCAATTGTCGGCCCATGAAGTGGGCCATACCATTGGTCTGGCGCATAATTTCACCACCAGCAGCGCTGACAGGGCCTCGGTCATGGATTATCCCCACCCCCTGATCAAGATCGGGCAGGATGCCACATTGAATATTTCGGATGCCTACGCGGTGGGCATCGGGGAATGGGATAAATATGCCATTCAATATGGTTATGGTGATTTTGACAAAGAAGCCGATGAGAAAATGGCTTTGCAGGCGGTGATAGACAAGGCTTTTGCGTCCGGTCTGAAGTTTATTTCCGATCCCGACAGCCGCAGCCTCAAAGACGTGCATGCGGGATCACATCTTTGGGACGGGGGGGATAATGCCACGGATGAGCTGGCACGCCTCTATGAGGTGCGCCGGATTGCCCTTGAGAATTTCTCGGAAAAGGCGCTGAAACCGGGTCAGCCTTTCTCCTCTCTGGAAGAAATACTGGTGCCGCTTTATTATCTGCACCGTTATCAGCTGGAAGCCGCGGGCAAGACCCAGGGGGGGCTTGATTATGCCTATGATTTTCGCCCTGAAGAAGACGGAAGTGGTAAAGATGCAGCCTATTCCATTATTTCCCCGGCGGAACAACGCCGGACACTGACGGTGATCCTAAAGGCCTTGGCCCCAGAATTCCTGACCCTGCCGGAGCGGATTTTAAAACTGCTTCCGCCCAAAGCCTACGGCCATGCTTTAACCCGTGAATCTTTCCCGCGTCAGACGGGCAAGGCCTTTGATGCCACGACCTTGGGGGAGGCGGCGGCAAATCATGTGATGTCCATCCTGCTCGACCCGGCAAGGACGGCGCGCATATATGAATATCACGCCCGGGATGATAAACAGGTGGCCCTGGCGGATTATATGGATTTTATTTCAGATGCGCTTTTGAAGGATCAGAAAAAAACCGGCCTGGAAGGCGCGTTACAGCGGCGGGTTGGCCATGTTTATCTGCATCACATGATGCTGCTGAACCAGAATGGAAAATCCTCTGCCGCCGCACGGGAAACGGCGCATCTCAAATTGGTTGAGCTGGAAAAATGGTTGCGTAAAAGGGCTGGGAAATCGTCGAAAGACCCGCTTTATCAGGCCTATTATCTTTATCAGGCAGACCGTATCGGAAAATTCCTGTCAGGGGATCTGAAAATCTCTGCCAAGGATCTGGCCGCCATGCCACCAGGCTCGCCCATCTGAGCCTGAACGGGTTTTAAATACGTCCAAGAGAAGCCTTGTTATCGCATGTTCACGTAAACTTGTCTCAAAATCATTGGATTTTTTGATAAAGAACATGATAGTTGAGGCTTCTCATAACAATTGTTGCGTATTTTCAACTTATGGTTCAACTTAGGGGAGTAATTATGAAAAACTCATTCAAAATCAAGGCGTTAATATTCATACTTATTGGCGCATTCACAATGCCCGCCATGGCGGGCTCCAAACATCATAAAAATATTAAGGCAGCGGTGGATAATCCGGCGCGGGCGGAAAAGGACAGAGCCCGTGACGAACATAGAAAACCCGCCGGTGTGCTTAAATTCTACGGTATCAAACCCGGCATGACTATATTGGATATGCTGGCGGGCAGTGGTTATTACACGGAAATTCTCTCCGGCGTGGTGGGGGAAAAGGGCAAAGTGATCGCCCTTAATAACAAGGCGGTTCTCGGCTTTACCAAAAATGCCCTGGAAGCAAAGGTCAAAATTGCGGGCCGTATGGATAATGTAAAAATGGTGACTGCGGAAATTAATGACATGGAACTGGCTGAAAACAGCCTTGATGCCATTTTTCTGGTTCAATCCTATCATGATTTCTATTATGTGAATGAAAAGAATGGCTGGCCCAGGGTTAAAGTGAAACGCACATTGGCCGAATTTCACAAAGCGCTGAAAAAAGGCGGTGTTTTAGCCGTGATCGACCATGCCGCCCCCAAAGGCTCCCCCCGTGAAAGCGGCCAGACCATGCATAGAATTGACCCGGCTCTGGTAAAAGAAGAAATCATCGCTGCCGGTTTTCACTATGAAGCAAGTTCGGACTTGCTGGAAAATACAATGGATGACGGGACAAAAAGCCCCTTTGATAAAACGGTACGGGGAAAAACCAACCGCTTCATTCTGAAATTTGTTAAATGAGGGGTGGAAGCCCTTTCCTGACAGGTTGATCAATGTCGAACCCATCCTTTCATGCTCTGGTGACGGAAATTCGTACCTGCCATATTTGCGCGGCGGAACTGCCGCTGGGGCCGCGCCCGGTTATTCAGGTGAACCCGGCGGCCAAAATCCTGATTGCGGGGCAGGCCCCGGGCCGTAAAGTCCATGAAACAGGGCTTCCCTTTAATGATGCGAGTGGGGACAGGTTGCGGGACTGGATGGGGGTGGGGCGTGAAACTTTCTATGATGCGCATCGCATTGCCATCGTGCCGATGGGTTTTTGTTACCCCGGCACCGGAAAATCCGGCGACCTGCCGCCGCGTACAGAATGCGCCCTTCACTGGCGCAAAAGCCTTATGGAAAGGCTTGAGGCCGTTCAATTTACGCTGGTTATCGGGCAATATGCCATGGATTGGCATCTGGGGGAGAGGCGAAAAAAGACGGTGACGGCAAATGTTGAAGCCTGGAAAGAATTTTGGCCGGATAAAATTGTCCTGCCGCACCCCAGTCCGCGTAATAATCGCTGGCTCAGAAATAACCCCTGGTTCGAAGAGGATGTGCTGCCCCACCTGAAAAAACGCATACAGGACTTAATATAAACGGCGTCTTCTGCTGCATGATCTTCAGGCGTTTTTTTTACCTATCTGAGATAGAAAAATAAGTGACTTTGAATGATTGGTGGTCTGTTCTTTTTCAAAGAATATTTTTCCGTTTATTTTATTTATTTTAATCAATTTCAGGTTCTTGGTTTTTAATGTCAGGCTTTTTCTTAATGCTAAATAAAATCAAGAATATGCCTAATAAAATTACTGGTCCTCCAAGTACTGGGGCAAGGGCTCTACCGAGGCCGTGGGGGCCATTCATGCCAATATAAGTACACCAGCCGGATAAAGATGTGATGCAAATACCGCAGAAAAGTATAAAATGTTTAAAATAATATTTTGTGGTCATATTAGGATAGCTCCAATTGATTTTTTGTTTTTATCTTTTCTCTCATTTCTTCAACAAGACCGTTTCTATAAAGCAGGTTATAGGTGTCAAAAGGAATGATTTGTCCTTTTGTTGTAACAAAATGCACACAGGAGCGTTTAACGTTGCCGATGCAGAAGTTATAACGGTCAAGAAACTGGACAATGGAAATGCGAAATATATTTTCGTAGGAGAGGTCTTCTATAGCGGGCACTTGAGGTAAACAACAGAGCAGGGATTCCATGCGCTCAACGGTATTTACATCACCACTGGAAAGGGAAAATAAATCAATAACTTTTTGACGTAAATCGGGTTGTTTTTCAAATGAAACTGCATTAGGCAATGTTTTAATTAGCTCTTCCTTTGGAAACATTGATGTAACAGGCGTAATATTTTCACCGGATCGTAAGGCATAACCGATTGCAATGCTTTCAGGATTACAGGGAAGTGGAATAATATCCTCTGCCTCAAAAATAGGAGATTGCTCATAAATGGCGCGCCTAATATCACTAAGTAAGAAACGATCTGTATTCTTATTAAAGTGTTCGTTTCGCCCAACGTCCTGAATAGGTTGAAAAGTAATGCCACGAACACATTTGAATGTTAGTGCGTGGTCAATAATTTTGCCAATTTCATGATCATTTACACCCTTTTTTACTGTCATAACAAGAGAAGTTGGAATACCGAATTCTTCTAAATTTTTCAGAGCTAGCGTTCGTATTCGGCGAAGATCCGCACCGCGTAAATTTTTAAGGGCCTCTTTTTCAAGTGAATCAAATTGTAGATATATTTCAAAGCCCGGTGAAAATTTTGCTAACTCCTCAACGAATGCTTTATCTTGAGCAATTCTCAGGCCATTTGTATTGATCATCAAATGACGAATTGGCTTCGTCTTTACGAGGGCGAGAATTTCAAGTATATCAGGGTGAATTGTGGGTTCGCCACCGCTTATTTGAAGTACATCAGGTTCGCCTTCACTTTCTACAAGAGCATCGAGCATATGATCAATGGTCTCAAGACTTAAATTAGTGGTTTTTATTGGTGACGATTCTGCAAAACATACTGGACAGCTTAGATTACATTCTTCATTTATTTCAATCAAAGCAACGCAGCTATGCTGTTCATGATCCGGGCATAATCCACAATCAAGGGGGCAACCATAATCGGTTTTTGTTTGAAACTTAAGGGGGCGATCACCGGGTTTGATAAATTCTTTTGTACTTTTGAAATATAGGGAATCCGACGAAACTTTAGTCTTTTGAACGCCGTGGCTGCGGCAACGTTTTTGATAATAAACATCGTCTCCTTCAATGATGACCTTTGTCGGAACAAGGTCCAGACATTCTTCGCACATTGATGTGGTCTGTCCGTAAAATATATAAGGTGTTTGTTTACGTATGATATCCATTTCTTACTTTGCCGATCATAAAAATGCTATAAATTACGAGGGAAATGCAAATGACTTGAAATATATTCAATGCACCTAACCAAGCTGAATAAGGTTTTAAGAATTCCCAAAAAAACCTCTGTGCAGCATAAAATCCAACACAGAGATAGAAACCATTCAATATTATGAATTGAGCGCGATATTTAAATAAGAATAAACTTATTATGAGAAAAAAGGCCATAGATATGCTTTCATAAAGCTGTACAGGGTGGCGTAAAAATCCGTCACCGAAATCAAAGCCCCATGGAACGCTGGTTTCAATTCCATATGTATGGTCACTTAATCCTGAGAAAAAACAGCCAAGGCGGCCAACAATAACAATTACGATAAAAGGAACCATATACATATAACCCGTAGAGCCTTTAATTCCGCGTTTGAGCTTATATATTTCTATGGTAATAATTGCCCCAAATAATACCCCAAGGATACTGCGACCGATGATTTCTTCGCCGGAGATATAAAGGTTTGCGGTTCCCAGAGAAAAGGCACCGACTATGCTACCGAAGCTCAAAGCAAGAAAATATAATGGGTTCAGATTGCGGACAGTTTTCTCTAGTGCTTGTCTCAAATAAGTATGATAAACTCCAAAGCCAATAATAATGCTTAATAGCACCGCAGTTAAATCAAATAATATATGCGGCAATTTCTCCCCCTTATTGCATTACTATTTCCATAACTATATGGTTTATATTTATTTGTAAATGCACTTTCTGTATTGTTCACCTTTGATTAGGAAGACACTTATTAATTTTTAAAAGTGCCCGGGGAATGAGTAATAAAAAAGAATGGAGTAAAAATGACTATTAAAGTATTTTTTTCTGGCCTTTTTATCAGTGTTGGCATTTTAATTTTGCTATTATCAAGTGGATGCACATTGTATTTTACTTTCACGACTGCACCATCAGAATATAACCTGTTAGGTAATTTTGTAATTGCTTCTATGGTTGGGGGAATTCCATTTCTTATAGGATTATTCTTGTTTTTGATAGGTAGGGCAATGAAAAATGATGAATTACACATAAATAAATAGTTTTCAGCATTTGAGAAACTTATTTCCTATACCTCTAATTTTTGTCTTTTGATCATTGGTCAATTTTGTTTTAAAACGTTAATTTTTTTATATGTACTCTAAGTGCCGCAAAAAGTTTGATGGACGATTTCATGGGGGGCGGGTTTTTGTTCAAATTCGGCCTGTCCGGGCTGTTCGTCAAAGGGTTTGCTTAAAAGGCTGAGCAGATGGTGGAAGGGTTCGAAGTCTCCCTGTTCACCGGCAGTGATGGCCTTGGCGACCTGATGGTTGCGCGGGATGTAAATGGGGTTTTTCTTCTGCATGATCTTCAGGCGTTTTTCCTGAGTGTCCGGCTCTTGTCGCCATTGGTCACGCCAGCGGGCCAGCCAAAGATCACATGCGCTGGCATCGTTAAATAAAGAGCGCAAATATTCGCTGCTTTTGTCTTCTTCTGTTGCGCTAGCGATCTTTGTGAGATGGCGGAAAAAGAGGGTGAAATCCACCTCATTTTCCGCCAAAGTTCCCAGAGTGGCGCTGATCGTGTCATTCTGTTCATCCTGATCCGTCACCAGGCCCAGTTTCTGGTTAAAGGCCCGTGAGAAAGCTTTGGTGAAAATGCCGTGGAAACCGTTAATGGCCTCAACCGCAATGTCTCTGGCCTCTGTCTGATCCTGATCCAGCAACGGCAGAAAGGTCTCGGCCAGACGCATTAAATTCCAATGCGCCATGACGGGCTGATTATTCCATGAATAGCGGCCATGCTGGTCAATGGCGCTGAATTTCTGATCGGGGTGGAAATTATCCATGAAAGCGCAGGGGCCATAATCAATGGTCTCCCCCGCGATCTGCATATTATCCGTATTCATCACCCCGTGAATAAATCCCACCGACATCCATTTTGCCACCAGTTCCGCCTGGCGTTTAATGATGGCGCTGAGCATGTGGGCATAGGGTGTGGCGCTATCCATTGCCTCTGGATAATGACGCGCCATCACATAATCTGCCAGTATTTTAACGGCCTCATGATCACCACGGGCATAGAAATATTGGAAAGTACCGATACGTACATGGCTCCGGGCCACACGAGTGAGCATGGCACCAGGCTGTATGGGATCGCGGTAGACCATTTGTCCCGTGGTGACAGCGCCCAGCGCCCGGGTGGTGGGGATGTTCAGAGCCGCCATGGCTTCACTGAGAATATATTCGCGCAAAACCGGCCCCAAAGCGGATTTACCGTCCCCATCCCGTGAAAAGGGGGTGCGCCCGGCTCCTTTGAGCTGAATATCGCGGCGAATATTATCCTGTGCGATGATTTCACCGATCAAGATGGCCCGACCATCGCCAAGCGAGGGCGACCAGCCGCCAAATTGATGGCCCGCATAAGCCATGGCAATGGGATCGCTGCCCTCAGCCAGCTTCTGTCCCGAAAGCATGGCAAAGCCTTCGTCGGAAGCGAGCCAGTCCGGATCAAGGCCTATTTTCTGGCCAAGTTCCGCATTCACCTTGATCAATGAAGCGTCGGGCATTATTTCCGGAAGCACACGGGCATAAAAACCAGAGGGCAGGCGGGCATAAGAATTATCGAAGGCAAGCAAATTAACCTCGTCTGCTGATTAAGGAAGACCTGCTTCTTTATATAAGGTCTGTGCTTCTTTTAACAAGTAAAACAATATCACAGTATGGGAGGCAATATGAGACATGCATATACAAAAGAAAACAGCAGGAAGACTTCAACGTCCTGGCGGAATGAAATCTTTTCTGGCATGGTCCGCTTTGGCCCTGACGACACAGTCGCGGCTGTGATCATTGATCAGCCCCATGGCCTGCATGAAGGCATAGACCGTGGTTGGCCCGACGAATTTCCAGCCCCGCTTTTTCAGGTCTTTGGACAAGGCAATGGACTGGGTCGAGGTGGATGCGCTTTGTGGTTCCGGCAGTGATTGTCTGTCCGGTTCAAAAGACCAGACATAGGCCGCCAGAGAGCCTTCTTGTTTGATTAATTCAAGCATCTGTCGGGCATTGTTGATGACGGCTTCTATTTTACCACGGTGGCGCACGATGCCTTTATTTTTGAGCAAAGCTTTGACATCATTGTCGTCAAAACGCGCGATAAGGTTAAAATCAAAATTATGAAAAGCGGTGCGGAAATTTTCACGTTTGGCCAGAATGGTGCGCCAGCTCAGGCCCGACTGGAAACTCTCCAAACATAATTTTTCAAACAAATGCCGGTCATCACAGACCGGAAAGCCCCATTCCCGGTCATGATAGTCGAGAAATTCAGGTGCGCCCCCGCACCAGCGGCAGCGGGCCTGACCATCGGGTGCCATAAATAATTCATTCATCTTTTTATCCCTTATTTATATGAGAAAGCTGACTTAAATTAAGCAGACCGGCTCAAGCCAATAGAAATTCCAATCGTTTATCGGTTTTTGACGGGGTGATTTCGATAATTTCTGCCGTGACGATATTCTCGGCCACAAAAGGGTCTTCCTCTATTTTAGCCTGAAGCGCGGATCGTGAAATTTTATGGGCTATAATGCCACCACCCAGATTGGGCTGGAGGTTGCCGACCAGCAGAAAAATACCCTGCTCAAAACCCTGTTTGATCCATTCTTTATGGCCCTGCATAAAATCGCCGGCCCGGTTTTTTTGTTCAGAAAACTTAAGACTTATGACAAACATTCTCTCTCCTGTAATCTTTGGTGATTATCCGGTGTTATATTTTTCCAGCCAGTCACACATGAGCCGGACTTCCTGATTGATATATTCCTCGTCTTGAAAGCTGTTTGCCAGTGTTGCCACCCCCTGGCTACGGCCAAGAAGATGCATGGCCAGCCTGTCCGCCTCATCCCCGTGGACAAGCTGAATAAACTGATCTTTCAGCCAGTGCCGGAACAGGGTGAAAACCTTGTTGGCTTCGTTTTGGTTTTTATGATTAAGTTTTGCAAGTTCAGTGGTCAATGTGCCCACAGGGCAGCCGTATTTTTTTATTTTAGCCCGGTTCATGATCAATATTCTGATGAAGCAGCGGATGCGTTCTGCGGGGTTTTTTCCTTGCTTTTGCCATTGATCCAGCATTTCCCGGGTGTTGGCCAGTCGCCGGTCAATCACGGCATCGAGAATTTCATCCTTGGATTTGAAATGATAATAAAAATTACCCCGTGAGATTTTCACCAGCCTGGATATGTGTGCAAAAGAAGTATGTTCATAACCCTGCTGATAAAAAAGTTCGTCAGCGGCCTTTACGATATGTGTGCGTGTCGTCATATGTGCCATAGCATATCCACTCCCATATCATAATCGGTGTTTCTTATTCCATTTAATGTATTGATATTGGCATTGTGTTCATAATTATTAGGACGATTGTCCTATAGAGTCAAGACCCTTCTAAATCAATAAAGAGCGGGCTTTTATGGGTGAATAGGACGGTGGTTTTTTCTCTCCTGATCTTTTCTTCTGTACATCTTGGGTGCGAGGCCGTAAATTCCGGCGAGCTTAGGCCCGATTTAATGACAGAGACAGATCAGAAATTATGACACCCTTGGAAAAACAGGTGAACCGGCGGCGTACTTTTGCCATCATTTCCCATCCCGATGCGGGGAAGACCACTTTGACCGAAAAGCTGTTGCTTTTTGGTGGTGCGATTCAGCTGGCGGGGGAAGTGAAGGCGCGTGGCGACCGCAGGCGCGCGCGCTCTGACTGGATGAAAGTGGAACAGGAACGCGGTATTTCCGTGGCCTCTTCCGTGATGTCTTTTGAATATAATGACATGATGTTCAACCTGCTGGATACACCGGGGCATGAGGATTTTTCCGAAGATACCTACCGGGTTCTCACCGCGGTGGATAGCGCCATCATGGTGCTGGACGCGGCCAAGGGTATTGAGGGCCAGACCCGAAAATTATTCGAGGTCTGTCGCCTGCGCGATATGCCCATCAATACATTCATCAATAAAATGGACCGTGAAGCCCTTGATCCTTTTGAACTGCTGGATGATATTGAAGACAAGCTGGCGCTGGATGTGACTCCGGCCACCTGGCCCATTGGCATGGGGCGGGATTTTAAAGGCTGTTATGATCTGATCAATGATCGCCTGATTTTGATTGAAAAGAATAAAAATGACCGCCCGGATGAGGGTATTGTCTGTGAGGGCATTGATGATCCAAAACTGGATGACCTGATCCGGGAAGACCTGCTGGTGAAGCTGCGCGAAGAAGTGGAAATGGCGCGTGAACTTTGCCCGAAATTTGATCTTCAGGCCTATCTGGACGGCACCATGACCCCGGTTTATTTCGGCAGCGCCATCAGCAATTTCGGGGTGAAGGAATTGCTCGAAGGCATCAGTGAATATGCGCCGAAGCCCGGCATTTATCAGACAACCGCCCGCCCCGTGGGGCCGGATGAGACCAAGGTCAGTGGTTTTGTTTTTAAAATCCAGGCCAATATGGATCCCAAGCATCGTGACCGGATTGCTTTTTTCCGCATGGTTTCCGGTCAGTTTAAACGCGGCATGAAACTCAGGCATGTGCGTACGGAAAAACTGGTCAACCTGCATAATCCGGTGTTGTTTCTGGCCCAGGATCGGGAATTGGCCGAAGAAGCCTGGCCCGGTGATATCATCGGTATTCCCAACCATGGTAACCTGCGCATTGGCGACAGTCTGAGCGAAGGCGAAAACCTGCGCTTTACAGGTATCCCGAGTTTTGCCCCGGAATATATTCAGACCGTACGCCCCGAAGACCCCATGAAAGCCAAACATCTGTCACGCGCCTTGCATCAATTGGCCGAAGAGGGGGCCGCGCGGGTGTTTAAACCCACCATTGGTTCTGAATGGTATGTGGGGGTTGTGGGTATGTTGCAATTTGAAGTGATGGCGGACCGGATTCGCACCGAATATGATGTGCCATGCCGGTTTGAGACCACATCGCTGTATACTGCCGTATGGGTGGAAGGCGATGACAAGTTCAAGCTGAAGAAATTTATCGACAGCAATAAAGCCAATATGGCGGAAGATCATAACGGCTCGCCCGTCTTCCTGGCGCGCAACGCCTGGCGGCTGGACAAGGCCCGGGAAGATAACCCGGATCTGCGTTTCCTTAAAACCAAGGAACAGCTGGTCTGAAAACAAACGGAGGAATTAATGAGTGAGGAAAACCGGAGCGTGAAAGTAGCCGTCATACAGGCAGCGCCCGTTTTGTTTGATCTGGAGGCATCCATTGAAAAAGCCTGTGTTTTAATCCGTGAGGCGGGTGAGAAGGGGGCCGAGCTTATCCTCCTGCCCGAAGCTTTCATACCGGCTTATCCCAGAGGATTGAGCTTTGGCATGGTGGTGGGAAGCCGCAGCCCCGAGGGGCGCGCTGTGTGGAAAAAATACTGGGATAATTCCATAGAAGTTCCGGGAAAAGAAACAGATATTTTGGCCGCAGCAGCCAAAGAAGCTGGCGCCTATGTCAGTATCGGGGTAACAGAAAGGGGCGCTCACCATCCTGACGCGACCCTTTATTGCACCATGGTTTATTTTGGACCTGACGGAAGCTATCTGGGTAAGCATCAGAAGTTAAAACCCACTGCCGCAGAACGGATGATCTGGGGTGAGGGGGACGGCAGTAGCATGCCTGTTTTTGACACGCCCATTGGAAAAATAGGGGGGCTGATTTGTTGGGAAAATTATATGCCATTGGCCCGTACGGCGCTCTATGGCAAGGGGGTGGAGGTTTATCTGGCACCCACAGCGGACAGCCGTGATACCTGGCAATCCACAATGCGCCATATCGCCCTTGAGGGGCGCTGCTTTGTTCTGGGCTGTAATCAATATGTTACCAGGGATATGTATCCGGGTGATTTATTGTCTACACCGGATATGCAAAGCCAGCCCGAAGTCATGTGCCGCGGGGGCAGTGTCATAATTTCGCCATTGGGTGAGGTACTGGCCGGCCCCCTGTTTGATGAAGAGGGTATTTTATATGCTGATCTGGACAGGGGTGACATTGCCAGAGGTAAACTGGATTTTGATGTGATCGGCCATTATGCCCGACCTGATATATTTCAGCTAAGCGTTAATGAAGAACCTCAGGTAACCGTGAATTACAGGGCAAGGATAAAAGACTAATCAACTGAGTATAAACAAGAATATTAATTTTATCTAATTGACGATCCGGGTATAAAAAGCTATGTTCCTGAAAAAAAGGGCTAAAAGTCCGAAAAAAAGATATAGGCAAGGGTAAATATTTAAACAAGGGGCAGGCTTGGGGAGAGTTTGGTTGTTTAGCGATGAAATAGTTATTGATGATTTACCCTGTGAACATTTGCGTGAAATTTATCAATATTGGCTGAAAATAAAAGGGCCGCGACATATGCCTGCGAGGGCAGATATCAAGCCGAAAGAGATCGTCTCTCTTTTGCCGCATCTTAGCATGATTGATGTGGAACATGATCCTGTGCGCTTTCGTTTTCGTCTGGTGGGTACCGAAACGGTCAGGGCCATGGGTATGGACGTGACGGGCATGTATACAGATATGAATCCCGCGACGGAAAAGCTGAATAAACGCTATAAGTGGATGCTCAAAAACAAACAGCCTTATTTATACAAGAGCAAGCTAAGCTGGACGGAACGCGATTTTCTTGATTATTATGCGCTGGCCATGCCTTTATCTGATAATGGTGAGGATATAAATATTATCCTTTATGGCATGCATTATACTTTTCCGGGGCTGGGAGAGCGAACCACGGAAATAATCCTTAAATGATAAAATAAAGCTGATCTTTGGGCTTGCTTCTTAAAGGGAATTCGCTATAAATCCTCTCACACTCATTTCATATGAGGGCGATTAGCTCAGGGGTAGAGCGCCTCGTTGACATCGAGGAGGTCACAAGTTCAAATCTTGTATCGCCCACCATCTTTTTCTTTAATTTTAAAATAATCGTTCTTTCAATAGTTGATTGTCAGGGGCAAAAGCTTTGGCTCATTAAAATGGCCAAAACCAATAATTTTATCAAAAAAAGCTGTAATTTCATCTGCTGTCGCAATATATTTTGTATTTGTAAAATATATGAAAGTATCTGCACATGTTTGGAGCCATTGAAACGCCGCGCCTGATCCTTGACAAGGGCAGGCTAGAGAAAAATGCGAAAGATATTCTGGATCATGCGGCGAAGAATAATATTCTTCTCAGGCCTCATTTAAAAACTTCAAAATCCATAGATGTGGCGAAAATTGCCACGGGAGGGCGTTTGTCTTCTATCACCGTGTCAACGTTGAAAGAGGCAGAATATTTTGCCCGTGCGGGCTTTCGCGATATTCTTTATGCGGTGGGTATCGCCCCTCTGAAACTCCCGCATGTGAAGCGGATCATTCAGGAATATGACGGGGATATTTTGCTGATTACGGATAATGTGGCGGCGGCCTGGGCGGCGGCGGCCTTTGCGGAGGCAGAAAACTGCCCCCTTCAAATGCTGATTGAGGTGGATTGCGGGGAACATCGTGGCGGCGTTACGATGGATAGTGAAGAATTGATGGACATTGCGCACATCCTGTATGAAAGCCCGGCGATAAAATTCAAAGGCATCATGAGCCATGCAGGCCACAGTTATTCCACAAAAAACATTGATGAAATACGCCAGATTGCGGAGCAGGAGAGGGGAGCCGCGCTTCATGCCGCAAACAGGCTGCGCCAACAGGGCATCACCAGTGAAATCATCAGTGTTGGTTCAACACCGACCATCTTGCATGCTGAAACCAGTGAGGGCCTGACAGAGGGGCGGTGCGGGGTATATTTATTTTATGATCTGGCACAATTTTCACGTCAGATTTGTGAGCTTGATCAGATTGCCCTTTCTGTGCTTTCAACGGTTATTGGTCATAACCTACAGGGGCGTTCTATCATTATTGACGCAGGCGCACTGGCATTGTCAAAAGATATAGGCGCCAATAATTTCCTGGCCGATGCGGGATATGGTTATGTGTGTGACGCGACCAGCATGGAACGGCTCGGTGATTTGTCTGTGGACGGTGTACATCAGGAGCATGGCAGCATTTCCATCGCAGATCAAAGCTGGTTTGAGCGTTTGCCCATTGGCTCCATGGTGCGGATCCTGCCCAATCATGCTTGTATGACGGCGGCAGCCTATCCGGATTATCTGGTTGTGGATCGGGGTGAAATCATCGGGGAATGGCCCCGTGTAAATGGATGGTAAGGAAAGACATAAATGTTGAAAAAAATTTATACAGACAAGGCTGCGAAACCCCTCGGACATTATTCCCAGGCCGTTGTTGCCAATGGGTTTATTTTTGTTTCTGGTCTCCTGGGGGTCAAGCCGGAAGATGACACGATAAAAGTACGCAGTTTTGAAGAACAAACAGAAATTTGTCTCGAAAATTTAAAAAATATTGTTGAAGCAGGGGGATCATCGCTCAGCCATGTTGTCAAGGTGACGATCTATATAGATGATATCTCTAAATGGGATGTGGCCAACAATGTTTACGAAAGGTTTTTTGGCGAACATAAACCCGCACGGGCGGTAGTGCCAACACGGCCCCTGCATCATGGTTTCGAGATTGAGATCGAAGCCGTGGCCCTGGTGCAAGAGTAAAAAACGAACCAGGGTGTTAAGGCATATAGTCTAATGGCTTAGAACCAGTATAATATTCTTGTGAAGCCGTAAAACTCCTTGGCTCGCGTTAGCATTAAGGAGGTCACAAGTTCAAACCTTGTGTCGCCCACCATCTTTTCACAATAAAAACAACAGCCTAATCTTAATTCTTCTGCTGCGGTTCACAGGTTCAGCTTTTCTTTCACCAGATCCGGTAGTTTATGGTTCCAGGGGTTGGCTTTTTCCAATTGGTAGGCCAGGTTCAGGAGCTTGGCTTCATGGCCCCAGCCGGCGGATAATTGTACTGCCATGGGCAGGCCGTTCAGTTTGCTGTTGCCTGTGGGGATGCTGATGCCCGGGGTTCCGGCCACATTGTGGATGGGTGTATAAGGGATATAGGCCAGCGTTCTTTCAACCAAAGTGTCATAGTCTGTGGTCGGGGCCAGAAAGCCGAGCTTCGGGGCCGTTGTTGCGGTGACAGGGGTAAGCCAGACATCATATTTGTTGAAAAACTGATTTACCGCCGTTTTTATGCGGGTGAAGGTTCTGGTGATATGCGCCCGGGCCTCAGTTTCGTTTGAGTTGAAATGGCGGGCAAGGCCGATGGTGAAAGGCTCTAACAGTCCGGTCATTTCAGCACTGACCCCCGCCTTGTCTTCGAGCATTTTTACGATATTGGCTGCTGAAACCGCCCAGTTTGTCACAAAAGCATCCATCATGCCTTCGGTGTCATAGGGGGTATTTTCGACTATTTCCACATGATGGCCATTTTTTTCGAGGATTTTTGCCGCCTTTTCACACTGGGCCGCGATTTCAGGGCTGGGCATGTGGCCATTGCCGGAGGAAATGCTCAAGGCAATGCGGTATTTTGCGGAACCGGATGCTGCAATATAGCCAACCGGCGGCAGAGGCCCGTTTTTATTTTCAGTCAGGGCCAGGCTCAGGGCGCTGTCCCGCACACTCATACTGATCATATGACGCACGGAAATGGGCCAGATGCGTGCCGGGGTACCCTGATCCGGGAAGCGGCCATGCGAGGGTTTCAGGCCTAAAACCCCGCATTGGGCGCCGGGGATGCGGATGGATCCGCCCCCATCACTGGCCTGTGCCATTGGCACCATGCGTGCGGCCACGGCGGCCCCCGCACCACCGGATGAACCGCCGGTACTATGGTCCGTATTCCACGGATTGTGACAGGCTCCCAGGGCCAGCGATTCTGTGGTGGGCAACAGGCCGAATTCCGGCGTGTTGGATTTGCCCAGTGAAATCATGCCCGCATCACGAATGGATTGTGTATAGGCTGTTTCCTGCTGCGCCACATCATAAAGGAACATTTTCGATCCGCGGGTATAGCGCAGACCCTTCCATGCATTAAGGTCCTTGATCAGGGTGGGGGTTCCCCAGAGTTTTCCGTGTGGTGACTGGGCGATCTGTTGGCGCGCGCCCTCAAAATCGGGGGTCACCACGGCGTTAATCCGGGGGTTGAGTAATTCGATCCGCTCAATGGCGGCTTCCAGGACTTCCGAGGCACTCACCTGTCCCGAAGAGATAGCGTGGGCCGTGTCAATACTGTCCATTAAGGCAAGGTCAGCCTTGCTCGAAGGCGCGTTTTTCTGCGCAAAGGAAATTTGTGAATATAACATGGTAGAGGTCAACAGGCTGATGAAATGTCTTCTGTTCATATTCAATCCTTTTGATAAAAAATGCCGTTAAATATCGTCCTTACATTCAATAAAAATAAACCAGTCCGAGCAGACCCAAGCCCAGCAAAACGCGGTAGAGCACAAAGGGGGTCATGCTGGCGCGTTCCAGCCATTTCATCAGGCCGGCGATGGCAAGCAGGGCGGTGATGAAAGACAGGCCCGCGCCCCAGATAAGGTCGGCACCAATGGTGATATTTTCCATTTCGGTGAGTTTTAATGCCTCCAGAATGCCCGCCGCCAGAATGGTGGGAATGGACATGAGCATTGAAAAGCGCGCCGCTTCCGTGCGGCTGAAACCCAGCCCGCGGGCCGCAGTCATGGTAATACCGGAACGGCTGGTGCCGGGGATCAGAGCCAATACCTGCGCCAGTCCGATGATCATCGCATGGCCGTATTTCAGGTCATTAATGGTTTTATTCACAGGACAGCGACTGTCGAGAAGATAGAGTAAAATGCCGAAGATCAGGCTGGTCCAGCCAATGACCTCAAGGGTGCGCCAGGCATCATTCCAGCCCATGGTGGAAATAAGTCCGCCAAAGATCACCACCGGAAAGGTGGATAAGATCAGGGCCAGCATCAAACGCCTTTCCTGAATGTTATAGTCTTTTTTCAGGCTCAACATCTGCCAGAAAGCGTGCAGCATACGGGCCACATCCCGGCGAAAATAAATCATTACCGCCGCCAGCGTACCCACATGAACCCCCACATCCATTAAAATGCCCTGATCGGGCCAGTCGGTGAGGCGGGGCACCAGAATAAGATGGCCAGATGAACTGATCGGCAGAAATTCAGTGATACCCTGAACAATAGCCAGAATGATGATTTGCAGCAGGCTCACAGATTATCCCTTATGATGAACGGTTATTTTTTTCTTTTTCCATTAGATTTCCTGCCATTGGCCATCAGGCCGCTAATGCCAAGGAAGATTAATGCTAGGGCCGCAAAATCCATAATATAGGGGCCCCATGAACCGACAATACGGCCTGTATGCAGATCAAGCAAGAGCCGATGAAAGGAAATGCCCAATCCTTCGGGATTATCCAGAATTGACTGGGTAAGGGCCGGCGGCGCCGAAACAGGCCGCGACCAGATGATATCTTCGGCCTTACCCTTGAAATCCTGCCATGAGCTTAGCTGAATATCTGTGCTGAAGAGGCCATTTGCTGTCTGAATGATGAGTTTTTGCCCCCCATATATTCCGATCATGTCCACAGGGGCGGGCAGAAAATCCCCTTTTAAATGTTCGACCAGCTGGCCATCCGCCATAAAAAGACTGATTTGATGGCGGCTGGCTGTGATGATCATTTCATCGAGATCGGCTGTTCCCAAAATCTGTGGCATTGTCTGTGCAATCAGACTTTCATCCAGATAGAGCCGTCCTTCCAGCCATGAAAACCAGCCAATGGCGGATTTAAAATGTAATGGACTGCTGGTTGGGCTTAAGCCGTAGAGTTTGGAAATAACCCTGTTTTCAATCTTGTTGTCATCAAGGCGCAAGCTGTCGGTACGATTGAGGATTATGCCGGTAATGCAGAGGATGAGCACCAGAATCATCGAGATTTTGCCTATACGCCGATGCCAGCGCCGTACCCATTGTGCCCTTGTTTTTTTACGGCTGTTACTGTTTTTGGAGAACATGTTTTTCCATTATTTTACGGTGAAGAAGAAGGGCCAGACGGCTCATTCTTTTCATACTATTGGTGGACAAGGTGGCCCCGGAAATACCGTTAATGGGCTTGCTCAAGGTATTTTTTTCGGTGAGCCTGGCATCGGTGAATTGTTTTCTGAAGGCGCTGTAACGGACTTCCGAGCCATGGCTTTCCCGATATGTAAGAACACGAATATCCAGTATTTTACCCTCTTCAATGATGATGCCGGTGGTGATGGGCAAAACCTTGCCCACATCTTCCAAAATCCATGCTGTTCTGGCACCATGGCGCCAATAACGATAGCGCAGAGGATAGGGCGGGGCGATTAATATTTTACGCACCTGGGGTTTCAGGTTTTTATCCACCCATAATATGCCGGGCTTCCCTGGTTCAGTGACAAAAGCCTCCTGAATAAAAGACCGGGTGGATTGGAATATCTGCTCGTTCTGTGCAAGGGTCGTTTCAATCAGAGCAGCACAGAGAAAAACCGCCAATAAGATTTCCCGTAATCGAACCATTAATTTTCTCGTTTACTTTCTCGTAAATTTTCTCGTTTGCGAATATATTTGAACGAAGTTTAGCTTAGATACTATTAATAATCAATTGCAAAAACTATAGGCCGGTGTCTTTATAAAAAAAACAGGCAATAAATTGCCTGTTTCCATATTGTTTTTCTGTTTTATAAAGCGGGGGAATAACGGGCTCAGGCCGGTGTATCCCAGCTCTGCTCTTTGAAAGCGTCATCAAGCGGGGTTGTCATCAAATGGTTGGCGTAATTGCTCAGGGTTTTGATGGCAATCAGGGGCAGGATTTCCAGCAGTTGGGCTTTGCTATATCCCACAGAGAGGAATTTATCCAAATGTTTCTGATCAAGCCAGCCGCGGTTTTCCACCAGGTTAAGCGTGGTTTGATGCAGGATTTCGAGCTTTTCATCGCTGATGGGCAGGTCTTTTCTCAGGGCCAATATCACTTCTTCCGGCACTTGTTTCATGGCAGCAAGGCTGCTGTGGGCGGCCATGCAATAATGGCATTCATGATAACGGCTGACGGTGAGCAAGACCAGTTGGCGTTCGGTTTCGTTCAACGATGATCTGTCATTAATGCCCGCCATGGTCACATAAGTTTCCATCACGGTCGGGGCCTCGGCCAGATTGGCCAGAAGGTTGGGAATAAAACCGTAATTTTTCTCGACCTTTTGCAAGATCTCTTTTGATTTTTCCGGGGCCGTTGCAACGGTATGCTGTTCGAAGTCTAACATGGTGTCTCCTTAATGTTAATTTTGGAATAATCGTTCCAAAAATGGTTAAATAAATCTGACCTGAAATCAGCAGGTTTAAACTTTCTCTTTAAACCGGGGGTATAGTCTTTAATTCAGGTTTATAATGGTCGCAGGCTGTTGAGGGCAAAATCGGTAATGGTCTCAATGGAATGATCATTGCCGGGAATTTTACACAGAATATTGGTGCTGATGATGGCGCTAAAGAAAATATCGGCCAGGTCAGCGGCCTTTTTATCGCTTCTGATCTCGCCATTTTTCTGTCCCTCGGCAATACAATCCGTCAGGGCAGAGCGAATTTTATTCACTGTCTTATTGACCAGTTTTGTCGCCGGAGCCGACCTTGATTCACGGTCGATAATGGTATTGATGGTGAAACATCCCAATTTATCGGCTGCGCGCTGAATGCGTAAATTTTCAATGAAACGGCCGAGCCTGATTAAAGCCGAGCCTTCACTGGATAAAATTGATTGCAGGAAGTCCACCGATTGTTGCTGATAGCGGATCAGGGCTTTTTCAAATAATTTTTCTTTGCCGCCAAAAGTATCATAGATGCTCTGGCGATTAATGCCCATGCTGTCCACCAGATCCTGCATGCTGGCGGCTTCATAACCTTTCAACCAGAAAAGATCACGGGCCTTGTCCAGGACCTGTTCTTCATTAAAGGATTTACCGCGTGCCATCATATTCTCCTGTTCTACAGGGGGTATATGGGACTATTGGAATAATCATTCAAGAAGGTGGTCACCGTTTTTTTATCACAAATTTGTGATATGCAGCGGCCCGATACCCTGTGTGGAAAATCGGGCCGCTTGTCTCTTGCTTCCTGCGCCTAGAAATAAAGTCCCACACCCAGGTTAACACGGTTGTCTTCTTTGCTTTCGTTGGCAAAATTATCAATCTGATAATCAAACTTCAGCACGACCTGCTCATGCGGCCAATAGTTGATGCCAAAACTTGTTTGTTTAAAATCGCTTTGGATTTGATCCCCGGCTTCATTGTCCCATTCACTATAACGTGCGAAAAAGCCAAGGTCACCAGAAGCCAGTGCGAATTTATAGGAGGGTTCAATATACCAGCCGCGCTGAATATCACGACCCAGAAGTTCTGCCGCCGTGGCATTGACATTCCACTGGGCATAAAGGGCGCGCAGGCCAATAGTACCATTTTCCCCCAGGGCGCGTTTGATGTCCGTATGAATTTCAAACAGGGTGGCAGAGGCATCTTCATCTTCTATGCTATCCTGGGTAATATCACTTTGATATTGAAATGCTGCACCAAGCTCGACACCGGGCAGGGGCCGCCATTTTGTCCGGGCGGTAAAGGCCGTACTTTTCCACGGGGCCTTGCCCACATTCTGACGGCCACTGCGGATTTTATAATCATTGCCTGTGGTGTCGAGCCCCGAATGCATCATCAGGTCATAACTTATGGTCTCACCCAGAGAACCGCTGATGCTGATGCCGGCTTCGCGCCAGGTGGTGGGCAGGATATTCTTTTCCACATTATTGCGTTCTACCCCATAAAAGGTCGGGGGCTCATGGATTTCGTTCAGAATGCCCACAGGCACGAGCTGTAATCCTGCCGCGGCTTTTATCGAACCATTAAGATCAAATTCAACAAAAGCCTGTTCCATTTCCACCTTGCCCACATTGCCACCGCCGGTGATGGAATGTTCCACTTCCAATTCACTGAAGAAACGAATTTTGTCGGTGAATTGATGGCCGAGGAACAGGACAAAACGATGCAGGTCAACTTCATCGGCCTTGCCGCCATTATAATGAAGTTCCGCATAACCCCCCACTTTTGTCTGACCCACCGCCTGAGCCTGATTATTTTCGGTTTGAATATTACCGGGAGAGGTGGTGATTTCTTCCAGGGCATCACCGGTGGCTTCAATCTTCATATGGGCGGTTTCAATTTCTGTTTTCTGCAGGCCCACGGCGGCCTCCAGTTTTTTGATCTGCTTTTGTTGCAATTGAATGATTTGCCACATTTCTTCACGGGTGGGTAATTCATCTGCCCAAACAGATGTGCTGCCAAGGGCGGTTGTGGCCATGAGTAGAATGAGGGCATTTTTAAATGGTTTTCGGGTCATCAGCACACCTTTATGCGTTTCTAGTTGCAATTAATAATAATTCTTAATAACATCTAGCTAACAGAAAACATTTTGATGATCAATATAAAAATGCAATTATTAAAGAATGAAAGAAAGCCAATGATCCCTGAAAGCAAGAATAAGAATATGAGCAGACGCCGCATGATCCGGCTGATGGGCTCTATGGCGATTGCGGGTGCGGGGCTGCCTTATGCCTCTGCACTGGCACAGGAAACCCAAGAAGAAATGACGTCGCATCAGTGGCAGGGCCGGGTTCTGGGGGCGGAGGCTTCGTTACAGGTTTTCCACACAGACGCGGCGCTGGCAAAGGATATAATTCTTCAGAGTGTGGCCTTAATGCAAAGGCTGGAGAAGGTTTTTTCTCTTTTTGATCCTCAGTCCACCTTGTCTCTTCTGAACAGGCAGGGTTATCTTGAGCAGCCCGACCCTGATTTTCTTTACCTCTTAAGGCGATCAATAGAAATCAGCGAGATGACCGGGGGGGCTTTTGATATCAGTGTTCAGCCCCTGTGGCTGCATTATAAACAATTTGGCCTTGGGAATAAAACGGGCCTCAAGGCGGCAAAAGAGCGGGTGGGTTTTGATAAAATCAATCTTTCTTCGGACCGGGTTGCCTTTGAGCGCAAAGGCATGGCCCTGACCATGAATGGTATTGCACAGGGTTATATTACCGACCGGGTGGTTTCTTATATGAAGGCGCGGGGGGTGACATCAACCTTGGTGGATATGGGGGAATATGGTGCCATTGGGCCGCAGGCCGGGGGTGAGCCCTGGCGCATCGCGCTGGCAGACCCGTTCCAGCCCGGCGGCATATCAGAGATTATGGAACTTGAAAATGCTGCCTTGTCCACCTCAGGAGCCTATGGGGAATATTTTGACCGGGAAAAACACCTGCATCATTTGTTTGACCCTGAAAATGGCCAAAGCGCGAATAAATATATGGCGGTAACGGTGAAAAGCCGGGAGGCCCTTCTGGCGGATGCGCTATCCACCGGTTTTTATAGCATGGACCGGGATAATATTAAAAAAACCATGGCCCTGATCGGTAAAGATAATCAGATTGAGGCGCGCCTGACTATGCCGGACGGGCAGATTTACACCATGAAAGCTTAAGAATTTTATTCACAATGCCGTAGCAGGTCTTGTGACCATGTGGCATGGGCTTTTAAGGCATAATCAGGACTATCGTTTAAAATGGCACGATAAATTTCTAAAAAATATTCTCTGGATGTGATGGTATCCAGTTTAATCAGGTTAATGATATAGCGGGAAAAATGGGTGATGTTTAGGAAGATGATTATATCCGCCAACAGAATATTATTGCTGGTTTTGGCTAAATAATAATATAAATCAATGGCTTGAGATAAGATGTTGCCATTTTCCCTGTCGTGGGAATTGACAATAATCTCGAGCCTGCTTTTATCAATTTGTTCGGAATTGATTTGCTGAAGACACATGGATCCCAGCTGATCAATTAAATGAAAACGCTGGATGATGTCCGCCAGAGTGAATTTTTTTACGATGGCTCCGCGATTGGGGATCAGGTCGATCAGGCCTTTTTCAGCCACGAGCCTGAAGGCTTCTCTCAACGGGCCCCGGCTAATGCCCAGTTCCTCGGTAAGGTCTGATTCTATCAGCCGCTGGCCCGGAACAAAAAGACCGCCCCGTATTCCCTGAATTAGAAAATCAGCAATCTGGTCTACTCTTGAGGTATAGTTCTCTTTTGATAAAAGTATTTCCATACCCAAACTAATCCTTTCACATCAAACCGGAATTGTAGAATTCCGGTTCTACTCGTTACAAAAAAGGAGAAAACATGCCTGTCTTCACCCTCACGTGAATAGTGCAATACCATATATTAATGTATATGCCAATAAAAATTAACCATAAATTTACCATGCGGATTTTGATGAAAAATTTAACAATTCCCCTTTTCTCAATTCCCACCAACCCGAGAATAGTCTACAAAGCATGATATTGATAATGGGCTAAGGTGAAGAATAAATGTCGCAAAAACCATTGGAATATTTTTCAATATTTCTGGAGAATAATCTGGCCACTCAGGGGGCCGCCAAAGCGTTTCATTATGAAAAGCCTGTGGAAATTATTTCTGTATGCAATCCACTGAAAGTTGATGAAGCTTTGGTGAAAATGGAACAGGCCCTGAAAGAGGGTTTTCATCTTGCCGGCTGGATCAGTTATGAGGCGGGCCTGTGTATGGAAGGAAAGTTAGCCGGTTTTGCTGAAAAATCGGAAAAAATTCCGCTCATCCATATGGGGGTTTTTAGCGCAAGGAAACCTTTATCCGTTGCGGATGCGGAGGAATATTGGCACCCCTCCTTTGAACGCGCCCAGTTTGAAAGCAATGATTTTCGCCTGAATGTGGAATTTGAAGCTTATGAAAAGGCACTGGCGGCGATCCAGGCTTATCTGAAGGCAGGCGATATTTATCAGGTTAATTATACCCTGAAGGCCCAGTTTGGCTTTAAAGGGTATCCGGAAGATTTATACGCCAGCCTGCGCAAAGCCCAAAGGGTGGAATTTGGGGCCTTTATGCAAACGGACCAGCTTTCTGTCCTCTCCCTTAGCCCGGAGCTTTTCTTTCGTAAAGAGGCCGACAGGATAACAGCCAAACCCATGAAAGGCACTTGTGCCAGAGGCCGGGACCTGGAAGAAGATCAGAAGAATGCAGCAGAAATGCAGCAGGATGAAAAAAGTCGGGCGGAAAACCTGATGATTGTTGACCTGTTGAGAAATGACCTCAGCAAAATCGCCTTGCCCGGCAGCGTGGAAGTCAAAAGCCTGTTTGATGTGGAGCGTTACAGAACATTATTTCAGATGACATCCACTATTCAGGCGCGGGTGACGGATATTGTGGGACCGGTGGACATTATTCGGGCAATTTTTCCCTGCGGTTCGATTACCGGGGCACCAAAAATCCGGGCGATGGAGATCATTGACAAGCTGGAAATGGATCGTCGGGGAATTTATACCGGGGCCATTGGTTTTATGACCCCAGAGGGGGATGCCTGTTTCAGTGTGCCCATCAGAACATTGGTGGTTGATCAATTGGGTCAGGGGGAAATGGGCATCGGCAGCGCCATTATTGCTGATTCCAGGGCCGACCGGGAATATGAGGAATGTATCTTAAAGGCCCGATTTGCCGCTCAGGACTTTCCGGAATTTGACCTGATTGAAACCATGCTCTTCCGCCCGGAACAGGGGTATGAACATCTCGAAGCGCATATGGAGCGCCTGCGGGCATCGGCAGAATATTTCTCCTTTCAATGTGATGAACAGGAAATCAGGCAGCTTTTGCAAGATCAGCAAGAATATCTTCGGGGGCATAAATACGCGCAATCAAATTGGAAATGCCGTCTGCTTTTATCCGCGTCAGGGGCGGTTTCAATCACCTCAGAACCGCTTGATAAGACTTCCATGGTACAGAAAAAGACCATCACATTGTCTGATCAGCCCGTGGATAGCCAGAACCCTATGCTTTATCACAAGACATCTGAGCGCACATTCTATCAGCGCGAACTTTGCCGGGCGCGGGAAAGGTCGGAATGTTTTGACGTGATTTTCCTGAATGAGGACGGCGCCCTGACCGAAGGCAGTTTCACCAATATCTTCATTGAAAAAGGCGGCATATTATATACCCCCCCGGTAAAGGCCGGCCTGTTGAACGGTATTTTGCGTCAATCCCTTCTGAAAGAAGGGGTGCAGGAAAGCATGCTTTATGCCGATGACCTTCATCAGGCAGACCGGATTTATGTGGGCAATTCTGTCCGGGGGTTGCTGGAGGTTACTTTGGTGCCCTGATCACATAACAATTCTGCCCATGGTCTTTTAAGCGGTTACAGGTTTCTCCAGCCGCGGCACGGGTTTGAAACGAGATGATCTGCAAACGGTAATAAGCGCCCTTCTGCGGCCCCAGATCGGCATATTGAATTTCATAGTTTAAACCCTCCAGAATCTCCGGGATTTCCTGCTGAAGCCTCTTCCAGACCTGTTGGGCATTATCCTCATGACGGAAAGAGGCAACCTGAACCCGGAAATTATCTTCGACCGGACGCTCTGTGGTTTTGATGGCAGGATCAGAAGTCGGGGAGGGAGCCGGGGAGGGAGTTTCTCCGGTTTCCTTCGCTGCGCTCTTAAGGGGCATGGGCTGGATGGCGGGGGCTTTTTCTTCGCCGTTCGTGACCATCAAGCCCACATCATCGGGTGTTTGATAGCGTGTCAGCAGGCCAGGGGCAATTTTCCGGGATGAGGCAATCTGTTTGTCGTCCATAACCTGTAACAGTTTTTTTTCAGCATCCCGCGCATCGCCAAGTCCCTGACGGGCAGACAGGCTGATCCATGCATAGGCGGCGATGATATCTTTTTGTGTCATTTCACCATTATATAACATGGTTCCGATCATATACTGGGCGCGGGCATCGCCATTGATCGCCGCTTTTTTCAGCCACTCAAATGATTTTTCCTTATTGCTTCCGCCAAGCCTTGAGAAATAATAAAGGGTGCCCAGATTGCGCTGTGCGCCCACATGGCCTTTATCCGCCGCGCGCAGATAATATTCTTCTGCTTTTTTATAATCAATGTCTACACCACGCCCCATCCTGTAGAGTTGCGCCAGATTATAAAGGGCGTTGGCATTGCCAAGCGCCGCGTAAGGCAGCCATTCCTGCCGGGCTTTGTGGTAATCCCCCAGTTCATAGGCGAGAACCCCCTCGGCAATGGTGGCATTGGCAGCGGGAATATTCGTGCTTAAGGCTATGAAACACCACGCGAAAATTATTCTTGCATGGTTAATATTTTTTATTTTCCCGGGCATGGTTTTTATTCCCTTTTATCATTATTTACTTGGCCAAGATAATCTCTAAATAGTGAAAATTTTATGAATAATGTATATATTATAATATGTTAGTTAGGTAGTTTTTTCCAGCATTTTACGATTTATTAAGACCTCAAAGGCAATATAGCTTAGCTTTAAAAGAGCTGTTCATATTAAATGTTTTAATTTTTGGACATATATACAGTTTTAAAAACAAACGAACAAGGTTATTACTTATGCGGGTATTGGCGCTAACCTCACAAAAAGGTGGATCAGGAAAAACCACGCTAAGCGGTCATATTGCGGTACAGGCAGAATTGGCAGGCCAGGGCCCCGTGGTATTGGTGGATACGGACCCTCAGGGCAGCCTTACGGAATGGTGGAATGAACGTGAAGCACCAACCCCGGCTTTTGCCCAGACCAATGTTTCGCGGTTAATATCTGACCTTGCGGAACTTCGCGATCAGGGCTTTGAACTGGCCATCATTGATACGCCGCCCGCCATTACGCTGGCTATTCAAAGTGTGATCGCGGTATCAGATCTGATTGTTATTCCCACCAGACCCAGCCCCCATGACCTGCGCGCCGCAGGTGGTACGGTGGAACTTGCAGACCGTACGGATAAACCTTTTATGTTTGTGGTAAATGGCGCCGCCCCCAGAGCACGCATTACAACGGACGCGGCCATTGCCTTGTCACAACATGGTACCGTGGCCCCCACTGTATTGCATCAGAGAACAGATTTTGCATCCAGCATGATTGACGGACGCACTGTTATGGAAGTTAATCCCGAGTGTAAATCGGCACAGGAAGTCGCCGACTTATGGGATTATATCAATGACAGACTGGAAAAGAATTTCAGAAGAACCGTATTTCAACATCAGGCTAATCAGAGAAAGACACCTGTCCAGCGTAGTGGATTTGGTCGTCGTCAAGTGCAGGCGTAAAGAATATGACAAAATATGATAATAATAAAAAAGTTTCGCGTTTAACCGGCTCTTTACTGGCCAGAAAAGGCACTGCCTCACCTTCACCAGCACCTGGTTTGTCCACCCCTGCCATTCAACGTTTTGCACCGGCTGAACAGAATCAGCCGGTTGAGAATAATGGGCAGACCAAGGTGAAAAATATCGCCGCCAGAACAAAAATAAAGCATAAAACAGAAGCAGCAAACACAAAGAAGAAAACGCGTGTGGCGATGACTTTACGGATGGAAGAAGAAAGTCATTTGAAATTGCGCCTTTTTTCTGCGCATAGTCGTAAAAGCTGTCAGACTATATTGAGCGAGGCTTTGGATCTTTATCTTTCTGAACATGCAGAAGAGCTTGAGTTACAGAAATGTGCCTGTTTGGCTGAATGAATTATTCAGGGTCTGACCCTGAGGAGAATGGAAAATGACGCAGATTAAAGACATTTCTACGGGTGTGGAAAAAGCTTGTGGAATGCAAAAGACGGGTAGAGTGCCTATGAGGCGGATTTTGGCCACTGTGGCGCTGCCGCTGCTGATTGCGGGTTGTTCCAAGGGCACCGAAACCAATTACCAGCCCCCGGCAAAATATACCAATATTGAAGGCAGCAGCATCAAGAAAGTCTCCCGCAAGGTTAATCTTTCCCAGAGAAGCAGCCTGTTATCCCTGGCCATGGAAATGGCGGCCACAGGTGATCATGCGGCGGCTATTCCCCTGTTTCGCAGGGCGCATAACTGGCATTCCGGTGACGCGACCCCTCTGGTGGGACTGGGCGACAGCCTGCGGGCCATTGGTCAATATCAGGAAGCTGTGGATGTATATTCAAAAGCCCTTGATCAGAATGCAAAAAACACGCAGGCCCTGAAAGGGCTGGGCAAAACCTATATTGCTCTCAGTCGGCCAACCATGGCGGTTCCTGTTCTGAATGATGCGGTGAAATTACGCCCCCGGGATATGGAAGCCATCAGTGGTCTGGCTCTGGCCCTTGAATTACAGGGTCATGCGGGCGCGGCCCATGCGGTATATGAAGATGGCTTGGGCATGGACCCGGATAATCTGAAACTTCTGAATAATTATGGATTGTCTCTGGCGCTTAATTCGCGTCATGACGAAGCCATTGAAATTTTGAAACAGGCCGCTCAACATCGTGATGCGGGCGCTTCACATCGTCAGAATCTGGCCATGGCCTATGCCCTTTCCGGTAATGAGGTCATGTCTTCACGTTTGCTGTCCATTGATAATGGACCGGATCTTACGGATGAAAATTTAAATTATTATCGTATTTTGGCGAGCCTGCCGGAAGAAGACCGTTTTGATGCGGTGATCCGTCAGTCAACCAGTCCGAAAACGGATATTAAAGAAACTGCAAACCGGGCTTATGATGATGACAGCCGCACGCGCAAAATAACCGTGGCCCGCCTTGTGGAAACCCCGCCAGAGCCCGAAGTGGTTGTGGTTCCCGAACCCGCCCCCGTGGTTGAGGAAGATGAAAATATTCCGCCGCTGCTCGGGCCGCAGGGATGGGCGTTGCAAATTGCGGCCTACCGTAAAAAAACGGAACTGATGCCGGGCTGGGAAATGCTGAAAAAGAAATATGCCGATATTATCGGTGATCTGGAACCGCGTCGTTCGGAGATTGACTTTGGCGACCGGGAAGGCAGCCCCAGCGGTTTTTATTACCGTCTGAATGCAGGGCCGCTCACCTCCCTTGAAGAAGCCAATGAAGCCTGTCGTAAAATTCGCGAGCGGGGCACGGATTGCTGGGTCAGAATCCCGGAAGTGGCTGAGGGCAGTGTTTCGGAAAAAGATGCTCAGAAAGCCGAACAATTCCGTGAGAAAGTCTATTCCTCGAAAAAAGAAGACGATAAAGACATCTGATTTTTACGGATTTCAGATTCGCATAAATAAAAAAGGCCGGAGAATTTTCTCCGGCCTTTTTTATGTTCTGTTTTATATCCTGTGCGTTTCTTTCACAGGGTGTCAGACTTTTTAGTAAAGTCAGGCTTTTTAGCAAAGCCAGACTTTTTAGCAAAGTTTAGACTATGATTTTTTTTCCCAGCTAAAGGGCGCGTAAACGGGATAAGTGAGTTTGATGTTTTTTTCGCCCTTGCGCAGGCGTTTTTTCGCCTCTTTGCGCAGGGCAGATATCTGTTCCGGTAAATTATAGCGCAATTTACGCAATTCCATCCAATAGGGATTAAAATGTTTCGGACGTTTGTCTCTGTCCAGCGCCAGCAGCGGGCCGATAACCTTATAAGCCTCATAGATGCGTTCGACCTGTGATTTTTCATAAGCCTTTATCTCAGCCAGCAGGGCACCGAGTTCTTCTGAGGTCTGCTCTTCTTGTGATGGCAGGTTTTTAAGGGCCATGGCGGAAAAATATTTGCGGGTCTCTTTTAAAGAAATACTGTCTGCATCCCGCCATTGGTGCATATTGTCCTTATTGATCAGCGTTTCGGTTTCAGGGTCAACAATCAATACGGTGGGGGTGGCAAAATAGACGGGAAGACCAAAACGGCGGGTAATATCCGCCCCCTTATCCAGATAACCCACATCAACGATCACGGTCACATAATTTTCTTTCAGGATTTTGTCCATTTTCTGATCGGTGAAATGACGGATCAGGCCCTGACTGTCGTGACACCAGTTGCCGCCCAGAACGATGAGAAGCCTCTTGTTTGTACGGGCTGCATGTTTGAGGGCCACATCAACATCCATCATGGCATTGGGGGAAGGCCTGTAGGCATTTTCCGGATCATAGCGGGAAATAAAACCGCCGCTGGCCGTTTGCGTATTTTCCGCTGCTATGACGATTTCCTGTGTGAAAAGAAAAGATTTCCAGCCGATGGCCAACAGGAAAGTGAAAGAAATGAGAAAAAGTCTTCGAGTGGATATTCCAGAGGATGTCTTATGAATATTATTGTGTGACATATGTCCTGCCTTTTTGGTGTCCAGCTTTTTTGCTGTTTTAGTTTTTTGCGATTTCGCCAGATTCTTTCGCCAGATTCTTTCGCCAGACTTCTTCGTCAAAATCCGGCGATCCGCATTTTATGATGGATTGATGTATATCATCAAATCACAAAATGCGAAAAGCGTTTTCTATCGAAAATCAGGCGGCGTTTGAGGCAGGCGAGGCCGCAGTGAGAATGGCATAAATGGCATCACCGCTTTCCGAACCACGAATTTTGTCACAAATATTCTTGTCCCTGAGAATTCGGGAAATTTTTGCCAATGCCTTGAGGTGGTCTGCGCCAGCCTTTTCAGGGGCCAGAAGCAAAAAGACCAGATCCACCGGCTGATCATCAAGGGAATCATAATTCACCGGATGATCCAGTCTGGCAAAAAAGCCGTGTAATTTATTGAGGCCGGGAAACCTGCCATGGGGGATCGCCACACCGTGACCAACACCCGTCGTTCCCAGACGCTCGCGCTCGATTAAGACATCAAAGATTTCATGAGAGGGATGATTAACTGCCTTTTCGGCATAATCGGCCATTTCCTGCAAAATCTGTTTTTTACTGGAGGCTTTCATCATCGGTATGATCGCCTCCAGGTTTATCAGGTCTGTAATTTCCATACGGACTATTTCTTCATTCCAGTTTTGGGTCTATCCAGCCGATATTTCCATCGGCTCTGCGATAAACCACATTTAACCCACCATGGGAGCTGTTTCGGAACATGAGCGTCTGCAAGTCACCGAGATCAAGTCTCATAACCGCATCGCTAACCGTGGCATCGGGAATATCCAGTTGCATTTCCGCAATAATGGCGGGCTGCAATTCTTCCGGTTCATCTGCCTGTTCCGGTTCTGCTGCAAACACATTATACTGAGCCGGTATTAATACCTGACCATTTAACTTATCCTTGTGGTGATTGGTCAGACGTCTTTTATAACGCCGCAACCGTTTCTCCATCCGGTCTGCGGCTGTGTCAAATGCCGCATAAATATCCTTTTCTTCTGCATGGGTCTGTAAATGAACCCCGTGACCCAAGTGGACATTACAATCCACTCTGAACAAATGTGCGTCTTTAGAGAATGTTGCCTTTCCGTCAATTGAATGATCAAAAAATTTTCCGACACTAGCCTCAATACGATCTGTTACATACGTACGAAGCGCATCACCAATATCAATTTGTTTTCCGGTAACATTTATTCTCATTTTTACACGAACCTTATCTCAGATAGCTTTATTGGGATAAGACCTTGTGGTTTTCTCCTTCAAGGCCGGGGAATTTAGGCAGAGTTGATCAATTTGTCAAGTTTCACCAAATTCCGCAATGAATGAAGCATAAAAAAAGGGGGGAATTTTACCCTTCAAGCTTCCTTTCATTTCATCTTCCCCTGCAGGAAACGCTATCTATTAATTTCCCTGCCGGGAAGATTACAGACGAGAGTTTTTCTCTCTCCGTCTTTGAATTGACGAGGATATATTCATAGCCTCGCGATATTTTGCTACAGTTCTTCGGGCAATATCAATGCCTTCACTCTTTAAGGTTATAACCAGCTTGTCATCAGAAAGGATTTTCTTGGGGTCCTCATTGTCAATTAAAGTTCTGATCTGATGTTTCACGGCCTCGGATGAATGACCCTGTTCACTATTCATAGAGGCAATGGCAGTGGTAAAGAAATATTTCATTTCAAATGTACCGCGGTTGGTGGCGATATATTTGTTGGCCGTCACCCGACTCACCGTACTTTCGTGCATTTCAATGGCCTCGGCAATGGTGCGCAGGTTGAGGGGTTTGAGATATTTAATGCCTTTTTCAAAAAAGTCAGCCTGATGTTTCACCAGTTCACTGGAGACTTTCAAGATGGTACGCGCGCGCTGATCCAGTGCTTTGACAAGCCAATTGGCCGAAGCCATACAGTCGGCGAGATATTCCTTGTCTTTTTTCTGGGTGGTGATTTTTTTAACTTCAGAAAAATAGCTGTTATTGAGCAATACCTTAGGCAAGGTGTCATTGTTCAGTTCCACCAGCCATGTGCCCTTGGGTGATTTGCGAATATAAACATCGGGGATAACAGTTTGGACGACACTGCCACCAAAGGCCATGCCGGGTTTAGGATTTAAGGCTTGAATTTCGCTTACCATATCTTTTAGATCTTCAGCATCGACCTTACAAATGCGCATAAGCTTATTATAGTCTCTTTTTGCTAGAATATCCAGATTATCCAGCAATAAACACATGGCCGGATCAAGGCGGTCATTTTCCCTTTGCTGCAGTTTCAGGCATTCCGACAGGTCACGGGCAAATACGCCCACGGGTTCAAAGGCCTGCGCGATGCTTAAGGCCGCCTCAATTTCATGGACATCAGTGCCAAAATGTTCGGCGATGGCTTCAACCTCTTCGCACAGATAACCGGATTCATCCAAGGCGCCAATTAAATATTGGATGATGATTTTATCCTGAACACTGCAGGAGAGCATGTTTAACTGGTTCAACAATTCATCCTGCAGGGAAATTTCATCTGAAAGGCGTTGATCCAGACTGTCGCCGGGCTGGTCAAAAGAGCCGCCACCGCCCATCATGGATTTTGCATTCACCCCCAGATCGCCGGAAGCCTGAGAGGGGGCATTATCCGTCGGGCTGTCATTGTTAAAGTCATTGTCGAAATTGGTATCAAGTGGCGCATCATTGGCAGAAGCCGTGATGGGGTCTTGTTTCAGATAATCATCGGCACTGGGCTGAGCCGCCTCCGTGACAGGATTATCATTGTTTTTTTGACGTTGAGCATCATTCTCCGACGGGTTTTCCCTGGTGTCGCCTCGTTCGAGCAGGGGGTTTTTTTCCAATTCCTCGGTAACAAAATTCACCAGGTCAATGTTGGAATATTGCAGCAGTTTGATAGCCTGCTGCAACTGGGGAGTCATGACCAGCGATTGAGATAATTTTAATTCAAGCCGTGGCGATAAAGCCATTCATATTTCCCCGTTCAAAAACTAAAGGCTAAAACTGTCGCCCAGATAAACCCGGCGTACATCTTCATTGGCAACAATTTCTTCCGGTGTTCCGCTCATCAGAACCTGGCCGTCATAAATAATGTAGGCCCTGTCAATAATATCCAGTGTTTCGCGCACATTATGGTCGGTAATCAAAACCCCGATACCACGATCCTTCAGATGAGAAACCAGCTTGCGGATATCAGATATGGCAATGGGGTCAATGCCGGCAAAAGGTTCATCCAGCAAAATGAAGGCGGGTCTGGTGGCCAGCGCCCGGGCGATTTCCACCCGCCGTCTTTCCCCACCCGACAATGCCAAAGCAGAGGCATGGCGAATATGGGTGATGGAAAATTCATTCAACAGACTTTCCAGCATTTCATCCCGTACAGCACGGTTCTTTTCGCACACTTCAAGCACGGCCCAGATATTTTCTTCCACGGTCATGCCCCGGAAAATGGAGGCTTCCTGCGGCAGGTAGCCAATGCCCAGTGCCGCCCGGCGGTACATGGGAAAGGCCGTAATGTCATGGCCATTAAGCAAAATTCGCCCCGCATCGGGTTCGATAAGGCCGATCATGGTATAGAAGCTTGTGGTTTTACCCGCGCCATTGGGGCCGAGGAGGCCCACCACTTCGCCCTTCTTCACCTGCAGGCTCACCCCTTTGAGTACCGGTTTCTTGCGGAATTTCTTTTCCACGGCATCGATAACCAGTCCTTCACTCAGGTGAGGGACAACGGGTGCACTGTCTTCTGCTGTTGTATTTTGTGCTAAATTATTCATATCTCTTTTTACCCTAAAAGGGATTAACAAAATCTTTTTGCCACTTTAATCTTTATTGTCGTCTTTTTTGTCGGGTTTCGGCAGTTTAAACTGACCTTTAATACGTCCCTTGTCTTTTTGGTCGCCATCAAAGGTAATGATGCCTGTTTTCAGGTTATATTGCAGCCTTTTTCCCCGAATATTGCCCGTATCTTTTTCCAGAACCACGTTTCCGCCCAATGTTATGATATTTTCAGCAATATCATAAATGCCCCAGGTGCCGCTAATCTTTTCACCAGGGGTCTTCAGTTCCACCTTGCCAGAAGCATCAATGCGGGTGATGGTGGTTTTAATGTCCGAGCCTGCCGTACCCTGATGAAAGACGGTAATACGATCAGACTTCAGGACAAGGTCTTTCTGGGTCACAAGCACATTGCCGACAAATACCACAATATCTTCGCGCAGGTTGGCTTCCATATCATCGGCACTGATATCAACATTGGATGAAACATCCACCGGAGCCGGATTTTCCTGAACAAAAGCCATGCCCTGTCCTGTGAGCATCAGGAAAAAGGCCAAAGGAAGGATGGTTTTTAAAAACTTAGATATTTTTAAAAATTTTGATGCTTTTATAAATTTTGATATAGGGATCATCATTGTTGGTCATTCTCCAAACTGGAACTGAGAGGTTTTTCAGTATTAAAGTGGATTTTTACATTGCCGGATAATTTGATGATTTCCTGGTCTACATTAATGTTAAACTGATCCGCTTTAAAATCCCCAAAGGGGGCAGTGCCGGCAATGCCGTCTTTGCCAGAGGCTATTTTCTGATTTATCAGAAATAATGCCTCAGCCGTATTCAGGGTAAATCCGCTCCGGGTTGCCATCTTAACATTTCCATCAAGTCTGATCTGCTGGTTCTTTGAATTAAACATGCCGCTTATGGCATTGATATTCATGGGTGAACCATCGCTGAGGATGAGTTCAGCCAGCAGGTTTTTCAGATAATAATCATCATTGTCATTGCTTTTGCGATAAGCCATTTCAGCGGAAATATTGACGGGATTATTATGGTGGTCAATGCCCACATAACGTGGTTTGATCAATTTTGCCTTTTCATCTTTCTTTTCCAGACGGTCTACCGCCAATGTGAAACTATTTTCCTTATTGCTCAAAAGAGGCCATAAAACCAGTGAGAGCATAAAAACCAGTGTCAGAAAAAGGACAATGGTTTTGAACAGTTGAATATATTTTACATTCTGCATGTTGTCTGCATAGCTCACCGTTTCTTTCGGGGCGAGATTCTGCAAAGGATCGTGAGTTTGATGCACCATATTCATACCGTTTTTATCATTATCTGTCTGTCATATCGCTTTGCCGGTCGCTTAGAGGGCTATCATCTTATGGGGTTTGAGTGTGGCAAAATGAGGATGATGACAGCATCCATAATGTGAATCTAGTCATTAAGGCACGGCTCTTCAAGCATATTGGCTTATTTATGGGCAAAAATATCGGTTTCTTCCCAGCCGAGCAGGTCAAGTTCGGCTCTGGTGGACAGGAAATCAAAACAGGATCTGGCAATATGCCCGCGTCCGGCCCGCTCGAGCATCAAATCAAGCCGGGCCACCAGTTTGTGCAGATAAAGCACATCGGAAGCGGCATATTCAAGCTGTGCCTGAGAAAGCTGGTCTGCGCCCCAGTCAGAGCTTTGTTGTTGTTTGGACATATCAACACCAATTAATTCGCGGCATAAGTCCTTCAGGCCATGACGGTCTGTATAGGTCCTGACCAGTTTTGAAGCAATTTTGGTGCAATAGAGGGGTTTTACCTGGGCGCCGAGATAATGGCTGAGAACCGCCACGTCAAAACGGGCAAAATGAAAAATCTTGGTATTTCTTTCATTTTCCAGCAGCGCTTTTAAATTTGGCGCCTCTTTCTGACCCTGGGCGATCTGTACCACATGGGCATTGCCGTCACCACCCGAAAGCTGCACAAGGCAAAGGCGATCCCGGTGCGGCTTCAGGCCCAATGTTTCTGTATCAACCGCAACAGATCCTGAAAATTTAACATGGTCCGGCAGGTCGCCCTTATGGAGTTCAATAGTCATGGAAGCCTCTTTGTTCTTAATACAGGTTTTTGATACAGGATGATTAAGTGAAATATATGTCATCAAAATGACAGGGAAATATGAATATTGTTATAAGGCCGCCACCACTAATCTGGCAAGTCTTTACTGATGTTCCTGCATAAAGTGGCCGAAATCGTTATTTTTTCCTGCGGCTGCGCATGAAGCCGATTGAAATAAAACCCAGTCCCAATAATGCAATGGTAAGGGGCTCGGGAACCTGACTATATTCCCCGTTCCCGGGTCTGTATTCCGCATCATGAGAGAAGGGGGCAAATTTATAAACATTGCCGTTTCTTCTTTTGTTATACAGGTCAAAATGCACATCATAATCACGGGACAGGCTGGATAGATTAATGTCGAATTTTCTGAAATAAGATCCGTTGCCACTTTCATTAAACAAAGAACCGCCAGCGTGATCTTCGCTGTTATAACGTGTTGTTGTGTGACCCGGGTCAAAATCAAACATAAATTCCATGAAATAACGATCATATATGCCATGGGACGGCAGACTGTTATTGGCAGGGGCGCCAAAACTCATATGGCTTTCGTCGGCCTGATAGCTGTTGAGGCCAATATCAAAAGACCCCGCATCAAAGACCCCGGCATCAGGGGGGAAAGCACTTCCATTTAACGGGGCCAGAGAGATGGACAGAAAATAATTTTCAAGCGGGGGAATTCTCTGGCCGTGGCCTGTTAATAAAGCCAGCAAGGTGAATTGCTCATCATTGCTTATAATGGTTTCTTCCGAGCCTTCTTCGTGATCATGGCTGTTATAATGCCCGCCCAGAATATCCAGCTGCAAACGTGGTGTGGCATTTACATGGCTGCCAAAAGCAAAAATCATTATGGGCAAGGCGAAAGAGAATAAATATTTTGTCATTTTAGAATGGTCCATCTGCCGGTTATTATTTTTAATAGTCACAGTTAATGCCATAATTTCATTAAGAAATCGCAAAATCCGGCGCAAAAACAACAAAGGCCCCCGGCCAATATCAGGCAAGCAGACGGCTTCCTGTCCCCCACAAAAAACCGCCGAAACGACCGCATTCATTAAGCTTTGAAGAACCAAGCTTTTGGGCGGCTCATTTTCCTATGGTTAACATTCATCTAAATATGAAATGAATTTTATCCTTCTAATGTTAAAGTCTGATTTTTTCTGTAATGTCAGGGCGGAAATATTGATCCGCCCTTTTAAGGACCGAGAATGTTAAAGGCCGAGAATTTTGTTCGGATAATTGTTTTATTCCGACGCGACTTCCTGTGGCATTAGCTTTGAAAATTCTTGAGCATTTTTTTGTAATTGTTGAAATATTCCGAGGCGATCGGTATTTTGCCAATGGCCCGTGAGTTTCTCATCGCGGAAGAAATAGATTGTAATGCCTGAAGTTTCCAGACACCGGTCAGTGGCGGGGAAATTTGGGATGTCTTCTTTATGCCTGCCGGTCCAACGCCAGACAACTGCCACCTTATCTTCTTCCTCAATCATATGGATGATCTGAAATTTCTGATCCGGAAAGGCGTGTCTGGACTGAACAAGGCGTTTTTTGAAGCCCGCTATATCAAGCGTGTTTTTTTCCCAAAGGTCATGGGGGTCATGGAAAACCTGATATGCCGGTGCGATATACTGATCCACAGTGCTTAAATCACCCTTTTCCCATACGTCTTCCAGGAAATTCTTGAGAATTATTTTTTTATTTTTGGTCATGTTTTTTCCTTTGCTAAAGTCACACTGGTTTTGTGGTGTGCAATAGGTGATATGCTATAGAGAGAGAATGAGCTGGGGGTGGCCGTTCGAGGTTTTTTCCAGGCTTTCACCTTTGTGACTGATCACGGCATTGACCCTTTTGCGAAAGTTGGAAAAACTGTCGAAAGTGACAACATCCACGGCTTGCTCAAGCTCAAGCGTGATGTGAGTACGACCCTCGCTTAAGGTCTTTATGCCAATGACCTCAGCCATAAAAGGCTGATTGAGATAACGACCCGCGATATGAGCCCCCACATGGATGGGGCTGACAGGGGCACGGTTACCAATGGCCGCGTGAAAAACATTCCAGTTGCGATAACCATGCTGGTGCGCCAGGAGTTCCAGGCACTGGTTATAGCCCACGGGGGGGAATTGATTTTTAAGCTCTGAATGTAGGCGCTTTGCCTGGTTCTTGATGGCCTCAAGTGAGGGCAGGGGAAATGAATGTTCCATATTATATCCTTACAGAATAAGGTGGTACCGGAATGGAACTCGCATTGCAAACGACCACACTGTAAAAATAAGGGATCATAATATCTCGTAGGATCTTCACCTGTGCCGAAGCATGCGAGTGGCCGGGGACCCTAAGCCCTGTAACAGGAGATAAAGCAATATAGGACACAATGTCAAGGAACTATCGCCCGCCCCCCCCCATCCAACCAAGAAAAAACCCACACCCCACCCCAACAACAAAACACACCAATCCGAAGCCCCAAAGGGCTGAGGCAAGGCCAAGCGGCCGCCCGAGCTTATGCGAGGTAAGGGGGGCAGCGCGCGAGCGCGAGGGGATTCCCCCCCCCCCCGCCAAGCAACCGTAACCA